>Ga0209283_10001197_pt1 | contig 13929 bp, 15 predicted proteins | sample CZO8metaG_2_FD_188354 | JGI IMG/M metagenome (GOLD analysis project Ga0209283, IMG submission 188354) | Vadose zone soil microbial communities from the Eel River Critical Zone Observatory, Northern California, USA - CZOApr15con2H1.8 metaG... | ecosystem: Environmental > Terrestrial > Soil >...
AAGGAGAAAAGAGCGATGACGAAGCACATGACCGGGACACGTAAAGAGTGGCTCGCTGCACGGCTCGAGCTGCTCGAGGCGGAGAAGGAGCTAACGCGGCGCAGTGACGAGCTGGCGCGGCGACGGCAGGAGCTGCCGTGGGTCCGGATCGACAAGGAGTACCGATTCGAGACCGACGAGGGGAATGCCTCGCTTGCAGACCTCTTCCGAGGGCGCTCGCAGCTCCTCGTCTACCACTTCATGTTCGGGCCCGACTACACCGCAGGATGTCCGTCCTGCTCGGCGATCGCGGACGGGTTCGACGGCTTCGTCGTCCACCTGGCCAGCCACGACGTCACGCTTTCGGCCGTGTCGCGGGCGCCACTCGCGAAGCTGCAGGCGTACAAGCGGCGGATGGGGTGGAGCTTCCCGTGGGCGTCGTCGTTCGGAAGCGACTTCAACTACGACTTCCAGGTGGCGTATACCGAGGAGCAGCAGCAGTCCGGCGGCGCCGAGTACAACTTCCGCCGCTCACAGCAGTCCGGGGCTCGATTCTCCGCGGTGCGGCGACTCGAGGAGGCCGGCAAGGAGGGGCCGCTCGCCGAGATCGCGGCCGGTGTCGGCACCGATTGGGCGACGTACACGCGCGAGGCGCCGGGCATGAGCGCGTTCGCGCTCGAGGACGGCGTCGTCTACCACACCTATTCCGCGTATGCGCGCGGACTGGACGGCCTCTGGGGCATGTACCAGTGGCTCGATCGCGCACCCAAGGGGCGCAACGAGACGGGGATCTGGTTCCGCCGCCATGACGAGTACGACAAGCGCTGAGCGAAGTCGTGGTTGTCGTGGCGCAACCGCGGGCCTGGAGATCTCACGACACGTGGCTTCCGCGCGAGCTTCCGAGCAAGCGTTTTTGGGCGTCTCAGCTCTGCTCTTCGCTGCCAGCGGGGCGGTAACGATCGTCTGGTGCGCGTCCATGTCGGCGATGGGCGAGATGCCGATGCCCGGCGGCTGGACGATGTCGATGGCGTGGATGCGGATGCCCGGACAGACGTGGCCCGGCGCCGCGGCGTCGTTCTTTGGCATGTGGGTCGCGATGATGGTGGCGATGATGCTGCCATCCTTGGTCCCAATGCTGTGGCGCTACCGCCAGGCCGTCGGCAGGACAGGCGAGGCGCGCCTCGGTCGGCTGACCGCGCTCGTGGGCGGGGGTTATTTCTTCGTCTGGACCTTGTTCGGAATGGCCTCTTTTCCGCTGGGCGTCGCGCTGGCGGCGGTCGTGATGCAGCGGCCGGCGCTGGCGCGCGCCGTACCTATCGCGGTCGGTGTGGTCGTCCTGATGGCCGGCTCCCTCCAGCTCACCGCGTGGAAGGCGCGTCACCTCGCCTGCTGCCGGGAGGCACCCGGGCGCGGCCGTACGCTGCCGGCCGACGCCGACACGGCCTGGCGGCACGGCCTGCGCCTCGGCCTCCACTGCAGTCACTGCTGTGCCGGTCTGATGGCGATCCTCCTGGTCATCGGGGTCATGGACCTTCGCGCGATGGCTGTCGTGGCGGCAGCCATCACCGTCGAACGTCTCGCACCGGCCGGTGAGCGCGTCGCGCGAGTCACCGGGGCCGTCGTCGTCGGGGCAGGGTTGTTTCTGATCGCGCGAGCAGCCGGGCTCGGATGACGCATCCGCATCGTGCCGACGCGCACCTGAACTTCGCCCACGCGCGCGCCTGGGACCTTACCGAGGCCCATCCGCGCCGGTCGCGCACCATCGGGAACGGACGGGGTTGGTCGGGCGCCACCCCGACGAGCGGCAACGAGAGACATGGACAAGAACAACGAGAGACTGGACAAGAACTAGGAGAGAGACATGGAGATGCCGAAAGTAGTGTCGGGCGAGGATGGCGTGGCTGCGCCACCACGACAAGTACTAGTTCGTGTCTACTCGTCGCGACCCTTCACACCCGTGGCTGTCGACGTTCTCGACGCCGCTGCCGCCCGAGCCGACTTCGTCGAGCGCTCCGGCGGCGCGACGGTGACGCTGTCGTTCGACGAGGACAACGCGCCCCAGTTCACTTCTCTGTTGCCCGGTGAGGTCGCCGCACCCGCATCACCGAAGGACTGGGAGAAGCTGACCGGCTTCTATCCGTCGAACGGACAGCACGATTCGCCCCGTTTCGAAGCCATTCCCCTTGGGCGGTACACGGTCTTGCCGCCGCATTGGAGAAGAACGCAATCCGCTTCGACCGCCAACTCATCGAAGTCAGCTCCGAGGGAGAGCAGCGGATCTCGCTGAAGCTTCCGCAGCACCTCCCGTTCAGCGTGCCAATGAAGTGACCTCTCCTTCGCCACAAATCCTCCGGCCGAGAACCCGTGTGATCTGCGAGGGCGCCGGTAGAGTGCGACGGTTGGTGAGGATCGGGAACTTTGACCAGATCTTGTCCAAACAGGAGGGGACTTGAGGATCCCTGCGTGGACTTCGGTGGACTTCCAGCTTCAGCAACTATTCGCGACGACTGAAAACATGAGGAGCGACGCCCGTCTGCCGGTTGGTTGAAATCGCCCTCATAACCCGAAGGTCGCAGGTTCAAATCCTGCCTCCGCAACCAAGAAGCATGGGCCCTACAGGTATTCAGCCTGTAGGGCCTGCGCCCCCTTCGGGCTCGGTCAGTGACCCGACCGATCTATCTCGGGTTCATGGCGGAACGATCGCCCCGAAGTCACCCCCATCAGCAGCAGCATGGAGAGCATCACCCGCTGACGCCAAAGGACGGCGAGGGCATCGTCGCGACGCGCAAGGAGTTGGCACCAATGAAGGGCCAGCTGAGCGGTCCGGCGGCTCGCGCTCCGTTTGACGCAGCCTTCTTCGGCATCAAGCGCCCATTTTCGGACGTCGCCGGTGGTCGGACGCGGGAGCGGGTCTGCCCGTCAGGGTCGGTTCTGCCGGAATTGCGAGCTCGCGCTCCGTCGTGTTCACCAGCTCGAACAGCTCACGAGCCTCCCAGGCGCGGTTTCTGCGTGCCACCGTGGTCGGGGAGAGCACGGCAGCCCTTGCGAGCGTCGCAATCGCCTCGTTTGCAGCCTGCTTGGAGCGGGCAAGGATCCGCGTTGCGGTCGCGAGTGTCACGATGGGATGGGCGGGGAGAAGCTTGATCAGAGCCTCAGCGCTCGAGTGACGCCGTGGCCGGCCGGCGCGCTCGCGCCAGGATTCCTGGAGACGAACGAGGCGCTCCGCCAGTTCCGCTGCCTTTGCCGCCGCGAGTTGGACAGATTCGGCGAACGTGGCGCACCACTCGGCGATTCTCTGTTCGCGGAACGCTGTCAGCCCACCGATGTAGCGCTTTGCGTCCGCGGCGAGCACTAGGCTGACCGGCGGCACGTAGCGCAGCGCGAGCTCTCGGCGGCGGAGCACGACATGGATGAGCGCGCGCCCGACCCGACCGTTTCCGTCGGCGAAGGGATGGATGGTTTCGAACTGTGCGTGCGCGATGGCAGCTTGCACGACCGGAGACAAATCGGTGCGGTTCATGAAAACGCAGAGGTCATCCATCAGATCCTGAACGAGATCGGGTGGCGGCGGCACGAAGTCGGCTCGGCCGGGATTAAAAGCGTTGCCCCCGATCCAGTTCTGCCGGTCGCGCAGCTCTCCGGCGATGGCAGGCGTGTTCGTCGCCGCCATCAGGATCCGATGGAGTTCCCGGACGTCGCGAGTCTTGAGCGGCTTGTCCTTCGCGCCGAGCTTCACCGCTTCTTCCATGGCGGCGACGTTGCCGAGCACCGAGCGCGCGGTCTCATCGCGTGTCTCGGCTCCTTCCGCCTCGGCCCTGGCGAGTCTCCGCTGCGAGAGGATGAGCCCCTCGATTCTGGACGATGCGACAGACTCGGCTCGAAGCAACCGGCGCGCGAGCACTTCGAGACTCGCCATCGCCGGCGGATTGCGGTTGAGCAGGTCCACCTGACGCTCGGCCGTCGAAACTGTCGCCGCGATCTGGGCGGGCAAGGTGAGCTGCAACTGCCCTATGGGGTCGGGAACAAAGGCTTGGTACCGGAATGACTGGCGTTCCCTCCGACCGCCTGGGGCATTCGGCTCGGCAGGCCAGATACGCTGAACGAATCGCGGCACGACAGAAAGCTTGACCAAGCGGGCTCATTAGTCAAGCTTTCAATGAAACCCTGACTGCAGTAGAAAGCTGGTCAAGGTTTCGAGCTCGACCGTCTCTGGGCGTGCCAGGCCCGTACGAACGAGGCGGCGGCAGTCGGTGAGATCCAGAGGGCGTCTGGGATCTGGAACCGTGCGGCCGCCTGCGCCGGAGTGAGCGGCGGCTGCTCTTCGGCTTCCTGCTGTGGCACCACAGCCACATCGCTGACCACCGGCTGACCAAAATTCTTGTGCTCGCTTGATGCAGCTTGCATCGGAGGCGCTGACAGGTCGCTCAATGAGTCGAGAGATTCCGAAGGCTTGGCAGAGCCTGATGCGGTCTGCAAGCCTTGTGCGGTTGCCTCATAACCCGAAGGTCGCAGGTTCAAATCCTGCCCCCGCAACCAAAAATTGCCGGCCCTACAGGCACATAGCCTGTGGGGCCTACGCGTTTTCGGGTCGGGTCCAGGACCCGAAGGTTGCAGGTTGACATCCTGCCTCGCGACCGACCAGAAGTCGCGGGCCTCTCGATGGATTTTCGCGAGGCTGGGCGTTCATTCTTAGAAACTTCAGCTCGCTACTGACCACCGGCTCTAGGCAGTTCATCAGGTTGATATTAAGTTAAGTCGATGGTACAATCCCCATCGTGAGCCCGACGCGAGCCCGCAAGAGGATCCGCGAGCTGGGTCGGAAGGGTCGGTACGTCATCACCGAGTACTGCGCGTGACAGCGTGGTCGTGGTCACTGCCTTCCGAGGTGATGAGGATGAAGACGATGAAAGTTAGCCGATGCGTGAAGTGCGGTGGGACTGACCTGCCGGTCGTCGATCACGCATTTCGGGCGACGATTGCTGGAGTTCCGTTCGAGAGGAAGATCCGCGTGCACAAGTGCTCGACTTGTGGAGAGACGTATCTCCCGGCGGGCGCGCTGGCTGATTTCGAATTGTCGGCGGCCCTGGCGTTGGCGCGCGCTGGGGTTCGGAGGCCCGCGGCACTCAAGTTCATGCGGAAGGCGGCCGGACTGCGCGCAGCCGACCTGGGCGAGCTGCTCGGCCTGACTCCGGAGCACCTCTCTCGGTTTGAGAATGGCAAGGTGCCACCCGACAAGCGCTCGGTCGCGCTGATCGCAGCGATCCTCGAGGACAAGGCCGCAGGGACGACGCGGACAATCGATCAGTTGCGCGCGATCGACCGGCCCCGAAAGCTGAAAGGGAAAGTGCGCCTGGCCGATGCTGCAGGGGCGCATCGGTGACGTGCTAATTTCGCGTGCGATGGGTTCCGTCCCGCAGCTGCCGCTCGCGCCGCTGTCGTACCATGTAGGAGTCGCAGTCCGCGCGACGGATCCAGACCATCTCCAGGTTCACGCCGGCGTCCGACAGAAGGTTCTAGACGGGGCAGCGCCGCTCCGTCTCTTGAGCTTGCCCCGATTCGGTGGACAGGTTGACTACGCTGCCTGCCTCTCGGATGCGTTGGTCGGCCCGAGGAGTCGCCAACGCCGTCTCGTTCCTGGCATCGGACGACAGCAGTTACATCTCAGGCATCGAGCTGTTCGTTGACGGGGGCTCGGCCCAGGTCTAGACGACTGGCGAGTTTGGCTCGCCGACAGCTCCCAAGCTCGTGGCTCTATCGGAATGCCACTGCCGCCGCGGCTAGCGCGACCGGAAGTGACCAGGCCCAGTCTCCCAGCAACGACACTGCTGCAGCGCCCACGACGCAGCCTGCGAAGAAGCCAACGAGGAGCCTCACGGTCTTCTTCAGCCGCTCATGGGCGCCTTCTATCAGCGGCTCCCTGTGCCACAGCGTGTCCAGCAGCGAAAGGACGGCGTTGGTCAAGTTGCCCGTCATCACGGCCGTCGAAGGTGCGCCGGGCACGGCGAGGCGCAAGAGCGAGAACTGACACGCCATCGCGGAGACCGCGATCATCGCGGCGATGCCAGCCATCCATCCGCGCGGACTGGCCGCGGGATCCCGCGTCACGCTGAAAATTAGAACGCAGCAGAGCAGCAGAAAGTGAACCAGGAGAAGCGGCCGAGCCAAAGCTGGACCGCGTCTGTCGGCCGCCTCGGCGATCAGCCAGACGGCCGCGACCGCGGCGATGAAGACGGGAACAGCCAGGATCTGGGTCAGGTTCGGTGGTCCGCCGCGCACCAGCAGGGCCGCGATCACGACCAGGTTGCCGGTGACGTGGGCGGTGAATAGCCCGAGACTCAAATATCCAATCACGTCGACACTGCCCGCAATCACGCTGAGCAAGGTCGGAAGCCTCTCGTCGTCGCTCTGGGTCATGACTTCACCACGCGATCGATGGCGAGCTTCGGGAGAATGAGGCCGAAGCTCATCGCCAGGATGATGTTCATGGCGGTGATGCCGTCCGCGATCGTCCAACCCAAAAGCTCCGAAGTCGTAGCCGAGCTCCGGGCGAGTTGCAGGAGGCCGCTCGCCATCCTGAACAGGAACACGCCCGGCATCATCGACACCACCGAAGCGAAGCCGATCGCCGCGAACGGCATGCGACGACGACGAGCGACCGGAGCGAGGATCACCCCGACGAGCAGACAGGCAACGAGCGCGCCTACGGCTACATCAGCGCCAGCCACCGCAAGCGTCCACCACCTCAAACCATGAGCCAGCATTCCGACCGCGACCGGCCAGCCCAACATGCGCAAGGGAGTCGAGAAGAAGATGCTATAGGCAGCAACGGCCACGCCCGCGGCGATGATGTCGAGCCAGAGAGCTACTGGTCTGCCGGGCGGATCCACCGGCAACGAGACGCCGAGGACGCCCAGTCCAACGAGCAGCCCTGCCGAGATGACCAAGATGACGAGGCCGGCGTAGATCAGCCGGGAGGCGCCGAGAGGGACGCGCACCGCGGCGAGGTCCATCATGCCGTTGAGCACATGCGGCCCCGGCACCAGGATCATGCAGGGGCAGACCGCGACGAGGCGCAGCGACGAGCTCAGCCGATAGCGAACCGCTAGCGCGCCAACCACGCCGGCGAGCAACGCCGCCCCGAGCGGCTGCAGGAGGGGGTTCGCCGTGTAGTGCGCCAGGGTGCGACGCAGAACCGCACCGGCCGCGGCGCTGGCGACGATGAGCGCCACTGCGGCCAGATGCTCGACGCCAAAGAGAATCGACAGCGCAGCGGCGCCAGCCGCAGCGGCGAGCGTGAACAGCCAGGTGGGCGCCGGCGGCGCGTGCGAAATCTGGCGGATTGCCTCCATTGCGGCACCCGGCGCCAGCTGGCCAGCGGCAATCTGGTCGATTGCCCGAACGGCGCAGGCCACCCGATCCATGTCCACGCCGGTGGGGTCGGCCGTCGCGACGGAGACCAGCCTCGCGACCTCATCTCCGGCCGCAAGCTGCAGCTCTCCCCAACGAGGGATGATTCTGACGCGCAGATCGAGACGATTGCTGAGCCGCTCGGCCGCCGCCAGGGTGTCGTCCGTGGACTCGCCGTTGACATGCAACACGCGGGCGAAGGCGAGGACGAGATCGGACGGTCCCTGCACGCCCATGACCGCTCACCCCCAACCCTGCTCGCAAGAGCGGCGATCGAAGCGCCCCGGCATTCAGGCGCTCGTGGCCACGTACGGTCTCACCATCTTTCTCGGATCGACCACGCGATCGAATTCGGCTTCCGTGACGAAGCCCAACTGCAAGGCAGCAGCCTTGAGCGTGAGGTCGTTATCGATGGCGTGGTGGGCGATCTTCGATGCCTTGTCGTAGCCGATCACAGGCGCCAGCGCCGTCACCAGCATGAGCGAACGCTCGACGTATTCGTTGATCTTCTTCGTATTGGGCTTGGTGCCCTCGACCAGAAATCTTCTGAAGTTGGTGCAGCCATCGGCCATGAGCGTGATGGAGTCAGTGATGTTGAAGATCATCAACGGCTTGTACACGTTCATTTCGAGGTAACCACCCGCGCCCCCAAACCCCACCGCGACGTCGTTGGCCATGACCTGCACGGCGATCATGGTGAGCGCTTCACACTGAGTCGGGTTGACCTTGCCGGGCATGATCGACGAGCCCGGCTCGTTTTCCGGGATCGCCAATTCGGCAAATCCGGCGCGAGGCCCGCAAGACATCAAGCGAATGTCGTTCCCGATCTTGTAGAGGGACACGGCCAGGGTGCGGAGGGTGCCGGACAGCTGCACCAGTGCATCGTGAGCGCCCTGTACCGTGAACTTGTTGGGTGCGGTTACAAAAGGCAGCCCAGTGAGACTGGCGATCGCTGCTGCCGCCGCCTCGGCGAACCCCGGCGCCGAGTTGATGCCCGTTCCCACCGCGGTGCCGCCCAGGGCCAGGCGGTACACCCCCTCGAGAGCGGACTCGATCCGCTCCAGGTCATCCGCCAGCATGCCCGTGTAGCCGGACCATTCCTGGCCCAAGGTCAGGGGGGTGGCGTCCTGCATATGGGTGCGGCCGATCTTGACGATGTCCCTCCACGCCTCGGCCTTGGCCCGGATGGCATCGTGCAGCGCCATGACCGCCGGGATCAGGCGCTGCTTCACGTTGACCGCAGCGGCGATGTACATGGCCGACGGGAACGAATCGTTCGACGACTGAGCCATGTTCACGTGATCGTTGGGGTGCACCGGCGTCTTGCTTCCCAGCGGCGTGCCCGCGAGTTGGCAGCACCGGTTGGAGATCACCTCGTTCACGTTCATGTTGAACTGGGTGCCACTGCCCGTCATCCACACATGCAAGGGGAACATGTCGTGGTGCTGGCCGGCGAGGATTTCGTCGCAGGTCTGGACGATCAACTGGTACTGCTGATCGCCGAGCCGCTTGCTGGCATGGTTTGCCGTGGCAGCGGCCTTCTTCAGGATGGCATAGGCGGTGATCATCTCGCGCGGAATCAAGTCCTTGCCGATGCTGAAATGCTCGAGCGACCGCTGGGTCTGAGCGCCCCACAGCTTGTCCGCAGGCACTTCGACTACACCGAGGCTATCCGTTTCTTTTCTCATGTCGGTCATGTGGCGATCCCCCGATTCTACCGGCCCACGAACTCCAGCAGGGCCTTGTTGAACGCCTCCGGATGCGACGCGTTCAAGCCGTGCGGTCCACCTTTGACGAGCACCAGCTGGCTCCCCTTGATCGCTTCGTGCGAGCGCTTTCCGCTCGCCTCGAACGGTACGATCGCGTCGGAGTCGCCGTGGATGATCAGTGCCGGGACCGTGATTTTCTTCAGGTCGCCGCGGAAATCCGTGCGGCTGAACGCGGCGATGCAGTCCAGCGTTCCTTTCGGCGAGGCAAACGCGGCGATGTCGCGCGCGTAGATCCGCTGCGGCTCGCTGACCTGCAGCTTGCCGCCTGCGCTGAAGAAATTCTTGGTGAACTCATCAACGAACGCGACCCGATCGCGCTTCACGCCGTTCTGAAACTGCGCGATGGTCGCCTCGTCGAGTCCGCCTTCGGGATTGTCTTGCGCCTTGTAGAGGTACGGCGGCACCGCAGAAGCCAGCACGGCCTTCGAGACGCGGCCAGTCCCGTGCTTCGCGAGGTAGCGCACGACCTCGCCGCCGCCCATCGAGAAGCCGACGAGGGTCGCCCCCTTCACGTCGAGGTGGCGCACCAGCGCGTCGAGATCGGCGGCAAAAGTGTCGTAGTCGTATCCGTTCCAAGGCTGGGACGACGATCCGAACCCCCGACGGTCGTAAGTGATCACCCGGTACCCGGCGCCGACCAGCGCGGGCACCTGGTATTCCCACGACCGGCCGCTCAGCGGCCAGCCGTGAATGAGCACGACGGGTTTTCCCGAACCGTAATCCTCGTAGTGAAGCTCGATCGGAGCGCCATTCTCGGTACCGACCTGCAGCCTGGGCATCGCGGGCCTCCCTTCGGTTGGTACTCCCGTGCGATGTGCTGATGCCCCGAGCGGTTGAGAGGTTCGCGAAGGCCGAGCTTTCGACCGTGGAGCGCGCGCCGAAAGGGCTAGCGCTTGAACGATGACGCTGGCCGGTGCGGCCATCGTTCTCTCCTCTGGAAATCATCCTGCCGGGGTCCCTTGAGGATGACGCCAGGGCCGCGTAGAGCAGGTCAAGCGCCCGACGTGCGCCGGTCGGCTGAGAACCATCGTCGCGCGCAAGCTCGACCAGGTGCTCGCGCGAGCCACCTGAGCGGGCTCGCAAACCTTGTCCAGATCTTGCCCAAACTCGAGTGGACCGACGGCGTCCGAGGTGGACTGGCGTGCAAAATGCTTTCTACCCGACCGACAGCGCGAAGGCGATCATCAGATACGGCTCCGCAGGCAGCGCAGCGCTCTCCGCAGCACGGCTACTGCCAGTTGCGGAAGCGCTCCATCAGGGCATCCATCGTGTCGTTGGGGATCGCCACGGCGGGAAGGCCCCCGAGCACGCGGACGGTCACCTTCATGTCGCGCAGGTACCTGCGGCAATGGCGGCACATGCCGAGATGGAGCTGGAAGCGGATCGCGTCCTTCCAGGAGAGCTTGCCTTCCAGGTACTCGGTGACCAGCTGGGTCACCTGTCGGCACGTCAGCATCCGTCTACTCCTCGGCGAGCAGCTTCTCCAGCGCCCGCCGGATCTTCGCGCGCCCCCGGTGCAAGAGGACGCGCTGGTTGGACTCGCTCACTTGCAGGATGTTACAGGCCTCCGCCGCCTCGACTCCCTCGACGTCGCGCAGCAGGACCACCGCGCGCTGCGCGGGCGGCAACTCGGAGAGGGTGCGCTCGATGCACGCGACCGCCTCCGTCCTCTCGAGGATCTCCTCGGGGCTGTCCGCGTGCCAGGCGCGCGGTGGATCGGCCCAGAATCCGGACGGCTTGAAACGCTCCGCCTCGACCGGAGCCTCTTCCGGAACCTCCAGCGACGAGAACGGCGTCGAACGGGCCTCGCGCTCGGCCCGCGTCAGCGCGGTATTGGTGCAGATGCGGAAAATCCAGGTGCGCAGCGACGAGCGTCCTTCGAACTGCGGCAGCGCTGCCAGCACGCGAGACCACGTCTCCTGCGCCACCTCTTCCGCGGTAGCGCGGCTGCCCACGAAGGTGAGCGCCAGCCGCACCAGCGACTCGTGCTGCGCGCGCACGAGCGAGGCGAAGGCCGACTGGTCGCGCGCCAACAGCCGCGCGACCAGCTCACGCTCGCCGGGAGATGCGCCATCTTGCTCGAAACGGCTGCGCTCGCGCGCCGCACCCATGCGCCTGAAGGACCTCATCGGCAGGCGCCTGGATACGCCACCCGAGCTTCCGCCGTCATCCGGATGACGCGGCGGGCTGCGCCGCCTGGGCCGGCCTGCGGCGGAGCACCCGGAAGAGCAGGTGATCCAGGCTGGCCTTGCCGGGCCCGGAGAAGAAGAGCCACAGGAACGAAAGGGCATAGAGCGGCTCGTCCAGCTCCGCGAACTCGTCCAGGCCGGAGACCTTCTTCATCCTCACCACCAGGATGGCGACCACCATGTTGATCACCAGCGGGATCGAGGCGAGCCGCGTGAGGAGGCCGATGAGGACCAGAGTGCCGCCGATCAGCTCGGTGTAGCCGGAAAGGGCGGCGCTCAACGCGGGCGCCGGGATGCCCCAGCCCTCGAACCGCTCGGCCATCGCGTCGAGGTTGTGCACCTTGCCCCAGCCCGTCTCGAGGAAGAAATAGCCGACGAACAGCCGCACGAGGAGCTGCGGCATCCACTCCGCGTTTTTGAGCCTGCTCAGGACCGGCTCGATCCGTTCGACGAGTCTCATCTCTCCTCCGGGGCGGCGATCCACTCCTCTGCGAACCAGCTGGCGACGGCGGACAGCGCGGCTTGTACCGCGTCGGGCCGCTCCGCGAACGCCTCGCACACCTCGCCGAGGGGCGCGCCGGACATCGCACGCCGGAGCGCGACTGCCTCGTCCGGCGCGATCCCCGCATGGAACACGACGAATCCTTTCCGCCACACCGCCACGGCGGTCGGTTCCGCTCGCGGCGCCGACGGCGGCGCGCCGTCCTCCAGCTCTTTCCACAGCGGCACGATGTCGTGGCGCAGCGAGAGCAGCCGCAGCGCCGGGACGGTGCGCAGCATCATCCGCGCCGGATCCGGTCCAGTCACCAGGTCCGCGGCCGCAGCGCGCGCGTGCGCCTCCTCGAAGACCTCGCAGCGCGCCCACTCCAGCACCGCCAGATCGGCAACGTCCGGGCGGTGCCCGCCAGTCTCGGCCAGGAACGAGGCGAACTGGCGGCCCAGCTGCCCAAGCGACGGGTGCGTGGAGGGGTGCACGCGCAGGTACTTCTCCGCCGTGGCGTAGAAGCCCTCGTCGCCGAGCAGCTGGGCCAGCTTGGGAAAGTCCTCGCGCAGCGCATCGATCTGCCGCCACACGAACATGTTCGCGTAGATCTCCAGCCGTTCGTCCGCGGAGAGCTGCGGCGTGCTCACGAAACAGTCCGCGGCGGAGCGAGCCTCCGGCACGCGCGTCACCCGCTCGCAGAAGCGCTGCTGCAGCTCGGCGAGCTTCATGACGCGAGGACCTCCCGCTCGATGGCAGCCGCCTTGCGGCTTTCCGCCACCAGCGCCTCGAGCGGCGGGATGTGGTCGTCCCACTCGACGAGCGTCGGCACGCGGCCGAATCGCCTGAGCGCCTTGCGGTAGAGCTGCCAGACCGGCTCGGGCACCGAGGCGTCGTGCGAATCGAGCAACCAGGTCCCCTTGTCGGAGTAGCCCGCCAGATGGAATTGGACGACGCGATCGCGCGGGATGCCGGCGAGGTACGCCGAGGGGTCGAAGCCGTGGTTCCGGCTGCTCACGTAGACATTGTTCACGTCGAGCAGGATGCCGCAGTCGGCGCGCTCGGCGACCGCGGCGAGGAACTCCCACTCGGCCATCGTGGAATCCCGGTACGTCACGTAAGACGAGACGTTCTCCAGCGCGATCTGCCTCCCGAGCAGGTCCTGCACGCGCGCCACACGCGCGGCGACGTGCGCGAGAGCCTCTTCGGTGTAGGGCAGCGGCCACAGGTCGTGCGCGTAGCGGCCGCCGTGGCTGCCCCAGCAGAGGTGATCGGTGACGAGCGCAGGCTGGAACCGGTCGACGAGGGACCGCAGCTCACGCAGGTACCGCGGATTCAGCTCGTCGATCGAGCCGATGGAGAGGGACACGCCATGCAGCACGACCGGCAGGTCGCGGCGGACCTTCTCCAGCACCGCGAGCGGCCGTCCGCCGCGCGCCATGTAATTCTCGCTGGTCGCCTCGACCCAGTCGACGGGCAAGCGCTGGTCCAACGCCTCCGAAAAGTGCTTCGGTCGCAGGCCGACTCCGTGGCCAAGATCGGGTCGCGTGATCGCCATGGAATCCAGGAGAAAAGGGGCCGGCGTCGGCCGGCCCCGGGTCCTCACATCTTCTTGTCGGCGTCCTTGTCCGACTTCTTCTCGGCCTTCGCGACGGTCCCGCCTTTCGCGGTGCAGTCCTTCGCGCTCTTCTCCCTGGTGAAGCTCTGGCCCTTGCAGTTGTTTTGGCCCTTGCAGTCGTGCGAGGAGCCCTTGCAGTTGCCCTTCCCCTTGCAGTCATTCGTGCCGTTACATTCGACCTTCTTGCCTTGGCCGCTCTTCCCGGCGAATGCGACGGCCGGCGCGAGCAGCGTCGCCAGTGCTCCGGCGATCGCGACGCCCTTCATTCCGGTTTTCATGGTTGTTTCCTCCAGTCTCCCGATGGGCAGCACGGGGTCGTCCGGACCATGGCGGTCGGGACGCAACGTTGGACCGGCGTCTCTGTCGCGCGTTACAGCCCCGCTAGTCAGCTCCGGACAGGCAAGGGCCCGCACGGCCCAACGGACCTGATCGGCACCTTGAGGACAGGGCCATCCCTCGACGCCGCACTGATCGCTGCTTAGTCCT
>Ga0209283_10001199_pt1 | contig 13918 bp, 12 predicted proteins | sample CZO8metaG_2_FD_188354 | JGI IMG/M metagenome (GOLD analysis project Ga0209283, IMG submission 188354) | Vadose zone soil microbial communities from the Eel River Critical Zone Observatory, Northern California, USA - CZOApr15con2H1.8 metaG... | ecosystem: Environmental > Terrestrial > Soil >...
CCGGTGGTGATGATCCATTTGGGTCCAACCCGGGTGGCTAGAATACCGGCGATTGGGGCGAAGATGAATACTGAGATGGCCATCGGGAGGAATGTGAGGCCCGCATTAATCGCGGACAATCCCTTAACCGTCTGCAAGAATATTGAGATAATGAACACTGCTCCGAACTCACCCATGGCAACGATTGTGACTGTGAAGAGGCCGTACCGGAAGCCCTTGTACTTGAGCAGGCTGAAATCAAAGAGAGGCACCTGTCCCTTCCTCGCGCGGCGAATCTCGTAGAGAGTGAAAACCCCCAATAGTATGATTCCGGTTATTATCGAGACTACAGGAAGCGATACTGGGTTTGAGGTCGGCCACGAGAAGCTTCCGACAGAGAACGCTTCGTTAGGAACCAGCCAGCCGTAGGTTTGAGCCTCGATAAGGCCAAACAACACACTGGCTAGGCCAACGGTGATGAATATCAAGCCAGGATAGTCAGTCGTGTATTTTGGATCCTTGAACCGGGTCTCCCTGATAACCAACGTAGCCCCGACCAGGGCCGCGATTCCTATCGGGATGTTGATGAAAAAGGCCCATCGCCAAGAAACGTATGTCGTGAAGTACCCGCCTAGGACTGGGCCCAGAACCGCAGCCGCCCCCGCAGTAGCGCCCCAGATTCCAAAAGCAACACCTCTTGCTTTGCCAGTGAACGTTGTTGTCAGGATCGACAGAGTGGAAGGAGAAGCCATTGCCGCCCCAAATCCCTGGACCACTCGGCCAATAAGCATCTGAGATAGGTTAGCTGAGAACCCGTCGATTATCGATCCGATGATGAAGAGGAAGATTCCTGCGATGAAGATCCGTTTTCTTCCGAACTCATCGCTTAGTTTCCCCCACGAGAGCAGGAACGAGCCGAAGATGAGGGCGTAGAGGGAGGTTATCCATTCAAGATCCTTCAGGGTGATGTTGAAGTCTCTCTGAATCTGAGGCAGAGCGACAATCACTATCGTCGCGTCAATAACGATGATTGCAAGGGAGAGGCTCAGGATGAGCAGAATGAGAAGCTGCTTGGGCTCGATCTTGCCTGATTCTGCCTGGGCAGCCTGGCCAGCGGAGCCTTCCCAATTCTGGCCCGACTCCTTACCATGAAGCTCACCTGACATAGAAACAACGCCGCTTTCCTAGGGGGTAATCAACTTCACTCTCACCACGATTACGAGATGATATGGGCAATAGAATCTGGAGGTGTCATGCTGAACCTCAAGGGTTTGAATCCTGCTTTGCCAAAGGATATTGACCAAGTTTCGATTGGCCTCGTCTCGTCTTGTGCTCTTCCATGCTTGTCCTTGCGTTGTCATACGCGAGGCGGATGAGTCTCTTGGCGGGGTCGAGATCTTCCGCTTTCTCGATCCTGGAGCTTACCCATCCGCCTTGAGGAGCGAACCGGTGAGGGAGAGCTGTCCCATTCTTCAGCGCTGTTGCTTGGTCGTTCTTTGAGAGGCGGATGTCGAGGAAGGAGGGTCCGTGGTGGTGCATGAACTCGAGCCCTTCGACTTGGAATTCTGTTCCTCCGAAGCGGTGAGCCGCTTGGGTCACGCCTGGAAGCTGTAGTATCCAGGTCTTCAAATTCTCGAAGAGTTCGTCTCGGTCTACCATGATTAGGTCTTACCGCTAATCATCTGATTCATGTATTTGTTGACCAGCATCCACACCTGGCCGGTCATTTCATAGAGGTCGAATAGAACTAGATGATTGAATCAAGGTTGACAGGAGAGTGATAATATGGGCCAGCCCTCGAAACTCGCGATTCTCGGAATATCAGGCAGCGGGCGGAAACGGTCGTTCAACACTGCTCTGCTAGAAGCAGCGAACCAGCTTCTTCCTCAGAACGCAACTCTTGAGGTCGCTGATATCTCAAGACTGCCGTTGTACAATCAGGATCTCGAGCATGACATGCCCGAGGTGGTCAAGGAATTCAAGAAGAAGATTCGCGGCGCAGACGCAATTCTGATAGCTACCCCAGAGCACAACTATTCCATCACTGCGGTTCTCAAGAACGCCATTGAATGGGGTAACAGGCCGCCGAGAGATAGTTCATGGAGCGGCAAACCCGCTGCAGTCATCAGCGCCTCTACGTCGCTGCGAGGAGGAGTGAGAGCCCAGCTGCACCTTCGACAGATCATGATCGACCTCAACATGTACCCGATCAATAGGCCTCTGCTATTGGTCGCGAATGCTAAGGACAAGTTCAATGAAGATCTACAGTTGACTGACGAGGAGTCTCTCCAGACTTTACGAGATGTTCTCTCAAGCCTTGTGAAGTGGACACGCAAGCTTCAACGCTGACGTCCTGGGTCTGGACCTCCGGTTCGTCCTAACTTCTAGGCGTTCAGTCTTCATGCCTTAAGTCCGGGGTATGTCTGAAGCCTGCCTTAGATGAACGGAGCGTTCTGATGGATGACAAGACTATTGTGATAGTACCATTACGATCGAACCTTCGAAGATTACGGAGGACAAGAAACATGCCTTTAACTTGGAAGACCAACATCCTGGCACTTGCAGTAGTATTTCTATCACTTGCGGCATTCCCATCAGTATTTGCCGCCAGCACCCCGAAGATCACCGATGCAGGCTTCAACCAACCGGGAAATATTCTGATCACTGACCAGTTCAACAATCGAGTCATCGAAATCTCCCCCTCTGGCAGTATCGTCTGGCAGTTCGGGAACGGTCCAGGTGATACTTCAGCCAACGCGCTCGCTGGAACCAACGATGCCGAGCGGGTGGGCAGCCTGACTCTGATGTCCGGCACGGGCGTCCCGCCCGGGGCTACGACAAACTGCAAAGCGGGCTGTGTCGACAACCGTGTTCTCCTCGTCGACCAGGGCGGTAACATCGTCTGGCAGTATGGCCAGTTCGGTGTGACCGGGTTTGGACCGAACCAGTTGAACACTCCAGTCCAGAACACATTTCTACCAACCGGCAACGTGCTCATCACCGACCAGGGTAACGAGCGGATCATAGAAGTTCAGCGGACTGACAATTCTATAGTATGGCAGTACGGGCAAAATGGTGTAATCGGTATAGGTCGTAACCAGTTGAATAATCCGAACGCTGCTGAGCTTCTCCGCAACGGCCACATACTCATCTCTGACGAGAACAACAATCGTGCTATCGAGGTGACTCACACGACGCCGAGCCACATCGTTGCAACCTTTACTGCTCACGGAACCGTCAGCGGAGTCGCGTTCGCTAGTCGGTCGACTAGCGGTGACACGTTGATCACAGACTCCAACAATAACCGCATCGTCGAAGTTGACGCGAAAGACAACCCCGTCTGGCAGTACGTGACTACCAACCGTACAGGCAGCAATCCAGCGCCCCTGCCGACACGAGCAGTCAGACTGGCCAACGGCAACACTCTGATCAGCGATCAATTCAACGACCAAGTAATCGAGATCACGACCACCTCGCACCCGACAATCGTAGCCAGCTATGGCACAATCAATAGCCCCGGCTATAGTCCCAGCAACGCCAACGTGTTGAATGCGCCCTACAGTGCGTACGTGATAGGCGACTACACGGGTCTAACAGTTCCCTAACCTCCCCTCCCCATTTTTTTAGACTTCTTCAAGTACGGGGAAAGCAACTCGTTCGGAGTCTTGCTTTGAAATCTTGAACTTGAGTACTTTCTTTCCCGTCACTCTTTTATCTCGCGGGCCTCTAAAGCGGATTCCGCTATGCAATCCGTTACAAATAAACCGAAACCGATTCCGCAAGGCTACCATTCTGTTACCCCATACCTCGCCGTTAAGGAAGTGCCCAGGCTGATCACCTTTCTCAAACAGGCCTTCGATGCTGAAGAGCGAGAACGAATGACGACCCCCGACGGTCGCGTGAGCCATGCAGAGATGAAAATTGGCGACTCTATAGTTATGATGGGTGAGCCAACGGGCGAATCGAAATCCATGCCCGGCATGATATACCTCTACTTGGAGGACACCGACGCTGCATACAAGAGAGCGCTCGAGGCAGGCGCAACCTCACTGAGAGCGCCCTCTGACATGTTCTATGGGGACCGGAATGCTGCCGTCACTGATCCAGTCGGCAACCAATGGTGGATAGCCACTCACGTGGAGGATGTGCCGCCGGAAGAAATGCAGCGACGCATGAAAGCTCAGCAAACCCAGTAGACCCGGCAAATCGTAGTGCTCAGGTTTCGGCGCTCTTGCGCTTAACCTCTAGCTTTTTTGTTTTTCCTTCCTCAGATCTGATGGCCATAGGTCAATTGTCGGATTAAGTCTCTAGGCCAATGCCACAACTCAGTTTAGCGCGTTCCTACTACCTGAATGAGAAAGTGAACCCTAAAAAAAAACGAAACCCGCCGAGATAAAAAATGATAAACCACAAACGATTGGCTATGACAGCACTAGTACCCCCTGTTTTCTTGGTAGCTACTCCTTCAACATTCCCCGACTCTACGGTGCTGTTCGATCAAAGTACCATGTTTGCGGCCGTTGAAGGATTCTGTAATCGCGGTTGTCTTGGTTAGAGCCGGTAATTGGTAATATCACGGATTTTCCTTGCTATAGTGTCCTTGCGGTCCGACGATTGAAGATCTGTGATGAATACGTCACAACTCTTCCTAACGCATTAATAGCATCTCTCGGCGAGAGCGGCTTTGCTTAGAAAAATGAAAAAGCCACAACTTTCAGTAATCGTAGTGCTGTTACTCGGGTCCGCCGCTTTCGCAGCGACGGAACTTGTGCCTAGCACCCACGCTGTACAGGTCACCCAGAACGCATTGGAACTTCACCTCTTTGCCCCTAGCACAGCTAGTCCGGGCCAGACCATCGGCATCGAACTGTGGACGATATTCGAGAACGTTACAAGCAATAGATCGGACCTAGCGTTTAACCATACATCAGTCGGTTTCGTGAACACTACTCTTAGCTTCCGCGCTACCACAAACATCGGCGCCGTTCCGCCTCACATTCACACTCCCGGAGGTGCGTTCATTACTTTGCCTTCATTCACAGTTTGGGTTCATCCGGGTGCGTGGAACACGAGTTACACTGTACCATCTCAGCTTGGCCTATACGGAGTACATGTCTACGCAAATTACACAGTAATACCTGCAAGAGGAGCGGCTACGTCGTACATAACCCAAGCAGAGACAACCTTCTCTGTCGAAAGCGCTCCAGCAACTGCATCGGCAGTTTCGGGACTCGCGACAGCTTCCGTCGAATATGCGGTCCTCGGCCTCGTGGCGGCAGCCGTGGTGTTGGATCTAGTGCTTCTGTTTTGGAAGCGGAGCCCTGTAAAAAGCTCGTAGCTTCACCTATCACGACTAGTCCGCCCCCAACTATTTTTTCATGATTTTCAACCCGAGCGGAGCTGACTTTACGCGAGCAAACGAAAACGGTTCAAACGTGCGACTTTCGACTCTTAACACAACGTGACTCGTCAAGTCTTGAACCTGTATCTCTCTGAAACCATCAAGACAATGGATTTGGTTGCTCTTCAATCCGAGAACTGGGACGGTGAAATACTATGCAGACTGTCCGTGATTGCGTAAATTCTCCGAACCGTCTTCCGATCCAACAGCCGAGCGTGCTTCTGGTATACAGAGCTTCGCATGTACCCTCCACGAGCACGGCATCTATACCCCATCCAATGCGCCTTGCATCCCACAATTCCAGCCATGAACGGATGGGTCAACGTGACGGGAACGGACTCCTCACCTCCTCCACTTGCCTCGGCGCCTTCCTTAGATATTTCGCTGTTTGCGATCGCCAGAGCCATTGCGATTATCGTGGTGTCGATCGCCCTATTCATTAGGCATCGGATCCAAAAACCGACAGCCCTTCGCTTATCGAGCTCTTAGTTGACTACACGGGCCAGAGACAGAATTCTAGGTCCTTTGTCTTTCCAAGGAACTGCGAATCTTTTCAATTGTCTGAGGCGAGAGCTTGAGCGTTCTGTGCTCATCTCCCGCGTGAACCTCGACCAGTTTCATCATTTCGTCTACCGAATGAGTGCCCTTCGCTTCAAACTCGCACTCCTTCAAGAGGAAATCCTTGCACTTGAATTTGATCATGGAGGTTTAGAACAGGCTGGGTCCATTGATGATAACGTTTCCTAGAGTTGGATTCACGAGTTCGCCTTCGCCGACTCATGGTCGGTCATGAAAATACGAGCTTTGTCTGGACTTCCTCAAATGATTCTTAAGTATATGCTAATCTAGTCGAAATACGATACCCTTGCAGCTGGCCACAACTCAGCCCGAGAAGAACGTTCTGGAGGTCCGAGAATATGACTTATTCCTTGATGTTGACTTTTCCGGTCTCAAATACAGCGGCAAGGTAACAGTAGATCTAGAATCTGTCGGAGATGTTTCCCTCGACGCTGTGGGCCAACAAATTAACACCGTAAAGTCTCGGGGCAACAGAGTCCCCTTCAAACATTCCGGGAAGGTTCTAGAGATTCAGACGGGCAAGTTCTCAGGTCCGTTAGAAATAGAGTTCAGCGGCAAAGTCTCCGACAACTTCACCGGGTTCTACAAGGCATCGTATGGCGACGGCTACATCCTCTCCACGCATCTCGAAGCGGTTCAGGCTCGCAAAGTCCTCCCTTGCGTGGACCATCCTGCATTCAAGGCAGTGTTCAAAGTTAGTATCAGGACCGACGCTGACCTCTCTGTCATCTCCAACATGCCCGTCGAATTTGAGACAAAGGAGGGGAGCAAGAAGACTGTCACGTTCAAGAAGACGCCGAAAATGTCCACCTACCTCCTCTACTTGGGCGTCGGAAAATTCGTTCAGGAGAAGGGTCGACATGGAGGGACGGATTTGTACGCTGCTTATGCAGACCGGCCGACAGGAAAGATCGACACAGGATTCTCATTCGATGCTACCCAGAAAGTCCTAGACTACTACGAATCATACTTCGGCATCCCATTCCAACTACCCAAGCTCCACAACGTAGCTGTTCCAGAGTTCGCTTACGGCGCAATGGAGAACTGGGGGGCGATAACATACCGAGAAATTCTACTACATGTGGACAAGGATACGAGCGTCCGGGCAAAGAAATCCGTAGCTCACGTCATCGCCCATGAGGTTGCTCACATGTGGTTCGGGGATCTGGTCACTATGAAATGGTGGGACGACCTCTGGCTGAACGAGAGCTTCGCCACCTTCATGGACTACAAATCGACAGACCGTGTCTATCCTGAATGGAAGGTTTGGCAGGACTTTGTTCGCACCTCCACCTCCGGCGCAATGGGCCGCGACGCGCTGACCAAGACCCATCCTATCATGGCGAAGGTCCATGACCCTGAAGAGATAGAGGAACTATTTGACGAGATAAGCTACGGAAAAGGCGCAAGCATCCTACGGATGATCGAGGCCTACATTGGCTCCGAGAATTTCAAGAAGGGAGTCGCTCAGTATCTACAGAAATTCCGCTACAGCAACGCCTCTGGTCACGATCTCTGGTCGAACCTCCAAGAAGCATCCGGGACAGAGGTCAGCCGGATAATGGAAGGCTGGATCGGCCAGGAAGGCTTCCCCGTAGTCAAGGTCTCGCTGGCTGGGACTAAGCTAGTTCTTGAACAGGAAAGGTTCCTTCTGACTGGCGGTAGTTCCAAACAAACTTGGCCGATACCTGTCACAATGAATGTTGACGGCAAGACGCAATCACTATTGCTCGACAAGAAAAAGGACGAGGTCAATCTCCGAACAACTCCCAGGTCTCTCAAAGTAAACGTGGACCAGACAGGATTCTATGTTGTCCAGTACGATGGAAAAGATCTGCAAGGGCTCGTGTGGAAGGGCAGGCTCTCCCCGTTCGATCGTTGGGGGTTGATCAACGACGCGAAGGCCTTCCTCCTATCTGGACGGATGCCTTTCAAGGAATACCTCAACCTAATCGAAAGATACGAGAACGAGGAGGAGTATCTTCCAGCCATAGAAGTCTCCGACCAGCTCTCATTCCTCTTCCAGATCGCACCCTCGAAACTAGTTGAGACATCCCGCAAGTTCCATAGTGCCGGACTCAAAACCTTCGAGACCAAGAAAGACGACAATAGTGCAACTCTCAGGGGAATAATTGCCGCACGTCTTACTCTTCTGGACGATGCCTATGCCAAGGTGGCAGGTTCGAAGTTCAAGGACCTAGCGATCGTCGAGCCAGACATGAAGCGTTCCGTCGTCATGGGATACGCTAGATCTTCCAACGATTACGATGGACTGATCGGCAGATACCTGAAGAGCACGACCGATGAAGAACGACTAAGATTTCTGGAAGGATTAGCCAGCTTCAAGAATTCTGAACTCATAGCAAAGACGCTGGACTTTGCGTTGAGCGGCAAGGTGAAGAGACAGGATGTTCGGAACGTAATCCTCTATGCGACAGCCAACCCGGATGCAAGAACCGCGGTCTGGCAATGGTTCAAGAAGAACATGACCAAGCTGGAAGAGATGTACTCCGGGACAGCCCAGTTCTCGATCATTCTCCGGGAATACCTCTCGATTTTCGGTGTGGGCCTCGCAGTAGAGGTCGAAAAATTTTTCGGCGAGCGCAAGGTGATCGGAGCCGACATCGCTCTAGAAAGGCTGAGAATCTACGATCAGCTCGCAAAGAAGATAACTGCAACCGCTTAGGCGTTCCTTCAGTGACCTAAAGCACGGCCCTGCGTATCCTCTCCCCTGTTAGCCGGTCAATGTGTGGTAGTCCCTGTGCTGAAATTGGACTCACGTGCAATAGTTCGAGCCTAGGGTTTCCAAGCTATTCCTCGGAAGCCTGAGAACGTTCCGGTAGGGACGGTTTTCAGAGTTCCTCCAGAGTAGGTGAGCATTGCTCCCGCTCCTCCCACTATGTAGGCTGTGCTGGCGGTCCAGCTTACGGAATACAGAGTGTTGCTCGTAAGCGTTGGAAGGGCTGACAGAGATGTTCCATTGTATGTTAGGACGAGGCCTGAGTCTCCAACGAGAAGAGCAAGGTTGTCTGCGGGATTGAATGATATGAATCGTACAGTCAGAGTGGAACTGTACAGACCCGCCGTATTGAGTGCTTGGAATGTTGTTCCATTATACTTGAGGATTCCGCCGCCGTCTCCAGCGATGAGTGCGTAGGACCCGTCAGGGCTCCAAGCGACAGCGTCGAAGCTCTGGCTTGCACCAGAACTGAGCTTGGTCAATTGACCTGTCGATTGGTACTGGAAGACTTGTCCAAAGTAGCTTACTAGGAGGGCTTGGGTCCCGCTAGGGTTCCAGCTGATGGCGCGGAACGATACGGCGTAAGAGCTGGGAATCTGAGTGACGGTCGTCCCGTCGTATTTGAGCAGGATTCCTCCTGAGCCGCCTACCAGCGCGTAGGATCCATCAGGCCTCCAGGAGATTGATAGGAAGTTGACTGTCGTCGCGATTCCAGTGGGAATTGTTGTGAGGCTTGTTCCGTCGTATTTGATGAGGACGGCATGGTCACCGATTATCAACGCGTAGGAGCCGTCTGGCTTCCATGATACTGCGCGTAGCTGGCTGGTTACGGGCTGGCCGATCAGCGAAAGGGTTCCGTTCGGATAGAGCCTGTAGACGAACCCCTCATAGGAAACTACTATCGCATAGGACGGGGGCGTGGTCGTCGAGGAGTTGACGACCAGCGGCTCGCAACTGCTCGTCGCGCCGTTGTCGTTCGGATCGCCTGAGTATACGGCGCTCCAGGAATAGTTGCCTGGGGTGTTGAATGTTCGGGATGCAGAGTTGGGCACTGCACCGTTGGTCACGGTGACTGTAGACACTATGGTTGACGTCCCGGTGCAATCGCCTGTGGAGAACACGTTGTACGTTGCAGTACCACCAGCCTGGAACGAAAGCGTGAGGGTGGCAGAGTCTGTTACGGAGCCGCCCGCAGTAATCTTGCTCGAAGAGAGATTTGTCGTGATTGTCGGAGTTGCCCAATTGGATCCGGTTGTGGATGTCGTATACAGTAGACAGCCTGATTGATGCTCACAGGTCTTGGAGGTATCTTCAAAGAACATCCAGATGAGACCTTGAGCCGAGAACGAGTCCGCGAGGTAGGATGACTCAAACCAGGTTTGATCATCACTCGCCGTGACGGTGACGGGAGTAATCGTTGCCGAGGATGTCTGTCCCAGTGTTAACGAACTAGGGCTAGCAGAGATGGAGAAGTTAGGTTGTCCTGTGATTGAGACGGCAACAATGACGGAGTGGGATAGTGATCCGCTAGTAGCTGTGACGTTGACGCTGTAGGAACCTTGGGGAGCAGCGTTACTTGTTACGTTCAGGGTTGAGCTTCCTGCGCCGTTGGAAGTTAGAGTGATAGTTGTCGGGTTAAGATTAGTAGTGGGACCGGAGGGAGAGATAGAGGCTGATAGGTTAAGGGTGCCGGAATAGCCGTTGACGCTAGATATATTGATGGTCGACGTTCCTGACGATCCCTGTAACATGGTCAATGTAGCCGGGTTTGCCTTAATCGTGAAGTCTGGTGATGGTGGTTGCGTGACTGTGACGGAAACGCTAGAAGAGTGGACCAGGTTACCACTGGTCCCGGTAACGGTCGCTGTGTAGCTTCCTACTGTGGAGCTATTGAGAGTGCACGTTGACGACCCGGAGCCCCCGGATATGCTGCTAGGACTACAATTGACGGTTAGCCCGGTTGTCGGATTGGCGGAGGTTGACAGGGAGACGGTACCGGTGAAACCGTTCTGGCTAGTTATGGTCGTCGTGAAACTACCGGTTGTTCCTGCGTTAAATGAAACACCGGACGGGGCTGTGGAGATGCTGAAGTCGGGTGTGGACTGGTGGAGCCGCCAGGCCGTTAGGGGATGTATTTCCCAGCCGTTGTAGTTGTGATAACCCGCGGACAGATGGCCTGGGTCCCAGTAAATGAAACCCTGGACATCTATCTTAGTAGACGCATAGCTAGTCTGACCCGCCAATGCCGAAGGATCGCAGCTGGTCCCTGTGCCGCAGTAGCTTGCTGCCTTCCAGTCATGATCTATCTCGGAGTGGATTCGTCCGTAGCACGTGGGATCTGAAGGCGAGGTGCAAGAATTGGAGAAGTTAGGAACAACTGCCGGGTCGAAGATGTTGAAAGTGGAATCAGACGTTGCAGAGTGGCTCGTCCCGCCATTCGTGGCATCAAAGGTGGATGCAGAGTCCTCTGTCGAGATGCTGTCTCTCTCGACACCGTCAATCTCGACAAACAGCGATGTGCCCTTGGAGTTACTGCAGCCCGGACCCGGAGAGACCCAGCCCGAAGGTGTAGGGCCTGGCGTAAGCCATCGTTTTGCGTTCCCGCCAGAGACTGAGGTGGTGATGCCGGGAGTGAACTGGCTCGCCGAAAAGGATGCTGACCCAGTCTGGTTGGCAGTAATATCTGTGACTCGTACAACAAGGGGAGCGCATGGAACCCGTGTGTTCCAGGAACTTGAAGTGGCTGCGCGAACGAGAGCTATCGGTCCCGATGAGAAGACCGCTGAGAATGCGAGAAGAATGATGAGACCTCCAAAGAGTTGATTTCTTGGAAGCCTTCTATTCTCTCTCGGCGGGTTGCTTGAATGAAGGATTCTAAGAATCAAATTTTAGTCAGCCACATGGGGGATGCAAGAAGTTTCCGCGTACTAAAATACGCCTCTGTTGAAGGTAGTCTGTGGATACAAAAATGCTCCCGTGGATTGAATCTTATACAGACAAGAGAATCAGAGAGTCAAAGGCCCTTCTCCCACCCATCGACGTGCGCTAATCCGCCCCCCTTGGTTCGCCGACTTCTTCGTTATTCAGCTCGCCCGTCGGATTCTCCTCCCTTGACTTTTCTGCAATTCCAAACTAAGTTTCTCGGGGATCACATCGGGTAAGCGCGGCGTCCCCCTCCCGCCTCAAACTGATTTGTCAAAGGAGAAATGAACTCTACCATGATCGGCGCGGGGGCTCCGGCCGGGATTTGCAGTTGTGGTGAAAGACTCCAGAGTGCTTCGAGTGTTGTGACGAATGAGTAATGGCTGTATCCTCTCTTGGAGTTGTAATTCTTTCTTGCAGCGGGTCCAGCCCAGATTGTCGTGACTCGGTCTCTGCAATTAGGATAGGTCTGACTCAGACCGGTGCAGACCGCGCCTTCGTCCCAGGTTACGAAAAGTAGCGAGTTTGTGAGAAGAAATGTTTTGCTGCCAAGTATCAAGGGGACTAGGCTAGCTAGGTACTGATTTGACTGGGAGACAGTATTGTTCAAGGGACGACATTTATCGTGACCGTCATCGCATAGATTCGGAGTAAGCCACATGAAATTCGGAGGGCTCGTGGAGTTCAGATCTAGCATCAGCTGTTGAGGGAGCGCCAGATATCCCGTGTGAGCCGGATTTGCGTCAACGATATTGGCGCATCGCGTCGAGTTGGCCCGAATGTCACTGTAATAGACGAACGGGTTGTGATTGCTATCGTAATATGTTCCGCTGGTCACCGTGGAGTTGCGGACTCCCCCGCTAGTGTCGGTGAGTTTGCATCCGCCCGTATAGTCTTCCATGTAGGCCTTCCAGGTTCGACTGGATCCTTCTGTCAGATCCATTAGATTGTTGTTTGTGCCGTTGACTACACATGTGAATGGAGAGCAATCAGCCGAAAAATTGTTACCGGTCAAAGGCCCACTGTAGTTACCACCACTGGTCAGTGTAAGATAGTTGGGCAGGCTTGTGAGCCACGCCGGAATAGTTACCAGCTAGTCCATAATCGTTAGCTAGCTGCGTGATGTACGAGCAATTTCCGCCGCAGTTGTGGGTTGAGTTCAGACTCTTATTTTCCATCACGATCACCACAATATGATCTATCAGGAAGCTGGAGGTCGCTATGGACGAGTTTGACTGGCTCATCATCACAGCGGACCCGCCTCCAGTCAATGCCAGAATGACGAGCACCAAGGCGATCACGTGTGACAAAATTTTTTCCTACCTTATTAGAAGGCGCGCCGCAGGCTTAGAAACGACGATCGCCTGAAAAATAGTTTGCTGATGTGTGTGACTAAGGCGCTGATGGCACAGTTTAGAAGATAGAAGTGCCGAGCAATTTGAGCCGTTTCTTGCAAACGAGTTGCTCCTGTTTGGCTGCTTGGTGCGGGGGGTGGGATTTGAACCCACGAACCCCTACGGGACGAGGTCCTGAGCTACGCGTTCCTCAACCGTTCTGACGCGGCTGAGTTCTCGCGCCTTTGACCTGGCTTGGCAACCCCCGCCGGCGACCAAGGGGAGGAATCGTTTGATAAAGCCTTGAAGGCAGGTCTGATCAGGACATCATGTCGGCGTAGATCCATGGAAGACGTGCAGACTGAAAAATTCTAGCAATTCTTTGGATGGAGCGGTTCTTGAGCTTGGCGCAGCGTCAAAGCGGTAGAGTCTGCTCTTCTTCAGAGCCCGACATGGCTCGATTGCCCGACGTAGAACCATAAACTCATCCTTCCAGCCAGGTTTTCCGCTGCAGCTTTGAGGGGCGAGCAGGCTTCTACGGTACAAGGGAAAAGGTTTGTCCCTAAAAAGGGGGTTTGTGTCTCATGTGGGTCTCCCAGAGATTATTCTATTTCAACCGTTCAAGTATTATCTCTATGGTGGAGACGTTCCGTGCATCCTGGCCCTCACCGACAATCTCCGTGCCCAAGTTCACATGCTTCGACAAGCCGCCCTGGAAGAAGCGGTTATTCACCACCTCAGCCACATCGACGGCAGTGCTGATGGCTCTTCCACGAGCCTTTAGGGTCAGCTTCTTGGCGCCCGTGTTATAGTGCATCATGACAGCCGTTGCATAAGCCATGATCGGCTTCTTACCGATCAGTATAGTGTCTGGAGGAATATCAGTTCTACGCACAGGGGCAGGAGCCCTCTCCGTCTTCCTTGGTTCTTCTGACAAGCAATTCACCTCCGACAGCGCGAGTA
>Ga0209283_10001200_pt1 | contig 13917 bp, 9 predicted proteins | sample CZO8metaG_2_FD_188354 | JGI IMG/M metagenome (GOLD analysis project Ga0209283, IMG submission 188354) | Vadose zone soil microbial communities from the Eel River Critical Zone Observatory, Northern California, USA - CZOApr15con2H1.8 metaG... | ecosystem: Environmental > Terrestrial > Soil >...
CGCGCCAAGCTAGGCGATCTGCGCGGCGCCTTGCAAGGCAACGACAAGCTCGACGACCTGCTGATGGAATCGGTCGGCAACACGCAAAAAGCCGACCAACTGAAGAAGGAGCTCGAGAAGGAAAAGGGCAAGGGAGGCTCCGATGAATAAGTCTGATAAGGCAGCAGCGGCGGCTCAGCCGGCGGAAGCTAAGACGGCCGAATCGAGTTTGCTCGATCAGATCGTGGACCAAGGGAGATTCGGGCGCGAGCAGTCCGCACGCGAACGCGGCCGCGACATGGTGAAGGAGTTCGTCGCCCAGGTTCTCGAAGGCGAGATGAAGCTCTCCCGGGACGCCGACGCGACGCTGAATTCCCGTATCGCCCAGATCGACCACCTCATTTCCCTGCAATTGAACGAAATCCTTCATCATCCCGCCTTCCAAAAGCTGGAAGCCAGTTGGCGCGGCATCAAGTATTTGCTCGACCAGAGTGAAACAAGCGCCATGCTCAAGATTCGCGTTCTGAACGTCAGCAAAAAGGAGTTGTTGCGCGACTTGCAGCGTGCTCCGGAGTTCGATCAGAGCACCATGTTCAAGAAGGTTTACGAAGACGAATTCGGAATTTTCGGCGGCGAGCCTTATGGCGCGCTGATCGGAGATTACGAGTTCAGTAAACATCCGGAAGACATGGAGCTGCTCGAACGCGTCTCTCAAGTGGCCGCCGGTGCCCACGCCCCGTTTTTGACCGCTGCCTCTCCGGAGCTCTTGAATTTGGACAGCTTTGCGCAGTTGGGCGATCCGCGCGACATCGGGAAAATCTTCGACAGCACGGAATTTGCCAAGTGGAAATCATTCCGCGCCAGCGAAGATTCGCGCTACGTCGGCTTGGCGATGCCGCGAGTGCTCATGCGCTTGCCCTATGGGAGGGATACGAAGCCCATCGACGACTTCAATTTCGAAGAAGGGGTCGACGGCGCCGATCATTCCAAGTATCTCTGGGGCAACGCGGCCTACGCGCTTGGCGCTCGCCTCACCAACGCCTTCGCAAAGTTTGGCTGGTGCGCCGCCATTCGCGGCGTGGAAGGCGGCGGTCTCGTGGAAGGCCTGCCGGCGCATACATTCCGCACGGATGAAGGAGATGTGGCGCTCAAGTGTCCGACGGAAATCGCCATCACCGACCGGCGCGAGAAAGAGCTGGCTGATCAGGGGCTCATTCCGCTGGTGCACTGCAAGGGGACCGACTACGCTGCCTTCTTCAGCGTGCAATCTGCGAACAAGCCGAAAAAGTACGACAAGGACGCGGCCAACGCCAATGCCCGGCTTTCCGCGCAGCTCCCGTACATTCTCGCCGTTTCTCGATTTGCGCATTACTTGAAGTCCATCATGCGCGACAAAATCGGCGGATTCATGACCCGCGGGGATTGTGAGGCTTTCCTGACGAAGTGGATCACCCAATATGTGACCCTGGACGATCAGGCCAGTGCGGCAACCAAGGCGCAATATCCACTGCGCGAGGCGCGTATAGAAGTGAGTGAAGTTCCGGGCAAGCCCGGGGTATACCGCGCGATCGCTTTTCTGCGGCCCCATTTCCAGCTCGACGAATTGACCGTTTCGTTGCGGCTGGTTGCGGAATTGCCGCAGGCGGCCAAGAAGTAAAGTTCATCGGTTTCGGCCCTTAGGAAGGTTTTTCGAATGGGTGCGTGAGATCTGTTGCGCGGCCTTGCGGCAAACATTCCGTACAGGGCGGGATTAAGAATATTTTTCAATAGGAGGATCAAGCCATGGCAGGTTTCGCAGCTGGAGTAGGCGCTCATTCCGACATGTTTCTCAAACTGGATGGAATTGAGGGTGAGAGTACCGACCAGAAACACAAGAATGAGATCGAGCTTCACGCCTGGTCGTTTGGAGCGACACAACCGGGCTCTGCCGGACACGGAGGCGGCGCCGGAATTGGAAAGACGCAGGTCCATGACCTCACGTTTTCGAAATTCACGGATAAGGCCTCCCCGAAATTGTTTGAGGCCTGCACTACCGGGAAGCACATCCCGACCGTCAAGCTGGTTTGCCGGAAAGCGGGGGGCGATCAGCAGGAATTCCTGAAGATCACCATGAAAGAAGTGATCGTGTCGAACTTCACGCAATCGGGATCGGGCGGCGGCACGCTTCCCATGGATAACGTTAGCCTGAATTACACCAGCATCGAGATGGAATACGGTGTTCAGAACGAGAAGGGTGCTCTCACCGGTTCGGTCAAGGCCGGATGGGATGCCGCCAAGAACGTAAAGATTTAGCCGGCGATTGGCAGTTTCCTGGGTTTGAATGTAGACCCTTGTGTGCGCTGGGCGCAGGCATCTTGGCTGCGCCCGGTCACTAGTCAAGGAGCAAGGGTGGGTGTCTGATGACCGTACAACAATTACTGCAAGCCGGCCAGTTGGACGATGCGGTCCAGGTGCTCAGCGCTGAGGTTCGCGATAATCCCCAGGATGTAAAGCGCCGCACGTTCCTGTTCGAACTACTTTGTTTTTCCGGAGATTTTTCACGCGCAGAAAAACATCTCGACATCGTAGCCGAGGGCAGCCGGGAAACTGAAATGGGCGCGCTCCTCTATCACGCCGCACTGCATGCCGAAAGAACACGGCACGAAATGTTCAGCAAACAGCAGTATCCCGTTCCCAGGAAGATCGCCGTACTCGGCGAAACATCCATCAAGGTAAACGGCAAGTCCTTTCGCTCCATTACGGATGGAGACCCTCGCATCGGTTCGAATCTGGAGGTTTTTGCCGCTGGCAGTTACATGTGGATCCCTTTTTCATTGCTGACTTCCATCGAGATCGCTCCGCCAAAACGGCTTCGCGATCTTTTGTGGCTCCCGGCTAAAGTTCGCACCTCTGATAAATATGAAGAGCGGGAATTGGGGGAGGTTCTTCTTCCCGTGCTGACGCCTTTTGCCTCCCAACACGCGGACCCTGCTGTTCGGCTCGGCCGGACCACGGTGTGGGAGGAATCCGCGGACGGCGAAGTGATGCCGGTGGGCCAGAAGATTTTGCTCGCCGACGATGAGGAATGGCCGCTCCTGGAGCTGCGCAGCGTCCAAATCGCGATTGCCCAGACGGCCTCGTAACGGCCATGCCCTTGCCTGAAGGTCTGCTAAACCCCATCTCCGGGGACAATCCCAGCGGAAAGAACCTCCGGTACGATCCCGTCTACGACAAGGTTCGCGAAGCGCGCCGTGAGGAAGACGTGCTTCCTCAGGGCGACTGGGCTCGCGACGTCAAAAAGGCCGATTACGCCGTCGTCTTCAAGCTGACTACCGACGCGCTGGCTTCAAAGAGCAAGGATCTGCAAATAGCCGCCTGGCTCACGGAAGCGCTGTTGGTCCGTGAGCACGTCGCGGGGCTTCGCGAAGGGCTCGATCTCCTTCGCGGCTTAATTGAGACCTTTTGGGATTCGCTCTATCCGGAGATCGAAGATGGCGACCTGGAATTCCGTGCCGGACCCCTTGCCTGGGTGGGCTCGAAGCTCGATGTAGCCGTTCGCCGCCTGCCCCTCACCAAGAACAAGCTGGACTTCGTGCAGTATCAGGATTCGCGGCGCATCGGTTATGAAGCGGATTGCGCCGGGAATGAAGCGAAAACCGCTGCGCGCGCCGCAGCCATCGAAGAAAAAAAATGCACCGGGGAAGAATTCGACGAGGCGGTTCGCTCCACCGGTGATGCCTTCTACGAAAAACTTTCCGGCAATCTCGTTGCAGCGCTCGAGTCCCTCCAATCGCTTGAGTCCGTGAGTGACGGCAAATTTGGACGCGAAGCGCCGAGCTTTGCGAATCTCCGCACTGCGCTCGAGGACTTGCAGGAGGTCGTAAAACGCTATCACCATCCGGGTGGGCCGGAGGCGGAAGATGCCGCGTCCGCGGAAGCCGGGGAAGCCCAGGAGGAAACCGAAGGCGGAACACGAGCGGCCGGCCCAGCGGCGAAGAGGCGCTCCGTCACCGCTGAGCCCCTCGATCGTGGCGATGCTCTACAGCGCCTCGCTGTGGTCGCTCAGTTCTTGCGTCACGAGAACCCCCGGAATCCCGTTCCTTACCTGCTGTTGCGAGCCATGCGATGGGGCGAAGTGCGGGAGGCGGGAAGCATACTGAACCCTGCACTGCTCGAAGCGCCTCCTACCGAGAAGCGCACCCAGATCAAAAAGAATGCCATGGAAGGAAACTGGGCCGAGGTTTTGGAAACCACGGAAGAAGTCATGAAGCTCCCTTGTGGCCGGGGCTGGCTCGATTTGCAGCGTTTCTCTGTGCGTGCTTGCGAATCGCTCGGCAGTGATTTTGACCCTGTGGCCTCCGCGATCCGCTCCGAACTCAGGGCGCTTCTCGCGGACTATCCCAGCCTCGTGAGTTCTGCTCTCATGGACGACACTCCGGCAGCGAACGCGGAGACGCTGGCCTGGCTGCAAGAGAGCATTCTCCCGCCGCCCGCGCCTCCGGGCGAACCCGAATTCGTGGCCGCACCGGTTGTCCCGGGCATGGAAGCGGCCAAGACCAATGGTGAGAAGCCGCCGGAAGTGATCGAACTCGCCATGAAGGCGGCGCGCGCTGGCCGCGTGCAGGAAGCCATCGCGATGCTCACTAAGGATATTGGCCAGGAACGGACAGGCCGAGGCCGCTTCCAACGGCAGATCCAGCTCGCAAATATTTTCCTCGCGACGAAGCACGAAGCGATTGCCTACCCGATCCTCATGGAGCTTGCGGAAGAAATCGACCGGCGCAAGCTCGAGGAGTGGGAAGACGCGTCGGTGGTTGCTCAGCCGCTCGCGCTGCTCTATCGCTGCGCGGAGAAGCTCGGCCGTGACGACGCGGAAAAGCAAAAAATTTATCAGAAACTCTGCCGGCTCGATCCGGCGCAAGCCCTTGCTTGTTTGAGGTAGAAATTGGCCGAACGCGAACCAAACGCGCCCGTAAAACTCTCGGTCCTCGACCGCCTGCTCGACGACGAGCCGAAAGCAAAGTCTGAGGCGCCTCTGACGCGCAGCGCTTCTCTCGCCAAATTGAAGGCCGCGGTGCGCCGCGACCTGGAGAATCTGCTCAATACCCGCCGTACTCCCGACTTCATCCCCGAGGGGAGCGCTGAAACGCTGCGCTCCGTGTACTACTACGGTCTCCCCGATATCACTTCGCTTCCCGCCAATTTCCTCTATGAGCAAAACCAATTGCTCCAATCCATCGAGAGAGTCGTGACCACTTTCGAAGCCCAGCTCGATGGTGTGCACGTCTCCCTGGTTCCCGCCGCCGGGATGTCGCGCGTTTTGCGCTTTGTGATCGAAGGGATGCTCAGAATTGACCCCCTACCCGAGCACGTGGTTTATGACGCTTCCCTTGAATTGACAAGTCTCGAAGTTCAAGTATCCGGAGAAGATCGTGCGGGATGAGCTGCTCGAATACTACGAGCGCGAGCTGACCTATCTACGCCAGATGGGCGCCGATTTTGCCGAGAAATATCCGAAAGTCGCTTCGCGGCTCATGCTCGAGCCCAATCGCTGTGAAGATCCGCATGTCGAGCGATTGATCGAGTCGTTCGCTTTTCTCGCGGCGCGCGTTCATCTCAAGATCGACGATGAGTTTCCGGAGATTACCGAAGCCTTGCTCAGCGTTCTCTACCCCCATTACATCCGCCCGATACCTTCCTGCACCATCGTACAATTCCACCTCGATCCCGATCAGGGAAAATTGAGCACTGGCCTTCCCATTCCGCGCGGCTCGATGCTCTATTCGCAGCCCGTGGACGGTTATCCCTGCAAATTCAGAACCTGCTACGACGCCACGCTCTGGCCGCTCCGAATCACCGAGGCGCAATGGGTGACTCCCGACCGGCTGCGTCCTGCCGTGAAATCTCAGGACGCCGTCGCTGCCTTGCGCATGGAGATCGAATGCTTCCCTGATGTGAGCTTCGACAAGCTCGAATTGAGCTCCTTGCCCATCTATCTCAACGGCGAGGGCAGCCTCATTCATTCGCTCTACGAATTGCTCTGCAATAATTGCACGCAGATCCTCCTGCGGGACCGCACGCCGCAATCTCGCAAGAACCCTCTGGCTCTCTCCGCAAGCCATTTAAAGCCAGCAGGGTTCAGCGACGACGAGGCATTGTTACCCTTTCCCCGGCGTTCCTTCTCTGGCTACCGCCTCCTCCAGGAATATTTTCATTTCCCCGAAAAATTCTTCTTCCTCGAGTTGGGCGGTCTCGATCAGCTCCGCACCGCGGGTTTTGGCCCCAAAGTTGAAGTGGTCATCCTCATCTCTCGTTTCGAACGCGCCGAGCGCCAGCAATCGCTCGAACTGAGCGTCTCCGAAGAAACCTTGCGCCTCGGTTGCTCGCCCGCCGTCAATCTCTTTCCCCATACTGCCGAGCCCATCCTGCTCGACCAGACGCGCACCGAATATTTCGTCACCCCCGACGCCCGCCGCCGGCGCGCCATGGAAATCTTCTCCATCGATGAAGTCATCTCCCCCAATCCCCAGACTCATGAAGTCTTGAAGTTTGAACCCTTTTACCGTTTCCGCCACGTCACCTCGCGGCATGGGGAGCGGCCCGCGGGCTTCTGGTATTCGCGCCGCCAGCCTTCCGCCCGGCGCGATGATGAAGGAACCGAAGTCTTCCTTTCTTTCTTGGATCTCAGCGGACGCCCGGTCCATCCGGACTCTGACAGCGTGACCGTGCACTGCACCTGTTCCAACCGGGATCTGCCTCACCGCCTGCCCATGGGCAATGAGAAGGGCGATTTTGAGCTCGAGGGCATATCCTCGATAAAAAAGATCGTGACCTTGCGAAAGCCCTCCGCCTCCGTTCGCCCGCCCGCCGGAAAAGGAATGCTCTGGCGTCTCATCTCCCATCTTTCGCTGAATTATCTTTCCATCGTCGATGAGGGCAGGGAAGCGCTGCAGGAGATTCTGCGGCTGTATACTTTTGGCGAATCCGGGTACCACGAACGCCAAGTTGCCGGCATCCTCAGCGTCAACAGCAGCCGCCACTTTGCCCGCGTCATCTCCGAGAATGGCATCGGTTTCGTCCGTGGCCATCGCGTCCAGATGGAATTTGACGAAGAACAGTACGTCGGCGGAGGCGTCTTCCTCTTTGCCAGCGTCCTCGAGCACTTTCTCGGACACTACGCTTCGTTGAACAGTTTCAGCCAGCTCCTCGCGCGCACCCAGCAAAGAAAGGAGGTTCTCCGGCTATGGCCTCCCCGGGCAGGCGAAGTGATTCTCCTGTAGATCTTTCGGAGATCGAAGCGCGGCTCCGCGATGAGCCCTATCGTTTCGAATTCTTCCAGGCGATCCGCTTGCTGGAACGGCTTCTGCCGGACCGCAAGCCGCTCGGGCGTTTCACGCATCCCGATGAGGAAGTCGCGCGTTTGGGCGCGCACCCTTCTCTTTCCTTTCCGGCCAGCGAAATCCAATCGATGGATTGGCCGCAAGACAAGCCGCCTTCTTTGGCCGTGAATTTCATGGGAACGACTGGCTGCCAGGGGCCGCTCCCTCACTTTTATACCACCCTGATCCTCGGTCGCCTGAAAGCAGGCGATAAAACGCTCCGCGATTTTCTTGATTTGTTTCATCACCGCATGCTCTCCTTCTTCTATCAGGCCTGGGAAAAATATCGCTTCGCGGTTTCCTACGAGCGCGGCGAGCGCGACCGCTTCTCCCACCACTTGCTCGATTTGATTGGTCTCGGCACGCCCGGCTTGCAGGACCGTCTCGCCGTTCCCGATGACGCTTTTCTCTATTTTGCCGGCATCCTCGGCCAGCGTCCGCATTCCGCCGGTGCTCTCGAATGTCTCCTCAACGATTACTTTGAAGTTCCCGTCGAAGTCGTGCAGTTGCTTGGCGGATGGTTCCAGCTCGATGAGAGCAGCGAATGCTGCCTCGGTGAACGCGAGACTCCTTCCGAGCAGTTGGGTAAAGGCGCCGTCGTCGGCAACGAAGTGTGGAACCAGCAGGCCCGCGCTCGCGTCCGCCTCGGGCCGCTCACTCTCGATCAGTATCTCGATTTTTTGCCAAACGGCTCCGCTTACGAGCCTCTTCGCGCGCTCTTGCGTTTTTGGACCAACGGGGAAATCGATTTCGAAGTGCAACTCATCCTCAAGCGCGATGAAGTGCCCTCCTGCGAACTTGGCGCCGAAGGAAAAGAATTGCCGCAGCTCGGCTGGGTCACTTGGATGAAGTCCAAGCCCCTCGGCCGTGATCCGGAAGACACCATTTTCTACGTTTAGCAAAGCGAGGCTGTCATGTCAGCAAATCTCAAAGGTTTGATTGGAAAATTGAACGACACCACGCGGAATAGCCTCGAGGCGGCCGCGGGATTTTGTCTTGCCCGCACTCACTATGACATCGAGCTGGAGCACTTTCTCCTCAAGCTCCTCGACGTGACCGATAGCGATCTGCCGCGCATCCTCAAGCAATTCGGCGTGGACAAGTCCCGCCTCACCGGCGATCTCACTCGCAGCCTCGACAAGTTGAAATCCGGAAACGCGCGCACCCCGGCCTTCAGTCCTTCGCTGACGGACATGTTGTCCGAGGCCTGGACCCTCGGCTCCATCGACTTCGGTGCCGCCCAGGTGCGCACCGGTTTCACCATCCTCGCGATCGTCACGGCCCCCGAATTGTCGCGCCTGATGCGCGAGATTACTCGCGAATTCCAGAAGATCAGCGCCGAGGCCCTGCACAAAGATTTCTGGAATATCGTCGCGGGCTCGCCCGAAGATCAGGAAACCGCCCAGGCCATTTCCCTGGGCGTGGAAGGCTTGCCGCAGGGCGCTGGCATGCCCGGCAAGGGCAAGACGCAGAATCTGGATCAATTCACGATCGATCTGACCGCGAACGCCCGCTCCGGGAAAATCGATGCCGTCCTCGGCCGCGATCACGAGATTCGCCAGATCATTGACATTCTCACGCGCCGCCGTCAGAACAATCCGATTTTGACGGGCGAAGCCGGCGTTGGAAAAACCGCAGTAGTCGAGGGCTTTGCTTTGCGCGTCGTGAAAGGCGACGTGCCTCCGTCGCTCAAAAACGTTACCATTCGTTCGCTCGATCTCGCGCTGCTTCAGGCTGGCGCGGGCATCAAGGGTGAATTCGAGAACCGCCTGAAGGGGCTGATTGAAGAAGTGAAGTCCTCACCCGCTCCCATCATTCTCTTCATCGACGAAGCCCACACCCTCATCGGTGCTGGCGGGCAGGCCGGACAAGGTGATGCGGCAAATCTTCTCAAGCCGGCCCTCGCGCGCGGTGAACTTCGCACCATCGCTGCGACCACGTGGTCCGAATACAAGAAATTCTTTGAAAAAGACGCCGCGCTGGCTCGCCGCTTCCAGGTCGTAAAAGTGGAAGAGCCAACCGAAGAAGAATGTATGGTCATGCTTCGCGGAATCGTCGCTTCTCTCGAGAAGCACCACAACGTCCGCATTCTCGACGAAGCCGTGCAGGCCGCCACAAAGTTTTCGCACCGCTATCTCGCGGGGCGCCAGTTGCCGGACAAGGCGGTCAGCGTGATGGACACCGCTTGCGCTCGCCTCTCGCTCGGACAGAATGCCACGCCTCCGCTGATCGAAGACGCTCTTCGCCAGTTGGATGATTTGGACGTGCAGCAACGCGTCCTTGAACGGGAAGCAGCAGTCGGCGTGGATCACTCCGAACGGCTCAAGTCTATTGCGGATCATAAGACGGACGTCGCCGCGCGCCTGAAAACTCTTGAAGATCGCCGTGGCAAGGAACTCTCGCTCGTCTCGCGCATCCGCGAAATCCGCACGCAACTGGAATCGGCTGCCGCGCCGCGCGCCGCCAGCGGAGCCGGCTCCGCGACTGCCGCGCAACCCGCCATCGACTCGGCCGCGCTGCGCGCCGAACTCGAAAAACTCAACGCCGAGCTCGACAAATTGCAAGGCGAATCCCCGCTGATGCGCGTCTGCGTCGATACGCAAATCGTCGGCGAAGTCATCTCCGCCTGGACTGGCATTCCCGTCGGCAAGATGCAGCAGGACGAAATCAATACCGTGCTCACGCTGAAGGACGTCATGGCCTCGCGCGTCATTGGCCAGGACCACGCTCTCGCCGCTATCGCCCAGCGCATCTCCACCTCTCGCGCCGCAATGGACGATCCCGTCAAGCCGGTCGGCGTTTTTATGCTCGTCGGCCCGAGCGGCGTCGGCAAAACCGAAACCGCCCTCGCGCTGGCCGATCTTCTCTACGGTGGCGAGCGCAACCTCATTACCATCAATATGTCCGAATTCCAGGAAGCTCACACTGTATCGAGCCTGAAAGGCGCGCCTCCGGGCTATGTCGGCTACGGGGAAGGCGGCGTACTCACCGAAGCCGTCCGGCGGCGGCCGTACTCCGTGGTGCTCCTCGATGAAGTCGAGAAGGCCCACCCCGACGTGCTCGAACTCTTCTACCAGGTATTTGACAAGGGAATGATGGAAGACGGCGAGGGTCGTGAGATCGATTTCAAGAACACCATCATCATTCTTACCTCCAACGCTTGCACCGATTTGCTCATGAAGCTCACTGCCGATCCGGAAACGACGCCCAGCGCCGACGGCTTGGCCAAAGCCCTCAAGCCTGAGCTGAACAAGCTCTTCAAGCCCGCTTTCATGGGCCGCCTCGTAACCGTTCCCTTCTTCCCGTTGCGGGACGATGCCATGAAGCAAATCGTCACCCTAAAGCTGGCCAAGATCCAGCGCCGCATACGCGAAAATCACAAGATCGACTTGACCTACGATCCCGTGGTCGTCGCCGAAGTTGCCAAACGCTGTACCGAAGTCGAATCCGGCGCCCGCAACGTCGACAACATCCTGACCAACACCATGCTGCCCGACATTTCCCGCTACCTCCTTGGCCGCATGGCCGAGCGCCAGAAGCCGTCCTCGATCCACGTCGCCGTGGGCGAAAACGGCGCATTCACGTACTCCTAGTGACCCCAGGCACTCATTGCGGCGTACCAGGGAGTGATATTCTCCCGGGGGCCAAGGGGAACAAGATTCTCAGCAACAGCGTGAGGTGAGCAGATGCCACCGCATCGACGACCAGGCCATCTTGACCAACACGAGCGACCCATGGACGTGCGTGACCAAACGGCGGCACTTACAGCCTCGGCTAACCAGCGTTCAATCGGGACCGACAACGCTATGCTCCTGCAAATGGCCGCATCACCTTCCGACGCAGCAATCCGCGCCATTCAATTTGTGGAGGATACGATTGAGGCTCAGAATCTGGGACTCGAGCTTTCTGGGGTTGGGAGGTATTACGGCGACCATTCCTATTTTGCACAGCACCCGAAGCGCCGGGAGGCTCTCTTAAAAAGAATGCTTAAGCGCGGGGCTTCACTCGACTCGATTCCCTACCCCGAACCGATAAACTGCGTGGAATTGCTGTTCGCCGCGATGACCGTCTATAGAGATGTCCAGTTGAAGCCGTGGGGAGGAATCATCGGCAGAGCACGGGATTCCCGGGGACTCGGCAATCAATGGGTGCCGTCGGGACGAGGCACCGTGCTGCTTGAGGAAGCTCGCGTGCAGGACGGTTTCACAACTTGGTACTACAGCCGCGACACCACAACCGACGATTTTTATCACTATGTTAAAAAACATCTTTATGGCCCCCCCAGCGGACACGTAGTGAAAGGGGCGGATAGCCACAAAAAGATCGATGTCGGGATACACATAAGCAGCGCGAATAATTTCCTGGTGAACTTTGCGAAGGCCCCCAGCTTGCCCAGCGCACTGAAGGATGTACCTTTTGCTCTCGGCGCGGCTGATTGGGGAACACACACGTTCATCTTCTCCTGCGGGTACATATACGAAGACCATTGGGCGCAGGGGCCTGATGAGCCGGTGTTCGAAAAGAAGTCTTTCCTGGATTTTTCCAAGGAATGGCCGGCGGGTGTCATTGCCGCTGCTCCTGGTCAGTGGTAGTAACCGCAGAAAGTATCGACTGCAGGAATTAGGCCCCTATTTGAAGATGTAGGGAGAACTTTTGTCATGGCGTATACACAAGAAAAAAGGTTGATTGCGATTGATACGCCGCTCGGAAAGGACGTCTTGTTCCTCCAGAGTTTCAGAAGTCACGAGGGAATCTCCCAGCTATTTCACTTCTCCCTCGAACTACTTTCTGAGAATCATTCCATAGCATTCAAAGACATTGTCGGAAAGCAGGTCACGATTTCTCTTCATCTCGCCAGCGGCGAGAAACGCTATTGGAACGGTTATGTAAGCCGCTTTGCCTGCGTGGGCCGCGATAATCGCTTCAGCTACTATCGCGCCGAAGTTGTTCCCTGGCTGTGGTTCCTTACCCGCACCGCCGACTGCCGCATTTTCCAGGATATGACCATTCCGGAGATTGTGGAGACTGTTTTCCGCCTTCACGGCTTCCAGGATTTCAAACGCGATTTGCAAGGTTCCTTTCCCCAGCGCGAATACTGCGTACAGTATCGCGAAACCTCTTTCAATTTTGTTTCCCGCCTGATGGAAGAATGCGGAATCTTCTACTTCTTTGAGCACGACAAGAACACCCACAAGCTGATCATGGCCAACTATCAGCAAACCCACAAGAATTGCCCCGTCCAGCACAAAGTGCGCTTCAACTACTCGCCGGGCGCATCGCTCATCAAAGAAAAAGAAGACGTCGTGAGCTCCTGGACGTCGGAACAGGAACTCCGGCCGGGCAAGTACGCTTTGACCGACTATAACTTTCAAACGCCTGGCACCTCCTTGATGGCCAAAGTGGACACCATCGCCGAAATCGGCGGCAACAAGAAATACGAAATTTATGATTATCCCGGCATCCATGCGAAAAAGGCCGAAGGAGACGACGTCGTCAAGGTTCGTATGCAGGAAGAAGAAGCGTTGCATTACTTAATCAGCGGCTCAGGCAACTGCCGAACTTTCGCCTCAGGTTACAAAATTCATCTCGACGAGCACACCCGGAAGGATATGAACGGCGACTATGTCTTGACCGAAGTGACGCACTCCGCGTCGGTGGGCGAAAGTTATTCGAGCTCGGGTGAAGCCGCCAGCGAGACCTACAGCAACAGCTTCGTCTGCATCCCTTTCTCGGTCCTCTACCGCCCCCAGCGGCTTACTCCCAAACCCGTCGTGCAGGGTCCACAAACGGCTGTTGTGAAGGGTAAGAAAGGAGAAGAGATCTGGACCGACAAGTATGGACGGGTAAAAGTCAGGTTCCACTGGGACCGTCTCGAGAAAAAGAGAAAGGGCGACCAGGAAGAGGAAATAAAAGATGAGGAAAGGTCCTGCTGGATCCGCGTCTCCCAACCGTGGGCCGGAAAGAACTGGGGTGCCATCAGTATCCCGCGCATCGGCCAGGAAGTGATTGTCGAATTTCTTGAAGGCGATCCTGATCGCCCCATCATCACCGGCCGCGTCTACAACGACGAGCAAATGCCCCCCTACACGTTGGCGGATAACCAAACGCGCACGACGTTCATGTCCCGGAGCTCCAAAGATGGTGGCTCCAGCAACTACAACGAAATCCGCTTCGAGGACAAAAAGGACAGCGAGCAGATCTTCATCAACGCCGAAAAAGATATGGACCTTCGGGTGGAAAAAGATTCACGTGAGTTCGTGGGAAAAGACCGCAGTCTCATCGTCAAGGGTGACCAAAAAGAAAAAGTGGAAGGTGATCTCCACGCCGAAGCCGGTGGCAACCGCAACGAAAAAGTCGGCCAGAACATGTCTTTGCAGGTCGGCCAGGCGCTCAACGAAAAGACTGGCATGAAATTTGCGCACGAAGCTGGACAGGAGATCCACCTCAAAGCGGGAATGAACGTTGTGATCGAAGCCGGCCTTGAACTAACCATTAAGGCTTCCGGAGGATTCATTAACATAGGTCCGGCGGGAGTCGCAATTTCCGGTACTCTGGTTTTGATCAACAGCGGCGGCGCGGC
>Ga0209283_10001201_pt1 | contig 13915 bp, 18 predicted proteins | sample CZO8metaG_2_FD_188354 | JGI IMG/M metagenome (GOLD analysis project Ga0209283, IMG submission 188354) | Vadose zone soil microbial communities from the Eel River Critical Zone Observatory, Northern California, USA - CZOApr15con2H1.8 metaG... | ecosystem: Environmental > Terrestrial > Soil >...
AGCGTTGAGGTATGATGCATGGGAGGAACGTCCTTTCGTGGTTCTTGCTAGTCCTTTGAAAGGAGTATCCTCTTTCTCACGCCTCAACGCAACTCGACATATGCATTAGTTGGTGGCGATGCCGCAAGGGGATGCCCGACGCTCCGGGCGGGCCTCCCGCTCACCATGCCCGCACGCCTCCGCGATGCGGACAGCCGAACTCGCCTGGCGGCAGGCACGGTGCTCTGCAGAACCTGGCCGAGAGGAGGATCAGGGCCCCGTCGCGCCGTACCTGATCGGCCCCAAACTTGCCGCCCGCTGACCCGAGCGAGAGCGGAGGTTGGCTCGTCAGTCGCCCAGGACCGAAAGGCGCAGCTGGCGAAGGCGCGCGGGGTCGGCGAGCAGGTCGATTTCGACGATCTTGCCGCGCGTGATCGTGAAGCCGAAGACGACACGCGGCCGTCCGCCCGGAGCCCACACGGCTCCCACGGCTCCGTTCACCAGCGCCGGTTGTGCGAATCGGGCACGCCCCGAGAACTGCTTGGCCACAGCCAGCGCACCGCGGACCTCCTTCGATGCGCCCGTCTGCACGGCACCGCGGTCGGCTCGGAGCACGACATCTGGGTCGAGCACCGCGAGAAGCGCGTCGAAGCGACCTTCGCGCGACGCAGCGAGGAAGGCGTCGACAACTTCTCGCTGGCGGGTGAAATCGGTGTCGGGAATCGTGGCCGCTCCCCGCACCCGGCGGCGTGCGCGGCTCGCGAGCTGCCTTGCAGCGGTCTCCGAGCGCCCCACTACTCTCGCGATCTCGTCGAAGGGCACGGCGAAGAGGTCGTGTAGCACGAACGCGAGGCGCTCGGCGGGAGTCAAGGTGTCGAGGACCACGAGCAGCGCGAGACCGACCGCGTCGGCCAGCAGCGCTTCGTGCTCGGGGTCGATCCCGTCCTCGCGGCTCACGATCGGCTCGGGCACATGCACGCCCAGGGGCTCCTCGCGCCGCGACTCGCGCGAGCGCAGCAGGTCGAGGCACACCCGCGCGACCACTGTCGTCAGCCATCCGCCCAGGTTAAGGACGCCGCTCGTGTCGGAGCGGCTGAGGCGGAGCCAGGACTCTTGCACGGCGTCGTCCGCCTCCGAGAGCGAGCCGAGCATGCGGTAGGCCACCGCCCGCAGGTGGGGACGTTCGGCCTCGAATTGCTCCGCCAGCCAGTCGTGTTCGTCCATCGGTCACATTCCCTCGTTTCGTTTCATCATAGTAGTGACGAGCGAAACCCAACCAATGTGACTTCGTAATCGTCCATCGGTCACATTCCTTCGTTTCGTTTCGTCATAGTAGTGACGAGCGAAACCCAGCCGATGTGACAGGGAGACCGGCTCCCGTGGAAGCGCCGGGTGGGCGGCAACGTCTCAATCGACAACTGTATGTTCAGTTAGTAAAGGAGTTCTTCATGGTTCAAGGGATCAGAGTAGTCATCTATCCCGTCACAGACCTCGCTCAAGCGAAGACGCTCTATCGCACGCTTTTGGGGGTAGAGCCGTATTCGGATGAGGCGTATTATGTTGGCTTTCGGATGGGAGACCAGGAATTAGGTTTAGATCCCCATGGCCACGCCAAAGGCATGACGGGGCCTGTCGGCTACTGGCAGGTGAACGACATTCAGAACAGTCTGCAGCTCCTCCTCGACGCTGGTGCACAAGCGCAGCAAGAGATCCAAGATGTCGGTGGGGGGAAACTTATTGCCTCGGTCAAAGACGCAGACGGGAACATCATCGGGCTTCTTCAGTCACCGTAATGGCACCAGAGACACCCCTCTTTTTCTGGAGGTAAAAGAGACACCTTCCCTTGCCAGCGATGGAAGTGACGCCAAAGGTCTCAGTTCTACAGTCTTAACTGGACGGGCGGCACGCTAACCGCGCGCCGCCCGTCGGCGCGCCTGGGGTGGTCTGGGTCAGTGGATCAGCCGAGGTTTCTGGCCTGGGCCAAGGACAGGACCTTTCCGACAGGAAAATGGTATCCTTGAGCCGAGAGTGGTTGAGATCCTCTTCTCAGCGATGAGCGGATCGCTGGAAGTTTGCATAAAAGAGTCTCGAATGAAAAGAGATCGACTTCCACATCACGGAGGGAGCGTCATGCCAGAGAGTGACTATATGCTTGATCCACTTGGCTTTCTTCAATCGTCTCTCAAAGAGCCTGGAGAAGCTCCCAGGCAAGGCCACGAAGGAGCCCCCGATGCATGGCTCGAAGTGAATGCAACAGTTGCAGAGGGGCTTGAAGCTATTGCAGTGGGCAATGATATCATCGTGATTACCTGGTTGCATAAGGCTCAGCGCGGCATATTGAAAGTGCATCCCCGCGGGGACGAGACCGTGCCTCTGGCCTGTGACTCATATACTAATTGGTGTAAGCAGAAGACTTGCCGATAGCAAGCAATCTGCTCGACTAGTGGAAGTAACGGGAGAGCCTACGTTCCGACTTTACGGCCTGAACCAGATGCGGACAGTGACCGGCTTGCAAAGATGGCTCCCCGTCCACCAGGGTCATAAGCGGCGATTGGGCTTGTTCCAGCTGCCTGCTGCTGCCTGAGGCAGGGAAGGCAGACTGGCGATCCAGCATGAGTTCACGCTCGCCCTGGTCGGTCGGCATTCCCGTTGCCTGTGTATGTCGGTGTCTTTCTCGCCAACCTGACCATCACGGGTCAGATCGGAGGTGTATCGATGGCTCAAGCAGATACTCCATCTTCTCCGGTGGATGCCTCAACCTTCAAGTATGTGGTAGGCGTGGATATTGGGAGTCAAACCGGTAGTCTGTGTGTGCTGAGGCCTGACAAAAGCCAGATCCTTAAGCCCACCGATTTTGCCAATCCGATGCCTGGATGGCGCTTGCTGCTCACCAAGCTCGAGCAGCTGGGCGTGCCTCCAGCTCAGATTCTCAGAGGGCTGGAGGCGACCTCGCGCTATGGTGAGAATCTCTACCAGTTTTTGGAAAGCCAAGGCTACCAGCTCTGCCTCTTACATCCCAGACACACCCATGAGTTTGCGCAGCGACGCGGACTGCGAGCCAAGACGGACAAATTGGACGCCACCACGATCGCCCGGGTCGCGGCTTCGTGGAGACGCCCGTCGTGGCTATGTTCCCAGCGAACTGATTGCCACATACCGGGAGCTGGTGCGCTTGCATACGCAGCTGGCCGATGAAGCGGCTCGCTACAAAAATGAGATTCAAGCCTTGCTCGCTGTACTCTTTCCCGAGTTCAGCCAGGTGTTTACGGATCCCTGTCGAGCCAGCGCGATTGGCATTCTCAAACTCTCCCCAAGCGCTCAAGCGGTGGCCGCTGCTGGAGTCGAGACGCTCGCTGAGAAGCTGCATGAGTTAGCTCCCCGCAACTATGGACTCAAAACGGCTCAACAGCTCGTTGCCCTTGCCCAACACTCAGCCAGTAGTGGCCTGGCTGTCTCTGCTCGCTCGACGAGCCTGAAGATTCTCTGTGACCAGCTTGAGCATACTCAGGCCAACTTGCTGCAACTGGAAAAGGAGATCGACAAACTCCTCGATACGGACAACGGGGCCAAAGGACGGCAAAGTGTGCCTGAATTTGGGCACAAGACCGTGGCGGTCTTGCGAGCGGAATTGGGAGACGTACATCGCTTCCAGCGCACAGATCAGGTGGTCGCCTATGCCGGGTTGGATCTGGAGGTGAAGCAAAGTGGCAAATGGAAAGGGCAAACCAAACTTTCCAAGCGCGGCAGTGGGCGGCTGCGCCGCATCTGGTACATGGCGGCTGTGCGCTGTATCCGGCTCAAGGATTCCGCCTTCGGAGCCTACTCTCATCGCCTGGTCGCCCGTGGCATGAAAGGGCGTGAAGCCATGATCGCCGTGATGCGCAAGATGCTCATCGTCGCCTATCAGTTGGTGAAAACCGAGGAGCTGTATGATCCGACGAGGGTGGGTGCAGTGCTGGTGGCTCAACCGCCGGTTGAGCCACCAGCACTGCACCCACCCTCGTCGGCAAAATTGGTGGCCACAGGGGCTTGACAATTTCTATGGCTTCTCATATAAGTGCTTAAGCGATCGTAGTGATCGAGCCATCCCTCAGCCTCTGCCCCGCCGAAATTCTTCCCCGGCTCCATCACTTCCACTACGATGAAGGCAACATAGAAATTCCCTGCAGAGTTGATAAAGCGATCGTCATAGATGACAACGTCTGCTCTTTCCTGGTCAAGTCCGCTCTGTGGAAGCTCTGTCAGCAGTTCTAACTCGATTGCTTGGAGCGGGACATCGTAATCTCTTCTCAAAATATCGATGGCCCACAATGTTATGGGGTCTTTCACCGGCCTACGATAGGTGCCATCGGCTTGAAAAAGCCCTTGGAGATGTTGATGGGTTCGGTACATTTCCGGTATGGAGCTTACTTCCTGGAAAGGATTCGTAAAGTTGTGAAAGGGCATACATACTCTCCTGCTACTTGAACTCTTCCTCAGGCCAATCCCATCATCTTTAGGTCGAGCACTGCGATCGGTAACTTCCCGCTGCTTGCCGCGTCAGAGCCATCGGATGGGAGGGAGCCCTCTACAATGCGTTCTACAGGGAGCGTATGCGAGGTAAACTCCTCAAGTGTTTGTTGCTGCGTGTTTCTGCGCATAGCCTTTTCCTCCGATGTCCCTCTCGAGATGAATATGCAGATCGCATGCTACTTCCTGTTCGTGCGCTTCCCTTGATTCCCTATGACCCACACCACGCTCGCCAGGGTGGCCTCCACGCCGCGCGCCTTCAACGCGGCGAGAATCAGCAGGGCCTTCGTCGCAGCAATGGGGTGGCCATTCTCTGCTCGCCAGATCGTCTTCGAGCTCATGACCGACCTCTTGCGTGCCGTGGCGAACTGCTCGTTGATGAAGTCCGCCAGTTCGTCCTGGATCAGGAACCCAGCTTCGACGCGCAATTCGCGTAGGGGCCGCCGGAAACTATGTTGATGGGCCACAAGCTGGCGCTCGATCAGATCGATGACTTCGGCATCGGTCATCTGCGCCAGGGTTTCGAGTAGCGCCACAGGGACGATCGCTCGTTCCGATGTGACGGCATATGCCCACTGCTCCTGAAGGTAGAGGGTGACACCTGCACGCGGGAAAACGGCATCGCGCAGATGGCGCGCCTTTTCTAGCACAAAGGCACTGACCCCAAAGCGTGCTTGCAGGGTTTCTTCTTGTAATGGTCGATCCGCCATCTTTGCTCTTCCTCAGGGGGCGCCCTTTTCACTCCGGAAAGACCCTTTAGGCGTTCATTTCTGAGGATAGTGCTTTTGACCACTTTTGTCAACATCTCGAATTGCCTCACGAAAAATCTTACTTTGGCAAATACGTTGCCTCATGTAAGAATCTTACCAGCCCCTGAATAAAAGTCTATCAGGTGGCTGGAAGGAAGCGAGGCTATGATGAGTCAACAAAGCCGACGGGAACTGTTGGCGGCAGTCACTTCGAGATATCAGACGGCCAATGGTGCTGAACGAGAACACATTCTGGATGAGTTTGCTGCGAGCACAGGCTATCATCGCAAATACGCGATTACATTTGTGACATACTGGGACTATGAAAACACATCTATCTGCTTCTGATTACAAAGGCTATCGCTTCCCACCAACCATTATCAGTCACGGCGTCTGGCTCTATTTTCGTTTTTCGCTCAGTTACCGAGATGTTGAGGAACTTATGGCACAGCGGGGCATGGTTGTGACCTATGAAACGGTTCGGCAATAGTGCCTGAAATGTGGGCAGACGTATGCCAACGAACTGCGTCATCGCCGTCCTCGCTGTGGCGACACATGGTACATGGACGAGGTCGTTCTCACAATCAGGGGAAAGAAACACTCCCTGTGGAGAGCTGTGGATCAGGACGGAAACGTCCTTGATATCCTGGTGCAAAGTCAGCGAAACAAAAAGGCAGCGAAAAGATTCTTCGGGAAACTGCTCAAAGGACTTCAGGATGTTCCACGCGTGATTATTACCGACAAACGGAAGAGTTATGCGGCTGCTAAACGGGAAATCTTGCCTGAGGTGGAGCATCGTCAGCACAAACGACTCAACAATCGAGCGGAAAACTCGCATCAACCCACACGACTGCGAGAAAAGAAAATGCGGAAATTCAAATCGAGCCTCGCATGCACAACGCTTTCTTTCTGCTTTCGGTCCTCTCTCTGGTCATTTTCAACCGCGACGACACCGTATGAGTGCAAGGGCATATCGTGCCATTTTACGGAGCCGATTCCAGATGTGGAATGAAGTGACCGGAGCAAAACTGATCGCATAACCACCAATTTCTCCAAATCTCTTATTGTCCTCCAACGTCTTTCCTCTTTATAACTCATCAATATACTTTGTTCTACGAATAAGTTGACAATACCATGCCGATGGCCCAGTCTCTATCGCCTTAAGGAGCAGTTTCAGGTCACGATTTCCGCATTGACGCGTCGACTTACCAAGTTGCATCTTATCACGATCACAGCGATCGCACGCTTTTGCCCTACCAGGGGGAGCCTGCAACTCAGTCGCATTCGCTGTGGGGATACTTTTTTGAGGGTTGTAGAGTGGATATATCAACACAACTAAGAGACCCTGGGCCTTCACCGCCTGCAGGCCTGTCTTAGAACAAAGTTCTCCCTTTTTAGCAGTTCTATTGATAGAGTGCTTAGCACTGTGTATAATGTAGCCAACGTGGGGGTAATACCGACGGGAAGCAAATAAACACGGAGGATCTCTGGTGGGGAAGCAGCACCTTCTTCATGGCCTGGACATCTCGCTCTTGCCAATTTTCAATAATGTCTCCGCTGACCTGCTGGAGCGTATCACTCCTGAAATGCTGTGTTTCTATGGCGATGGCGCCATCATTCTGGCCGAGGGTGCTCCGGCCGACAACTTGCTGATTCTGCTCCATGGCCAGGTGCGAATTCTTCTGAACGGCACCTTTCTTGTGACGCGTTACCCCTACGCGGTTCTCGGCGAGCAAGCCTTTATCAACAAAACCGTGCGAAGTACAACCGTGATTGCCCAGGGAATGGTTGAGGCTCTTGTCCTCACACCCGTCCTCGTCGAGCAACTCATGGAGAACATCGCTTTCATGGGAAATCTGCTGCGCCTGATCTCTGAAAAATTGACAGAAGCCTCGAACGAACGGGCATTCCGCTTTCGCAATGAACAGCTGCTCTTCAGCGAATTTCGTGCGCACCTGTCTCCAGAGATCACCAGTTGCCTGCTCGCAACCGGGCTGACATATGGTAAACCGCGCTACATCGATGCGGTCATCCTCTTCTCCGACATTCGTTCATTTACGGAACGGTCAGCTGGAATGACTCCCCAGGAGATCACAAGCCAATTAGGGCCTTATCTTGATGCCACAGTGACTGTAATCCACCGTCACGGGGGACTTGTCGACAAGTTCATTGGCGACGCCGTGATGGCTATCTGGGGATTCGCTGCCAGTGAGGGTGACCCTGTGATACAGGCCTTTGCCTGTGCGCAGGAGATGCTCCATACGGCTGCATCGATGCGCTTGGCCGGCGAGCCGATAGTCATCGGCATCGGTCTCAATGCCGGGCAGGTGTTCATCGGGAATATCGGGGGCGGGGGGAAGCGGCAGTTTACGGTACTTGGATCACCCGTGAATTTAGCCGCCCGCTTCGAGAGCGAGACGAAGGGGCTGGACGCTCCCATCGTCATGGGAAAAGACTTCTACGACCGCTTGCCCCCTGACCTGCAGGCACTCCTGCTAAAACACGAGAACCGGCCGATTAAAGGGGCTGGTCCGCAAACGCTGTATGCATATACCCCGGTTAATGAGACCGGGGAGAAAGATAAATCATGAGCTGGGATTACCAACGGAGTTTCGATCGCATTCAAAAACACCTCAATGGCATGGGAGAGATCGAGGTGAAAAAGCTGACACGAGAGGCCGACCTGGAGCAGCTTCTCTCGGAAACAACGTGCCGAGATATCTACGGCGCCCACGTCTACATCCAGGTTCCGAACTTTGCGCACCTGGCGTCTGATGGCCTCTACGCCCAGGACGATTACAAACGGCTGATCCAGGGCGTACATATTTACCAAAGGGAGGTCACGCGCATCGTTGAGGGCCTTGGGGGGACGTTCGTCCATTTCCAGGGGCCCAAGTTGCACGCGCTCTTTTACCGACCGATTGATAACGCGAAAAAACTAGCCTCGCGTGCCGTACTCCTCCAACTTGTCCTGAAGGATTTTGTCAAAACCGTCTTTAACCTAGCTTTCCCCGACTACGACGACTTTACCATTGCCGGCGGGGCCGACCTGGGGAACGCTATCGGCACCATGGACGGCATCAATGGAGACCGCGAACTGCTCTTCCTTGGTGCTCCAGCCAACCACGCCGCCAAGATCATCAGTTCGGTGCAGCGCCTGCGGTTGACTCAGTACGTCTATGATGCGCTCCCAGATGGCCTGCGCGCGCTCTGCCTCAAAGCCGATGATGGCCCCTACCAATTGAAACTGGTCACCTGCGATGATCTGGACGAGTTGCTCACAGCACACGGGCTCACCTGGAAGCGCGACGCGAGCGCCAGCAATGTCGAGAACGATAAAAAGCGCTTCCTGCTTAAGGACATCGGCTACAGTGCGGCGGAGGCCCCTATTGATCTGGACGACCTCAGCACCTCCAACAACAAGCGCGTGCTCGGGGCCTCCATCTTCGCCGATGTTTCAGGGTTCACACGCTACATTGATGAAGCAGCGAGCGAAGAGGACAAACGGGCGGCCTTACGGGTCTTCCATGCCATCCGCAAGGAGACGGCACGGGTAATTACTGGGGACTTCGACGGTTTGCGCATTCAGTATCAGGGTGACCGAATCCAGGGCCTCTTTCACCTGCCGCAGGGCGACGAGGCTGCCATCGTAAAAAAGGCGGTTGAGGCGGCAGCCAGCTTGCAGTCGTCGATGGAGCGTACGCTGAAAGCGTGCCTGCCAGAGGCGAGCGACCTACGGCTTGCTATAGGCATTGACCTGGGAACCACGCTCGTCTCGCAACTGGGTGCCCGTGGACAGCGCGACCGCATCTGCCTGGGGGAAGCGGTTGAATGTGCTTCGCAATTAGAGGAGCGGAGCGAGGGTGGCCAGATCGGAGTGAGCAGCCGGGTCTTCGGCCAGCTTCCAGACTATCTTCGCGATCTCTTCCCCTACTGCGCGAAGGTCCAGGGGCATGTGGCCACCAACCTCACAGTAGAGCAGGTCGAAAGGGTAGCCAAGGCAGCCGAGGTCTATAGAACTGGTGCGCCGGTCTTTGTCCGCACGAGCGCGGCGGGCGTTACTGTGAGCGGTCAGGAGTCAGCGCATGCGAGGACGATTGTACCGGCGCGCCCCTACACAGACGAAGCCTAAAGCCTGGTATCAGCGAGGGGGAGGCGAGCGCCTTGTACAGGACCAGGAACGAATCGCCGCTGCGTTTCCTGGCCTGTCCTACCATATTGACGAGCAGGCAGGGCGCGTTTTTCTTGAGGGGACGATCACGCTGGTAGCTGAATGCGGCATTTCCACACCCATCCAGGTAAGGGTGGAATTTCCTGATGGCTATCCTGAGCACGAACCTCGCGTCTACGATGCTGTGAAGCGTTTTCCACACGAAGCCGATCGCCACTTTTATCCGGACGGGCGATGCTGTCTCTGGCTTCCACCGGAGTCGCGCTGGGATACGAAGGATCCCGATGGATTATGCCGCTTCTTGGAAGAGGTCGCGGTATTTTTGGACCAGCAGCTCACCTACGAAGCTGTGGGAAAAGGATGGTGGCCTGGAAGGCAACGTAGCCACGGCGACGCTGGTTACGTCGAGTTCGTCCAGGAGCTACTTGGTGGGAATCAGCCGCTTTTCGATGCGCTTGCGCCCACGCTTGCCAATAGATCGGGTGTTCAGCGTAATAGCCCTTGCCCCTGTGGAAGTGGGGTCAAGTACAAGAGATGCCACCTGCGTGTCGTCGAGGAGATCAGCCGGAGAGTTGGCTTGGTGAAACTCTACGCGATCTTTGGTCGGTGGTGTACAAACGTTGCACCAGGCACGAAGTGAAGACGCTGCTGATATGGGTCAAAACGAACACATTCTAGTAATGAGAAGCGAGAAGGGTGCTTGGAATTCATGGTAGAATTACAGCAATGCATGGGATGAAAGCGGCATAACCAAGAATAAGGTTCAAGTTATATGAAGGGTTGAGAACATTGAAAGAACGATTTGAAGGGGACGCTGGTCGGCGGTTATTGATTGACGCACTCAAAACCCAAAAGATGATCGTAGGGAACTCAGCTCTAGCTGAAGAATTAGCTAGTCTCGTCGAGGTTAGAGCGGTCAAAGTTGGTGAGGCGATCATTCGTCAGGGGGCTTCTGACAACGACATCTTTTTCATTCTCACGGGAAGCTTCAACATTGAAGTGAATGGCAAAGTCGTTGCGAAACGTATCCCAAATGATCATGTGGGGGAGATGGCGGCAATTGAGCAGTCCCAGTCGCGTTCTGCCACGGTTGTTGCGAGCGAAGACTCGGTCGTTTGTAAACTCTCAGAACCCCAATTTGCGGATTTAGGACAACGCTACATAGACATTTGGCGCTACTTCGCAAGGGAACTCGCCCGACGCCTACTCCAACGCAATGTTTTGATCAACCCTCCAAAGGAGAACATTCGAGTTTTTATTATGTCTTCGACAGAAGCCCTCCACATTGCTCGAGAGGTCCAGAGTCATTTTGAGCATGACTACTTTTCAGTAGTGATCTGGACGGATGGAATGTTCCGGGCATCAAGTTATCCGATCGAAAGTCTCGTAAAAGCGGTAAAAGATTCAGATTTTGCCATCGCAATCGCCCAACCGGATGATCTCACGAACACTAGAGGGCAAGCCAAACCTGTACCCCGAGATAACATCATTTTTGAACTGGGTGTTTTCATTGGGCATCTCGGCCGGGAGCGCACGTTACTCCTCGAACCCCGCGGTGAAGAAGTAAAGCTGCCAACGGATCTCTCTGGCTTGATGACGATCGGTTACCGATACAGGGAACCGAAGGATCTTCCCTCTTTGCTAGGCCCTGCTTGCCATCAAATGAGGAAGATCATCAACGATCTTGGCCCGCGGAATTGAAAGGAATTGTAAATGACTTTAAAAACAGACCTGGAAAGCGAAGTAAAAGAAATCTTCTCGTCCACATGGGAGGAGAGGGAGGGTCAAGTTGTCCCGGATCCCGAAGCTTTAAAGCTTGGCAATGACGCAGTGAAACTAAAAGCCACCGTTTTGTACGCCGACATGGCTGATTCTACGGATCTGGTGGATAATAATAAGCCTTACTTCGCAGCCGAAATTTACAAAGCCTTTTTACTCTGTGCAGCCAGAATCATCAAGTTCCTATCATTTCGTTATCTTAAGAGGAGATAGGCCAACAATGTACGGCTTGAGCCATTAAACCCCAAGGGCATGCCTGTCCAGGCTTAACCGTCTGTGAGCAGATCTCACTTGAATGGACTCATACTGCGATTTTTTGCAACAGAGCCTGATAATGTGAGGCTTCCTCGCCGCGTAGTCACAAAGCGAGAATTTGCTTTTGAGAATCTGTTTTTGTAACTTGCCCAAACCTTTGGCGTCAAATTGCACTTGGGAGAACACCTGCCTCCCTTGTTTTTTCTCACCACATGTTCTATAGTTGCTTCGTAAGCAGTTCCAGTTGCTAACAACCTGCCTATGCGAGGTTGCGAACACTTTTGTCAGACAGCGAAATGCGAGGCAGGTGGTTACCCAAAAACAAGGCAGGTGTCCGTTGGACGCCTTTTGAGGCACAAGAAAACCGCCGTCTCGATTGGTCATCACTGCTCGCTTGCCATCAAGCGGCCTGTGAAGCTCTTCGAGAGCGACGGTCTAAGAAGTGGAGCGGGAGACGGGGCTCGAACCCGCGACAGCCTGCTTGGAAGGCAGTCTGTCACAGGATCGCCGCTCGTTTGCTCTCAACTGGCTCTGCAAGTGCATCTAGCACTCACTATCATTTTTCTCGCACCAATGGCATAGTATGTCGCATACATTTCGAGGCAGTATGTCATAGCCACATCAGGTGCTGCTCAGACTATACCCGAAGCCCTCGGAAAAAGCAAGGGAGGCAGTATGTCTACTGCTCGTGGCACGTGTTTTCCCGCAGCGTCAAGTACTTCGGTAGTTTTATAAGGAGCGGGAAGGAACATCCCCGAAACAACGCAGTCCGTCGATTCACCACACCCAGCCATGAGCCGATTTTTGGTGAGGCAGTGCATTGTCCTCTCTGAGCGCTCACTCCTGCACGGCCCCGTTCACGAACTGAGATGCCTGAAATCCCGACACGCAGTGGCGCCCAGGTCGAGTGTGCTCTCCCTTACTCATGATGCCCCCAACGATCCATTCGTCTCAGGTTGTCTCTTCGTGGCGCCGGAAACCCTTCAATCGCGAGCTCCGCGGCGCAGGCCATAGGGATGAACCCACTTCGCAATCTCCGCCTTCTGGGCGCTGCGCTGGAGAAACCCCGAACAGAGTTCGCCTGGAAAGGCCCGGCCGTCGAGGGTGCTGCTCTCACGGTTGGAATGCCAGAGGCGCCTCTGGCTCGTCCACAATGCTGGCTTGACCGTCTTTCACCACCACAAAGCATCGTTGTGGGGTCGGGATCTCTCTTCCCTGGATGCTGACGGCAAAGCCCTGGGTCGTGTCGTCATAAAACACTTCCGCCACCGAGATACTATCATCCATCCTCATATGAAGATAGTCGACGGCACATTGTTTGACCTTCTGGAAAACTTGATCGTCCATCGCACGCGTCCTTTCTCAAGGTCCTTCTCGGATGCACTCGGTCCTGTCATCACGGTGAAGATAGTGTACGTGATGTATTCGGGAGAAGCAAGAGGTATGCCAGGGAGAAGATATCTTCTTGAGCCATGGTCGACCTGGCAGATGAACACCTTGCGGAAGTGATCCTGGCGGTCCAACTTCTGCTGTCACTCCTGGCGACTGGTCGTTCTCATCCCACCCTCCTTTCCAGTGCCTCGCGATCCCACTGCGCAAGCATGGCCCCCGCTTCGTAGGTGCTCTGGAAAAACTCCAGCAACGTCCGCTCCGGCGAGGGAGCGCTGCGCACGTCGTCGTAGCGCAGGAGAAATAGTCCCAGCTCGTGACTGTAGCAGGCCTCCTCCGGGCGAATCGCGGCGGTTGGTAGTCCAGGCGGTTCTGGAGCGGTATAGGAGTAGAAAGCCGGAGCCGGGAAACGGTCATCGCCAGGCCAGAAGCCACAACTGATCACTTCATGCGAGTAGGCTTCCCGCGTCATGCGATCGGCACCCGGACGCTCTGGTGCACGCCGTCCCGAAAACAGGGTGAGGGCCAGGTCGAAGCTGCCCCAGAAGAAGTGGACGGGACTGCTCTTGCCGAGGAACGGCGAGCGGTAGCGCTGCATGATGGTGTCGATCTGCACCAGGATGCGCCAGAAGCGCCCGGCGTAGAGCGGGTCGTAGGAAGCATGCACCTCATCGATATCACAGCGAATGGGGTTGCTCACTTCGCTGGGCAACGTGTTGATGGTGACCTCGATGCCAAGCGCGTGCAGGCAGGCCATAAACTCCCGATAAAACGCGGCGACCGAGCGGGGGATCAGTGGCAGCGCTTTGGTCGTCCCCTCGCTGGTGCGAATGGAGAGATTGTGCTCGACGAAGTCAAAGGTGACGTCTAAGGTGCCACCGTGATAGGGAATAGCAGCGGTGGTCAGTCCTCGCGGGGTGACATACAAGGTGACATGCCACCAGTGGTTCACAAAGGGGGAGAGTTCCATTCTGACTTTGCCCACGATCTGCGTCCACAGATGCAGCGTCTGGCAGGTGTCTCGCCAGGCCTCATAGGGCAGGGCTGGCCAGCCCTCCACTCGGTCCCCGTGCTGTGTGTTGCT
>Ga0209283_10001203_pt1 | contig 13910 bp, 12 predicted proteins | sample CZO8metaG_2_FD_188354 | JGI IMG/M metagenome (GOLD analysis project Ga0209283, IMG submission 188354) | Vadose zone soil microbial communities from the Eel River Critical Zone Observatory, Northern California, USA - CZOApr15con2H1.8 metaG... | ecosystem: Environmental > Terrestrial > Soil >...
CGGCGGGAAGCCCACGGTGATGAAGAGGTCCGAGCCCTTCTTCGACAGCATCAGCCGAAGCAGGTCGTACATGAATTTGGTTGCCTGTTCGCGTTCCATATTTCCCTCTGTGTGATTCCGGTTCGGGTTCCTGACCGGCGCCTAGCCGGGAAAGTTGTCCTTGTTCGCCGCTTTGCCGCGCGCTTCGGCGGCCGCGATGACGTTGCGCCTGACCAGGTCCTGCAGGTTCTGGTCGAGCGTCTGCATGCCGAAGGTCTGGCCGGTCTGGATCGCCGAGTACATCTGCGCGATCTTGTTCTCGCGGATGAGGTTGCGGATCGCCGGCGTCCCGATCATGATCTCGTGCGCGGCGACCCGGCCCGAGCCGTCCTTGGTCTTGCACAGCGTCTGCGAGATCACCGCCCGCAGCGACTCGGAAATCATCGCGCGGATCATTTCCTTCTCCGCCGCCGGAAAAACGTCCACGATGCGGTCGATGGTCTTCGCCGCGGACGAGGTGTGCAGCGTGCCGAACACCAGGTGCCCCGTCTCCGCGCCGGTGAGCGCAAGGCGGATCGTCTCGAGATCGCGCATCTCGCCCACCAGAATGATGTCCGGGTCCTCACGCAGGGCCGAGCGCAACGCGTTGCTGAAGGACAGCGTGTGCGGCCCGACCTCGCGCTGGTTGATCAGGCACTTCTTCGATTCGTGCACGAACTCGATCGGGTCCTCGATGGTGAGGATGTGGCCCTGCTCCTTCTCGTTGATGTAATTGACCATGGCGGCGAGCGTCGTCGACTTGCCCGAGCCCGTAGGTCCGGTCACGAGGACGATGCCGCGCGCCTGATCGGAGATCTCGGCGAAGATCTTGGGGGCCTTCAGGTCCTCGAGTGACAGGATCTTCGAGGGGATCGTGCGCATCACCGCCGCCGCCCCGCGGTTCTGCACGAAGGCGTTCACGCGGAAGCGCGCGAGACCCGGAATGGCGAAGGAGAAGTCGCACTCGAGGTTCTCCTCGTAATGCTTCCTCTGCCCGTCGTTCATGATGTCGTAGATCATGCTGTGCACGTCTTTATGTTCCATGGCCGGCAGGTTGATGCGCCGGATGTCGCCGTGCACCCGGATCATGGGCGGCAGACCCGAGGACAGGTGCAGGTCGGAGGCCTTGTTCTTGACGACGAAGGCTAAAAGTTCCGAGATATCCACTATAATCCCCTTCAACGTGAGGCCCGGATCGCGTCCGAATGAAGGGCCTAAGCAAATGAAAGCGCGAGGCTTTTTCAGGCTCGCCGCGCTCGCACCGCCCGCGCTGATTATGTCCTCAATTACCGCGAACTTGCAAGCCGTGAGACAGCGCATCGAATCCGCAGCCCGGGCGGCGCAAAGACCCGCCCAGTCGGTCCGATTAGTCGCGGTGAGCAAAACGTTTGCGCCCGCGGCGGTGCGTGAGGCGGCGCAAGCGGGGCAGCGCGATTTCGGCGAGAACTATGTCACGGAAGGCGTCGAAAAGATCGGCGAGCTTCGCGCGCTCGGCCTCACCTGGCACTACATCGGCCCGATCCAGAGCAACAAGGCGCGCTCGATCGCCGAGCATTTCGACTGGGTGCACTCGCTCGACCGCGCGAAAATCGCGGAGCGCCTCTCGCAGGCGCGCCGGCCCGGAGAGGCCGACCTGCAGGTGTGCATCCAGGTCAACGTTTCGGGCGAGGCGACCAAGAGCGGTGTCGCGCCCGGCGATCTGGCGGCGCTTGCAAAGCAGGTGGCGGTGCTTCCGCGGCTCAAGCTGCGCGGCCTGATGGCGATCCCCGAGCCGACGCCGGATGAGAAACTGCAGCGCGCGCGCTTCGCGCAGTTGCGCGAGCTGCGCGACCGGCTGAACCGCGAGGGCATTGTCATGGACACGCTCTCGATGGGCATGTCGGCCGATCTCGAGGCGGCGATCGCCGAGGGCGCGACCATGGTGCGCGTGGGCACGGCGATATTCGGAGAGAGAGCGGCGACATGAAGATCGCATTCATCGGCGGCGGCAACATGGCCGACGCCCTCATCGGGGGGCTGCTGCGCAAGGATTTCCCGGTGCAGGACATTCGCGTGGTCGACACGAGCGCCGATGCGCGCCGCAGGATCGAGCAGAAGTACGGCGTCGCCTGCTTCGACAAGGTGAAGGGCGCGGTGCGCGAGGACGACGTCGTCGTGTTCGCGGTGAAACCCCAGCACCTGCGCGAGGCGGCCTCGAAATCCGGGATCGCCGACAACGCCAACCTCGTCATCAGCATCGCCGCCGGGGTGCGCCTCGCCAACCTCTCGAAATGGCTGAAGGGGCACACGCGCCTGGTGCGCGCGATGCCGAACACGCCCGCGCTGATCGGCGAGGGCGTCGCGGGGCTCTACCCGTTCTCGAAAGCGGTCACGCGCGAGGACCGCGAGCGGACCGAGACCGTGCTCGGCGCGGTCGGGGCGACGGTGTGGATCACCGATGAATCCCAGATGGACGCGGTCACCGCGATCTCGGGCAGCGGCCCGGCCTACGTGTTCTATTTCATCGAGGCGGTGGAGGATGCGGCGCGCGAGCTGGGACTCCCGGTGCAGATCGCCCACCAGCTGGTGTTGAACACTTTCAGCGGCGCGGCCAAGCTCGCCGCGACGAGCCCCGACCCGGTCGCCGTGCTGCGCGAGCGCGTGACATCCAAGGGCGGCACCACCGAGCGGGCTCTGGCGAGCATGGCGAAGGACGAAGTGAAGGAGGCAATCATTCGCGCCATCCACGCGGCGAACGAGCGCGGCAAGGAATTGGGTGAAGAACTGGGAAAAGAATGAACCGCCGGAACCTCGATGTTTAGCCAGATCGCCGACCTCCTGATCCGGACGGCGTTCGGTTTCTTCGTCTACGCGCTGCTCCTGCGCTTCTACATGCAGTGGCTGAGGGCGCCGTTCCGCAACCCGGTGGGGCAGTTCGTGACCGCGCTCACCGACTGGGCGGTGCGGCCGGCGCGGCGCCTGATCCCGGGTCTGTTCGGGGTGGATCTCGCGAGCATCCTGATCGCCTGGTTCACCGACGCGCTGATGCTCGTCCTGCTTTACTGGCTGAAGGGGTTTTCGTTCGTCGCAGCGCCCGGCATAGCGGCGGGACTCCTGTTCACGGTCGCCGCGATGGAACTCGTGCGGGCGTCGCTCTATCTGCTGATCGGCGTGATCATCGTCCAGGTGATCATCAGCTGGGTGAATCCTTACGCGCCGCTCGCGCCGGTTTTCGATGCGCTCACCCGCCCTTTCTACGCGGTCTTCCGGCGCTTCGTTCCGCCGATCGGCAACGTGGATCTCTCGCCGCTCTTCGTGCTGCTCCTCGCGCAGATCCTCTTGATTCTCTTCGAGAGCGTCGCGCGCCCGATCCAGGCTCTGCTTTGAGCGGCTGGGCGAAGCGGATTCCCCGAGGCTGGCTGCTCGCGATCCACGCGCAGCCCGGCGCAAGGCGCACCGAAGTCGCCGGACTGCATGGCCAGGCGCTCAAGGTCCGCGTGGCCGCGCCGCCCGTCGAGGGTCGCGCCAACGATGAGCTGATCGCCCTCGTCGCCGAAACGCTTGGCGTGCCCAGGAAAAGCGTCTCGGTGGTGAAAGGCGGGGCATCGCGGCACAAGACCGTGCTCGTCGCTGCGCCGCAAACCGACCCTGTCCGGCTCCTGAGGGGTCAGTCCTGAATAGGCCCCGCGCTCAGCCCTCGTATACAACCTGCCCGCCGACCAGCGTGTAGCGCACCCGGCCCGGGAGCTCGTAGCCGATGAAAGGCGTGTTCTTGCCCTGGCTGCGCAGGAAATCGGCGGTGATTCTCACGTGCGCGTCCGGGTCGAACACGCACAGGTCCGCGTCTTTGCCCACGGCAAGATCACCCGCCTGCACCCCGAGGATCGCGGCCGGTTTGGAGGTCACCGTGGCGAGCGCCTCGGGCAGCGCGACGCGCGCCTCCCCGGCCCATTTGAGCGTCAGCGGCAGCAGCAGCTCCAGGCCCGTCGTCCCCGGCTCCGATTCGGCGAAAGGCAGCTGCTTCGCGTCCTCGTCGACCGGCGCATGATCGGAGCAGATGGCGTCGATCGTCCCGTCGGCGAGCCCCGCGCGCAGCGCATCGCGGTCCCGAATGCTGCGAAAGGGCGGCACCACGTGGCAGTGGGAATCGAAGTAGCCGAGGTCGATCTCCGAGAGATGCGCGTAGTGCGCGCCGATGTCGCAGGTGAGGGGAAGCCCCTCCTTTTTTGCCTCCCGCGCCATGGCGACGCCTTCGGCCGTGGAGAGCCGGCACAGGTGCACGCGCGTGCACGTCGCGCGCACGAGTTGAAGAATGGTCGAGAGCGCGACAGTCTCGGCGAACGCGGGAATCCCGGGCAGCCCGAGCCGCGTCGCGACCTCGCCGTCGTGCGCGACGCCCCCGTGCGCGAGGAACCCGTCTTGCGGCCGCAGCCACACCGCGATGCCGAAGGTCGCGGCGTACTGCAGCGCGCGCCACAACACCTGGGTATCGGGAAGCGGCGTGTCGGCGTGCGAAAACGCCACGCAGCCCGCGTCGCGCAGCACCGCCATCTCCGTGAGCCGCTCCCCGCCGAGCTTCCAGGTGAGCGCGCCCAGCGGATAGACGTGCACGAGGTTGAGGCTCTTCGCGCGGTACTTGAGCATCTCGACCAGCCCCGGCTCATCCAGGGGCGGGTCGGTGTCGGGCGGGCAGACGAGGCTCGTGACGCCGCCCGCGACCGCCGCCTGCATCTCCGATTCGAGCGTCGCCTTGTACTCGAAGCCCGGCTCGCGCAGCCGCGCCGAGAGGTCGATCAGGCCCGGGCAGACGACGAGGTTCGAGGCGTCGATCACGCGCTCGGAGCGAAAACCGGCGGGCGGCCTGCCCAGAGCGACGATCTTCCCCGCGGCAACGAAAACGTCCTGCTTCGCCTCGACGCGCTTTCCGGGATCGACGAGCCTGCCGTTCTTGATGTGGATGTTCGTCACTTGTAAGGGCTGCCGTCCTTGCGAGTGAACTGCCATTTGCCGTCCACCATGCGAGCGGCAAGGTCGACGTCGCTGTAGATCGCGCCGTCCTCCGGCGTGCGATCGCCGATCTCCAGATACAGCGCGGGCGTTCCGCTCTCGTTGACGAACTGATGGCCGTCGGCCTTGCCCGCCGGAAATCCGGCCGCCATGCCGGACCCGAGTTTCTGTCTTCCCGCGTCGGTGACGAGCGTCACCTCGCCTTCGAGCACGTAGATGAACTCGTCCTGCCTGGCGTGCCAATGACGCATGGACGACTCCGAGCCCGGGTCGAGCCGGGTGAGGTTGACGCCGAAGTTCTTGAGCCCGGCGGCATCGCCCAGCCGCCTGCGGTGGCGGCCCGCGACTCGGGCTTTGTAGGGTTCCGGATAGCCGGAGGTCGATTGCTCGGGAACTTGCGTGGGATCGAGGGCTGGGGAGGCGAGTTTCTTCATGTTCATTTTCCCGCGAGGATACTCATTACCGCCATGCGCACGGCGATGCCGAAGGTGACCTGCGGCAGGATCACCGAATGCGGGCCGTCGGCGACGGCGGAATCGATCTCCACGCCGCGGTTCATCGGCCCGGGATGCATGACGATGGCGTCGGGCTTGGCAAGCGCCAGTTTCTGCGGCGTCAAACCGTAGGACTTGAAGAATTCCTGGGCGGAAGGAAGCAGCGGCCCCTTCATGCGCTCGTTCTGCAGGCGCAGCATCATCACGACGTCGCAGCCGGCGAGGCCCTCGCGCATGTCGTGATGCACGGAAACGCCGAGCTGCTCGACCCCGGTCGGAAGCAGCGTCCGCGGGCCGATGACGCGAACGTCGGGCGTGCCGAGCGTGGCGAGCGCGTGAATGAGCGAGCGCGCCACGCGCGAGTGCAGCACGTCGCCGACGATGGCGACCGACAGCCGGGAGAAGTCCTTCTTGTAGTGGCGGATGGTGTAGATGTCCAGCAGCCCCTGGGTCGGATGGGCGTGGCGCCCGTCCCCGGCGTTGATCACGTGCACGTGCGGTGCGACGTGATTGGCGATGAGGTGCGCGGCGCCGCTCGAGGAATGCCGCACGACGAACATGTCGGCGTGCATCGCCGAGAGATTGTCCACCGTGTCGAGCAGCGTCTCGCCCTTGGTGTGCGAGGACACGGCGATGTTGAGGTTGACGACGTCGGCGGAGAGGCGCTTCGCCGCGATCTCGAAGGTCGTGCGGGTGCGAGTCGAGGCCTCGAAGAAGAGATTGAAGACCGACTTGCCGCGCAGGAGCGGCAGCTTCTTCACCTCGCGTCCGGTCACGCCGATGAAGGACGCCGCGGTATCGAGGATGTGCGTAACGATCTCGCGCGGCAGCCCCTCGATCGTGAGCAGGTGCTGCAGCTTTCCTTCGCCGTTAAGCTGAGGGTTTCGCATCCGATGGCCGCACGTCTGACATTTTCAGGGTGAATTTCCCCCGCTCGTCGCGCGCAAGGCGCAGGAGCTTGCCCGGCGGCACGGCAAGCGTCGCGCCGACGTACTGCGCGGCGATCGGCAGCTGCCGCTCGCCGCGGTCCACCAGCACCGCAAGCTCGATGCGCCCCGGCCGGCCGTAATCGAAGAGCTCGTTCATCGCCGCGCGCACCGTGCGCCCCGTGTACAGGACGTCATCGACCACGACGATGTGCCGGCCGCTCACGTCGAAGGGGATCTGCGAAGGCTTGACGTGATGACGGAGCCCCGCCGCGTCGAAATCGTCCCGATAGAAGGAGATGTCGAGCGCCCCCATCGGGGTCGGGAGCTTCAGTTCCCGGTGCAGGCGCTCGGCAAGCCAGGCGCCGCCGGTGCGGATGCCGACGAGGCCGGTGGAATCGGTGACGCCGGCGCGGAGTTTGCGCGCGAGCTCCTCGCACAGCGCTTCAGCGTCGGGGAGATTCATCGAGGTAGCTTTGCAGAATGATGTTCGCAGCAAGCGCGTGCACGGCCTGCTTGTGCTTGCGCGCGCCGCGGCCGGTTTCGCGGAGCGTCGCCTCCGCGGCCGCCGAGGACAAGCGCTCATCTGCGAACTCCACCGGCAGGCGAAATCGCGCCTCAAGCTGCCGCGCAAAGCGCCGCGCGCGCCGCGTCATCTCGTGCTCGCCGCCGTCCAACGCCATCGGCAGACCGACGAGCAGCCGCTCAGGCCGCCATTCGCGCACGAGCGTGGCGACTTCGGCCATGCGCCGCTCGCCGCTCTCGGCCTCGAACATTCCCAGGGGATTGGCGATCCGCGTTTCGGTGTCACCCACCGCGACGCCGATCCAGCGGCTGCCGAAATCGAAAGCAAGTATGGTGTGGCCGGAGACCTTCGACGGGGCCACGGCCGCCTCGCTCACGCGTGTCCTGCCTCCTCGGAGAGCTTGGCGAAGTCGATGCCGAGCAGCTTCATCGCGGCGGGCAGCCGCTCCTCGGAGGGCGTGTCGAAGATGATCGCGTCCTTGGCCTCCACGGTGAGCCAGGCGTTTTGCTTGATCTCGTTCTCGAGCTGTCCGGCCGCCCAGCCGGAATAGCCGAGCGTGACCAGCATCCGATCCGGGCCGCTGCCCTGCCCGACGGCTTCCAGGATGTCCTTGGAAGTCGTGAGGCCCACGTTGTCGCGTACTGAAAGCGTGGATTGCCACTTTCCGGGGGGCTGATGCAGGACAAAGCCGCGGTCGGTCTGCACCGGCCCGCCGAAGTAGACCGGTTCCTTGACGAGAATCTGGGAAGCGAGCGGCAGGCTGAGACGCTCGAACAGAGCGCCGAGGGTCATCTCGATCGGCCGGTTGACCACCACGCCGAGCGCCCCCTGCTCGTTGTGCTCGCAGATGAAGGTCAGCGTGCGGGCGAAATACGGATCGACCATGTTGGGCATGGCGATCAGGAAGTGATTGGTGAGATTGACCTGGGCCATGAAAGCTCGGGCTCTATTGTAATCCCCTGGCGGAGCCGCACACAATTTTGCGCCGCCGGGTGTCCGCAAATACCAGTCCCGTCAGGCCGCGGCCCGGCGCTCCCTGAGGAATCCGGCGATTTTCTCGAGCAGATCGTCCTCCTGGTAGGGCTTGCCGAGGAAGTGACTGACGCCGATTTCTCTCGCGTAGTTCTGGTGCTTGTCGGCGGTGCGCGAGGTGATCATGATCACCGGCACCCTGGAAAGGCGTGCATCCGCCCGCACGTTGCGCGTGAGATCGAATCCATCCATACGCGGCATTTCGATGTCGACGAGCATGACGTCGGGGATGAGCTCCTGGAGCTTTTCCATCGCCTCGACGCCGTCGCGAGCGGTGACCACGAGATAGCCCTGGCGCTCGAGAAGCCTTCCGGTGACTTTGCGCACCGTGAGCGAATCGTCGACCACCATGATCGTGGGCTGCACGGCCGCGGCGTGGGGCTTGGGCGCCTCGTGTACGACCCCCGGCGCGGCGAGCTCCTTCAGCGCGAGCTGCACCGGATTGAGGATGAGCACGATCTCGCCCGTGCCGAGCACGGTGGCGCCGGTGATGCCTGCGATCCTCTGCAGCTGCGGACCGATCGACTTCACCACGATTTCCTGGTTGCTGCCGATCATCTCGTCCACGTGCAGCGCGATCGCGTTGGTGCCGCTCCGCAGGAACAGCGTCGGCGAGAAGCGTTGCTGCTCGCCGACCGCATCGGGTGTTCCCAGCAGGTGCGGCAGATAGTGGAACGGGTAGCGCCGTTCCTGCCACTGGGTCTGCCGCGACGAATAAGCCGCGACCAGCTGTTCCTGCCTCATCTGCAGCACCTGCTCGACCATCACCGCGGGAATCGCGTAGGTCCGGTTGCCGGCCCGCACCAGCACCGCCTGCGTCACCGCGAGCGTGAGAGGGAGGTAGATGGTGAATCGGGTCCCCTTGCCGCGCGTGAAATGCAGCTCCACGCGCCCACCGAGCGCGGCGACTTCGCTCTTCACCACGTCCATGCCGACGCCGCGCCCGGCGACCTGGGTCACCTTGGTGGCGGTGGAGAAGCCCGCGTGGAAAATGAAGTCGGCGATCTCCGCCTCCGACACCGTCGCGCGCGGCTCGATGAGGCCTTTCTCGATGGCTTTCTCGCGGATCCGGTCGATGTCCAGGCCCGCGCCGTCGTCTGCGAGCGTGAGCTGCACTTCGTTGCCTTCCTGCGTGAGCTCCAGGCGGATCTCGCCGATCTCGGGCTTGCCGGCGGCGCGACGCTGCTCCGGCGTCTCGATGCCGTGCGTCACGGCGTTGCGCAACAGGTGCTCGAACGGCGCGGTCATGCGCTCGAGCACCGAGCGGTCGAGCTCGACCTGGGTGCCTTTGATGTCCAGGTTGGCGCGCTTGCCGACTTCCTTGCCCGTCTGGCGCAGGATGCGGTAGAGACGTTCCGAGAGGCTGCCGAACGGCACCATGCGCACGCGCATCAGGCCTTGCTGCAGGTCGCGGTTCAGCCGCGCCTGCGCGAGCAGCGCCTTCTCGGTCTCGTCCACCGTGTTGACGAGGTTTGCGTGGACCGTCGAAACGTCGCTGACGCTCTCCGCCATCAGCCGCGTCACCTCCTGGAACCGGGTGAAGCGGTCGAACTCGAGCGGGTCGAATTCTTTCTTCGCTTCCCTGGCGAGCTCCAGCCGCGACTGCATCTGCGACTCGGCCTGGATCTCGATCTCGCGCAGCTGGGCGCGCAGGCGGGCGACGTTGTCGGTGAGCTCCTGCATGGCGGACTTGAGCGCGCGCATCTCGCCCTCGATGCGGCTGCGCGCGATCGCGACTTCACCGGCCTCGTTGACCAGCCGGTCGACGACGTCCGCGCGCACGCGCAGGAGCGCCTTCGGCTGGAGTTCGCGCTCTGCGGGCGGTATCGCCTTCGCCGCGGGTGCGGGGACCGCAGCTGCGAGAGCGGGCGCCGCCTCGGACTTGGACGCCGGTGCCTGGGCCTGGGCTGTGGCGGCAGGCCTCACGGGCGCGGTCGCGGCGAGTTGTTCTTCCAGCGCTCGGGGTTTTTGCAGCCTCTCGAACAGCACGCCCATGCGGTCCCAGGACGTTTCTATTTCTTCAAAAAACACGGTGCCGGGCGCTCTCTTGACGGAGAGGGCGGTCTCCACGCGCGCTTCCATGTTGTGGGTGAGCTCGCCCAAGGCCATGGCGCCCGCCATGCGTGAACTGCCCTTGAGCGTATGCAGCACCCGCTGCAGCGCCTGGCCGAGCGCCGAGTTGTCAGGGTGTTCGCGCCAGTCGCGCAGCGCAGCGCCCACCGACGGAACCAGCTCATGGGCCTCGTCGAGGAAAATCTGCAGCAGTTCAGGGTCGAGGTCGTCGTCGAGCCGTCGCTGCCGCCGCTCGGCCGGGGTCTCCTCGACCTCGAATTCCTCCGACGGAAACTCTGGAAGCTCCAGCTCGGGAAACTTCAGCTCCGGCGCGGCAGGCTCCGGGGCAGCGGCGGGTTCGACGTCGCTCGCAGGCGGGAGGGAAGCGCGCATTAGATCCGCCGTTTCCTCCAGCACCAATTTCTGCGGCGCGGGCGCCTGCGCCCCGATATCCTCAAGCTGCGCAACCAGCTGGGGGACCGCGTCCGGCACTCGCAATTCGATCACGCTCGACACCATCGCGTCGATCATGTCGATCGCTTCTCCGACCAGCGACTGCTCCGCTTCGGAAAGCTCGCTGGTTGCGAGTTTTTGCAGCGCCTTCTCGAACGCGTACCCGAGATCCGAGAGGGCCGCGATCTTCACCGTTCCGGAAGTGCCGGCCAGCGTGTGCACCGCGCGCATGAGGGTGTCTGTGACCACGCCGTGCTGGCGCAAGGTTTCGTGCTCCTCCCTGATCGCGGCGACGTGCGAGCGCGCCTCGCCGCTGAAAATGGTGAACAGGGTGGTCGAGATCCGGTGCGCGCCGAGCTGGACGGATTCCTCCGGCGCGGCCGGCACTGGGACGGGGATTTCGGTGACCGGCGAGAACTCGGCTTTTCCCCGCTCGGCGGGTTCGGCTGCCGGGGCGATGAGCGTTTCGGCCGCCGCCGGTTGCGCCGCGGGCGGCTCCGGCGGAGCTTCGCCGCGGCGCACGCGCTCCGCAGCCGCGACGAGCGCGTTCTCGTCGCTCGATGCCCCGCCCGCCTTGAGGCGCTTCACGTTGTCGGAAAAGTACTCGTGGGCGAGAGCGATCAGCTGCAGCAGCTCGGGGGTCGCAGCGCGCTCCTCCTGCAGCCAGAGATTCATGGTCTGCTCCACCGCCCAGGCGGCTTCCCCCAGGCGCGTGAGGCCCACCATGCGTCCGCTCCCCTTCAAGGTGTGGAACCCGCGGCGGATCGTGGTGAGCGCCTCCTTGTTGGCGTGCTGCTCGCGCACCGTGTCCAGGCACTCGCGGATCGTCGCCAGCACCTCGTCGGACTCTTCGAGATACACGCCGAGAAGCTCCGCGTCGATGGTCTCGGCGCTCGCGTCGATGAGCTTGGCGGCCTCGGGAGACGGCGAGTGTGCGGCGGCCGCAGGCGTGATTCTCTCGATCGCTTGCTTGAGAAAAGGCGTCAGCGGCATGGTGCTTGTCTTGCCCAGAGCTTTGAGCGCCTCCCCGGCCGAGGATTCGAGCTTCTGGTCGGCAACGAGCCCGGCGTCCTTCTGCAGGGCCGCGAGGTTCTTTTGCAGCTCGGCCCGAAGCGCCCCGTCCTTGGGCTTCCTCTTCCATTCCTCGTAGAGGCTCGCCGTCTCGCGCTGCTGCTCGGCGATCTGCGCCTCGACCGTGGCGCTCGGCACTTCGAGGCCGGTTTCCTCCTCCTCCCTTGCCGTCGCGATCGGCTGCATCGCGGCGTCGAAATCGGCCTTGCCGTGCGCCAGGCCCTCGATGTAGAAACCCAGGCCCGAGAGCGTCTGGGCGATGCGCTCGAAGTCGCGGGGGCTTGCCCTGTAGTCTGCCCCGGAGAAGCGGCGGATCTCCTCTCCGGCGGCAGCGAGAGTGTCGCGCGCGCGGCTCTCGCCCAGCATCTCGAGCGCCCCGAGCAACTGGCGCATCGGCTTGTCGAGGGAGGCGAGCTCGTCGCGCTTCGCCGTGTCGCGGAAGAAGGCGTCCAGCACCTGCTCGACCGAGCGCAGGTTGGCCTGCATTTCCGAGACCACCTGGCTCATGAGCAGCCGTTCCTGGGCCTTGCGCGACATCTCGTCGAGCAGGGGGATCTCGGGCGCGGTGCGCCGCAGCTTGCCCAGCACGCAATCTTTCAGGCGCGAGCACAGGAGCTGCGCCTGCTGCGCGAATTCGCCCGAGAGCGTCGCGAAACCGGCGAACGCATTTTCGAGCAGCAGGAGGGCCGTTGCGACTTCGAGCGCAACCGCCTCGCTCATCTTTTCGCGGTTCGAGGTGAGCCAGGCGGCGAGCCCGGCGACTTCACCTGCGAGCGCCGCGAGGTTGGCGTTGCCGAGTTGCCCCGCGCTGTCCTTGAGCGCCCTGGCGCTGTCGCGGAATGCGAGCAAGGACGGCGGATTGCCCGAGGCGAACCTGTTCCAGGCGTCCTTCGCGTGGGTCAGGTGCTCGCGCGCGGACTTCAGCGCCGGCAACTCCGCGGCTCCGGCACCGTCGCTCTCGGCCGCGGGGATCGTCTGGCTCAGATGGTAGGCTTCCTGTACTTCGCGCAAGCGCTCGCTCGCCGGCCTTGCGCGCGCCACGTAGTAGAGGACCTCGCGCATCAGCCGCTCGGCGACGCTCGGCGTGCCTTCGACCATGCGCTTGATCTGGTGCTCGATGCGGTTGCAAAGCTGCTTGGCGTCCAAGTCCTGGGGCAGCGCTTTGTGCGCGAGCGCGTCGAAGAAGGCGAGCGACGCCCACCAGAAGGCGCGCTGCGAAGTCGGGCCCTGCGGGGCTTCGATCGCCTCGACCGCGGCACGCATGTCTTCGGCTCCGCTCGCGTCGTTCTTGAGCCACTTGAGGAGACCGCGCTGGTAGCGGCTGCGCTGCTCGCGCAGGTGCTTGTCCGCTTCGCTCGGCTTCAACGCAACCTGGACCTTGTCGCGCTTGGGCGGGCGGAAAGAAAGATCCGGAAAGTACAGGTCGGTGGGATCGGCCCGCCCGCCCCGCGCCGAGACCATGTCGCGGTAAAGGGGATAGAGCCTGAGAGGCTGATTGGGGCTGCCCGCCATCAGTTGGTCGAGGTAAGTCAGGATGCCGTCAAAGGCGCGCTCAGCGAGCCCGAAGATCTCGGCCTTCCTGAGAGAGGCTTCCTTCTCGATGCCGGCGAGCAGGCTCTCGAGTTCCTCCGAAAGGCGCGTGATTCCATCCAGCCCGACAATGGAAAGCGCCCCGTGCGCCTGGTGCAGGTGCGACTGGCTCGACCTGAGCTGCGCCGGATCTGCGCTGTTTGCGGCGAACGCGCGCAACGCCTCCTGGGCCCGCTGGATGGCGTGGTCGATCTCGCCTTTGACCCAGGAGAGCGGCCCGACGTCGAATTCGGCGCGCGCAGTCATCGCTGCAGACCCGGTTCTTCCGCCCTACGCAATCTTGAAACCCGACACCGAACCTTTCAGCTCCTTGGCGAGCTCTGCGAGCTGGCCGATCGACACTGCGGTGCGCTTGGTGCCCTCGGTCGTCTGCTGCGTGATGTTGAGGATGTCCTGCATGCTCGTGGCTACGTCGTTTGCGGATTTCGCCTGCTCCTGCGTGGTCGTCGTGATGCCCTCGATCAGCTGAGCGAGGCGCTGCGACACCGTTCCAATCTCCGCGAGCGCCTGGCCCGCCGCGTCTGACAGCCGCGCCCCTTCGACCACGCCCTGGGTGCTTTTCTCCATGGCGGTGACCGCGTCCTGCGTGTCCGTCTGAATCGTCTTCACGATCGCACCGATTTGCTTGGTCGCCTCGGCCGAGCGCTCCGCGAGCCGCTGCACTTCTTCCGCGACCACCGTGAAGCCGCGCCCCGCTTCGCCCGCCGAAGCCGCCTGGATTGCGGCGTTCAGGGCGAGGACGTTGGTCTGCTCGGTAATATC
>Ga0209283_10001204_pt1 | contig 13908 bp, 13 predicted proteins | sample CZO8metaG_2_FD_188354 | JGI IMG/M metagenome (GOLD analysis project Ga0209283, IMG submission 188354) | Vadose zone soil microbial communities from the Eel River Critical Zone Observatory, Northern California, USA - CZOApr15con2H1.8 metaG... | ecosystem: Environmental > Terrestrial > Soil >...
TTCCCCAAGCCGGAGCTCCATGCGTTTCTTGCGGAGTTCAAGGACCGCGGCGGCGCCGGCATCGAGGTCGTGACCGGCAGCCACTCGCCGGAGCAATACCTGGAGTTCGCGCGCGTCGCGCGCGAATTCGGGCTGCGCGCGTCGCGCGGCTCCGATTATCACGGAAAGGGGGAGAGCAAGGCGGATCTCGGCGCGCTTCCGCAACTGCCCGACGATCTGAATCCCGTCTGGCGCGATTGGTAAAACGGCCGGGCGGTCACACCGCTCTGATAAAATAAGCGTTCAAACGGGCCGGCAATGGAATTCAATCTCGTCCAGACCATAGCGATCTACGCTCTGCCGGTCATCTTCGCGATCACCCTGCACGAAGCCGCCCACGGCTATGTCGCGCGCCACTTCGGCGACAAGACCGCCTTCATGCTCGGGCGGATCAGCTTGAATCCGATGCGCCACATCGACATGGTCGGGACGATTGCCGTCCCCCTGCTGATCCTCGTGGTGAGCAAGCTCTTCGGTGGCGGGGGCATCCTGTTCGGCTGGGCGAAGCCGGTGCCCGTAAACTTTCACGCTTTGCGCCGCCCCAAGCGCGACATGCTGTGGGTCGCGGCGGCGGGTCCCGCCGCGAACCTCGTCATGGCGCTCGGCTGGGCGCTGCTGATGAAGCTTGCGCAGATGCTGCCGCTCGGCGCGTTCTCGCTCCCCATGCGCCTGATGGCCGAAGCCGGCATCACGGTCAACATCGTGCTCATGGTGCTGAATCTGCTGCCGATCCTGCCGCTCGACGGAGGGCGCATCGCCGTGAGCCTGCTGCCGAATCGCCTGGCGCTCGGCTACGCGCGCCTGGAGCCCTTCGGCTTCCCGATCCTGCTCCTGCTGATCTTCCTGCCGCCCCACGTGCTGGGCGTGATCATGATGCCGATGGTGCAGGCTTCGATCGATTTGATCGGGGCGATCTTCCGGCTGTAGGCACGAGCGCGCATGGTCGAAGAACGCGTGGTTTCAGGCATGCGCCCCACCGGTCCGCTGCACCTGGGGCATTTCCACGGCGCGCTCAAGAACTGGGTGAGGCTGCAGAGCGAGCATCCGTGCCTGTTCTTCGTCGCCGACTGGCACGCGCTCACGACGCACTACGAGACGCCGGAGGTCGTCGAGGAGAACGTCTGGGACATGGTGATCGACTGGCTGGCGGCGGGCATCGACCCGGCGCAGGCGACCCTGTTCATCCAGTCGCGCGTCCCGGAGCACGCCGAGCTGCACGTGCTGCTCTCGATGATCACGCCGCTCGGGTGGCTCGAGCGCGTGCCGAGCTACAAGGACCAGCAGGAGAAGCTCGCCGACCGCGATCTCTCGACCTACGGCTTCCTCGGCTATCCGCTGTTGCAGGCGGCCGACGTGCTCGTCTATCGGGCGAAGTACGTGCCCGTGGGCGAAGACCAGGTGCCGCACATCGAGATGATGCGGGAGGTGGCGCGGCGCTTCAACCATGTCTATGGCCGCGAGCCGGGGTTCGAGGACAAGGCCAAGGCCGCCGCGAAGAAATTGGGCAGCCGCAAGGCCAAGGTATACATGGAGCTTCGCACCAATTATCAGGAGAAAGGCGACGCCGAGGCGCTTGCCGCGGCGCGCGCGCTGCTGGAGAAGCAGGGCAATCTTTCCGTCGCCGACCGCGAGCGGCTCTTCGGTTACCTTGAAGGCGGCGGACGCATGATACTGGTCGAGCCGGAAGCGCTGCTCACCGAGGCCTCGAAGCTGCCCGGCGTGGACGGGCAGAAGATGTCCAAGTCTTACAACAACACGATATCGCTGCGCGAGGACGCGGAATCGGTGCGAAAGAAGATCCGCACCATGCTGACCGACCCGGCACGGGTCAAGCGCAGCGACCCGGGCGACCCCGACAAGTGCCCGGTATGGCAGCTTCATCTGGTTTACAGCGACGACAAGACCCGTCAGTGGGCGAACCAGGGGTGCCGCACCGCAGGGATCGGGTGCCTGGAGTGCAAGCAGCCGGTGATCGACGCGGTGCTCGCCGAGCAGGGGCCGATGCGCGAGCGCGCCCAGAAATACCTCGACGACCCGACCCTGGTGCGCAACATCGTGGCCGACGGGTGCGAAAAGGCGCGCAAGCTCGCGCGGGAAACCATGCGCGAGGTGCGCGAGGCGATGGGGCTTGCGTACACATGAGCGAGCCGGTGCAGCTCACCATCCCGACACCGGCGGCGCCTGCGCTCAACGCCAAGGTTCGCGGCGAACCCTTCACCGATCTGCCGCTGGACCTGTATATACCGCCCGACGCGCTGGAGGTCTTTTTCGAGACCTTCGAGGGGCCGCTCGATCTGCTGCTCTACCTCATCCGCAAGGCGAACATCGACATCCTCGACATCCCCATGGCGCGGCTCACCGAGCAGTACATGGAGTACGTGGAGGTGATGCGCACGAAAAACCTGGAGCTCGCAGCGGAGTACCTGGTGATGGCGGCGATGCTGATGGAGATCAAGTCGCGCATGCTGCTGCCGCAGCCGGCGATGCCGGGTGAGGAAGAAGAGGACCCGCGTGCGGAGCTGGTGCGGCGCCTGCTCGAGTACGAGAGGATGAAGCTCGCCGCGCAAAAGCTCGACGCCCTGCCGCAGCTCGGGCGGGATTTTCTTCCCCTGGAGGTGTGGATCGAGCAGACGCTCGCGCAGCGTCTGCCCCGGGTCGACGTCGTGGATCTGCAGGAGGCATGGCGCGCGCTTCTCGTCCGGGCGAAGATGAGCCAGCACCACCGCGTCACGCGCGAGGAGCTGTCGGTGCGCGAGCACATGAGCCTCATCTTGCGCCGGCTGCGGGGCGGCGGCTTCGCCGAGTTCAGCGACCTGTTCGAGCCCACGCGCGGCGTGCCGGTGCTGATCGTCAATTTCCTCGCGGTGCTCGAGCTCGCGCGGGAGAGCCTCCTCGAGGTCACGCAGTCCGAGCCTTACGCCCCCCTCTACGTGAAACTCGCCCATGCTCAGCCCGAGTGAGGTGAAGACCGTGCTCGAGGCGGCGCTGCTCGCGGCGCAGCAGCCGCTACCGATCTCCGAGCTGCGCAAGATGTTCGACGAGGAGATCGGCGCCGACACCCTCCGCAGGCTGCTCGAGGAATTGCGCGAGGCGTGGAAGGAGCGCGGCGTCGAGCTCGCGGTCACGGCGAGCGGCTGGCGCTTCCAGACGCGTCCCTCGTTCCAGAAATACCTCGAGCGCATCAATCCCGAGAAGCCGCCGCGCTACTCGCGCGCAGTGCTCGAGACGCTCGCGATCATCGCCTACCGGCAGCCGGTCACCCGCGGCGACATCGAAGACATCCGCGGCGTTACCGTGTCGACCGAAGTGATGAAGCGGCTCGAGGAACGCGGCTGGATCGACGTCATCGGCCACAAGGAGGTGCCGGGGCGCCCTGCGCTGTATGCGACCACCAAAACCTTCCTCGACGACCTCGGCCTGCGCTCGCTTCAGGAGCTGCCGCCGCTCGAAGAAATAGCCAAGACGCTTGATCTCACGCAGACTCCGCCGCCCGCTCCGCAGCCCGCGCTCGACGAGCCCGCAACGGCCCAGCCGAGCCCGGCGTAGCCTCCCGGCGCCGACCGAAAAACTGCACAAGGTCCTGGCGCGCTCGGGGCTGGGCTCGCGCCGCGACATGGAAGCCGCGATTGCGTCCGGCCGGCTCAAGGTCAACGGCGTTCGCGCCGCGTTGGGGCAGCGGGTCGGCCCGTCCGATCGAGTCGTTCTCGACGGGCGCGCGGTCGCGTTGAGGTTCGAGGAACGCGCGGCCCGTCTGCTGATCTACCACAAACCGGCCGGAGAGCTCGTCACGACGCGCGACCCTTCGGGCAGGCCGACCGTATTTCAGCATCTGCCGAGCCTACGGGGCGGCCACTGGATTGCGGTCGGGAGGCTGGATTTCAACACGGGCGGCCTGATGCTTTTCACCGACTCGGGTGAGCTCGCCAACCGGCTCATGCATCCACGCAATGAAATCGAGCGCGAGTACGCGGTGCGCGTGCGCGGCGAGCTTTCACGCGAGCAGCTGCAAGCACTCGCGCGCGGGGTCATGCTGGATGACGGTCCGGCGAGGTTCGACAGCATCGAGCCGGGCGGCGGCACCGGATCGAACCGCTGGTACCGGGTGGTGCTGCGCGAGGGACGCAACCGCGAAGTGAGGCGAATGTTCGACACGCTGGGGATGCCGGTGAGCCGCCTGATGCGCGTGCGCTTCGGGCCGTTCCGCCTGCCGCCTTGGCTGCGCCGCGGGCAGTGGCGCGAACTTGAGCCCAAGGAAGCCGCTGCGTTGCTCGCGATGCTCGAGCCGCAGTCGCGCGCCGCGCCGGTGTCGCCGGTCTGAGGAGAATATTTCAGCCGCAAGCGGACATCGAAGGCGGCTTCAGGCGCGTCTTTCCGTTGTTCCGGCTGAAGTTTCTTGCTATACTCTCGGCGCTTTCGGGGATGGGCTTTCGAGCCCATTTTTTATTTATGCACGGGTGTCGCACATGATAATGAGCGCGCTTGAGCCGTTGCTCGAGCGCACTGTAGGCGGCCTGGGATACCAGCTTGCCGATTTTGAATACATCAGCAACAGCAGGATGTTACGCGTGTTTATTGAGAAACGAGATGAAGTGATTGCCGGCGCCGTTCCAGGCGGTATCACGGTGGCCGATTGCGAGTCGGTAAGCCGGCAGCTGCAGCGGGTATTGGAGGTCGAGGGGGTCGATTACGGCCGCCTCGAAGTGTCCTCGCCGGGCCTGGACCGCAGGCTGAAGAGGGCGGCCGATTTCATCCGCTTTGCCGGCCGCGAAGCTCGGGTCCGGTTGCGCCATCCGGTCAACGGCCGCAGGAATTTTGTCGGCGTGCTAAGGGGCGTGAGCGGCGAGCGCGTCGAACTCGACTTCGACGGCGGGCGCCTCGCTTTCGAGCTTGCCGATCTGGATCGCGCTCACCTGGTGCCCAAGCTGTGACGCCGGAGGGTTACATGAGTCGCGAACTGTTGCTCCAGGCCGACGCGCTTGCGAGGGAAAAGAACGTCCACAAGGAAGTCGTGTTCGGCGCTCTCGAAATGGCGATCGCCTCGGCAACGAAGAAGCGTTTTTCCGAGGACGTCGATGTTCGCGTCGCGATCGACCGCAATACGGGCGATTTCGAATCGTTTCGCCGCTGGCGGGTGGTCGCCGACGAGACCGTGGAAAACCCCGCGCAGCAGGTCGCGTTCTCCGAGGCGCAGAAGCAGTACCCGGACATCCAGCTCGAGGACTACATCGAGGAGCCCCTGGAGCCCATCGACTTCGGGCGCATCGGCGCGCAGGCGGCGAAGCAGGTCATCCTGCAGAGAATCCGCGACGCCGAGCGCGAGCAGCTGCTGAACGATTTCCTCGCACGCGGCGAGAAGCTCGTCAACGGCGCGATTAAGCGCATCGAGCGCGGCAACGCGATCCTCGAGATCGGGCGGGTCGAGGCCGTGCTGCCGCGCGACCAGATGATCCCCAAGGAAAACCTCCGGGTGGGCGACCGCGTTCGCGCCTACGTGATGCGCATCGACCGCAACGTGCGCGGGCCGCAGCTGGTGCTGTCGCGCACCGCGCCCGAGTTCATCATCGAGCTGTTCCGCCTGGAAGTCCCGGAAATCGAGGAGGGGCTGCTCGAGATCAAGTCGGCGGCGCGTGACCCGGGCATTCGCGCGAAGATCGCCGTGCATTCCAGGGACAGGCGCATCGATCCGATCGGGACTTGCGTCGGCATGCGCGGCGCGCGGGTGCAGGCGGTGACGCAGGAGCTGGCCGGGGAGCGCGTCGATATCGTGCTCTGGTCGGAGGACACGGCGCAGTTCGTCATCGGGGCGCTTGCGCCGGCCGAGGTGTCCTCGATCCTGGTCGACGAGGACAAGCACAGCATGGACGTGGTCGTGGACGAGGAGAACCTCGCCATCGCCATCGGCCGGAGCGGCCAGAACGTGCGGCTTGCCTCGGAGCTGACCGGCTGGACCATCAACCTCATGACCGAGGAAGAGTCGCAGAAGAAAAACGAGGAAGAAGCCTCGTCGGTGCGCAAGCTCTTCATGGAGCGGCTGGACGTCGACGAGGAAGTCGCCAATACCCTCATACAGGAAGGCTTCTCGACCTTGGAAGAGGTGGCTTACGTTCCGATCAACGAGATGATGGAGATCGAGGGATTCGACGAGACCACGGTGAACGAGCTGCGCAACCGGGCGCGCAACGCGCTCCTGGTGCAGGCCATTGCGAGCGAAGAGCAGGCCGAAAACCTCGACCCCGAGCTGCTCGCTCTCGAAGGCATGGACAACGATCTGGCGACAAAGCTCGCCAAGTCGGGCGTGAAGACCCGCGACGACCTGGGCGATCTCGCGCTGGACGAGTTCGTCGAGATGACCGGGATCGAGGCAGAGCGCGCCAAGAACCTGATCATGAAGGCGCGCGAGCATTGGTTTGCCCAGGAGTAGAACGCTTCCCCCATGGCCCAGATGAGCGTTGCGCAATTCGCCGGCGAGCTGAAAGTGCCGCCGTCGGTGCTGCTCGAGCAGCTGCGGGCGGCGGGGGTGCATAAGCGCGTCGCCGAGGACGTGCTGTCCGAACAGGACAAGACGAAGCTCCTGGAGTACCTGCGCAAGGCTCATGGCTCTTCCGAGCCGAAGAACAAGATCACGCTGACCCGCAAGCAGACCTCCGAAATCATCAAGAAGTCGGACGCGAGCGGCAAGGCGCGCACCATCCAGGTGGAGGTCAAGAAAAAGCGCGTCTTCGTCAAGCGGGATGCGGAACCCGGTGCCGCGGCGGACACCTCGCCGTCGTCCGCGCCCGCGATCGATACGCGCGAAGCGGAGCTGCGCGAGCAGGAGCGCCGCCGGCAGGAGGAATTGGCGGCGAGGCAGGCCGCGGAGCTGGCCGAAAAGCAGGAGCGCGAGCGCAAGCTCGCCCGTGAAGCCGAGCAAAAGCCCGGCGAGGCCAAGGCACCGACGCCCGGGGCCGCCGACACCACCCTGCACAAGCCCAAGGTCGCGCCGGGGGCCGAAAAAAAGGGCGCCAAGAAAGCCAAGGAGGTCAAGGTCTGGAAGGACGAGAGCGTAAAGCGCCGCACCATCAAGACGCGCGGCGACGTCCAGGGGGCCTCGGGCTGGCATACGCCCAAGGGAGCGCGACACAAGACCGCCGCCGCCCCGGCCACCGAGGCTGCCCAGCAGTTCAGCGCGCCGGCCGAACCGGTAGTGCGCGAGGTGATGGTGCCCGAGACGATCACGGTGGGCGATCTCGCGCACAAGATGTCGGTCAAGGCCGCGGAGGTCATCAAGGTGCTGATGAAGCTCGGCAGCATGGCCACGATCAACCAGGTGCTCGACCAGGAAACCGCGATGATCGTCGTCACCGAAATGGGCCACGTGGCGAGGGCGGCGAAGCTGGACGATCCGGAATCCTTGCTTGCCGAGGTGCCCGACGAGCACCACGAGGCGGAGCTGAAGGCCCGCGCGCCGGTGGTCACCGTAATGGGGCACGTGGACCACGGGAAAACATCGCTGCTGGACTATATCCGCCGCACCAAAGTGGCCTCCGGCGAGGCCGGCGGCATCACCCAGCACATCGGCGCCTATCACGTGCAGACCCCGCGGGGCATGGTCACGTTCCTCGACACGCCGGGCCACGAGGCCTTCACGGCGATGCGCGCGCGCGGAGCCAAGGTGACCGACATCGTCGTGCTGGTGGTTGCCGCCGACGACGGAGTCATGCCGCAGACGATCGAAGCGATCCATCACGCCAAAGCCGCCGAGGTGCCCATCGTCGTCGCGATCAACAAGATCGACAAGCACGAAGCCAACCCGGAGAAGGTCAAGCAGGAGCTCGTGGCGCAGGCCGTCGTGCCCGAGGAATACGGCGGCGATTCGCCGTTCGTTTCGGTGTCCGCCAAGACCGGAAAGGGCATCGACGAGCTGATCGAGCGGGTGCTGCTGCAGGCCGAGGTGCTGGAGCTGAAGGCTCCGGTGGACGCCGCCGCCAAGGGCATCGTGATCGAGGCGCGCCTGGACAAGGGCCGCGGGCCGGTCGCGACCGTGCTGGTGCAGTCCGGGACGCTCAAACGCGGTGACGTGGTGCTCGCGGGCACCTCGTTCGGCCGCGTGCGCGCCATGCTGAACGAGAGCGGCAACCCGGTTCCGGAGGCCGGACCCTCGATCCCGGTCGAGATTCAGGGACTTTCGGATGTGCCCGGGGCGGGCGAGGAAGTCATGGCGCTCGGCGATGAGCGCAAGGCGCGCGAGATCGCGCTATTCCGCCAGGGCAAGTTCCGCGACGTGAAGCTCGCACGCAAGCAGGCGGCGAAGCTGGAGAACATGTTCGAGCAGATGGGCGAGGGTGAAGTGCGGGTGCTCGCGCTTCTCATCAAGGCCGACGTGCACGGCTCCCAGGAGGCGCTGGTGCACGCGCTCGGCCGGCTTTCCACCGACGAGGTCAAGGTCAACGTCGTGCACAGCGGGGTCGGCGCGATCACCGAATCCGACGTCAATCTCGCGCTCGCCTCCAAGGCGGTGATCATCGGCTTCAATACCCGCGCCGACGCGGCCGCGCGAAAGGCGGCCGAGACCTCGGGCGTCGATGTGCGCTACTACAACATCATCTATGACGCCGTCGACGAGGTGAAGGCGGCGCTCTCGGGCATGCTCGCGCCCGAGAAAAAGGAAAATATCCTCGGCCTGGTGGACGTGCGCCAGGTGTTCAAGATCTCCAAGGTCGGCGCCGTAGCCGGGTGTATGGTGCTCGAAGGGCTGGTGCGCCGCAATGCACTGGTGCGGGTGCTGCGCGACAACGTGGTCGTCCACTCCGGAGAGATCGATTCGCTGAAGCGCTTCAAGGACGACGTGCGCGAGGTGAAGGCCGGTTTCGAATGCGGCATGTCGGTGAAAGGCTACGACGACGTCAAGGTCGGCGACCAGTTCGAGATCTACGAAGTCCAGGAAGTGGCGCGGACGCTGTAGTGTCCGCGCCATCCTGAGGAGCGCGTAGCGCGACGAAGGATCCGCTTGCAGGATGGCGGATCGCTTCGCTCCGCATTCGATGACCCATGCCAAACCCGCAAAGGCTGCGGCGCGTCGCCGACCAGATCCAGCGCGAGCTGTCCGGGCTGCTGCACGCCGAGCTCAAGGATCCGCGCGTCGGCATGATCACGCTCACCGGGGTCGAGGTGTCCCCGGATCTGGCCGTGGCGAAGGTGTTTTTCACTACGCTCGGCGACGCCGAATCGCTTGCCCGGACCGAAGCCGGGCTCACGCGCGCGGCGGGATTCCTGCGCGCGCAGCTCGCCAGGCGCCTGAAGCTGCGCATCGCCCCTGAGTTGCGGTTCCATCACGACGCTTCGGTCGAGCGCGGCGTGCGCCTGTCGCAGCTGATTGACGCCGCGGTCACTGGAAAGAAAACCGATTAGGGCCGGTCCCATAGGTGGCGCGTTGCGCGAGTCCGTCAGCGGGGTGCTGCTGATCGACAAGCCGGTCGGACCGAGCTCGAACGCCGTGCTGCAAAGGGCGAAGCGCCTTCTCGGGGCGAGCCGCGCAGGTCACACGGGAACGCTCGACCCTCTGGCGGGGGGCCTGCTTGTCGTCGGGTTGGGCGAAGCGACCAAGTTTGCCGGCGCCTTGCTCGATGCCGACAAGGCCTATCGCGCGCGAGTGAAGCTCGGCGAGCGCACCGCTACCGGGGATGCGGAGGGAGCGGTGCTGGCGCGCTCGGGAGTGAGGGTTACGCGCGAGGAGCTGCTTGCCGTGCTCGATCGCTTTCGCGGGGAGATCGAGCAGCTTCCGCCCCTGCATGCAGCGATCAAACACCGGGGCAGGCCCCTTTATGCGTACGCCCGCGCGAGCGAGCATGTTCCGCGAACCCCGCGGCGAATCGCGATCCGACTGCTCGAGCTCGAGGAGTTCGAAGGAGACTCGGCCGTATTGTTCGTCGAATGCAGCAAGGGCACGTACATCCGGGCGCTCGCCGAGGACATCGGTGCGGCGCTCGGTTGCGGCGCGCATCTTGCGGCGCTGGAGCGCACCGCGGTCGGCCCGTTCCGGCTGGACCAATCGATCACCCTGGATGCGCTCGATGCGCTCTCTCTTGCCGAACGGCGCGGCCGGCTTCTGGCACCGGAAGCGCTGCTCGGATCACGCCCGCGACTGACGCTGGAGGCGCGGGTGGCGGCGAAGTTCCGGCACGGCCAGGCGGTCCCGGTCGGTTCTGCGAGCGGCAGCGTCGCAGTCTTCGGCGAGGACGGGATGTTCCTCGGCACCGGGGAAGTCGACGCGAGCGGGACGCTGCAGCCCAAGCGGCTGCTCGCGCTGCGCTGAACCCGGCCAAAAGAGCTTGTGGAAGGCACTGATTCCAAGGTAAAATGCCTGCCTTTCGCGAAGAGATGAGAGAGAGCATGCCGGCAAGCGTTGCGCAAAAAGCGCAGATCGTGCAGCAGCACCAGCGCGCCGCCGGCGATACGGGTTCCCCGGAAGTGCAGATCGCCCTGCTTACGGCCCGCATCAACGGGCTGACCGACCACTTCAAGACGCACGTCAAGGATCACCACTCGCGGCGCGGTTTGCTGAAGCTCGTCAGCCAGCGCCGCAAGCTGCTCGACTATCTCAAGCGCAGGAACACCGGGAAATATCACGAGCTGATCGAGCAACTTGGCCTGCGCAAGTAACTCCCACGACGCCCATTGGATCCCGATGGGCGTTTTGATTTCCAAAACGGCCCGGCACGTTTCCGTCGAAGCCGGCTCATCAAAATGACCGGGCAGCGCGCCCGGGTTAACCGATCGAGAAAATCATGCAGCTGACCCCCATCAAAAAGACATTTACTTACGGCGCGCACCCGGTGACGCTGGAAACCGGCGAAATGGCCCGCCAGGCGCACGGCGCGGTCGTGGTCAACATGGACGACACCGCGGTGCTGTGCACGGTGGTCGGAGCCAGGCAGGCAAAGTCCGGGCAGGATTTTCTTCCCCTCACCTGCGATTACGTCGAGAAAACCTACGCCGCAGGCAAAATCCCGGGCGGCTTTTTCAAGCGCGAGGGACGGCCCTCGGAAAAAGAGACGCTGACCTCGCGGCTGATCGACCGGCCTATACGGCCGCTGTTTCCCGAAGGCTTTTACAACGAAGTGCAGGTCGTCGCGCAGGTGATGTCCTGCAATCCCGAAGTGGACCCCGATATTCCGGCGTTGATCGGCGTGTCCGCGGCCCTTACGCTTTCAGGCATTCCCTTCAAGGGGCCGATCGGAGCGGCGCGTGTCGGCTACGTCAACGGGCAGTACGTGCTCAACCCGACCGCGACGCAGCTCAAAGAGAGCCAGCTCAATCTCGTGGTCGCAGGCACCGAGCACGCCGTGCTGATGGTGGAATCGGAGGCAAGCGAGCTTACAGAGGAGGCCATGCTTGGCGCCGTGGTATTCGGCCACGAGCAAATGAAGGCGGCTATCCAGGCGATCCACGAGCTGGCCGACCAGGCCGCAAAGCCGGCCTGGGACTGGAAGCCCCAAGAGGGGGACCCGGCGCTCGCAAGCCGTATTAAGGAGCTTGCCGAAAGCGATCTGCGCGCGGCGTTCACGTTGCGCCAGAAACAGGCGCGCTCCGAGGCGATCGACGGCATCTGGAAGCGCGTGTTCGAAGAGGTCGGCGTGGGCAAGGAAAATGGACCGGACGCGAACGCCGTCAAGGAAATATGCTTCGACCTCGAGTCGAAAATCGTCCGCAACCAGATCCTGGACGGCGAGCCGCGCATCGATGGCCGCGACACCCGCACGGTCCGGCCGATCAGCGTTCGCGTGGGCGTGCTGCCCCGCACTCACGGTTCGGCGCTCTTTACCCGTGGAGAAACGCAGGCGCTGGTGGTGGCGACGCTCGGCACCGGGCGCGACGAGCAAATCATCGACGCGTTAATGGGCGAATACAAGGAGCGGTTCATGCTCCATTACAACATGCCGCCTTACGCCACGGGTGAGACCGGTCGCATGGGCTCGCCCAAGCGTCGCGAGATCGGACACGGACGGTTGGCCAAGCGCGCGCTCGCCGCGGTTTTGCCCTCGGCGGAGGAATTCGCCTATTCGATGCGCGTCGTGTCCGAGATCACCGAACCGAACGGCTCTTCCTCGATGGCATCGGTCTGCGGCGGCAGCCTCGCCCTCATGGACGCGGGCGTGCCGATGAAGGCGCACGTCGCGGGCATCGCCATGGGACTGATCAAGGAAGGCAAGCGCTTTTCCGTGCTCACCGACATCCTGGGCGACGAGGATCACCTCGGCGACATGGACTTCAAGGTGGCGGGCACCGAGCGCGGCGTCACCGCGCTGCAGATGGACATCAAGATCGAGGGCATCACCAAGGAGATCATGCAGGTGGCTCTCGCGCAGGCGCGCGAAGGCCGCATGCACATCCTCGGCTTCATGAAGCAGGCTCTCGAAGGCTCGCGCTCCGAGATTTCAAGCTATGCGCCGCGCATCATCAAGATGAAGATCAATCCCGAGAAGATCCGCGACGTGATCGGGAAGGGGGGAGTGGTCATCCGCGGGCTGCAAGAGGAGACCGGCACCACGATCGAGATCGCCGACGACGGCACGATCTCCATCGCCTGTGTTTCGGCCGAAGGCGGCCAGGCTGCGAAGAAGCGCATCGAGGACATCACCGCCGATGTCGAAGTGGGCCGCGTGTACGACGGCACGGTGCTCAAGCTGCTCGACTTCGGCGCAATCGTTCAGCTGCTGCCGGGCAAGGACGGGCTTCTGCACATTTCGCAGATCGCCAACGAGCGCGTCAACAACGTTTCCGACTACCTCAAGGAAGGCCAGCAGGTGAAGGTCAAGGTGCTCGAGGCGGACGAGAAGGGCCGCGTGCGCCTGAGCATGAAGGCGGTCAAGGAAGCCGCCGCTGCAACCCAGTCCTGACGGGTTGGTCACCAAAGAAAAAAGGGCGCCAGCGGCGCCCTTTTTTGTCGGGTCTTTCCGGGTTATTTTGCGACTTGTTTTTCCCTCAGCTCGTCGAGAGTCTTGCAGTCGATACACAAAGTCGCGGTAGGCCGGGCCTCCAACCGCTTGAGTCCGATCTCGACGCCGCAGTTCTCGCAGTAGCCGTAGTCGTCCTTTTCGATGCGCGCGATGGTCTCGTCTATCTTCTTGATAAGCTTGCGCTCGCGGTCGCGGTTGCGCAATTCCAGGGCGATGTCGGATTCCTGGCTGGCGCGATCGTTGGGATCGGCGAACAGGGTCGCGTCGTCCTGCATTGCGTGCACCGTCCGGTCGATGTCCTGCGACAGCTCCACCTTCAGAGCCTCGAGGACCTTCTTGAAATGCGCGCGCTGCTTGGGACTCATGTACTCCTCGCCTTTTTTCGGCAGGTAGGGCGGGAAGGATTTGTGCAGCAGCTCCAAAGTCGCAATCTCCGCGTCGCAAAATCAAAGGCGATTTGATACCAGAAATCCACAGGGCGAGCAAGTGAATTCTCGCAGGAAATCGCCAATCTCTCCGCGTTGACCGCGCAGGGGACGAAGGCGTAAGATGCGACACCCGCGGGGTGTGGCGCAGCCTGGTAGCGCGCTTGCTTTGGGAGCAAGATGTCGGGAGTTCGAATCTCTCCACCCCGACCAGATTTTGCAGCGCGCTCTCGCGCTGGAGCCGCCGCCGGGCGGGCCGCCGTGCGCCGTAACCGTGCCCGTAGCTCAAACTGGATAGAGCACCAGCCTTCTAAGCTGGGGGTTGTGGGTTCGACTCCCGCCGGGCGCGCCAATCTCCTTTGTTTGCCGAAAGCAGGGACGAGTCCCTGCAAACGAAAGGAACATCGATGATCGAAGTCTATACGTGGCCCACGCCCAATGGGCACAAGATCCACATCATGCTCGAGGAAACCGGGCTGAGGTACGAGGTTCATCCGGTGAACATCCGC
>Ga0209283_10001206_pt1 | contig 13903 bp, 15 predicted proteins | sample CZO8metaG_2_FD_188354 | JGI IMG/M metagenome (GOLD analysis project Ga0209283, IMG submission 188354) | Vadose zone soil microbial communities from the Eel River Critical Zone Observatory, Northern California, USA - CZOApr15con2H1.8 metaG... | ecosystem: Environmental > Terrestrial > Soil >...
CTGCAGATCGCACCCTCGCGGCGCGTCCGCCCTGGCTCCCGCATGAGGTGCAGGCGGCGCGCTAGCTGCCGCGGTATGTCGTACACATGTAGGGGGCGACGATGAGGGGAACGTGGTAGTGGCGGCTGGGATCGGCGACGGTGAACTCGACTTCCATCCGCGAGAAAAACCCCGAGGAGACAAAGAACACTAGGCGGTACGTCCCCGCCTCGAGGACACCTGGCACAAGGTCCCCGACGCGTCCATCGTCGTTGGTCTGCTGGGCCGACACCAGCGTCCCCTGCCGGTAGAGTTCGACACGCACGCCCCGCGCCGGGACGCCCCGTTCGGCGTCTAGCACGTGAGTGGAAATGGACGGCTTCGCGGCCATGCGCCTACCGCCGCGTCTCGTTCATGAGTTTGAAGATAGGGAGAATCCCGAGGTGGTGCACATTGGGACGATCGTCCCCTTCAACCAGCAGGGCTGCGCGCGCGACCACCGTGCCTCCGGCCCGCTGGATCAACTCCTCCATGGCATGCAGCGTCTCGCCGGTGCTGACAATATCGTCGACTAATCCGACCCGTTTGCCTTTAACCTTGATCGCGTCGCGACCGTCGATAAACAACTCTTCCTCGGTTTTCGCCGTGATGGGCTTGTAGCGCACGGACACGGGCGAGAGCATGAACGGCCGGACCTCTTTGCGGCACACCACGTACGGCTTCAGCCCCTGGAGTGTGGCAATCGCGTGCGCGAGCGGAATCCCCTTTGTCTCTGTCGTCACAAAGATGCCGCAGGACGTCATCTTGGGTGCCAGCAAACGCGCGGCCCGGTCGATGACCTCGGTGTCCCCGAGGCTGTAGTAGTAAGCAATCCATGTGTCCACGGAGACCTGGATAAGTGGCAGGGTCCGCACCGTGCCGGCAATCTCCAAGTCGTATGTGGGCTGACCCTTATACGGCAGGATGTTTGCCATGGTGCCCTCAGGGGTATCGACGTCGCGTGCTGCCGTGCGCAGTTTCTTGTTTGCGAAAGTAAATCCCTTTCCGCCTGCTGCGGCGCGTATCGCAGGAACCTTTCACCCTGACACGAAAGACGCGCCCATGGACCTCGCCACACTCATCCAGGTGGCTCGCGGAACGATACCCGCCGATCTTCTGCTCACCAATGCCCGCGTCCTAGATCTGTGCGGCCACGACATCGTGGCATCCGACCTCGCGATCGCGGGGGATCGCATCGCTGGGCTCGCCCCGTCCGGCGCATACCGCGCGCGGGAGGTCCACGACCTCGCCGGTCAGTACGTCGCCCCAGGGCTGATCGATGCGCACGTCCACATCGAGAGTGCGATGGTGACCGTGCCGGAGTTTGCCCGGGCGGTGGTCCCGCGCGGCACCACCACAGTCATCGCCGACCCCCACGAGATTGCCAACGTCTTGGGCATGACCGGAATCCGGTACATGCTGGACGCGTCGAAGTACAATCCGCTCTCCGTCTTTCTCATGGCCTCCTCCTGCGTGCCGGCCGGTCCGCTGGAAAGTTCAGGGGCCCAGTTGACCGCCTATGACCTCGAGAGCCTCCTTCAGGACAAGTGGGTGTTGGGTCTGGCGGAGATGATGGACTATCCCGGGGTGCTGGCCGCCACCGACGAGGTCCTCGCGAAGCTCCGCACCGCAGGCGCCCGCCCCATCGACGGCCACGCCCCCGGCGTGCGGGGTCTCGACCTGAACGCCTACGTGGCGTCGGGGATCGGGTCCGACCATGAGTGCACTAGCCGCGACGAAGCCCAGGAGAAGTTAAGCCGGGGGATGGTGATCATGATCCGCGAGGCCACAGGGGCTCGCAACCTCGCGGACTTGCTGCCGCTGGTGACTCCGCACACCGCGCGGCGGTTCCTCTTCTGCACCGACGACCGCACCCCCGTGCACCTGCTAGAGGACGGGCATATCGACGCGATGGTCCGGCAGGCGATTGCATTGGGCCTCGATCCGCTGACTGCGTTTCAACTCGCCAGCCTCAACATCGTAGAGTACTTTGGCCTGCGTGACCGCGGGGCGATCGCCCCTGGCAAACGGGCTGACTTGATGGTGTTTGACGACCTGCAGTCTCCCCGTGCGCGAGCGGTCTACCGAGGCGGGCGGCTTGTCGCCAAAGACGGCACCCTGTTGCCGTACGAGCGCCCCCAGCGATCGCCAGCGCTCCCCGTGTCTCTCAACGTGCGGCGCACTAGCCTGCAGTTCCGCATTCCGGCGGAGGGCACCCGTGTCCGCGTCATTGATATCATCCCTGATCAGATCAAGACCAGGGCATCGGTCGCAGACACGCCGATCGCCAACGGCGAGATAGTCGCCGACCCGTCCCGCGATCTGCTGAAACTCGCGGTCATCGAACGGCATACGGGCAGTGGCCGCATGGGCGTAGGACTCGTGCGGGGCTTTGCTCTGACGCTCGGCGCCCTGGCGTCGACGGTCGCGCACGACGCCCACAACATCATTGTCACCGGCTGCAGTGACGAGGCGATGCGCACGGCGGTAGAACTGCTGCTCGAGATGCGCGGAGGACTGGTGGCCGGCCGGTCGGGATGCGGTGAGGCTGCCCTTGCCGATCGCGGGTTTAATGTCGGACCAGCCGATCGGCGCCGTCGCCGACCAATTGCGGACGCTGCTAGCGATGGCCCGTCGGATGGGTTGCCCCCTGGCCGATCCCTTCATGACCCTGTCGTTTCTGGCCCTGTCGGTAATCCCCGAACTCAAACTCACAGATCACGGGCTGGTGGATGTGACTCAGGAACGGATCGTTCCCCTGTTTGTCAATTAGCCGCGCGCTTGAACGCTCGCCAACCAGGTCGTTCCTCCCGACGTCAACCTCTGCAGCTGATTCCGCTCCACGAGGGCATCAAACCGGGCCGGGCCGAAAACAAACCACCGGCGCGCTTCCCGCTCAGGGACACACACAGCGGACTGCACGGCTGAGCGCACAAGAAGATCTTGCGCCTCCTCGTACGCCAGACGGCTCGCCTGTCGCACGAAGCGGCGGGCGATCGGAGAGTCCGTCCACGGTATCACGACCGACGTATGGTAGCCGTGCTCGGTATGTAGGTCGCGGCTGACCACGAGCAGCTCCCGTTCCAGCAACCCGCGGGCCCGCCGACCTTGAGATGTGGGCACGGATAGGCGGTCCATCCGCACTTCGCCTTCTGCCTCCACCTGCGCTAGCAATTGGCGCGCGAGAGGGGGTAACTGCGCGATGGCCGACTGACGGCGGGCGGGATCGGCAGCAAGCCGAGCGGCTGCGGGTGCCAAGGATCGATGGAGCAACGTCAGCTTGCCAAGAATCAGCGGTACAGCGACCACCGAGGCAACCTTGAGGACGGCCTTCACAATAGCGTAGATACGATAGACGGAGCGGTCAGCCATCCAGCTGCCGACCAGCGCCCGGCCCGTGATGGCCTCGGCCAGGCACGGCAGGCTGCTGTGACCTGTGGCCAGCAGGATGCGCCGGTCTTTAATGAAGGCAATTGCGCTGCGCACATCCCGAATCGGTCGCGACGGCGTCAACCGAAGCAACCGCAACCGTCGCCTCTGTAGCTCCGCAACGGGAGCGGTTTTCGTTACAGATGTCGCGGGACGGACTTTAGTATGCGCGTGCGTAGTACACCCACACTTTGGCCGGCCGCCCGCAGACGGCACAACTTCCCGATGCGCGTTCCTCGAGCGGGATCACGCGCGGCGAGGCCCCAGTCTTTGTCCGGATCGTCTGCTCGCACTCCGGCGACTCGCACCACCGCACCTTGACGAACCCCGGGGTGTCTTGGAGGGCCTTCACCATCGCGTCCACTGTCTCCGCAGTGGTCGTGTGGCTATCGCGAAACGCCGTCCCCCGTGCCAGCAACTCGGCCTGGAGATCAGCTAGGACCTTCTCAATCACAGTCGTCACCTGGTCCATCGGAACGGTTTGCTTGGTCACTCGCCCCGCGCCCGAACCATGGGCATCAATGCGTCGGGCAAGCGTAACCTGCCGCGCAGCGAGGTCACGCGGCCCAATCTCCACGCGCACCGGGACGCCTCGCAGCTCCCACTCGTTAAACTTCCAGCCGGGCGTGTACCAGTCGCGGTCATCCAGCTTCACCCGGACGCGCGCACCTAACGTTTTAGCGAGCTCGCGCGAAGCGGCCAAGACGGCGCCATCGTCCTTGCCCAAGATAGGGACGATGACAAGTTGATAGGGGGCAATGCGCGGCGGCAGCACCAAGCCCTTGTCATCTCCGTGGGCGAGAATCAATGTACCGATCAAGCGCGTCGTTACTGCCCACGACGTCGACCAGATGTACTTTTCCACATTGTCACTATCTAGGAATTTCACGCCAAACGCCTTCGCGAAGTTCTGGCCCAAGAAGTGCGACGTCCCGGCTTGAATCGCCTGGCCGTCGGGCATCAGCGCCTCAAGCGTGTAGGTGGTATCGGCGCCGGCGAATCGCTCACTCGGCGGCTTGATGCCGGTGAGCACCGGAATAGCTAGGACGTCTTCCAGCAGCTCGCGATAGATGTTCAAGATGAGCCGGCACTCGGCGTCCGCCTCCTCGGAGGTCCGGTGAGCCGTATGGCCTTCGTGCCACAAAAACTCGGCCGTGCGCAAGAATAGACGCGTCGCTTTCTCCCACCGCACGACACTATTCCATTGCAAGAGCAGAATCGGGAGATCGCGATAAGATTGGATCCACTTCGCGTACATGGGAAGGATGATCGCTTCTGACGTGGGGCGGATCGCCAGGCGCTCGCTGAGTTTCTCGTCGCCCCCGTGGGTCACCCAGGCCACTTGCGGGGCGAACCCTTCCACGTGCTCGGCCTCTTTTTGGAGATAACTTTCTGGCACGAGCAGCGGGAAGTACGCATTCACGTGGCCGGTCTCCTTGAACTTGCGGTCCAGCCAGGTTTGAATTCCCTCCCACAGCGCGTAGCCGTACGGGCGAATAGCCATGAAGCCTCGCACGGGGGTGTAGTCCGCCAGTTCTGCGCGTAAGGCGACGGCAGTGTACCACTCGCTGAAGTCCGTGTCGCGTTTGGGAATCTGCGGTGCTGTGTCCCGTTGCGTGGCCATCTGGTCTCCTGTGACGTGTCGACCGCTCGAAAATGAATAGCCCCGTCCGGTCAGGGACGGGGCATCCGTGGTACCACCCTGGTTCCGACCCCGCAATGCGCTAGGGGTCGGCGCTTAGTTGGCAGCTATCGGTGCCCTCCCGGCCGCCTTAGGTGGACGTGACCACTCCCACCATACTCGACGGCTGGCTTGGGGACTGGGATCGGCGCGGCTTCCGGACCGGCTCGCACGCCCCCGGCTCGCTCCCCCGGATAACGCGCGCCTGCGCCCCGCATCGCCTTGTGTGCGGGATTCTAGCACGCGATCCGCAGGGATTCAACCGCGACGCGGATTATCGCTCAATCGGCACTCCAACCAAACTCCCCCATTCCGTCCAGGAGCCGTCGTAGTTCTTGACCCGCGGGTAGCCCAGCAAGTACGTCAGGGTGAACCAGGTGAGCGAGGACCGCTCGCCGATCCGGCAATAGGCGACCACGTCCTGATCCGGACGAATCCCCTGTCCCTCATAGAGACGCTGAAGGTCCTGCGCATCTTTGAACGTCCCATCCTCCCGCACGTTCTGCGTCCAGGGAATGTTGCGGGCCCCCGGGATGTGGCCGCTGCGCTGTGCTCCCTCTTGCGCGTAGGCCGGAGGCGCGAGCAGCTCTCCTGAGAACTCAGCTGGGGAACGCACATCCACCAGCGCCGCCCCAGGCCGCTGCAGCCGCTGGAGGACCTCGTCCCGAAATACCCGGATGGACCGGTTGGGCTCAGACGCCTGATACGTGGCGGGCGCCAAGCGCGGGGGTTCCAGGCTGGTCTTACGTCCTTCCCGCAACCAGCGGTCCCGCCCGCCGTTGAGAATCCGAGCGTCGCGATGCCCGTAGTACTTGAGCAGCCAGAAGGTATAAGTGGCAAACCAGTTGTTCCTGTCGCCGTAGAGAACGATCAAATTGTTGTTGCTGATCCCTAGCTCGCCGAGAATGCGTTCGAAACGGTCCTTAGGCACCCAGTCTCGGACAATGGGATCCTGCAGGTCTTGCTTCCAGTGCACGCGGACGGCTCCGCGGATGTGCCCTTTGTCGTACAGCTCCGGATCCTCATTGGCTTCGATGATGCGAAGCTCCGGGTCAGTGAGGTGCGCTTCCAACCAATCGGGCTCGACGAGCACTTCGGGATGTGCGTATCCGGCCATCTCTATTCCTCCTCGCAAACGTGTGAGTGTATTCGGTTCTCGATCTCAAAACACGTACGGTGCAATCGTCGGGTCGTCACGCAGAACCGCCCACTCACCAGGACTGAGCGGCTGCGGGGTATCGCGGTGGGCGGCCACCGGGCAGAGAAAGCCAAACGGCTCGCGACCTTCGTTAAGCCACCGGTGGGGGGTTTGCGGAGGCACCTGCACGATGTCAAACGGGTCCAGCGTAAAGAGTTCCCGCCCGACGACCGCGCGTCCCTGGCCGCGCAGGGCGATGATAATGTGCGGGTGGGTGTGCTTCTCGAAGCTGGAATACCCACCGGGGGCCAGCTCAAAATACCGCAACTCAAACTCCACTGGCCACGCGGGGGGGCCGGCGAGGGTGAACCGCGTCACGTCCCGCCACCCCATCCCGCGGATGTCCCCTACGCTGAACTTGTACGCCTGCGGCTCGACGCCCGTCCACTGAAAGGACGCCCCGGCAAACGAAAATTTCTTCGGCGCTGATCCAACCGGCCTCACCGTGGGACGCGTCTCTGTATCGTGCATCATTAACTCCTCGGACTACCGACTCCCGTTCAGCCCCAACTGCCCCGCGAGCTTCTCCCAGCCGACGGGGCCTTGGTTCACGGCCACGATCGCGCCTCGGGCGCCAATCACCACCGTGCTTGGCACGGTCAGGATGCCAAAGCGCCTCGCGAGAGCAGGTTCGATGGTCGCGTCCACCTCGCGAACCTGTACTTGGCCTGAGAATCGCCCGCGGAGTTCATCGAGTGCTGGCTTCTGCACAGTCTTGCACGGGACGCAGTCCGCACTCGAAAACGCCAGCACAACAGGGAAGCCCCCATCCCGCGCCACGAGATCCCCGGCCCCGCGGCGGACAATCTGGCGGACGTTCCATCGCAGCCCCACCCAGGCGGCAGCGACCCCCAGGACGACCACACCCAGCGCCACGAGGCGATCGAAGAACATCACGGCGTCACCGTCGCCCCGCGAATCAGGCCGGCCCGCCGCAGTTGATAGTAGACAAAACAGCCGGCGCAGAAATTGAGCACCACGTTCGCCGTCGCCAGGACCGCAACAAGCAAGTCGAGCACCCACCCGAGCACAGGTTGACCGCTGACCAACGCGAGCCAGGACAGGATCAAGAACGCAGCGCCCACGCCCTGCGCAAAGCGGTGCGGGGTGGGGTCGTCATCCACGATGTGGGGACGGATGACCCCGAGCGGAAGTGCCACTTGCTGATACAGGATGCGGAACAGCCCCCACCGCGCTGACACCGTGCTCGCCGCCAGAATCAACGCAAGGATCCCCACCAGCCAGGACGCGTTCGCGAGATAGGCGACCACGGCGATGAGACTCAGACTGACCTGGTTAAACTTGATGGCGTTATGGTCGACCTTGCTGGCCATGACGTGCTCCTCTCCGAAACGTGGAATATGCACATGTACCGTGACCGCCATGAACGGCCACGCGCTGCGTGGGCTTCGGCTGCGGAAACAGGTTGTGCTTGCTGAGGTTTACTGCTGGCGGATCAGCGAAGGCACGCCCTGCCTCCGCTGACGACAGATACATTGCCGAGGATTATATTGCATGTTGGAAACCTGAAGCCGAACTGCCATCAAATACTCCGATTCTTGACCGTTTCACGTAAGAATAGTCGACCCCCTCGCCCCCGTCAAGGTGTATGAGGTCTGTCAGAATCGATAGACCGCGGCCTCTCCACTCCGCGGATTGAGGACGCCGGTGCGGCGCGACCTTGCCTTCGACGCGCGCCGACGGCGCGGAGAAAGGTGACTATGCACCAAACGATCCACGAGATAGGCGTGAGCACATAATCAAACAGGAGCGCGACGTATCCTAGGGACCGTTTGAGCCACATCCATCGGCGCCCCATCTGTTGGAGGCGCGGCTGCTGACCGTAGACCAAACTGAGGAGCACCGTGCCCAGGGAGATCGCGAACTTGACCACGTCCCCGAGCCGAATGTGGAACAGGTCCTCGACCAACAACTCAAGGCCGATCATCAGGATCAGCAGATAGGCCGTCGCCTCCAGCACTGGGTAACGAGCGATCAGGGAACTGAAGGCTCCGGCGGCTACCCGCATGGTAACGATTCCCAAGAAGACGCCGGCCATCACCACCCACAATTCCCGTGAGAGACCCACGGCGGCGACAACGTTGTCGAGGCTGAAGGCGAGGTCGACCAGTTCCAGGGCGAGCACCACGCCCCAGAACCCCCGCTCGCCTCGTGCTTCCGCCCCCCGTCGGGATGCGCTGCGAGCCCCCTGGGGCCTTTCTCCCAGGTGGTCCACCGCCAATCTGATCAGATACAGCCCACCGACGAGCAGCAGCCACCGATTGTGAATAACCCAAACGGCGAGGATGAGCATCGCTCCTCGCCCAACGTACGCACCCAACAAGCCGACCTTTAGCGCCGCCAGGCGCTGCCCGCCCAGCACTCGGTGGGCCGACCGAGCCGCAAAACGCAACATCCGGGGCCATGGGATCGGCTCATCGCGAGGCAGCCATCTGACCATCGCGGCTAGCACGGCGGCGTTGTCGACGGAGAGAATGCTTTCCAGATAGATCAGCTGGAGGATGATGACAAGCGCGCTGAGGGTCATGCCCCGTCATTGTAGCCTGACGAGCGCCTCACGGACAACGCGGCTGGAGTCTGTGCCGGTTCCCGAGAGGCGAGAGCTGGAGGGAAAATGCTAGAGTGGAGTGTGGGTCGAGGCGTTTCGTAGCGTTTTCCAAATTCTGCGCCGCCAGACCACCATTCTCGTCGCGACTGCTCAGGAGCCACGATCTGATCGCAGCGCGCTGTTCTGTTGACCTAAGGAGGTCTCGTCATGCCAAAGTGGGTCGTTCCCGCCGCGATTGTCGTCCTGGTGATTCTGTTTGTCGTCGCCCCCGTCACCGGGACGTATAACAGCCTGGTCGCGGCAAACCAGCAAGTGGACGCAGCATGGGCGAACGTCGAGGCCCAGTACCAGCGGCGCTTAGATTTGATTCCAAATCTGGTCGAAGCCACGCGCGGATTCCTGACGCAAGAACGGACGATCTTCGAAGACCTAGCCAAGGCACGGGCCCGGTATGCGGGATCCCCTCCAGGCTCATCCGAGCGAGTCGCCGCGGCGAACCAGGTCGAGAGTGCCCTGGCCCGGCTGCTAGTCATCGTCGAAAATTACCCGACCCTACGGTCGAGCGATGTCGTTCAGCGCCTCATGAGCGAACTGGCGAGTACCGAAAATGAGATCGCCGCAGCCCGCCAAGCATATAACCAACAAGTCCGCCAGTACAACACGCGGCTGAAGACGTTTCCGACGGTGCTGATGGCCCGTTCGCTGGGGTTTGCAGAAAAGCCCTACTTCATCTCGGCGGCTGAAGCACGTCAAGCGCCCAAGGTGAACCTCACCAACCCGTGAGCGTGCGTGCGTGGCGTGGCTGGCAGCTGGTCGCCTTCTTCCCCCTCGCGTTCGGGCTGGCGGCCGCAGAGTTCCCGACCCCAACCGGGTTCGTCAACGACTTTGCCGGGGTGTTGAATCAGGGCGCACGCCAGCAGCTCGAAGGACGTCTGCAAGCATACGCGCGGGAAACGACGACAGAGATTGCGATCGCCATCTTACCCTCTCTCGCGGGGCGGACGATCGAGGAGACATCGGTTCGGCTGTTTGAGCAGTGGCGGATCGGCAAACCCGACAAGAACAATGGCATTCTCATCGTCGTGGCGGTCTCGGACCGACGGGTGCGGATCGAGGTCGGCTACGGGCTGGAAGGCAAGATCCCGGATGCGCAGGCAGGACGAATCATCCGTGACATCATTACGCCGCGTTTTCGGCAGGGGGATTACGCCGGGGGGTTCACTGCGGCCGTCGATGAACTCGCCCGCCTGATCGGAGCACCTCCTGTGGCCAGCACGCAAACTGTACCACCCCCCAGGCGAAGTTCCCCCAACGCGTGGTTCATAGGAGAAGTCCTTTTCTTTCTGACCATTGTGGGAGCGGGCGTGTGGGGATCCAGGCCGCGGTGTCCGCGCTGCGGCTCGATCCTGCGGCGGGATGTCGCGCGCCATGTCGTGCTCTCCGGAATTCCGAGCATTCAGGTACGCTATGCCTGCCCCCGGTGCGGGTACAACGACCTCCGGGTGGAGCACACAGGTAGCACCGTGTATTGGGGCGGAGGAGGGTGGAGTAGCGGAGGCTTCGGTTTCGGCGGTGGTGGTGGAGGATTCGGCGGGTTTGGAGGAGGCAGCTCGGGAGGCGGAGGCGCCTCCGGAAGCTGGTAGCGACCCTATGCGATTCGGCCTGAAACGGCGGAGCCTAGCGCATCTCATCAGCTCGGGAGAGAAGCACCACCTGCGCGAGCTGATCGAGCGCCTTGAACGCGACACGACCGCGGAGATCTCTGTCATGCTCCTCCACGATACGGCCGACCCCGCCCGGTTCGCCCGCGAGTATTTCGATCACCACGGCATTGGCAAAAAGGACCAAAACAACGGCGTCTTCGTCCTGGTAGTGGTAGCCAAGCGACGCATCGAGATCACGGTCGGGGCCGGCCTGAAAGACGCGGTGCCGCAAGCCTTCCTTGAACAGGTCATTTCGGAGACCATGGCGCCCAGTTTCCGGGATCAGCGGTTCGGGGAGGGCCTAATGCGCGGTGTCGAGGCCATCGGCCAGCGGCTGCGAGCTGAGCGGCCTGAACTTCGCCCTGGCGAACCGACCAAGATCCCCCCGATCGTGGATCTGGATCAGGGGTCATGAGCCGTCTAGATCCCCCGTCAGCGACTCCCGCTCTGCCCGCAGTCCGCGCGATCAAATCCCCGCTCGCCCTGTGGGTCGCCCTCATCAGTCTGGTCCTCCTCGGGGCGTGGACACCAGCGACCTACAACCAGCTAGTGCGGGGCCAACAGGCCGTCGATGCCCAGTGGGCACAGGTTGAGTCGGTCTACCAGCGGCGGGCGGATCTCATCCCCAACCTCGTCGCAGTCGCCCAAGGCTACCTCATTCATGAACGGACGCTCTTCGCCGAAATTGCCAAAGCACGGGAACAGTACGCTACGGCGGCACCCGGGTCCCCGCAACGCGTGAACGCCGCGACCGACTTGCAGCGCGGGACGGTACGTTTGATCGCCCTGATTGAGCAGTACCCGCAACTCCGGAGCCAAGAGGTCGTGCTCGGGTTGATGGACGAACTCGCCGGCACGGAAAATCGCATTGCCGTCGAACGACGCCGGTACAACGAACGCGTCGCCGATTACAACCGGCTCGTGCTCAGCTTTCCGCGCAGCCTCGTCGCCCGTCCGTTTGGTTTCGCCCCACGTCCCTACTTCCAGGCGGAAGCCGACGCCGCGAAGACCCCGCGCGTGCCTTAACGCATCTAACGGGCGACCGCACGTGGGTCGCCGTGCCACAACCGCTGCATCTCATCTGACGTCTGCAGCAAGAACTCCAATTTGCCTTCCGCGTCGATCCGGCCGTCGTTCATGACGATGATGTGGTCGGCCCGCCGCAATGCGTCGCGACGGTGGGAGACCACAAGACAGGTCACATCTTCCAACGCAAAAAGCCGGTCCCACAAGATCCGCTCAGTCTCCACATCGAGTGCGCTGCTGAGGTCATCAATGACCAGCAACTCGGGCTTGCGCACGAACATCCGCGCCGCCGCCGTGCGCTGGACCTGTCCGCCAGACAGTTTCACTCCCCGCGGGCCGACCAATGTGTCCAGCCCACGCTCCAACATCTCCACGTCCCGTTCCATGACAGCCGACCACACTGCGCCGGGCAGATCCGCCCGCGTCAGGGGAAGTCCGAACAGCACATTGTCCTGAAGAGCCTCACTGAACAGACGCGGGACCTGAGGGATGTACGCCACGCGAGGGGCGACGAAGAATTCCGCAGGGTGCTGGACCGGCTCTCCGTTCCACAAGATCACACCTGCGTCTTTAGGCAGCAGACCGATCAGCACGCGGACGAGCGTACTCTTGCCCGAGCCGATCCGGCCCGTGACCACCGTGAATTCTCCGCGGGTCAGCGTGAAGCTGACGTCGTCGATCCCTCGCCCCGTGGCTGGATCACGAAAGGTGAGCCCGCGCGCCACCAACGTCTCTAACCGATCCGTTGGAACCTTCTCGACAAATGCGACCGGCGGCAACGCCCCGGTCAGATAGAGTGGATGGGCATCGGTCAGCCGGTCCGCCGAATCGTCGGGGAGGAGGTCCGCCAAGCGTTGCACGGAGACCCCGACCTGCCGAAAACGCGCGGCGAAGTTGCCAATGGTCGTCATCGCCTCGGTGACCAAGCTGAGATAGAAGACAAAGAGCGCGAAATCGCCCACCGTGAAGGTCCCCGCGCGAATGGCCTGACTGGCCAGCAGCAGGATGAGGCCGGTCCCCAGCGTCACCGAGCTCCAGAACACCGCATTGAGCAGTTCGGTGAGCAGACTGTCCTTGAGTGATGCCCGTCTGCGGTTCTCGTTCAGCGTGCGGAAGTGCGCAATGACGTGCTCCTCAGCCGTGGCGACTTTGACAGCCTGTACGGCGCCGAACATCTCGCCGATCAGATCGGTCACCCGTCCAGTGGCCTCGCGCGCCGCTCGCCGATACCACAGGATTCGCTGGCGCAGCGCGCCGACCACGGCCACCATGACGACCAGCGGGATGAGCACGACGGTCGTAATGAAAGAATTGATCGAAAACATGATCCCCGCGGCGATGATCCCCGCCAGCACCACGCCGATGCCATCTACGACCATCTCCACCAGCCGCAGGATCTCGTCAACATCGTCCCGGAACCGGCTCATCGCCTCCCCCGGGGAGTCGGGCAACGCTTTCGCCCCCGGGCGATTGAGGATCCGTTCGAGCAGATTGCTGCGCAGCAGGCCAGCGCGGCTGAAGAAGTACGAGGCCCACGCGCTCACTCCCCACACGTTGATCGCGATGCGGGCTGCCGCCACACCCACGAGCGCCGCAAGCAGACTTTCCAGACCCGTCCCGACGGTCTGCCCGCGACCGAGCGCATCGAAAATCGCCCGCATCACGAGCCCGACGAGTAACGGCATCACCCAAAACGCCGTCCACAGCGCCATGTTTAAGGCGAACAACTTCGGCTCATAGAGCAAGAGCCGTCGCAGCAGGCGCCAGGTGTTCACGCGAGCACCTCTTCGAGGCCCGTGCGCAACAGCGAGGCAAACCGCGACGTGGGATCGGCGGCAAGCGCGGCCCGCGGTCCCGCTTCGACGACCCGACCGGTATCCAGAATCATGATTTCATCTGCCCGCTGCACAGTCGCCAAACGGTGGGCGATGATGATGGCCGTGCGGCCGCGACGCAGCGCACTCACTGACCGCTCCAGGAGCTGTTCGGTCGCAGGGTCCAGCCGCGACGAGGCCTCGTCGAGGATGACCAGTCCGGGATCCTTGAAGAACACTCGCGCGAAGGCCAGCAGTTGCGCCTCCCCGGCGGACAGTACGTGCGGGCCAATAGGCGTATCCAGCCCTCGCGGCAAGGCCCCAACCCAGTCAGCCAGTCCCAGTTCACCCAACACCGCCATGATCTGCGCATCGGCAATGCCGCGGTCAAAGAAGGTCAAGTTATCGCGGACGGAGGCGTGAAACAGCTGCACGTCCTGTGTCACGAGGCCCACGCGGCTGCGC
>Ga0209283_10001208_pt1 | contig 13878 bp, 10 predicted proteins | sample CZO8metaG_2_FD_188354 | JGI IMG/M metagenome (GOLD analysis project Ga0209283, IMG submission 188354) | Vadose zone soil microbial communities from the Eel River Critical Zone Observatory, Northern California, USA - CZOApr15con2H1.8 metaG... | ecosystem: Environmental > Terrestrial > Soil >...
TCCATCTGCACAGTAATGGGATCAGGCATATTCAATAGTCCCTGACAGTTCAGACCATTTGCCCCATATGATGCGACAAAGCGTTGTTCCAGGAACGTGAGAAGCGAGTTGGCAACGGCTGTGTCGGGCGACGGTTGGACGATGGTAAAGGGAGCATCCATCAGCATACGAGTTGGCCCAATCATGCGAAGAAAAGCACAGTATGCCTGCGTGCTGGAGCGGGCCGGGTCCTGTACCTTCGGCTGATCCACCCCAACACGATAGGCATTGAGCTTGTTCAGGTTGTTCTGATTGTTGACCAGCACCATGGGATCACCGTTCGGCACCAGTGCCACTGGTTTGCCCTGGTGTGCAGCAGCCTGAAGCTCGTTAAGGGGTAAGGCGGGCACCATTTTGCCCGGATCGGCCAGGTCTGGAGCCATCCAGGGAGTACAGCCCAGTGCCCCATCGAGGGCCACAGCGAGCAGGCGGTTGTCGCTGCCATTAACCTGCACCTGTGCATTCTGGAAAGCCGTCATGTTCGCGGCATTGGCCTGCGCTATTTGCCCATTTTGCGTCACGAGATAGGAGGTAGTTACATTATCACTCTGGTCCATATCAACGACAGCAAAATCACGGACTGAGGGACAGGTCGCTCCATCTTTAGCTGTTCCCAGCGGTGGTGGAGTAAGTGCTCCTCTCTGGATAGCTGAATTTGCAGCCTGAAAAAAAGCCGTGACATTGCAATAGGCAAATTGTCCGAAGACGGAGTTATTGATACCATTAACACACACACCTGCTTTCAAACTACCATTTGTGCCTTGAAGAGTGAGATTATTGCCGTTGAAGCCAAACCATAGGCCAACGATACCTCCCTGCGGAAGTGTTGGCAGCACCGGTTGCACCGCAGGCTGCGTACCCTTGTCAATCACCAATGGATTGTAAATGGAGATATTACCCGTGGCGGGATCAATCACCGCTCCCTGGACAAAAGCCGCCTGAGCTTTATTCGCCTCGTTGCATGGGCCGTTGGCGGCATTGGTGGCCACCAATTGATAGGGCGTTGCCAATCCCTGGGCCGTCAACGGATTGGCCGGCACAATTAAAGTGCAATCACCATTGACATTTGTCGCCGCGTGAGACGTTAGACGCGGCACTACAAAAGCCACCATGGCCACGGCTATCAGAGCGAGAACGACGGACAAAAGCAAACCCGCGCGCACAAACGGCGAGAAACGTTTGTACGCTGGCAACTGGTTGCTGTACATCCCACGTCGTATCTTTCGCATTCGCATAAGCACTACGATCCCTTTCATTTCATTTGTCTTGAAGTGCGTTGAGCAAATCACTCCATTTCCTCTTTAATGCGGATATAGCAATACCCGGCTCTTTATATGCAGGTATCGCATTGGGGTAAATTGAGAGGATTTGCTGACGCATCATACATCTGTGATGCTACTGTCGGGAATTTTGCAGACATGCGCAGGGAGGGCAGATTGTAGCATGAAAGTACCAAATGATGGTTATGGTGCTGCTTGTGACATCGTTTTTCAGGCAGGTAGTTATACTACAGCATTAAAGCTGTACAACAGTGTGAAAACTGTGTGATTTTTTACTTCAAATACAAAATGGGCCGAAAAACACTTGTTTTTTCACAACATCTTAGGTAATGTTGTTTATAACCACAACGTATAGATAAAATGAATATTATTCATTGATGCGGCGTCCCAAAAAGTTGGGACATCGCCTACAAAATCAAATGTTGTGGATAGCTAAAAAACGCCGCGTCACTGATGAGAATAAACGGTGTACGGAGCGAAAAATGTGTATGTAGAACCAGGAATATAGAAGAAAAACACGTTCATCAAAGAAAGGAGTGTACGGCCTAAAGTTGATTCGTATTGTCACAAATGAAGATGTTTGATTACATGGCGCAGGCGAAACACTCTATCACATAGGTACCCCAAACGAAGAGCGGGCCATGCATAAAATTATGCATAGCCAGACAAGGAGTACATACATGCAAAGAACCTCCCTTCGTCGAGTGAAAACCTCCGCGGACACTCTGAGGCCCAATTTCGCGGAGATTGTTCATTACCCCCTGCCAGGCTTGCTCAAAGCAAACCACACACTGGCATTGAACACCCCCCTGGGCACGTTATCTCTTCTATCTTACAGTGTTGATGGCCCCCGCTTGATCGCAGAGCAACAATTTACCGACAGCGAAATATGTGTCCTCAAACCCCTCCTGGAGTCACACCCACACTTCTGCCCTTACGAAGTCTTGCTGGCCAGTTTTAACAGTGGTAACGTCACCGAGCTTGCTATCGCTCGTTGTCGCCAGCGTTTACACGAAGCGCAGGATGCGGGTGTATGGGATCAAGAAATGCGTCCGGTGAGAAACGTCCTTTCGCGCACTCGCCTCAAGATGCACACCTTTGAGGTAGACATTTTCTCCATACTTGAAACCGGCTATGTCCTCATGCCGAGGTCAAGATACCGGCAAAAAGAGGCCTGATGCGCTTCCAGGGTTACGTGGTTATCGGGTAAGCACGTCCAAATTGCATAAGATGTCCATACAGGTAAAATTGTCCAAAAAGCCTGAAGTTTCATTTCTGATTATGTAGACTACAGGTAGATAGAATCTGGCGATCCACCAGGAGCAGCCATCCCTATCTGCGAATGAAGCGAGTCGATAGCTGTTTTTTCGCTCGACACAGCATAGCTATCACGCTCAAAAGCAACTGCGGTTGAGGTACATAGCAGAAAATGGTACGACGTTGTGTGGACAATTTGATAAATCCACCTCGTGTCCAACTGGGCTCTGTTAGGAGGCCGAAGCATTGAGGAAATTGGATACGCCGGGACAGAACTTATCATATCCCCCGCATACAACTACTGCGGCAAGCACCAGGAGCACCACGCCCGCTATACATCCACCTGGATTAAGTACCTCTCGTCGTAAAAGGAACCTTGTCCCCACCCTTATTGTGAGCAGCGCGGTGCTAGTTTCCGCGATATTGGTACTGGCAAGCGCTGGATTGGGTACATTTCTGCCATCGTCACTGTTTGCGGGCAATGCCCATTCTCACCCCGCAACACCGGCTAACCGCGTTGTCGGGCATGTCCTTTTCAGCAGTAGCGGGCAGATCCGCCAGGATAGTAGCCAGGGAATTGCCGATGAAGTCCAGCTTGATCTCTCCAACATTCCAAATCCCGCCGCTGGCAAAAGTTATTATGCCTGGTTACTCAACGACGACCCGGTTGAGGGCAGAGCTCTATTACTTGGCCGGCTACAAGTGAACCATAGTACGGCGCATTTGCAGTATGCAGGAGATGCACAGCATACCAACCTGCTAGAAGTTTCCAATCGCCTGCTAATTACGGAGGAAGATGCAGCAATAGCACCGGTTGTCCCTTCGCTCGACACCAGTACCTGGCAATTTGTCGCTCAATTTCCACAGACCCCGAATCCCCTGGATACTATCCATCATTTCAGCCTGTTGAGCCATCTTCGTCACCTGCTGGCTCTAGATCCCACACTTCAAGCGTTGGGAATGCCTGGGGGGCTGGATATCTGGCTTCTCAGAAATACTCAAAAAGTTTTAGAGTGGGCAGGGAGTGCCAGGGACGATTGGGCAATACAGGATACAGCTCTCATGCACCGTCATATTATCCGTATTTTAGACTATCTCGACGGTTTGACATATGTCCAGAACGATGTACCCGCCGGTACTCCCGTGCTGGTAGATGACCACATTGGCAGGGTAGGCTTGCTCGAATTTGATGTGCAGAATCAAGAACCACCGGCACTGCTGTATCACATTGGTCTCCACCTGCATGGGCTGGTTCAATCCCCTGGCGCATCCGCCGAACAGAAACAGCTGGCAATACAGATCGATGCCGCCCTGAACAAGGTACAGGCACTCTTAGAGCAGGTACACCAGGATGCGAAGCAGCTCGTACTATTGACCGGTGCCCAGTTGCAGCAACCTTCATCGTTATCGCTCCTTGATGATATGGTGAAACACGCACAAGACGCCTTTGTAGGTCAATTTGACCCGACAACAGGCGAGATACAAGACGGTATCACCCAGATCCACTACGCCATCCAACGTCTCGCAATCATGGATGTCGTAGTCATGAACAGCACGACCACGAAGTCCACTCCTGACCAATTTTTTCAACTACGGGCGGAGGTATTGAGCTATGCATCAGTATCAAAATAACGGGTCACAGAATGGCTCACACCCCACAGGGTACCTGCAAAATGCTCCCCTGCAATATCGTATCGCCGCCTATATCTCCTCCCAGCAGCCAATCCAGCAGCCTGCTCGCCAGCGTCCCAGAATCGGCATTCTCTCCGCAAGCGGATGTATGCGCGATGGAGGTTGGCCTATCTACGCGGGAGACGCGGCCACCGTCAATGCCATCTTTGAGGCCGGTGGCTACCCGGTCATCATTCCAACGCTCCCCCTGATACAGGGATATGACCCGTTCAACATCCTCACAGATGATGACGCCTTTATCGAGGTCTTTTCTGTGATCTGGCCGATGGTACGCAACCTGGATGGGCTGGTACTGGCCGGTGGCGGTGATTTATACTCGTGCTTCTACGGCCACGTCGTCCATCCCCAGACCGGAACACCTGAACTCTGGCGCGACGTTTGGGAACGATACTTTGCCCTCGCCGCCTGGATTCTCTGTATTCCCACCCTTGGAATCTGTCGCGGTATGCAGGTGATGAATGTGGTACGCGGCGGTGGATTAATACAGGATATACGAGCGCAATGGTCAAAGAAAATGCCGCCGCTCGTTCCTCACCTGGCGAAAGGCAGAATCAGTGCCGACAATTGGGTTGAGCATCCCGTGACGATCCACCCCAAAAGCAGACTGGCAAGTATTTTACGTGGGAGAGAAGATCGAGTACCTTACCGGCAATACATCGATGCCGTTCTCTCTATGCACCATCAGATCATTGGCTATATCACGCCAGAGGCTGAAATAGCCGGGTATCTTGCGCCGGGGCTTGCAGTGGGAGCTACCGCTCCCGATGGCGTAATTGAAGCCATTGAAGACACCGATGCTCATCGCTACTGGGTAGCGGTACAATTTCATCCCGAATGGGTGGTCTATCTCGGCTGGGCATTACGTCTCTTCACCTCGCTCATCGATGCCAGCAGCACCTATGCCACCCTTTCCCCGGACATCACCGATCCCATGTTCAAAGAAATACGCGATTGGGTGCGCATATCCGACATGAGCTTGACGGGGCGACACCCCGGAACACCAACCATCACAACGAAAGCATTCACCCGTGAGACGGATGAACTTATATATTATTCTATTGAGGAGAGTGTGTAGAAGATGATGTTCCCTGAGAGAAAATGCTTATGAGTTATCGACAGACCACTGATCAAAGACTTGATGTTTTAATTGGTGTACGTGTCTTTAATAGCTCCTGGTTTGTGACCTGTATAGGCATCGCGATTATACAGATGCAGCTGCTTGCGCAGGCCTGGCAAGAGAGTCACCTGGCGGCATGGACTGCCAGTATTGCCAGTTTTTGGATTCTTGGCTCGGTGCTGATCACACGACTCGATACTCGCCAACAGAGAGCGGCCCGCCTCTGGGGGGTCAGTTTCATCATTTGCGCGTTTTTGTGGGTGCGATTTTTACTGGCCCGCGATCTCCTCTCCTCTCTGCTTCCGTTCGACACTTTTATCATCTCGCTCATTCGTGGAGGGGAACTGGCAGTTATGGCCCTCCTGCTAGGCATGAGCAGTACAGCATGGCTTGTCCAAAAACGCCCATGGCCAGCAGTACACGAACGAATATCGCTGGCAAAAGCATTAATCAGTACAATGGTGGGACTGAGCGCGGTATGGTTATTTCCTGCCGGGGCGGGAACAGTAGGGCTGGTGTGTTTATCTCCACTGCTGGTACTCGATTTCTGGCCTCAAGCACAGTGCCCACTTCCCGCTCCCGGAAAGATGATAGAAAACTGGTACGACACTTCTGAAGGCGCGGATCGCTGGCAACTCCAATTGCACAAGCATAGATTACCCTTCGGCTGGTGGTGGTCATATCTGGCAGAGAGAGGACGCTTATCCCTTGCCCTGCTCGCCAGCAGTGTATCAGTGATGCTGGGAGGCATCTGGAGTGCAGTACCGACGCCCTTTGCCAGCAATCTCTCGGACAACCACACGGTGCATATCCTGGGATGGCTCGTTCTCAGTCAGCTCCTCGCGCTCGCCATAGGGACATGTTGTTTTAGAACGCTACGGGGAGTGCTGGGGGCACCTGATCGACTTATCCCACAGAAATGGCAGACCTATGCGTGGTTCGCTGCTATTGGATCGTTATTTCTGATGCCAACTTGTTTGCTGATGTTGGGACTTCCCTCCCTCCAGGCTCCCTGGGCCCTGGCAGCAAGTATAGCCATCTATACACTTGCAGGTGCCATCTGGGGCATCCTACTACCCCGCTTGAAGCCCAGTCTCAGCACCATTATATTCGCACAACGGCACCTGATGCTCAGGCAGGTGTACGCGCAATTGAGTAAAGGCCAGCTTGCATTTGAACGAGCACAGGAAGAGTATGCCAATCGCCTGCTTCTCACAACGGAAGGCCTGCTCACCGCACTGATCGCCCCACTATTGGGCTGGCTGCTTGACCAATGGAGTGTGGATGGCGTGTTAATGGCCTCCGGCATATTTCTGTTCTCTTTCCTGGGGTTATCGCTAGCGGTTATCGGCCTGCTGCGAGTAATCCAATCCAGGAAATCACAATCAAAAGCGAATCCAACAGGCGCAGGAAAGGGGAATGGTGATGGCGGTGTTGCCCAGTGGGGAGGAGTGTTGCGGTCAAGGGAAGATGGCGAGGGCGACCCACCAGTCCTCACCCAACCCCGCACCATCAACATCCCTACTGGACGCCGTCTCTCAGCGCATTTCTAAAATATCTATCCCAGCTAAAGGGAGAGAGACAATAACATTTGAAGCCATAGGGATTCGAAGTATCGCGTCCCAGGAGTGATAACCATGAAGACACTCTTTCGATTGATAGGCCTCACCATGCTTGGCATACTCTTGATTGGGGGCCTACTCGCTTCAGTGTTCGCCCACTCGCTAGAAGCGGCTCTGACGGTACCCGCCAACAGCCTGGTCGCTCCCGCTAACTTACCAAAAGCTACTACACCTGCTACTCCGGGAACAACTCCCACCGAAGCAGTAACAAATATCCTGGCACAGGATACATTCCAACGTGCGGATCAACTGCTGTGGGGGTCAGCATCGGATGGTCAGACCTGGGGTGGAGATACAACAAACCAGGCTGTTTTTTCGATAGTCGCAAAGACCGGACAGGCCGCGAACGGGCAAGGTGCCTTCAACGCAACGCTGGGGCCGGTCATCACCGATGGCGAAGTACAATTTAGCGGCTCAATCAACCGCTTTAATCAATCTAACTTTGGAGCATTGCTACGTTGGACGGATGCCAATGATTGGTATAAAGCATATATCGACGGTACCAACCTTATCTTGCTCAAAAAAGTAGCGGGAATGACTACTCGCATCGGCGCAGTCCCTTTCAAGGCCATTGCCGGAGTCTTCTACACCCTGCGCTTCCGGGTGAGCGGAACCCCACTGGCAACATTATCAGCCAAAGTCTGGCAAACTGGCAATCCCGAACCGGCCAACTGGCTGGTCACAGCCACAGATAGCTCCTTGCAGAGAGGTTTCGGTGGCCTGCGTTTTCTATTGGGAAACGGCATTGTAGCAAAAATCACTCTCTTCAAAGAGACAACGCTAACCATAATTTCGTAATCAACTGCGTAGCCTTAAAGAACCTTAAAGACAATCGCAAGAGGAAAACATGTTGGAGCAGTTTCGGACAACATATACAGCCCAGAAATGGGTGAGATACGGCACCTGGTGCGGAGTGCTTGCCGGAAGTGCGCTTCTTTACTGGATTTCGGGCGGCTTTCCTCCGCGAGCATGGCATTTCTTATGGCAAACCATCCCGCTCATTCCACGCCTCTGGATGCTCAAAGGCCCTTCTATGTTGCTACCTCTGGGCGGGTTACTGCTGCTTTCACTTGAGATATTACTATGCTGGGGATCGCTCGTTGCATGTGGAAGTTGGATGCTGATACAACAGTGGCACTACCTGCGCGAACGGCGGCACTTCGAGGCTTCATTGCAAAACGCACAGAGCCTGGCTGCAAACGACATCCAGTACCAGCAGTGGTGGCAAGAGCAAACGGAGCCTGAGTCAAGCGTTGTGCCACAAACAGCAGTGGCATCAGTCCATCTTCGTGTGGATTCTCCCATGACGAGAGAAAAGACACAACCACTACCCCAGGTAGGCAACCTATCCACGAATGGCGTGTTCTCAAGAGGACAGGCTACACATGCCGCGACCGTAACGCTACAGGCGACTCCAACAAGGGATTGCTTGCAATTATGCGTTGGCGCGGCTTTAGACCCCGGTATCAAACGAAAACATAAACCGAATGAAGATTCCCTGCTTGCTATTCACGGCACGCTTGCCTGGGATACACGACCCCATCCCTTTGGCCTGTTTGTGGTGGCCGATGGTATGGGTGGTCACGCCAACGGGCAGGAGGCAAGTTCGATGGCCATTCAGAACATGCGTGAGGTAGTCATGCCTACCTTGTTGAGCAATTTTGAGATCAACGACGAATATTCCACAGAATATCTCGTGGACGCGGTGCAACAGGCAAACCTGGCTCTGTATGAACACAACCAGCAGTATCTCCTGGATATGGGAACCACGATTACCGCTGCCGTGATTGCTGGCTCGAGCATTTCCATTGCGAATGTTGGCGACAGCCGCACCTATCGATACTCTGAAGATAGTGGCCTGATTAAGGCCACCAGGGACCACTCAGTTGTAGCTCGCCTGGTTGAACGAGGTGATATTACACCAGATGAAGCATACAGCCACCCCAAGCGCAATGAAATTTATCGCTGTCTTGGAGAGAATGACTCGCTGCAGGTTGATACATTCACATTGCCATTTGAAGCAGGCACCACTTTACTTCTCTGTTCAGATGGCTTATGGGAAATGGTACGCGACCCCGATATCGAGGATATCCTGCACGCCACGCTCCCCAACACACAGGAGGCCAGCCAGGCTCTTATCCACGCCGCCCTGGATGGCGGAGGCAAAGATAATGTGAGCGTGATTATTGTGCATATCATGTAGAGGATAAGACTACTACTCTCGCATAGTTGATCTTTATTACACTCATCGATCTAAAGCTGGCTACCTTCTCTCGAAGACCATCCGTTGGTGATCCATTATTTCCCGTTTGAAACACTCTCTATTATAGTTACCGCGCAGCACTTCCAGCTTATAGCGAAAATCTCTGTCTGTGAAAAAATAGGGCAGGGTTTTGATGATTGCAAATATCTTTGAGAGACTAAATTGTGTGGCCTTTTGCCATTGATTCATCGTTTCAATATAATCCAGCCGACCGTTATTGTCCGAAATGAATTCAAAATACGGCTTTGCGACGCGAACAATCTGTTCCTCTCCAAGAGGGAGCCAGGAACCCGGGTAAAATTTTTCTAGGACAGCCAATATGTATTCGTTAGAGCCCTTTTTTGCTTTCAAAGAGATACTGTGGTAATCAGGTGCATGTTTTCCCCATATCATTGTCTGTAAATAGAGCCTTCCACCCTTCGGAAGCAGGTCATGGCACAGGCGAAAGAATTGGTCATACACTGCATCTTGTTTCCCTGCCAGGTACTCCTCTACCGAACAAAAATGCTCGAATGCACCAACACTGACGATGCCATCAAAGGGACCAAAAGTATCAACACTGGTCTCTTTCCAATCCTTCACATACGCCTCAAGGCCTCCCCGTTTACAGGTTTCTGCCTGTTTGGTAGATAGGGTCAAACCAATGGCATGTCCCCCCCTTTCCTTCACTACCTTGAGCATCGGGCCCCAACCACAGCCTATATCGAGTACTCGTACACCTGATTTGAAATGAATGGCATCAAGAATGTAGTTATGTTTATCCTTTTGTGCCTGATCGAGGGTCTTAGAAAAATCGCCATTATAAAGTGCACAGGTAATATCGCCATTCTCTCCTAAACTTACACGGAAGACTGTGTCCATATAGTTGTAGGTTGCTTCAATTTCCTCTCGAGTTGCCATGGTTGTTGCCTCCTCGTTCTCTTTCGTGGCCTAATGAATATTTACCGATTATAGCATATATATTGCTGAGTAGATACCATATAAAAGTACTTTTCGGCTACTCTTCCAGTGACAGGTTTTTCACGCAACTCAGGACTCAAGCCTTCTGAGTAATAACCTCGCATTACTGGTTCTTCTCAATCTTGAGTAAGATGATGTGAAGAAGGCTCTTTAATAAGAGGCCACCCCACACGTTTTGCTTGTTGCCAAAGTTCCCAGTTTATTTCTCCTAGAGAACCCCGTGTTGATAGTCTTTTAGCCAGAAACTGACTCGCATCCACTGATGAGTCAAAGGAGTACCTATGCTCACACAGGAAAAGAAACCCGCTACTCACAATGCGTCAATACCGCTTGAGCGTCGAGCTGGGTTTGAAAAACCTAAACAGGCAGCCTCGCTCACCAGCAAGCCTGCTGCTTCACGTACACTGATGTCAGAAGAGTACGTCAGCAAGGCCATGCCCCCCATACTCGGTACGTTGGACATGACATCCACCTACCTGATGATAATCTTTTTTATCACCAACGCCACAACCGCCGCGGCAGGTGGGGCCGCCGCATTTACCTACTGGCTCATCGCCGGAGCTACCTTCTTTATTCCGTGCGTGATCGCCACGGCCCAGCTCGGTGTCATGTTTCCCTACGAAGGCTCCCTCTATAATTGGACGCACAAGGCCTTCGGTGGCTATTGGAGCTTTTTTGCCGCCTTCTGTGCCTGGTTTCCTGGAGTACTGGTCATCATCAGTGCTGGCGATGTCATTGTTGCCTATCTTCAGGGCCTCAACAGCAACTGGCTGGTTGAGCCATGGCAGCAAGGTGCAGTAATCATACTCCTCGCTATTCTTTCTGGCACATTGGCGATGCAGCGATACCGCATGGTACAAAACATCGTGAATGTGGTTATCGGCCTCACCTTCCTGGCGGTCGTCCTGCTGGGACTTGCCGGGGTGATATGGTTGATGAAAGGCCACCATTCCGCCGCCAGCTTTAGCCTACCCACCGATTGGAATATCAACTGGGATAAAAATACGGGAAACCTCTACCTGTTTGGCACCATTACCCTCGCCTATCTTGGCACCGAAGTACCTCTGAATATGGGAGGCGAGATCATCAAAAGAAAAGTGATTACACGCCACCTGCTCTGGGGAACACTGCTGGTTTTCCTTGGCTACTTTATTGCTACATTCGCGGTGCTGGTTGTACAGGGGCCTGCCAATGGAGCAACGCCGTTCGCACTGGTTAGCACGGTGGACATGGCTCTTGGCAAATTGCTGGGAAACATCAGTGCCATCTGTATTATGAGCTTCTTTGTGCTGGCAATGGTTGTCTACAACAATACCTATGCCCGCTTGCTACTCGTAGCCGGTATCGACCAACGCCTGCCGGTGAAAATTGGCAAACTCAATAAACACCGCGTCCCGTCAAATGCTATTCTGTTCCAGACCATTGTAGCATCGTGCATCACCGCCTTAGTTTTCTTTGTAGCTCCCTACACGACCCACCTGACCAGCCCGGTTAACCTCTCCACGGAGGTATATGATGTATTGCTGGCCGCGTCGACGTTAGTCTGGGCATTCTCGGCTTGTTTCCTCTTCGTCAACCTGCTAAAATTCGCCTTCAGTGATCGCAGAACTTTTCTGAAACACCTCATCTTCCCTCAACCCATCCTCTGGATCAGTATTGCACTTGGCTCTGTGTCCTGCTTCCTGGCCATCGTGAGTACCCTATTCTATTCCTGGACAACGTTGATTAGTAATAGCCAGTGGTTATACATCATTGGCGGACTGACGTTCATCTGCCTGGTGATTGCGGCTATCGGCAGCATGCTTGCCAACAGCGAGGCTACATGGGAAAGTTCAAAAGTGTAGAGAATTTCATATGGCTTGCTATGCAGTACTATAATAATCACATCTGGTAGGTGTATGGAGACAGTCTGTATCACTTGCAGCACGAGAGTACGTGTACAACAGTGTAAGGATGCCGGCAAAGCACAACGTCCAGGACCGCCATCCCGCGTGCTAATCGTGCTACACCAAATCATGATTGAAAACGAAAGGAACGAAAGATGACAGAGGCATATTGTGTAAAGTGCAAAAAGAAGACGGAAATGAAGGACCCTAAAGAGGTCACAATGAAAAATGGCAGACACGCCATGAAGGGCACCTGCTCCGTCTGTGGGACAACCGTGCAAAGCTTTCTCAGCGAGAAGAAATCATAGCAATTGAGCACGTGTATTTGAATTGAGAAAGCGGCAAGACGGGCAAATGCGAATGCATTTGCCCGTCTTGCCGCTTTCTCAATTCATCCCCAGAGAGCCGATTGTGTATATAAGCCTGAGAAGGAGCTTTCCACGGAACGCACTACGCCGGCATAGGCGTCAAAAATCGGCCACATGCTTTGTGGTCCGATGCGCCTCCAACGCTCATTCCAGTCTTTTCCCCAGGTATCGTATAGAGGTGGACAAATGCTGATAGTTAAACCAGGTCTGGCCAGCCGTTCAGCAAGCCTGTGAGATGCATCATGTCCACCTTCATCAGCATCCAGGGCCAGTAATACACCCCTTACCTGGGATGGCAGCCAATCGGCTGGTGCGGCAGTACCGGCCAGAGCCACCACCTCTGCTGCCTTAAAGCCAGCCGAGAGCAGTGTCAAGCGATCAAACGCTCCCTCAACCAGGATAATACATTCGGCAAGCTGCTCTGGCTCATATCCAAACCAGCCCGCCGGATTTGTCTTGATCCAGCGTCTCGGTGATTTCGTCCGATCAAGTAAAGACTTATGCGCGTTCTCATCCATGCCAGGTTGCCAGTGCCACAGGCTGCGCCCAATGTAGCCCTTGCCCGCAGGGGAAGCCAGGGGAAAGATGATGCGATCTGCCCATCTTCGCAGCACACTCCGCTTGTTTCGGACTGCCGGAGTATTGAGCATGGTTGGAGGCAGATAGCAGACTCCTGTAGCCCTGGCAACCTCCAATGCTATCCCGCGCTCGTTCAAGTATGCTCTCATGCGTTGGGACTGTTCCAGCGCGCTACACATCTGCTTGTTCAGGTGTAACAGTGTCGCCAGTTCATCCTGCTGCCACTTCGGCGGGGATTTCGAGAACCTGTGCAATTCGGGTCGAGGTTCATATTTGAAAAACGATTTTTTCCGCGGGGACTGGTAAGATTGTGTAGAGGGGAAGGAAAGTCCTTGATAACAGGTGCGCAACAGGTGTTTTGCCAGCGCAGGATTCCACTCTGCGACAAGCACTATGGCATCGCAGGCGGCGTTGAAACAATGACCCCAACCGGTCATCTTGTTGACCGATAGAGAACGCTGGTGGTCACTCCCGTGGATGTGGCAATAAGCACGCACATACTCTCCCACATTCAGAGGATCACACAATTCAGCTTGAAAAATGATCTCTACCCGTTTTCCCTGTTGTGTGATAACCGTTATCATATGCGATTACTTTCTCCGTTGTATAGCCAATTTGTTGTTTATAGCAGCCAGTCGGCAATTTTTTATTGAACAAAAGTTCTATTTTATAGTATTATATATCATAATGAGTTCTCGGCAACTTTGTGTATGGTATTGTTCCGACATGAATCACCTACGAAGTACAGCGAACAAGCCCAACAATACAAGCGTTTGACTTTGTCAAACGCTTGTATTGTTGGGCTTGTTCGCTGT
>Ga0209283_10001210_pt1 | contig 13867 bp, 13 predicted proteins | sample CZO8metaG_2_FD_188354 | JGI IMG/M metagenome (GOLD analysis project Ga0209283, IMG submission 188354) | Vadose zone soil microbial communities from the Eel River Critical Zone Observatory, Northern California, USA - CZOApr15con2H1.8 metaG... | ecosystem: Environmental > Terrestrial > Soil >...
TATATTCTTCGCCTCTGAAATCAAAGCGATACTTGCCTCTGGGCAGTACAACGGATCAATCAATCAAGAAAAGACGTCTGCGCTCTTACTAGGCCGTGGATTACACACTGTCGACGAGGATACCCACACATTTTATACAGGTATTGATCAGCTCCCGGCAGGCCATGCATTTGAGCTGTATTTGGATGGAAGGTTCAATCAATGGCCTTTCTGGTCGCTGCCCGATACACAGACCTGCAAAATTGAGAATCCAGCCGAGGCGTTTTATGACCTCTTCGAAAACGCATGCTCCATTCGAATGCGCAGCGATGTCCCGGTTGGAATGTTTCTTTCGGGAGGAATGGATTCTACCTCGATACTTTGCTGCCTGTCTAAGGTCGCCAAAAACAAATTCCCTGCCTCTTCACTGTCGGTTTTTTCCTACCAAAGCAGAGAATACGACGAGTCCGTTTACATCCGCGATACTCTCCGACAGACGGGCGTCCCTATCATCCAATGCGAACCACGATTCCGCCGGCTGTGGGATTCCCTCAAAGAGATGCTCTGGTTTCAAGACGAACCCGTCCATTCAGTCGGACCTGTGATCACCTATGAACTCTATTACATGGCATCTCAGCACGGAATTAAAGTCATACTTACCGGAGGCGGAGCAGACGAGTATCTCGCAGGCTACCCAAATTACTTCCTGAATTATTGGTGCTCACTACTCCGTGATTGCGGCATAGCAGAGACCTGGAAAGAGATTGCGGCGTACAGTGTGGTTCGTGAAGATCGCACATGGCCTTTATTTAAGAAGTCCGTTCGGCATCTGTGGCAATCCGAACTTCGCCGCGTCCCGGCCTATCGAAGACTCGCCGACTGGAAGAGGCGTTACGAATTGGGTAAAGATTCTTGGTTTAAGCAAGAGCTTGTGGAGGGCTTAGGAATGGATAAGGACCGTTATGACGATCCGTGTCTCGACGGGGCTCTTAAGCGAGCGATTTCGCGTGCGCCTTTGCCAGAATACCTACGCGTCAACGACCGCAATTCCATGGCCCATTCTGTCGAAGCACGCGCTCCATTTCTAGATTACAGGTTGGTTTCCTTCGTGTCTCAACTGGCCCCAAACTGGAAAATGCGAGGGCCCTGGAACAAGTATATCCTGCGCGAAGCAATGCGCGGCCGCATTCCGGAATCGGTGAGAAGCCGCGTCGAAAAATGGGGCTTTCCCGTTCCAGTCAGGAAATGGTTCGCTTCGGATTGGGTCGAACAGGTTAAAGACTTATTGGCTAACCGGCAGATGCGAGAGCGAGGAATTTACAACCTAGCGAAAATTCAAAAAGACTACGAGTTACACTGCAACGGTGTGGTCGACATTTCGGATAAGCTGTTCAATGTGGTTCAGTTTGAGCTTTGGTCAGAATTACAGAGCAGGCGATCACGTGACAAAATACTCTGTGCGGCCCCGCTCTGAAATCCGGGGTTTGCGCCAGTACCAAAACTCTCGCGCGCCACTTTCCCCGACTACCCCTCAAGAATGGACAAGCAAACCTACTCACAAATTGGATGGAAGGCTCCTGTCCCGCTTGAAAAATGGTTTGGTAAAACAAGACCCCGGTGTCGCTGACTTTGCTATTACTTGCATTCGAGAAATGGGTAAGAAACCGGCCCGTCGACTTCTACGAAATCAAGGAAGCCTGCGAGAAGTGGCGGGACTGGGGGACTAGTTCCTCATCCCCGCCGCAAACCGCGCATGCCTAACCGGACTCCCACGGAACCAAGGAACGTCGCGGCCGGATGCTATGAATTCGTTCATCTCACGTGAACGATCCAGTAAGGGCCAAAGAAGACGAATTAGTCCGGTCGGCCAACCGAATGGTATTCGAAGCCCAACGACTTCATCCTGGCCTGGTCGAGAACGTTGCGGCCATCCACAACCAAAGGCCGTATCATTAGATCATGTATGCGCTGCCAGTCAAGGAGGCAAAACTCAGCCCAATCAGTGAGGATCACCAATGCGTCAGCTCTGTCGGCGGCCTGATACGCATCGGAGCTGGAAACGAGATGGGGAAAGAGAGCCCGTGCGTTCGGAATTGCCTTTGGGTCATAGACGCAAACACTCGCCCCAGCTGCCAGTAAGCGCTTGTATATTTCAATAGCTGGTGAACAGCGAATGTCATCAGTGTCCGCTTTGTGAGCCAGGCCAAACAGGGCGACCTGCTTGTCTTTTAGCACCCAGAGAGCGCGCTCTATTTTCTCGAAAAACGCATCGACGCGCCTACGATTTACCCTTTCGGCCGTTTGGAGGATGCCCGCATCCACACCCGCTTTTTCGAAAAGCCTACAAAAGGCCCGGAGATCTTTAGGCAAACGGTTGCCCCCAAAACCGATACCTGCTCTGAGGAATGGCGTCCCGATGCGCGGGTCCAAGCCGACCGCGTGGGTCACTTCCTCAACATTTGCGCCGAGCTTTTCGCAAAGATCCGCCAGCACATTGGCATATGAAATCTTGACACCCAAAAAGGCATTCGAGGCGTGTTTAATGAGTTCTGCGCTCTGCACACTTGTGAGCACGAGTTTTGGAGGTTGGTACTGAGGACACATCTTAGAATGAATGAGACATTGAAAGGTCTGTTGAAGAACAGGAGCGTAGACTTCTCGAAGAATTCTTTCTGCTTGGGAATCTTCTACCCCGAGGAGAATGCGATCCGGGTGCAAGAACTCCTCAACCGCAATACCCTCGCGCAAGAATTGTGGATTCGCTGCCACTTGAAAGCTGGCATGAGGATTTGTGCAGTAGACGCACATAAGGTGTTTCAGTTGCTCGCCAGTTTGCACAGGCACGGTGCTTCGCTCGACGACCAGCTTTGGTGAATCTGCGGCAAAAGCAATCTGTTTTGCGGCTAAGTCCAGAGCAGTGAAGTCCGATTCGCCGTTATCAAGTTGGGGAACTCCCACACATAGAAAGATCACCTCAGAGTTTCTCGCAGCGTGACCGGTATCAAGTGTAAAAAAGAGTAGGCCAGCATCCCGGCTTTTCTGGATTAATTCAGCAAGATGTGGTTCATAGACGGGAAGAATACCTTCCTCGAGCAAGCGGATGCGGCCCGCGTTGCAATCGGCGCAGATTACCTGATGGCCGATGGCTGCCAGACAACCACCGGTGACCAATCCCACGTGGCCGCAACCCACTACAGAAACTCGCAGAAGTCCTCACTCTTATGAAACACTCGTTGATATTATAACGATTTGGCGGTTTTTTTTCAGACGACTGGAGCGGAGAAGGCTTCTGTTCCGCGGCCAGCAACATTTTTGTTGGCAATTCAAATTGCAGATTACCTGAACAATGAAAGCGGGACAAGGGGTGGTGTTTGTCAACCGCTAGCTCCTAATGTTGCCAGCGTGTTCCTGCGACTCGAAGTCTAGAGAGTTTCTCCCACGGAAAAGTAGGTGCAATCGGGATTTTGAAACACGACTGCGCTGACGTTGGCCTCCAGTCCATTATGAAGCCTTCCGTGAGTTGCACGACGATCTCTTCTGGGCGCAACAGTTTCCAGTTCGCGCCGATGATCCTCCAAGTTGGGGCGTCAGCATCTACATTACTGCGTAGCTCTTCGGCACGTGCGGAGTCCATCTTTGAGACAAAGACACGTACGCCGACATCCAGCTCTTCTGTATCAGCGAATATGGCAAGTCGAATCCTGGCGAGGAGCATCACAAAGGCTCTCGCGACTCAAAGAATCATGACTTCACGCGTGGCCACGCACTGAGGACTTCGCGGAAGTAAGCTTCAACCTCTTGACCGACCACGCTCCAGTCACGGCTGCGCGCATACGCAACAAGGTTCTCTCGATCCCATTCCCGCTGAATCGCCTGTTCCAATCCTGCTGCGATCGAATCCGCGTCTTGTTGGACCAAGACCCCAAGATCAGGCGACTTGAGAATCTCTGGCGTACCCCACACCCGCGTGGCCACCACAGGCGTGCCGCAGGCAAGCGATTCCAGAACTACATTCGGCCAGCCTTCGCGTGAACTCACAAGGCACGAAACGTCTGCCGCGCTGTACCAGGGCCGCAGATGTTCGTTCGGGCAGGCGCCGGCAAAGTGGATTTGACCACCAAGTTGAAGTGATTGAGAGAGGTCTTCAAGACTGCTCCTCAGAGGGCCATCGCCAAGTAGATACAATTGCACGCTAGGGAAAATCTTTGTGAGCCTCTGCAATGCCCGAAAGAGCACCTCATGGCCTTTGACTGGCTGCAACGCAGCGACGCAAACGATGACTCGTTCTTCTTTCGGAAGGCCCAGTTGGCGTCGTGCCTCTGCCCGATCACTCGGGAAGAAGCGAGCAGGGTCGACACCATTGCCAATTACCCGAATGTCGCGAGCCGCCTTTGCGACGTCCCTCATCACTGCTTTGAGGGCATCACAAACCGCGATGCGTCCCGCGGCATTAAGTAGCGTGCGCCGGATTTGCGGACGAATCAGCGCAAAGCCAGGGAAGAGGTTGATGTCGGAACCGCGCGCGGAAACCACTGTGGGAATTCGCAGTGCTTCTCCTATGAGAAGTGACGCCCTTCCATCGGGATAAATATAGTGCCCGTCTATACAGTCGAACGGACGCTCGGCGTGCAGCCGCTTCGCCAACCCGATGCTGCCCCGATACATCAGCCAGGCGTGCCAAGGCATGCTGACTTTGGGCAACAGCGCATAGCGCGGGTGATGAACATGAATGCTGCCAATTGTTTCCGCGTCAGGGATACGCTGAAAGATTGATCTGCGCACGCCACTGACCCAACTGGGAGCCCACGGCACGGGTGCAATAACCTCCAGCGAATTGCCTTCTCGTGCAGCAAACGCTGCCATGCGCTGGTAGATGAAGACCCCGAGGTAGGCTGGCGCTGCGTTTGGGAAGAGGCTTGTGAATGTCAAGACCCGCAAACAGAGCTCCTGAACGGCTCGACCGTCTCTACTCGGTTCCCCGTAGCTGATAGCATCCGTGGCTTGCAGTCTGGAAGTTGTCCCTCGCGTAGTTGAAACCTGAACTAGGAAGCAGTTACAGGGCGAAAGTATGTACCGATTAACGAGCTGCCCCCCGCAGTTTCGTTCCGGTGCCATTCGCCCACAATGAGTCGAGCGAGATTTCGCCACCTCACCCTCTCAAGTGGACAACTTCTGGCTTCTTAACCACTTGCCCAGTTCCTCGACTGGCTCGTGCCAGCGTCGTCGAAGCTCCTCCTTCAGCTCTTTGAGCTTTGCAAGGAGGCGTTTTCGGACCGTCTTGCGTAGAACCAGGAGCTTACCGTTCTTCCGGAACTGTCCACAGATATGTGTGAATCCCAGGGAGTTGAACGTCTCCGGCTTGCCTGCTCCACGCTGTTTCCGACTCGCAGCTGCGAAGTACCCAATTCGATCAGGCGCGTCTTGTCCGGGTGTAGCTCCAGCCCGAACTTCCGCAAGCGTTCCCGCCATTCTTGGAGAAATCGCTCGGCGTCGGCACGGTACTGAAATCCCAGGATACCATCGTCAGCATAGCGGACCACAACGACTTCTCCGGTGGTTCGATGCTGCCGCCAGTGCTGTACACAAAGATCGAAAACGTAATGCAGGTAAACGTTCGCGAGCAGCGGCGAAATCACCGCGCCCTGCGGAGTCCCTACTATAGTCTTCGACCATTCTCCATCCTCAGAGACCCCAGCCCTCAACCACTTCTGGATCAGGCGGAGTATCCGTCGATCAGCGATGCGGTGCTGGAGGAACTTGACCATCCATTCGTGCGAAATCGTTCCGAAAAAGTCACGAATGTCAGCATCCAGCACCCAGCTCACCTTCTTCCTCATGATCCCAACCCATAACGCATCCAGTGCATCATGTTGGCAGCGTCCTGGCCGGAATCCATAGGAAAACCTAAAAAGTCCTCTTCGTAAATCTGGTTGAGGACCGCACCCACAGCGTGCTGAACGATTTTGTCCTCCAGGGCAGCAATGCCCAGGGACCGCTGTCGTCCATCCGCTTTGGGTATGTAGGCTCTCCTGGAAGGTTGCGCTCGATACGTGCCCGATGCACACGGCTCTGTAAGTCCTCCAGCCGCTTGTCCAGGTCCGTCTCGTATTCCTTCCACGTCACTCCGTTCACTCCTGGTGCAGCTTCGCGCTTCAACCTGCGCTTGCATCTTTAGCCACACCTCGGGCTATTTAGCTAACCCATCTGCGCGCAGAACTGCACTCGCAACGGCTGGAGCCTGCCATGCAATCGGCTAATGTTCACAGTTCCTGCTGTGGCTTGGTAGACGTGAGAAATGCCTCCGTCTTGTACGCAACCGTTCAACTCATATACACCAAGGTCCGGTTGAGAGTCGTTTCCTGGCCAACTGCCGGTAAGGTTCTCGCTCACTTGGTTTGTGAATCCTTTTTTGCGCTACACTTCCCGAGTCCGCTGTTTGGCGTCTCTGCAAACAAAGTCATTGCGAGAGCTTTTGCCGTTTATTATTTGACCGGTCACCTTGATGAGCTACATGGATCCTTTGTTGCCACTGGCATTGGCATTTGCAATTGTTTCTCTCTTTTTCGCTTTGCGCTCATCCAAGAAGCGGCACTGGATGCTTGCACTCCCCGTCGCTGCTTTGCTGATTATTTCCTCAAGCCCGGTGTCTGCGCTCTTTGCGAAGCCCCTTGAAGCACCCTACGATGACCGTCCTTTTGTTGATAACGGCGAGGCTATCGTGGTCCTGGGCGGAGGATGCACCCCAGCCGATCAATACCGTCCCTTCACAACCCTTGCAGCCGACAGTTACAGTCGTTCGCTATCCGCCGTCTGGCTCTACCACTCAAAGCCCCCACGACCTGTCTTGGTGACGGGGTTGCAGTGTGTCCCTGCGATGGCCCGACTGCTCGAATCGGAGGGGGTCGCGCAAAGCCTGATTCTGCAGGAAGGTCGCGCAACGAATACGCACGAAAATGCCGTCTATTCGGCCAAACTCCTTCGAGCAAATCGGATTGGCACGGTCGTCCTCGTCACGGACTGGAAGTCTATGCTTCGCGCCGAATTGTGCTTTCGTAAAGAAGGGGTAGCAGTCATTCCATATCCGGTCGGGCTGGGATCAACTGAATTCAGTCTCTTGGATTTAGTCCCGTGTTGGCAGGCGATAAAAGGGAATAGCGACACGCTTCACGAGTTTCTCGGTCTGCTGCGCTACCGATGGGCGGGATGGATATGAAATTGAAAGAGGGTTGGGCGCGTTCTCCGCGTTACCAAATACCGAGTTGCTGAGTGGCGAGAGCATTGAGCTACCTTTAGGTTTCTTAGGACGCGCGCCGCGTCTTGTTCAAAAGGCCTCCCATGCCTATACAACTCCTTCCATGAGAAGGCCGATCCCTGTCAAGAGTTTTTTCTGCTCTTTCCGTGATTTCTTTCAGTTTTTTCCCGTTCAACCAAGCCGCCTCTGTCGCCACCCTTCCATCCGCACTCGTAGTTGAGCGATTTTCGCCCGGTGCCAGTTGGGTGTTCTCGTTTCAGTAGGTGCTGCTACCTGATAATCGACCTCTGCTTCCCTTTACAGGAAGTTTGGGCCAGGAGTTAGTCGCAGTCACCTAAACTCGGCGGTCGAGCTCGGCTGTTCGGTACAAACTCTTTACGGCTACTAGCTTTCTAGGCCAGGGGCGCATCACCTTCTGAGTATTGCGCAGCGGTTCGTACACCTCTCCACTCACTCAACCGGTGCAGTAGTACCGCCAGTTTTCGCGCCACCGCCACTACCGCCCGTTTCTTGGCGTTTTTCCCTCCTCGCTCGGCGAGTTTCTGTCCCCAGCGCCGCAAATCACTATCATCCCCAAAGGGTCCAAAAATGTAGTGCGCCCCCTGCACCAGCAGCGTCCGTAGATATTCGTTACCCTCTTTGCTGATACGCATCTGTGGCTCGCTCTCGCTAGAGTTCCTCCGCCCAGTCGGGTTACCGGTAACCGCCCCGTAGCCGATACAAGCAAGAGCGCGTCCTGGGCGACGATTTGCGACGAGACGTGACGCAAATCTTTTCGTGACCGGTGGCCAGGTCATGCAATGATGCTCATCGATTCGTAGGCGGGCAGTTACCTGCACTGTCCCTAAGCTGTACCTCCGAACAGTGCCCTCTCATCGCACTGAACTTCTATTCTGTATCCGGGGACTATTACGTGCGGACCCTCTTGTTTTTGAGCCCGCGAGCTAGAAGGGAATTTACGAGTGAAGTTCAGATTCGATCTCTGTCTCTTTTGCTTGCTCATCTTCACCGTTCCACCATTCGGCTTGTTTGCGCCTTCCGCGGATGCCGCTACCTTGCAAGTTGGCCCCGGTAAGCCCTTCGCCACTCCGTGCGCTGCCATAGCTGTCGCGGCGGCGGGCGACCGCATCGAGATTGATGCGACCGGGAATTACGCAGGCGACGTCTGCCAGTGGTCCACTAGCAACCTCACGATCGTGGGGGTAGGCACGGGTCGAGTTCTAATCAATGCCGCCGGCAACAACTCCCAAGGCAAAGGAACTTGGGTCATCTCCGGGAACGACACCACGGTGGAAAACATCGAGTTTACCGGCTCCACCGTCCCCGATATGAACGGCGCGGGCATCCGGCAAGAGGGGAATAATCTCACCGTTCGCAACTGCTATTTCCACGACAACCAGAATGGAATACTCAGTGGTGGCGGGAACAGCACGATCCTGATCGAATTCAGCGAGTTCTTTCGCAACGGCGCCGGTGATGGTTTCTCACATAATCTGTACATCGGCAACGTAACCAAGCTCATCTTCCGATACAACTATTCCCACGGCGCCGTCATCGGTCACCTCTTGAAGTCTCGCGCGGCGGAAAACGATATCTATTACAACCGCCTCACCGATGAATCTACCGGCACAGCCAGCTATGAAGTGGATTTGCCCAACGGGGGATTGTCTTTCATTGTGGGCAATTTGATTGAAAAGGGTCCTCTCGCGCAAAACAGCTCTCTGGTTGCGAATCAAGAAGAAGGGCTCGCCGCTGGCAATCCCGACCACGAGCTTTTTGTCGTGAACAACACGATGGTGAACGACCTAGGCAATGGAACGTTTGTCGTGGTCGATCCGTCCGTCACCGTGCCTGCCATAATCAAAAACAATATCTTCCAGGGGGCTGGCTCGGTAACCACGCAGGGTACAGCGGTTAAAGCGAACAATTTCTCCGGCAACGCCGGTCTTGCGAACCCGGCAAGCTTCGACTATCACCTACTGGCCGGATCTCCCGCCATCGATGCCGGAACCGATGCAGGTCAAGGAGGCGGAGTCTCCCTTACCTCGGTTTTTCAATATGTGCATCCGTCTTGTGCTGAAGGAAGGACGACCATCGGTGCCGCAATCGATATCGGCGCCTACGAGTTCAACGGCGGCAATGCCACGCCGCCACCGAATGCGCCTCCCCGTTGCGGAGCCCCTGCGCCACCCGCGCCAGTAGTGAGTCTCTCCGCGAATAGTCTCACCTTCGCCGAACAGATTCTAAACACCACAAGCCCCAGTCAGAGCGTCACTTTGACAAACACAGGAAATGCAACCCTGACCATCTCTGGCATCGTGCTCGTCGGCACAAATCCCGGTGACTTCAATCAAACAACCTGGTGTGGGACAACGCTGGCTGCAGGCGCCAACTGTTCGATCACTGTCACTTTCACTCCTACAGCCAGCGGCTCTCGCTCCGCCACTGTTTCCGTGACCGATAACGCCGCGGGTAGCCCCCATTCAATCTCTCTTTCCGGCTCAGGTGTGCTTACGGGTCCAGCCGTAGCGTTATCTCCCACGAGCCTTACTTTTTCGAGCTTGCTCGTCGGTTCTACAAGTCCTTCTCAGGCGGTGACTCTGACCAACACAGGTGGCGCCGCCCTTGCCATCACCGGTGTCACAGTGGGCGGAGATTTTTCTCAGACCAACAGCTGTGGAACGAGCTTGGCAGCCGCCGCCAGTTGCACCATCAATGTAAGCTTCAAGCCCTCGGCCGGCGGCAGTCGTACGGGATCACTTTCGATTTCCGACAACGCCGTGAATAGCCCGCAAACGGCCAGCTTGTCGGGAACAGGAATGGATTTCTCCCTTTCAGCCTCTTCCATAACCAGAACGATCAACGCTGGTCAGTCGGCAGAATTCACCGTTGTCATTAGCCCGAACGAGGGATTCAACCAGGCAATTTCCTTCACTTGCGTCGGCGCGCCCAGAGCTTCAACCTGCACTGTGACTCCCGCGTCTGTCACGCCCAGCGGCACGGGTACGTCGGTATCGGTTTCGATCACCACGACTGCACGCGGCTTCGCCATCCCTGGCGTACGGCCCTTCCCACCGTTTGCTGCGATACGCTTGATTCTAGCGATGTCGATTGCGGCGGCGTTCCTTGCTCTAGTTGCAGGGCGCCGGGGGCGTGTTGTGTTGGCGTTCAGCAGCGCGCTTCTGCTAGTCACCCTGGCCAGCGGCTGCGCTGGCTTCGCTGGCGGCGGCTCCCAGACCCCGCCACCATCTGGCACAGGAACCCCGGCGGGCACTTTTACGCTAACCGTGACAGGGACGTCCGGCAATGTCTCCCAGAGCATCGCGTACACACTGAAAGTGAACTGACCGGATAGGGGCTTAAGAGCCAGCAGGTCCGGCTCACGGGTCGGGTGTATGCCAGCTTCTGTGAGCTATTTGCCGTTGAAGAGTCTGTGAGCTCATCAGTCATGCCGAATCCTCCTATGCCACCCAAGAGGCTTCGCGGCGGAGGAATGACGGCCGCTGTCGCCAATCGTCTACAACCCTCTTTTCGGCTGCAGCGCCGCGAGTTGGACACTTTCAACCTGGAATAGTCGAACATGATGGCGATCAGCACAGCCGCGAGCTCGGGATCGTCTGGAATAGACGCGCCGGCCTCCAGCCATCCTTTGCTGCACCCCAAACTTCCGAGCGTTGTAGTACATCTTCCCGTCGATTGGATTCTCGCCGCCGTTGAAATCCACCACTAGATAGCCGTTGCTCTGATTGAATGCCCGGTTGCGGACGTGATCGACAACCCCGCACGAAGACCGGTTTCGTCGATGATGATGACACCCGGCTTCTCTTGCTGAATCCAGTGAATCACGCGCTCGCCGACGATCTGCGCGATGGCTGTGCGGCCATGGCCCTTAAGCTCGGCGTTGGGATAGGTTCGAGGGTGCTAGAAAGAAGTGATGAACAGAAGGCAGGTCGGCTCTGGCATTCAAAGTTTGTCGGGTTAAATTCGCAACAAACTTTCACGCGGTTTTGCGGGCAGTTTCAGCGCACGATCTAATGCAATCGATTGCATAGCTCATTCGTGGGTGGAGCCGAACCTAGCTAAGGGCACACCGAAAAGGCGGGCTTCACAAGCAATAAAGCACAAGACCAGCCTCGATGAGCTTCCGCAGTTCTGGAATGTTTTGATGGGCGAGATGTCGCTTGTGGGTCGGCGCCCTTCGCTGCCGTATGAATTCGAAATTTACGACATCTGGCACCGCCGCCGCGTTCTGGAAGTCAAGCCAGGCGTGACAGGTTTGTGGCAAGTCAGCGGACGGAGCCGTACCTGCTTTGACGACATGGTTCGCCTGGACCTGCGCTACTCGCAGTCGTGGTCCATCTGGCTGGACCTCAAGATTCTCCTCCAAACTCCGGGAGCCGTTCTGAGCGGCGACGGGGCCTATTAGGGTTTCTCCTCTGCATAATAAGCTCTGTGGACATTCTGGTTTCGAACTTTACAGTGCACTCGACTTTGCCTATTTCCGGTTGAAGTGTACACGCTCATGACATCCGGCGCAGAGCGTGATCAAGTTTTCGAGGCTGTCATGCCCAAGTTTGCTTCGCGATTGTATGTGGTGAATCTGTAGGTTCTCTGATGCGCCGCAATTCTGGCAGCGCCAATTATCCCTTGCGAGAACCTGCTTGCGGAGAGCATCGTACGCCTCTTGTGCGAGCCGCACTCGGGGTTGTTTAGGTCTCAGCCTGGACATGGCGAGGCCTTTATTCCTTCTAGAAACTCCAGCTGTTGTTCTTGGGGCAGTAGCTTGTAGACCCGACTCAAGGAAAAAGACTAGTGCACCTGGATCTCCCCCCTCCAAGTTCGCTCCCGCGAGGAAATCCGCACAGATCATCTCCAGGCAGTAACCCCTAGACTTATCGGTTCCAAGCATAAGGCCGGCAGTCTCGAGAGCTTTCTCGACCACGGGTAACTGGCTCTTGTAAAGCTTGAAGTAGACAATCTCCCAAGGCTCCGTTTCCTTGCCCGTTAGATGCCGTTCCACCTCTCCTTTAAACCCCTCCTTAGGTAGCTCCTTTGCCTTGTGCAACCAGGTTGCACAATCGAATTTCTCCCCGTCCTTCCTCGCCACTTTGACCAGTTCCGTTGCTTTGCTCCAACCTACTTCGCGAAGCTGCTGTTTCGAAATTTTCGTCAAGTTCTCATGGATCGCCATCAGGTAGTACGCTTTCCGCCGCGATTCAGGGAAACGCTTTGCTAGAAACTCATCAAAGGACTTCAGTTTCTCTAACCTCCAATACTGCTTCGACCTGACCTCACACAAATACTCCCCCAGTTCCGCAAACCGCGCGTCCTTCTCTTGTTCTTTGGTCTTTTCCCAGCTCAAGATCTCGTCGATCTTGCCCAGGACGAAGACTGCCCGCCGACGATTCAATTCCGGTTCCACGGCAGTCCGTCCGTTAATCCACAAGCTCGTCAAGCCAATCAAGGTCGCTCGCTCCTGCCTTGCGTACCAGATTCGTTTCAATTAACGGCTGGTTGTTCAGACAAAGCCCCAGATGTGGGCAACTCAAGCAGCCGTTTTGCGGAAAGCGGATACCGCTGTGCGAAACAAACTGAGCCGCTTCGATCTGGCCGATCGTTGTTTCCACGAGGCGCCCGAACTCTTGACGCTGCTCTTCCGAGATCGACGCTCTCAAATATTGAATTTCCGGGGCGTGTTTCCGCACGAAGACGACCAATGCTACTTCCGGAATCCCACTGATCCAGGAATAGCAGATGAGTTGCGGGTCGAGCGAAAGCAATCCCGCGGGCTCCACCGAATAGCGACTGGTTGTCGTCTTCCAGTCGATCAGGCAGTGCTGGCCATCGACCTCCCCAAGGGCATCCAGATAGGCAACGAATTCGCTCCCTTCCGGCAGTGTCCGAAGCATTTTGATTTGTAGATTCTTCTTCGGACTGCGAATCCGAATGCGATCATCCCGCGCAAAGGTTTCGAGCAAATGGACTCCTTGGCGGAAGAGGCGGTCCCAGGACTCTCCTTTGCGGTATTCAAAAGGAGCATCTCGGTATGCTTCCCATTCCTTGAAAAGCACCGCGGCGCTATCCTCTTGACAAAAATAGGCACCCAGAGCTTTTTCGAAGCAGCGACCGAAGACCATCGCCGCCCGGGTCTCTTTTTCCCGCCAGCCATCCAGGTAACGGTAGCGATAGCTGCGGGGGCAGCGCAGATACTGGCTAATTTGCGTGTAGCTATAGACCATCGCTGCCTCCCTGCCCATCGCTGTGGGTCAGGGACGTGCAGTCGAGCGCTTCCCAGTCTGCCTCGGGGGCAAAGGCATCAAGGTTCTGGTAAAAGCGTCCGTTCAGAGCTGTATAAGAGGTCCGCACGACGCCGCGAAGATTGGAGAGGGCTTTTTCATCGACCTGGTCATCCCTGAGTAGCTGTGCGTCGTAGCCAAAATCTCGAAGAAACCAGTTGAGTTTCCAGAGGGCTCTTTCAGTGAAGTACAGCCGTCCGGAGAAGAGCCGGGATTCGAAAGGTTTGGGTTCCAAAACAACAAATCGGATCTCTACGAATGGCTTTTGTGGATGCCATCGGTAGTGAGCCCTATCCACGCGAACAAGGAATAATCCTTCGAGCTTGTTTTCGACTCCACG
>Ga0209283_10001212_pt1 | contig 13862 bp, 9 predicted proteins | sample CZO8metaG_2_FD_188354 | JGI IMG/M metagenome (GOLD analysis project Ga0209283, IMG submission 188354) | Vadose zone soil microbial communities from the Eel River Critical Zone Observatory, Northern California, USA - CZOApr15con2H1.8 metaG... | ecosystem: Environmental > Terrestrial > Soil >...
CTGCGCCCGCTCGAGCTTCGAGCCGGCGCCCGGCCCGACGACCACGTAGTCGGTCTTGGCGCTGACGCTCGACGCCGCCTTCCCCCCAAGCCGCCGGACCAGCTCCTCGGCTTCAGGCCGCCCCATCGCCTCGAGCGTCCCGGTGAAGACGAACGTCTTGCCCGTGAACGGCCCATCGCCCGGAGCGGCCATCGCCTGCGGCTGCACGCCGGCGTCGAGCAAGCGCCCCACCAGCTCACCCCCATGCCCCTCGAAGTACTGCCGAACCTCGCGCGCCATGCTCGGACCGACGCCTTCCACCGCGTGCAGCTGCTCCTCCGTGGCGGCGCGCAGCTTGTCGATGGTCCCGAACTCGGCCGCCAGCAGGTCCGCGGTCGCCTCGCCTACCTGCGGGATTCCGAGCGAGTATAGGAACCGGCCCAGCGACGGCCGCTTGCTGCCTGCGATTCGGTCGATGAGGTTCTGTGCCGACTTATCCGCGAATCCTTCGAGCTTCACCACCTGGTCCTTCGTCAACCGATAGAGGTCGCTCGGGTCCGCCACCCAGCCCTGCTCGATGACCTGGTTGAGCGTCGCGTAGCCCATGCCCTCGATGTTCAGCGCGCCGCGGCTCGCGAAGTGCCGCAGCCGCTCCAGTCGCTGCGCGGCGCAGAACGGGTTGATGCAGCGGTGCGCGATGTAGGGCTCCTCGCGCACCACCTCTCCCCCGCACACCGGGCATTTGGCGGGCATGCGCCAGCCCTGCTTCGGCTCCTTGACGCTCACGATCTCGGGAATCACGTCGCCCGCGCGGTGGATGACGACGCGCGCGCCCACGTAGACCCCTTTCTCGTTGACCTGGGCCTCGTTGTGCATGGTCACGTTTCGCACCGTCACACCACCCACGATCACCGGCTTCACGTGTGCGACGGGCGTCAGCACGCCGGTCCGCCCCACGTAGCACGCGATCTCTTCGACGTCGGTCTCCGCCTGCTCCGGCGCGTACTTGAAGGCGATCGCCCAGCGCGGCGAGCGCGCGACGAAGCCGAGCTCGAGCTGCTGCTCGAAACGATCGACCTTGATGACGACGCCGTCGATCTCGTGCTCCAGCTGGTGCCGGCGCCGCTGCCACTCGGCGTGGTACTCGACCACCTCTTCGATCGACGCGAGGCGCCGGCGGTGCCTGTTGACCCGGAAGCCCATCTTCTCGAGGCTGCTGAGCACCTCCCACTGCGACCGGCACGGGCCACCCGGGTCGAGCGTGTACATGAACGTCTGCAGGTCTCGGCTTGCGGTGACGTTGGGATCGATCTGCCGCACGCTACCGGCGGCGGTATTGCGCGGGTTGACGTAACGCGTCTTGCCCTGCGCCTCCATCTCGGCATTGAGGCGCTCGAACGCCGCGATCGGAAAGTACACCTCGCCGCGGACCTCGAAGACGTCCGGCAGCCCCGCGACCGGCTCGATCGTGAGCGGGACGCTGCGAATGGTGCGCAGGTTGGCGGTCACGTCTTCGCCGACGGTGCCATCGCCGCGGGTGGCTGCCCGCACGAGGCGGCCCCGCTCGTACGTGAGGCTGATGGCCAGGCCGTCGATCTTCAGCTCGGCGCAGTAATGCACGTCGTCGCCTATGGCGCCGCGCACGCGGCGGTCGAAAGCCCGGATCTCGTCCTCGTCGAAGGCGTTCTGGAGGCTGAGCATCGGCGATCGGTGGCGGACCTTTGCGAACTGCTCCGAGACCTCGCCGCCCACGCGCTGGGTGGGCGAGTCGGCGGTCACCAGCTTCGGGTTCTCCTCCTCCAGGCGTCGCAGATCGAGAAACAGCGCATCGAACTCGGCGTCGGAGATCTCCGGCAGATCGAGCACGTAATACGCGTGCTCGTGGTGGCGGATCTGCTCGCGCAATTCCTCCGCCCGCGCGGCGGGGTCGTCGACCTTGCCCGCTTTCTTCTTCTTGGTCACTTGGTCAGAGGGGCGAGCATCCCGGACAGGATCTTGAGGCCAACCTTGTCGAATTTGATGACCAGCTCCTCGTCGGTGCGCGTGAGGGTGCTCTTGACCACGGTGCCGGAGCCGAAGGCCGGGTGCGAGACGCGGTCGCCGCTCGCAAACCGCTGCACGGGCGGCGCCGCCGGTGCCGCCTGGACCTGCCGTTCCTGGTAGCGCTCCCGATACCCCTGGCGCGGCGGCGCCACCGGAGCGCTTCCCCGCGGAGCCGCGAGCATCGACTGTGGGATTTCGGTCAGGAACCGGCTTGGGAAGGCCGGCTGCGAGCGGCCGTACAGGTGCCGCCGGAACGCGCAGCTGAGGTACAGCCGGTCCTTCGCGCGCGTCATCCCCACGTAGCAGAGCCGGCGCTCCTCCGCCATCTCGGTCGCCGCCCCTGCCAGCGAAGGGTTCTCCGCGTGCTCATCCAGCGCACGCTGGTGCGGCAGGAGCCCCTCCTCCATTCCGACCATGAACACGACCGGGAACTCCAGGCCCTTGACCATGTGCAGCGTGATGAGGGTGACGCCCTCGCCGTTCTCGTCGTAGGCGTCGACATCGGACACCAGCGCGACCTCGGCCAGGAAATCCTCCAGGCCCTGCGCAGGTTCGCGGTCGTCGAAGCTCTCGGCGAGGCCGCGGAGCTCGTTGATGTTTTCGATGCGCGCCTCGCCCTGCGGCGTCCCGTCGAGATAGTGCTGGCGCAAGCCCATCACCTCGACCACGTGGTCGAGCAGCTCGCTGGGTCGCAACACGCCCATCACCGCGCGCAGCGACTCGAGCTGCGCACGGAACTTCTTCAGCGGCTCGATGGACGGCCGCGGCAGGCCGGGCACGCGCGTAGGGTCGGCGAGCAAAGAGAGCAGGTCCGAGTCGCGCTCACGCGCAAACGCGCTCAGCGCGTCGACGGTGACGTTGCCGATCTTTCGCGACGGCACCGAAACGATGCGCCCGAAGCTGATCGAATCCCTCGGGTTGAAGCAGAAGCGGAGATAGGCGACGACGTCCTTGACCTCGCGCCGCTCCCAGAACCGAACCCCGCCCACCAGCCGGTAGGGGATGCGGCGGCGCGCAAGCACGTCCTCGAACGAGCGCGACTGCGCGTTGGTGCGGTACAGGATCGCGAAGTCTGAGTAGCCGCGCGACTCGGTCTTCCGCAGCCGCTCGATCTCGTCGGCGACGAACTCCGCCTCCTCGATCTCGTTGTAGGCCTGCGTCGCCATCACCTTCTCGCCGCCGGCGCGGCTCGTCCACAGGCGCTTTTCGGCCCGCTCGGGGTTGGTCCGGATGACCTGGTAGGCGGCGTCGAGGATGGCCTGGCTGGAGCGGTAGTTCTGCTCCAGGCGGACCACGTGCGCGTCTGGATAGTCCTTGCGGAAGTCGAGGATGTTGCGCACGTCGGCGCCGCGGAACCGATAGATGGACTGGTCGTCGTCGCCGACGACGACCACGTTGCGGTGCTCCTGCGCGAGCTGGTTGACGAGCACGTACTGGGCCCGGTTGGTGTCCTGGTACTCGTCGACGAGGACATGCCGGAAGCGATCGCGCCACTTGGCGAGGGCCTCCTCGTCGGTGTTGAAGAGCTCGACCAGCTTCATGATCAGGTCGTCGAAGTCGAGCCCGCCGGAACGGCGCAGCACGTCCTGGTACGACTCGTAAACGCGCCGCACGATCTCGTCGTGGTAGCTGCGGTTCGGGTAGTCCTCGGGCCTCTTGAGCTCATTCTTTGCCTGCGAGATGGCGTTGCTGAGGCCGGGGATCGGGTAGCGCTTGGGGTCGAGCTTGAGCTCGTCGAGGACCCGCTTCAGCGCGGCGCGGGTGTCGTCCTCGTCGAAGATGACGAAGCTCGGGACGATGCCGATCCGCGCCGCCTCGCGACGCAGGATCTTGACCGCCGTGGAGTGGAAGGTGCCGACCCACATCTTCTCCGCCCCCTCGCCGACCAGCGCGCCGACCCGGCTGCGCATCTCCCGGGCGGCCTTGTTGGTGAAGGTGACGGCGAGCAGGCGGTCGGGCCAGACCCTTCGCGTGGCGATGAGGTACGCGATCCGCGCCGTGAGCACGCGGGTCTTCCCGCTGCCCGCCCCGGCGAAGATGAGCAGAGGGCCTTCGCCGTGCGTGACCGCCTCCTGCTGGGGCGGGTTGAGACGCGCCAGCAAGGCTTCGACGTCAGGCGTGAGTGCTTCTTCGGTGGGCATTCGACAGTCGAGTTTACCGGGGCCGGTTTTGCCCTACTCGTTCGTTAGACTGCTCGTGCCCTTGACCCGCGAAGTCGATCTCGGCATGCGTGACCACCTGCTCTACGAGCTCGCGCGCGACCTCAGTTCGTCCCTCGAGCTTGACGTCGTCCTCGGCAAGGTCATGGACCGTGTGATCACCCTGATGAAGGCATCACGCGGGTTTATCGTGCTCGTCGACCCCGTCACCGGGCTCATGTCGGTGCAGATGTCCGGGGGCGAGGCCGACCCCGAGAAGGCCCGCCTCTTCCTCGGCTCGAAGACGGTCATCGAGCACGTCGTCAAGACCGGGCAGGCAGTCGTCTCCACCGACGCCACGCTCGACGACCGCTTCAAGGGCCAGCAATCCGTGATCCTGCAGAACCTGCGCTCGATCATCGCCGTGCCGCTGGTGACAAAGGACAAGGTCATCGGCGCCGTGTATGTCGACAACCCGTTCCGCGCCTCGATCTTCGAAGAGGAGGACAAAGAGTTCCTGCAGGCCATCTCGGACCTGGCCGCGATCGCCATCGACAACGCCCGCCAGTACGAGCGGTCGGAGTTCCTGCGCCAGCTGTTCGAGCTGCACGTCAACAAGCAGGTCACCGACTACGTGCTCGAGCGCTCGGACCGCAACACCAAGTTCCTGCCGGGCGAGCGCCGCCAGGTGACCATGCTCAACTCCGACATCGAGGGGTTCTCGACCCTCACGCAGAGGATGGGCGCTGAGGAGCTGGTGCTGTTCCTCAACGACTACTTCTCGCGGATGATCGAGGTCGTCCTCGAGCACGGCGGCAACATCGACAAGTTCCAGGGCGACGGCATGCTGGTCGTCTTCGGCGCTCCCAACCCGATGACCGACCACGCCGCGCGCGCCCTGGCGGCCGCCCGGGCCATGATCAGGGAGATCGACCGGCTCAACCGGGAGCTTCTCGAGTCGGGAAAGCCGACGATCTCGGTCGGCATCGGGCTCGACACCGGCGAGGTCGTCGCCGGACATGTCGGCTCGGAGCGCCGTCTCGAGTTCACGCTGATCGGCGTGCCGGTCAACAACAGCTCCTACCTATCGAAGGTGCGCCCGGCCAAGGTGCTCATGTCGGAGACGACCAGGGCTTCGCTGCCGATCGGGCTCGAGGTCGTCGAGTACGAGACCCTGCAGCTCAAGGGATCGAGCAGCAAGCAGGCTATCTACGAGCTCCAGATCACGGTCGAAGTCGAAGAGTAATTCCCCTCTCCGCCCCGCGGGGAGGTCCGGGAGTAGCAAGCGCCCAGTAGGGTACTTTCGCCTCCCCACCGTGTGGGGAGGTCGGCCCCGTCCACTGGGGTCCCCGCGCCGCAGGCGCGGGAGTAGCCCGGGTGGGGAGTAGCGTTTTGCCTTAACGGCCGGCATTGGCAGCGACGAATTGACGGTCGATCCTGGTTCCGTGCACTCGCCAGAGATCTATCGCGCTCGATGGCTGCGAAACAACATGACCGAGACCGAACGGCGGGTGTGGTCGCGGCTTTGCAATCGGCAGGTCGGCGGCTTCAAGTTTCGGCGCCAGGTGCCAATTGGGCCCTACTTCGTCGACTTCATGTGCGTCTCAGCGCGTTTGGCGGTGGAGGTGGACGGTCCGCAACATGAAGAGGAGTCGGATGACCGAAAAACGACGTGGCTCGAAGCCAAGGGCTATCGGGTCCTCCGGATCCCCGTGAGCGATATCGATGAGTCTATGGATGACGTGATTCACGGCATTTATCTAGAGCTCTATCAGACTCACCTTCCAACCCGAGTCTCCCCACCCGGCCGTGCCCTTCGGGCACGGCCGACCTCCCCACTACGTGGGGAGGCGAGAAACCACCTCTAGCCCTGGCACACCCAGCGGCCCGGGCCGTAGCGGTTGTAGAGCCAGGCCGCGGCCTGGGCGTTGGCGACAGGGTCGAACGGCGACTGGTTCGCCCACGGCGTGCCCGACCACGTGCTGGGCAGGAACTGGAACAGCCCGGACGCGCCGCTATCGGTGTTGACCGAGTTCGGGTGGTAGCGCGATTCACAGTAGGCGACGTTCATCGCCCACTCCACGGCTCGGGCGCCGAGCGGGCTGAAGGCGTCGTAGATGATCTTGGCGATCCACGCCGGCGGCGGCGGGTGGTTGTTGAGCGCAGCCTGCGCCGCCGCGGCGGCCTGCGCCCTTGCCATCGCCTCCTGCTCGGCCTGATACTGGGCGATGCCCTCGGACAGCTCCGACGTCCACTGCTGCACCTGGGCGTTCTGGGCGGCCTGGGTCCGCTTGGCCTTGGACTGGCTGAGGGCCGAGGTCCGGTCGTATGAGCTGAGCTGGGTCACGGCGGCGCTCGAAGTCGCCGCCGGCTGCCCGACGTGCGGGAGGATCACGGTCGCCAGGACCACACTCCAGACGACGACCGCTCTCAGCAGCGGTATCACCTTGACGCTCCTCCTAGAGTCGCCCTACCCCTGGGGCGCTGTTCAGGCCTGAGCGTGGAGCGAAGACGTCTGGAAGGCGGCTCAGGAACCGGGGAAGGCCGTTACGTTAGCACTTCGGCGGCAACTTTGAGTAGCCTTTCAGGCTCGACTACCTGGTTGCTGCCTCCGCGTCGCGCAGGCGCCGGCTGAGGGTCTCGAGCAGCCGGTAGGTGACCTCCGGATGGTCGCGAAGGAATGGCTTGAAGCCCCATTCCGGGACGGCGGCCAGGACGAGGTCGGTGCGAGCGGTCACGCTGGCGCTGCGGCCCTGGTGATCGAGCAGGGCCATCTCGCCGAAGTGGTCCCCGGGCCCGAGCTTGTGGTGCCGGCCATCGGCGGTCGCGACGTCGGCCTCGCCCTGGAGGATGACCAGGAACCCGACGCCGCCGTCTCCTCTGATCATGATCTCCGCCCCCTGCGGATGCCGGACCTCGCGCATCTGCTTGGTCACTTTCTTGATCTCGGCCGGGGAGAAGCCTTCGAAGATGCCGACTGGCTTGAGGTCCATCCGGCCGATTCTACTTCGAGCGGTGCGTTCGGGAAATACGCTCGCCAATCCATCGGCCCATTTCCGCCGAGCGCCCTGCGGGCGCTGACGCCAGCGTTAGGGGGCCCGGCGCTCGTCGTCACGCATTTACGATGCGCTCCTCCTCGCGCCACCCCTGCCTTGGCGTCGGCGGTCTGGGCCGCGCCTTGACGAGCTCATTCCCGGACCCACCGCTAGAACAGGTTGGTCAGGAACTTGCGCAAGAGCCTGCGGCCGGGTTCCTCGTGGAGGGCGGGCATGAGCTCTTTGATCCGCTGATACCCGGCGTCGGTGAGCGATTCCGGGGTCTGGCCGGCCGCAGGAATCGGCTGGCCGATCACGACTTTGATGCGCTTGCGAAACCACAGGTCCTTGGTTCCCGACAGCGCGACCGGCACAACAGGCACGCCCGCCTTGATCGCGAAGTGGGCGAATCCCTTCTTGAAAGGCAGCAGCTCGCCTTCGGCCGGCCCGTAGCTGCCCTCCGGGAAGATCGCCACCGCGCCGCCGACGGCGAGCGCCCGGTCGACGTGGTGAAAGAGTGCGGGGTCGCCGTGGCGTCCCTGAACGACTGGAACGAAGCCGCCGGTCTTCCGGACGATGAACCACTGGAATTTGCGTGTCACCAGGATCGTCGGGTTGGCGAGGAAGTGGATACGGGGTTCGATCGGGAACAGCAGGAGCAAGGCGAACTCGTCCAGCCAGTTGAGGTGGTTGGCGATGAGCACGTAGTTGCCGGCCCGCGGGATGTTCCCCTTCCCCTGCACGTCGAACCTGAAGGCGAGCCGGAGCAACGGCACGCCGACGAGCCTGACGAGGCGATAGGCGAAGGTCGCCTCGCGGCGAACGGGAAGGAGGTCGGCCGGGGGGAGGGCGGTCTGGGCCATTTCGATTGGCCCGGAGTGTACGGGTGGCGGCTACAGTCCGCTCAGGAAGTCGACCAGGGTGCGGAAGCAGCCCAGCGACCTTTGCGTCACGCGGGCGGCATCGATCATGGTGCCGGCCTCGCCGCTCGTCAGATGGCCGGCCTTCTGCTGGGCTTCGACTTCGTTTCCGAAGGCGCTCAACTGGTTGCAGGCGGCGCCTGTGTTGCCGCGCTGCATGGCGTCGCCGGCGGCGTTCAGCTTGGCGAGCAGGCTGTTCTTCTGGCCGGCGTTCAAACCCGGCCGGCTCTGCACGTAGCCCGCGATTCTGGACATCGCGTCTGCCGGGGTCAACACGGTGACGATGGTGCTGGCCGACCCGGCGACGCCGTCGTCATCGGTGACCGTCAGCGTAGCCGTATAAGTGCCGCTCGCCGGGTACGGGTGGGTGACATTCTTCAGGTTCGCGGGACTGCCGGTCAGGTTCGGGCTGCCGTCACCCCACGTCCAGGTCGCCGTGTATGCGGTGTCCACCGTGGAGCCGGTGTCTGCGAAGGTGCCGGTGAACGCGAGTGGCTCCTGCGCCACGATTACGAACGGCTGCGAGACACTTACAGCGACGCTCGGCTTGGAGTCAACTCCGTTGATCGTCACCTCTGACCGTCCTGAGAATCCGCCGTCGTCCGTCGCCGTCATCTTGACCACGTACGTGCTTTCATCGTCCACCGTGATGGTGTAGGTAGGGCCGGAGGTGGGGCCGGTGCCGAGGGCATTGCCGTTCTCGGTCGCCGACCAGCTGTACGTGAAGGGGGCTGCGTTGTCCTCGGCGCTCGGGCTGGAGGCGGTGCCGGTCAGCGTGATCGTCGTTCCCTCCGTGGCTTTCGCGGGGGCGCCATTGATCTTGGCGATCGGCGGCGTGCTGCCCACAGTCGTCGTGAATGACTTCGTCGTCTTGAACAGGCCATCGTCAGCCGTTACGACGATGGTCTGGCCCGGTCCCTCGTCCGCGCCGACGCCGGTCCACGACCATGTGCCGGCGGCCGTATTGGGGGTGATCGTCCCCGCCGGACCCGTCTGAGACGTCACGGACAACGTGATCGCGGCCCCGTTGGGATCGGAGAAGGTGCCGCTGTTGGTAGGTGCCACCCCTTCGGTCACGGGGACGTTGCCGCTGTCAACCGTGAGCATAGGCGCAGAGGCGACGGCGACATAGGTCTTGAAAGCGAAGTCGTTCGTCATCGGCGCCCACGCGCCCCCGGCGAACCTGAAGGGCTGACCATCCAGGTACGTGTCCCCGTGGTAGTCGTCGTACCACGTGATCGAGTCGAAGCGCAGGTAGATCACGATTGCGTATTGGGTCCCCGCCGTGACATGGATTCCGGGGTTGAAAGAGAAGTCATTCCACGAGCAGCAGCTGATGAGGCCAGGGTTCGACGGTAACGGCGAGGTGGCCAGGGCAGGGCCGCTGGGTTGGCCGCCCGAGACGTTGTGGATCTCGACGTACAGGGATACCGGGCCGGTGGGAGTCGACAGGACGAGCGAGACTCTGTCCAGCTGCCCGCTCCCGACCGCCTTGAACGTCTGGGCGAGCATCGAACGGTTGGTCGCATTTACCGAGCTCGATGCGGTCGTCCCGAAAACCAGCTGTTTTGCATCCAGCGCGTCGCCCGCCGCCTGGGCTGGGACGGCAACCCCCAGCCAGATGCCGGCGGCCAGGCAAAGCGTCAGGCCGCGGCGAAAGACCCTTCTTTTAAGGAAGCGCCCGTTTGGCGCCTGACGACGGCCCTGCATGATCAGAACGACGTATGGAACATTCATTCCCTGCGCCGAATCAACTGAGTTGGGGCGTGAATTGGTCGGCCCAGCGCCAGGATTGGGCCGGAGAGAGCGATCTGCTAGGCCAGAGGCACCTTCTGGGGCACCTTCTTGCGGTGGGACCTACCTCTGCCGTCCGCGTGGGGAACATAAGAGCGGTCGCCGATCCAGTGCGCCGGAACGATCGCCAGGCGCTCAGCCATCTGCCCGAGCCGCGACGCGTACTTGGCCCTCACCTTGGAGAAGTACTTCCAGGCCTCGTCCGGAGGCTGGCACTTGTATCCGGCCGCCTTCAGGCGGTCAAGAGCCTCGTTGAACTCTTTGCGGTCGACGAACGGATCGGTTGACGGGCCATACCCGAAGTACCAGGCCAGGTCCTCGATGAGGTGGTTCCCCACGGTGAACATCAGGCGCGCGGGTCCTTCCTCTTCCTCGTCGACGGTGCTGATCATCAGCGAGGCGGCGTCCATGACCGCCCCGAACGAGTTCAGCCAGGCCTCGTTGTCGTGACTGGATCGAAAGTAGAGAAGGATCGGATACGCCAGGTGACTCTCGAGCACGGCCGCCGACCACGCGCGCCAATCGTCGAACGTCTTGACGAGCTCGTCCCGGAGTCCGCGCTCGGCAACCGTCTCCAGCAGCTGCACGCCCGACGGTGGGGCGCCGGCCACCGCGTCCAGCTGGACCACCAACTCCTCACGCGCCTGGAACGACGCGTACAGGGAGAACAGGAGGGTGATGACCAGCGCAGCGATGCCGACGCCGGTGGCGCTTTCGAAGATGATCGTCAGTCGAGTGCCTAGGCCGGTGGGGACGAAGTCGCCGTAGCTGAGCGGCACGATCGTGGTGGCTGAGAAATAGAGTGACTCCCAGAAGCCATCGAGGCTCGGCCGGACCTGGGTCCTCATCCCGTCCAGGAGGAGGGCGTATCCGAGCATGAAGGCCAATGCCCACGTGAGGAACATCGCGATCACCGCCGATGGCCCGAAGGTCGCCAACCAGGTTTCTCTGCGCGCCGGTAGCTGGATGCGCCTGCCGACCCAGCGCCACATGCCCCAAAACGTGATGAAAAGAAGGCGGACAAGGATGAACCGGTTGATGGAGGGTCGGGGTAGGACAACCGAGCGGAAGAGGTCGAAAAAGGTCGCGAGGATGATGACGAGACCCACGGCGACCTCCGCCCAGCTCAGCATGGTCACGACGGGGCCACCGGGTTCCTCACTACCGATCCCACAATGACGATCGTACGGCGAGCGGCCTAGCCGGCACCGGTGCGGGCCTGGTTGATGAGCCGGTAGACCTGACCTACGTCACGAACGTCGTAGAACGCCAGCCCGGCGCGACCCATGCCCCCGAGGACGTCCATCCCCGTGTTGGCCCACACCCGATAACCGAAAGGAACGCCGGGTCCGAACTCGATGGTGCCAGATCCGTCGGCTCGCGTCGATTGGTCGATGCTGGGCAGCTGAGTCAGGTAAGCCGACTGAAGGGAGCGACCTCGGACCACCAACACCCGCTGGCTCGTGACGGCGTAGACGGTCCGCTTCTTGTCCCAGCGTTTCGCGAGCAGTCTTCCCCAGATGAGGTATTGGCCGACCAGAACGAAAGGGATTCCCCACAGCACGAAAAAGATCGGAGCGCCGCTCAACAGCACCGCGGCTTCCCAGAAAACGGCGCCGCCGCCCCACATCAGGCTGAAGGGGATCAAGTAGGCGTCTTTGCCGCCCACGAGTCGACGGGGATCGGGCTGTCCTGTCCAGAGGATTCTCTCGCCGGAGAGCAAGTAGGGCTGCAGACGGAGCTGCGCCTCGGGGTCGTCCATGGCGTGGGCGATTCTAGTGCGGGGGCTTTCCAATTGGTGCCGGCGCGGGGACTCGAACCCCGGACCCTCGGTTTAAAAGACCGCTGCTCTACCAGGCTGAGCTACGCCGGCGCTTGGCGCCAGACCGCGTGGCGCTGAAGTAATGTACCCCCGCTCGCTCCTATCAGTTCAACCCCGCCCCTGATGTAGCCTTCCCCCGGTGAAAGCCTGGGTCGTCCGCCACCTGGGTGGGCCCGAGACCCTGCGATTCGAAGACGTCGAAGCCGGCGCGCCCGCGGACGGCATGGTGCGGATCGCCATCCGCGCCTCGGCGATCAACTATTTCGACGCCCTCATGGTCGCGGGCCAGTACCAGGTCAAGCCGGAGCTGCCCTTTGTACCGGGCGTGGAGATCAGCGGTGTGGTCGAGAGCGCACCGGCCGGCTCGGCCTTCAAGAAGGGCGATCGCGTGACCGCGCTGGTCGACAGCGGCGGCCTGACGCGCGGCGGCTACGCCGAGATCACCGACGCCACCCCGGCGACTGTCCAGCGCCTGCCCGACGCAATGCCATTCGACGACGGCGCGGGCTTCACCCTGATCTTTCAGACCGCCTGGTTCGGCCTGCACCGGCGAGCCAACCTGCGGCCGGGCGAAACGCTGCTGGTGCACGCCGGCGCCGGCGGGGTCGGGAGCGCAGCGATCCAGCTCGGAAAGGCGGCCGGGGCCACGGTCATCGCGACAGCCGGCTCGGATGAGAAGACGGCAGTCTGCCTAAAGCTCGGCGCCGACCACGCCATCAACTACAAGACGCAGGACTTCGCCGAGGAGGTCAAGGGCATGACCGGCGGCCGCGGCGCCGATGTCATCTTCGACCCGGTCGGCGGCGACGTCTACGACCGCTCCACCAAGTGCATCGCTTTCGAGGGCCGCATCGTGATCGTCGGCTTTACGTCGGGCCGCATCCCCCAGGCGGCGGCGAACCATGTCCTCGTCAAGAACTACTCGGTCGTCGGGCTACATTGGGGCTTGTACTCGAGGCGCGCGCCCGAGCTGCTTCCGGCCGCCAACGCCGCATTGATGGATCTGTACGCGTCGGGCAAGATCAAGCCGCTGATCTCAGCGCGGGTGCCCCTGGTAGAAGCGCCGAAGGCGCTCGCGATGGTCGCGGGCGGCAAGAGCACAGGCAAGGTGATCCTCACTGTCTGAGCCTGTGGTGCCAGCACAAAGTCCCCGCCCCCGGCTTCGCCGGTACGTCCCCGCGAGCGCCGGCGTGGCGGTGGCGTTGATTGGCCTGTTGGTCGTGGTGGTCGTGGGTCCCCTCACCAAGCCTCCGCGGCCGCCGGCCGAAGTGCTCGCCACCGACCAGACGCTCAGCTTTCCGATCGCCCAGGACGTGGCCGATCTCGACCCGGCGCTGATGTCATCTCCGACCGAGGTTGACATCTTCCGCAACGTCTTCTCGGGCCTCTACAAATTCGATGCGTTGCTGCACGAAGTACCCGACCTGGCCGTAGGACCCGCGGACGTTTCAACCGACGGCCTCACCTACACGTTTCATCTCCGGCACAACGCGGCGTTCTCCAACGGAGACCCGATCACCGCCGACGACTTCATCTTCAGCTGGAACCGAGCCGCGGCCAAGCAGGGCGATTTCGCCGGCCTCTTTTCGGTGGTCGCGGGCTACAACGCGGTGGTGAGCGGACGCACGGCCACTTTGAGCGGGCTGGTCAAGGTCGACGACTACACCTTCACCTCGACCCTCAGCAAGCGCGCCGGTTACTGGACGACGCTCGTCGGACTGTGGCCCTTCTGGGTCGTGGATCGCAAGGTGATCGGGGCCGCGGGAGACGCCGTGTGGTTCACGAAACCCGAGACGCTAATCGGGAGCGGACCGTTTCGACTGACCGCTCGCGCGGCCGGCCAGTCGCTCGATTTCGAGCCCGTGCCCGCCTGGTACGGCGGCAAGACAGGCGCCCTCCAGCGCATACACATCGACGTCCTGACCGACCAGCAGGTGCAGATCGCACGCTACGAATCGGGCGGCTACAGCCTCATCGGGTACGGCCGCCAGGCCCTGTCGCCGACGGCCGCGGTTCATTACGCGACCGATCCAAAGCTCAGCGCCCAGCTCCAGGTGGTGCCCGCCGGGCTCACCTACTGGATCGGTTTCAATCTCAAGGCCGGACCCTTCGCCGGAATCGACGAGGGGCG
>Ga0209283_10001216_pt1 | contig 13837 bp, 15 predicted proteins | sample CZO8metaG_2_FD_188354 | JGI IMG/M metagenome (GOLD analysis project Ga0209283, IMG submission 188354) | Vadose zone soil microbial communities from the Eel River Critical Zone Observatory, Northern California, USA - CZOApr15con2H1.8 metaG... | ecosystem: Environmental > Terrestrial > Soil >...
CACTCATGTCGTTGGGAGAGCAGGTGCTTCTACCCGTGCTCACCTATCTGTTTCATGCGATCGATCGGCGCCTCGACGGTCGACCGACACTGATCGTGCTCGACGAGGCGTGGGTCATGCTCGCCAACGGCGCCTTTGGGGCTAAAATCGAGGAATGGCTGCGCACGCTTCGGAAGAAGAACGCGGCTGTCGTTCTTGCCACACAGAGCCTTACCGAAGTCGCTAACTCGCCAGTTCGAGACGTGATTCTTGAATCATGTCCGACGAAGATTCTTCTTCCCAATCCTGAAGCCCTCAATCCTGCGACCGGGGAGCTCTATAGAAAGCTTGGGCTGAGCAATCGGCAGATCGAGATCGTCGCGAGCGCGGTTCCCAAGCGGCACTACTATTATCTGTCACGCATGGGCCGACGCCTCTTCGACCTCTCTTGCGAGCCCGTTGCTATAGCATTCACCGGAGCCGGATCGAAGGAAGAGATCCTGACCGCCAAGCGGATGCTCCAACAGCACGGGCGGCATTGGCCGGAACACTGCTCCGGAATCGTGGCCTAGACGACTGGTCGGATTACTGGCGGAACCTCGCCGCCAACGATCTGAACACCGAACCACCCTATCGGCCGCAAATTTTATCGGAGGCAACCACATGCAACGACGATACATCTGCTTAGCGGCGGTCGTTCTCTGCCTCACCCTGCCCGCACGAGCCCGCGCACAGTTCGGCGGCTCCCAGATTGTCTTCGACCCTCAAATGTTTGCGCGCCAGCTCCAGCAGCTGCGGCAGGAGACAGCGGAGGTTACGACGCTTGCGCAGCAGCTTCAATACATGATCAAGAACACGACCGGCGGCGGCGCCGGCGTTTGGCGTTCGAATCAGAACCTACTTACTAATCTGGGTGATTTGATCAACGAACAGGAGGGGCTCTCGTACTCCGTTCAGGGCCTCACGCAGCAGTTCCAGCAGCTCTATCCCGGCTTCAATGCCACGTCGACTGCAGGAGTCCAGAGTCCACAAGCCACCGCCGAGACAACGCTAGACACACTTAGCGGGGCGCTGGCATCCGCCCAAGCGCAGGCGCAGAACTTTCAGGCCGAGCAAACACAATTGCAAAGTCGTGAATTGAAGAACCAAACTGCGATTGGCAATCTGCAGGCCATTCAAGTTGGCAACGAAATCGCGCTCGCGCAGGTGCAACAGGTCCAGCTACTTCGTCAGCTCGTAATGGCCGAGATGAGTTCGCAGAATGTCGCAGCTGCGAATCAGGTTAACGAGCAGGTACAAAGCAATTTGGCAGCACAAGCCATCCTGTCTGCTCCCTCACCTCCCGGCACGCCCGACTGGATCGGCGGTTCCACCGGGAGCATCCCCCCGCAACCATGATCGATGGAGGTCCTCAATTGCTCACGAATGTCCGACGAATGAAGGGGCTGATCGTCCTCGCTGGCATCATCGCTTCGTTGTCAGCCTGTCTAATCGCGTGCACGCGCAGAGAACAGGCGGTCAATTCCTCAGAAACCACGGCTTCACCGACGTCAACACCCACGCTGCCTGACTGGATTGGCGGCTCTCCTGGTCCGCCGCCGCCACAACCATAGCGGAGAAACCAATATGGATACTCTCAACGGAGTCGTTGCTCAATTCAATGTCGCGTCGAGTCACTACGCCGCTGCGATCCAACCGTTTGCCTTGAAGCTCTTCATCGGGCTTCTTTTCCTCGACATTCTGGTGACCGCGCTACAGTTTGGCTTGGATCAGGGCGATGCTGCTCACTATCTCGGACGGCTTTTCAAGCACGTTCTAAGTGGCGGTTTCATATACCTGATGATCATCAACGCGTTTCCTTGGATGGGATACGTGCTACAGAGCTTCAGCCGCGTTGGCACTTCCGTCTCAGGGATGCCTCATCTTGACCCAGGAACCGTTCTCCAAGTTGGTGGAAACATGGCTCAGACGATTTTCGACTCCCCGGCTAGCGCCAGTCTAATGCCGAATATCGAGCTAGCGATCGTTGAAAGCGTCTCCGCTTTTATTGTCTTACTATCGTTCGTGATTGCTGCGGCGGCCCTCACACTCACGCTGATAGAATCGTACCTCGTGATCGGAGACGCAGTTCTGCTGCTTGGTTTTGGCGGATCACGCTGGACCGCCTCGATCGCCGAAGGCTACTTCAGCTATGTAATTCGAGTCGGAACTCGGCTGCTATTCTTCTATCTCGTGCTCGGCATTGGAATCCAGATCGCGACACAGTGGCAAGCAGAATTCTCGCGGCTTGCCATCCTGTCTCTACCGCCCTCCCGTGGTTCACGACCTATGGAGTGCCGCCGAAATCCATCATGACAACAGTGTGCTCGAACGTGGTGCCCGTTCACGCGATGCTGAATCTGACCGCAATGTCGATCGTTTTCCTCATCATCACGCTGGCAGTGCCTTATACTGCTGCCAGTATCGTCAGCGGCACCGTTGGGCTGGCTCTAAGCCACGCGTTCGAGGCCGCCTACGTCGCGCAGACGATTGTCCGGCCTATCACGAGTGCGCTCCAGACCGGATTCAATAAAGTTGCTCGGGGTGCCTCCTCAGCGATGGAGACCAACGCCGAACCGAGTGCTTGGCTTCGGCCGATTGACCTCTCGCAACACGCGCGAAGAACCGCGAACCTCACGCCAGACGCAGCGCCTCGCGTTCCGGCACCGAGGGATGCGCATTCAACTTCGCTTATGGCGCCAGGCTCACGCGCCACAAGCGTTCTGAAGCCAGACACCACGCGGATGGCACAAGGAAACACGACTAAGCCGGCTGCCAGGCCGACGAGCACTGTCTAATCTTCCGCACCACCAGCGCGGCGAACTACCACCGACGATGTCCCGAGGATCTTTTGGCCTAAAACGACTCCAGACTATCGGCGCTCAGAAATTCATTTAGCCTCTTCGCCACGAGAGCCCTTCGCTGTGCCGTGAATTCCTTGTATTTTCCAAGATCAAGCAGGCCACTGTCAGTCGGAATACATTGGGCGTCGAACGACTCCTTTTCAGTCTTGACCAGAAGTTGCGGAAAATACTCTGCAGGTGGCTTATCGCTTATCGACCTGTTTGTCTTGCCACCGATGAACGCAAGGTTCGCGATGTCGTCTGCTTCTCGAGAAGTAAATCCGTTTTTCAATACCGCTTTCGGGAAGATGTGGTGAAATTGCAAACGATGCTGCGCGCCCGAGTGATCCAAGGCTATCGCCAGATTGGATCTCCAGTCCTTCGCGCCCGCGGCGCGGAAAGCGAGAAACATTGTCTTGAACAATGCGCTACGCTGGTTGCGTCCCTCAAGTTCGTTGGGTAGAACGTCGAGGCGCCCAACCTGAAGGCGTAAGCGCTCGATCAGGTCTTGGGCGCCGCCGCCTTGCCTTATGGTCGCGAGATCCTGATCAAGAATCGTCTCGCTTGACCCTCTCGAATATCGACCCTTGGCATTTGCCACCAAAGTCCAGTAACGGAGACGCTGCGACTCCCCGGGGCTGATCTGATAGTCCTGCCTCTGTCCATACGCGCCCAACGCGATCAGGATGAACGGCGACGACAGAAGCGCCGGGCTGTCGAGTAGCGCGTTCGACTTCACAAAGTTGAGGGCGAATTCCATACCTTCGCAACTCTTCGACCATCCATCTTGTAGCTCCTGCTGCGTCAAATTGCCCACGGTCAGAAAACGCGATTGGCCGGTGGCAAACGCAACGAGGTTCTTCAAGAACAGTCCGAGATCAAGCTCGAAACCGAGCTTCTCGCACTTCTCTTGAAAAGCTTGGAACGTTTTCAGAGAGTTCCGCCACCTCGCGGTAATCTGTGCCAGTGCGAGATCGGATCCTCTTAACTTCGCCCCGAGCGAATTCACTCGGACAAAGATCTCAGTCACCTCGTTGTAAGACAGTCGTCGTTCCAACACGTCCATGCGGTAGACGTACTTGCGGATCGACCGGAGACGCGCCAGGCGTTGGCTATACTTTTCGTATCTAGGGTCTTCAAATCCATTGATGCCCGCACGCTTCAAAAAAGCCGCGTCGCTATCAGACTTGAAAACTTCGGTAACCTTTATCCACTGCGGCAGCCGCTCTAGTTTTCGAGTGGCTACAACGAAAGTCATCCTATTAAATCGCCGCTGTAGATCGTCATCAGTCGAATCGGCCTCGTCCTCGATTATCTCCTCCTCTGCATCTTCGTCATCCCCTTCGTCTTCGTTAACTTCAGTGACTACCGTCAGTTCCTCTGGATGCTCAAGGTTAAATAACAAGTCGATGGGGCGACGCCGTCCCCTGGCCGATACCGGTTCACCTCTTATTACGGCCGACAACGACGTTAATCTCTGCTGGCCGTCTAACAATAGACGAGTGCTCTGATAAGGGTTTCGTTGTTGATCGACTGCGAATTCCTGTTGAGGCACAGGTTCGTCTGTTTCCCAGAGGAGGATAGCCCCTGATGGATAACCTCTATAAAGCGAGTCGAGCAGGTCGCGAACACGCGTGGATCGCCAGACGAACCGCCGCTGCATCTCCGGCAGCCGCAGCTCACCGCGCTCGATCATTCCGACCAGTTCCTCTACGCTCGCTTCGGCTTTGGCCATTTCACACTTGCCCCCGACCTTTACTCAATGCTGCTACCTGCACCCTCATCTAATTCAAAGCCATCGGCGATAGATCATTCAGCTCCGGAAGCGTCCGCAATGCCGGCCATTCCTGCGCAATTTCCTGCCAAGTTAGCGTTCCGATGCGAGCTGCAAATTCGCGACGTTGCTTTTCAGGAACGTGAGGCCATCCAGCAGACCAGGTTGCTTGACGATAACCTTCCAGCAAACAACCTTCATGGTGCTTAAGCCGGTGCTCGTGACAAATGAGTAGGAGGTAATCCTTGCCAGCCTCCCTAGCCAGGGACCAGCACGCCTCTAGGTTCCGCGCTATCTGATCGCGACTGATATCCCAGTCTGTAGACGGTGAAAGCCAGTCGTAACGCTTGCCTTCGATCCAGATGAAGACGTGCTCGCATTCGATCAAACAGTCAGCATGCGTTTTTCCTTCCAACTGGAGCGTTCGTGGAACTCCTGTTACATCGCCACGCTCAAGCGACCTGAGTGCCTTCTGGACTGCATCTCCATCCGATACGCGATCTCTTAAGATCCTCCACTGCCTGCCGGGTGGCGAAAGAAGATTGACATTCTTAATCATCCACGCCAGTCGACTAGCCGTAGCCGGCACTTCTTGCTCCGGCTCGAGGGCCATTCGCCCCAATGTTCCGCAGTTCGGCACCTCCGCTAAGCCTGTCGCCAATTGGACCAACCTCGAGGGCCAAGTCTGCCCGGCGTTGGCCCTCAGCCAGCTAAAAATTGGTTTGACGCGAGTGTCCTTGCTGTTTGTTGAGCTATCCACCACCAAGTTTTCTTCTCGGCAAAATCGGAGGCCCGCTTATGTTTCTGACGCTCCTGTTTGGACCGCTTTCGCATTTGAAAGCCGGGCCGCGATCTTGGTGAACTGCTGCAGCGCCGCCTCAAGATCATCCGCGATTTCTGCCGCGATCACCTCCGGCGCCGGAAGCGAATCGGTATCCGTCAGGCTCTTATCTTTGATCCAGAATAGATCGAGGCTGAGTTTGTCTCGCTTGAGCAACTCATCGTAGTCGTAGCAGCGCCAGCGTCCTTCCGGGTTTTCCTCGCTCCAGGTCTGCTTGCGATCGTGCAGCCGGCTCGGCTTGTAGCATTCGATGAATTCATCGAAGTCACTCCGTTGTATGGGCGAGTGTTTAAGGGTGAAATGCTTGTTCGTCCGAAGATCGTAAACCCAGAGTTGGTCAGTCCACGGCTCGCGACGCCCTTCTTTTTTCTCGAAGAAGACGACGTTTGCCTTGACGCCGGGCGAATACCAGACGCCTGTGGGAAGCCGCAACAGCGTGTGAACACGGCATTTCTGCAGCAGGTTACGCCGGACCTTCTCCCCCGCGCCGCCCTCGAATAGCACGTTATCCGGCACGACCATCGCCGCGCGCCCGCCAATCTTCAGCAGCGTGTAGATGTGCTGCACGAAGTTGAGCTGTTTATTGCTGGTCGAGGTCCAGAAGTCCTCACGCAAAACGGTCTGGTCTTCTTTTTCCGTGTCGCCCTCCTTATTCACGAACAACAGGCTCTGCTTCTTTCCGAATGGCGGATTGGCGAGCACCATCGAGTATTCCTGGCTCCACGGCGCGGCCAGGCTATCGTGTCCCGCATGGATAACCACTCTGTCGCCGCCGATTCCATGCAGGTACATATTCATGCCGCACATGCGCCCGACCTTGGGCGAGAGCTCCATTCCTTCGACCAGTTCCTCACGCAATTCGCGCTTCCGATCGGCGTCCAGGTCCTTCTCGAAACGATCCAATACATAACTGTACGCGTTGCAGAGAAACCCTCCAGTGCCCGCCGCGGGGTCGCAGATGCGGTCATCCGGTGTCGGTCGCATCACCTCGCACATGGTCTGGATCACCGGGCGTGGCGTGAAGTATTGCCCCGCGCCGCGCGATGACTCCTGCGCCGAACGCTGCAACAGTTCTTCGTAGATCGTCCCCTTTACGTCCACCGGCAGGCTCAGCCAATCGACCTTGTCGATCAGATTCACTATCAGCTGCTTGAGGAGGGCGGGATTGTGAATTTCGCCTCGTGCGCTCTTGAAGATGACGCCGAGCATCCCCGGTTTGGTCCCCAGCTCTTGGAGAATCTCGGTGTACTTGACCTCCAGCGCTGTTCCGTCGAGCGGCAACAGCGCCTTCCAGCTCAACGATGTGGGAATTGTGGCGGGTCGATTGTATGGCTCCTCGGTAAGCTGATCAGCCATTTTGAGAAAGAGGAGCAGGGTTAGTTGTTCGACGTATTCGAAGCATGAGAGGCCGGCGTCCTGAAGAACACCAGCGTAACTCCATGCGCGTTTTCCGATCTGCGAAGCGACCATCTAGCCCTCTCGCGAAGCAATCTGCGAAGCCGCCCTGCCGTTACGAATTTTCGCTCGTACGACGCGCGATGGTCTGCTCTTTCCGTTGCCGTCGCTGAATGTGTGCGCATCGCGCTCCGCAGCGATGCGCTTCAAAAGCTCCGAAGCCGGTTCGTCACTTGCGTCCTGCGGAACCAGCTTCCCAGCGAAAGCGTCTAGCAAGATCGACTGCCTCAGCGCGGCAGTTGATTCGAGCTTCATCTCAAGGTCCTTCTCAACATGGTCAAGTACCATCAAAGATGAGAAAGAACGCTGGTGTGCGATTCAAGCGATTACAGTACTTCGAATTGAGGACACACATGGATAGCGACGCTCGACGGGAGTACGAACCGGCAACGGTCCTGCACCCAGGGGAGACCGTCGCCGAATATCTAGAATTTAATGGATGGTCTCAACGCGACCTTGCGCGACGCACCGGTCTAACTCCGAAGACCATCAGCGAGATTTGCACCGGTAAAGCGCCAATCACTCCTTCAACAGCACTGGCGTTGGAGAAGGTGTTTCAGAGACCCGCTCACTTCTGGCTGAACCTACAGCGCCAGTACGACGAGGCAGACGCAAGGCGCCGAGCCAGTGCGAAGCTTGATGACTGGAAGCTGTGGGCTGAAGGATTCCCCATCAAAGAAATGGAGACTTATGGCTGGCTGGAACCACATGAACGTCGCCAATCGAAGGTTGAGACTCTTTTGAGTTTTCTGGGAGTTTCATCTCCAGACAGCTGGAATTCAGTATGGGAGGCTAGCAAAGTAGCATACCGGCAGACTCGGAGATTCCGAACCAGTACAGAAGCCGTTTCGGCTTGGGTGCGTGAGGCCGAGATAGAGGCCTCCCAGTTGGAGTTCAGCTTTCAACAATTCGACGAGCCGGGCCTTACCTCTTGTCTAACCAGCCTAAGACAGCTAACCAGAAAGAAACCGCAGGACTTTCTGCCCGCAGTCCAATCCATGTGCGCCAGCGTCGGGGTCGCGGTAGTTTGGGTGCCCGAACTATCGCACACGGGGATAAGTGGCTGCGCACGTTGGTTAACAGACCGAAAGGCCCTCGTCGCGCTTACCCTTAGATACAACACTGACGACCAAATGTGGTTCACCTTTTTTCATGAACTCGGGCATATCCTACTGCACCGCAAACAACGCCAATTCATTTTGGACAACGCAGTCGAAAATCTTCATGATGAAATTGTCGATCCTGAGATGCGTCCGCAAGAAGAAGAAGCGAATCGCTTTGCTGCTGACACCCTGATTCCACCGGACGCGCTATCGAGGTTCATCCGCGCAAACGAATTTACTAACGTGGCGATCAAGCGTTTCGCAGACGAGCTCGAGATTGGCCCAGGAATCCTCGTTGGAAGGCTTCAGAAAGAAGGAGTCTTAAAGTATTTCCAGGGAAACGCCTTGAAACAAAGATTTCATTGGGAGTTCGCTAATTAACGACACTCGCGAACGTCAAGAACTAAGATGAAGAAAGCCTACGTGTACATCACCTCTACAGGTTATGATCCCGAGCGCGGCAAAGCGATCAATGATCCTTATTTAGGCGACGTCCCCACACTTGGCGCTTGCATGCCAAACATCCGGCGTGCAGTGGTTCCCGGAGATCACATCTTTTTAGTCTCCGGCAGTGTCCCCGATGTTCGACAGTTTGTGGTGGCCGGCTTTGAGGTTGCTGAAAAGATCGACGCCGATGAGGCGCACCAACGATTTCCACGGCTCCGGCTACACATCGACAAAGATGGAAACAAGCGCGGGAACATAATCGTTGATGGACACGGCAAACAGAGCCTTCTGGATAATCATGACGGCTTTGAAGAACGCATTCATAACTATATTGTCGGCAGAGACCCGGTCGCACTCACGCAACCGAGGGAGATCCTGCGAGGGAGGGCCGAAACCATGGCCGTATTGCAAGAGGTATTCGGCAAGAAGGGCCGCGCCCCAATCAACGTCATCGGCCATTGTAGCCGACTGGACGAAAATCAGATCGACCAGATTCGCAAGTGGCTCTTGCACATCAAGCGCGCATCTTGACCGAAAATCAGTCATCGGCCTTCGACCGCTCGCGACGCATGTTCGCGACTGCAGCCGAACACTCGAAGATCTCTCTGAACGACGATCATCTCAACACTCTTGCCCGCATCGTCGCGCTCATGCAGCGCACTCTTCCTGCATCGAAAATTAACCTCCCAAATCTGCCCACAGCTAGTGGTCGTCCACTCAGTGCTCAACACGCTCGCAATTTAGCAATCAGACTCAGAGAGGTACTAGAAATGGGGCCCCTTGAGCCGTTGCTCACTCTGCCGGAGATACTTTGCCACCGATTTAACATCTTAATCTTCCAAAATGCACCAGCGCCTGTGGCTCACGGCTGCGCTGCCATCGATAGATATGGATTGATCTCTCTTTCAGGGCAGATCGATCCTTCAGAACACTTATTCGTATGCGCTCATGACCTTGCCCACCTACTCGCATTTGTGCGATCGCGAGCATCCGATGGCTGCGCACTACACCGAAACACCACCGTCCTCGTGAAGTCACCGTCCGAACACTTCGCAGATGCCTTCGCTGTGGATCTCTTGATACCACGAGAAGGTCTTAAAAGCGCGGCTTCTGCCGTGCGCCGACTACTCAAAGCCACCAATACATCTATTGGTGACGTGGAACTTCTGCACCTTGCTCGAATATTCGGCGTACCGTTCTCAGCGGTCGCGAGAAGCTGTGAGCGGGCTGGAATGCTTCCGCCCGGTAGCGCACTCACACTTGACAGGTTTTTAGTTCGGAGGGGCAGAGCGAAGAGCTCAATTCCTAAGCTTGCCCCCTCGGCCATCGGTACGCATTCCACCGGTTCCAGCGCCGCTAAACGCGATTATTCCGTCGATCCTCAATAATCCTCAATGACGCAAGCTCATGCCAGTGAATGCGAGCGCCCTCGCCAGTTCTTCGTCTTCGGCAAACACACCTCGCCGCGCGGCCTTTCATCCATTCGCACCGGGAAGTCGAACCTACATCCAGAAGTAAACAAAGCGTAGCACATGAAGGGCAATAAGGACTGTCGAATCGTAGGTGTCGGAAAGCGTCGAGATGGACGCCCACGCTATTGGTGTTTGGTCCATCACGCAAATGCAACCGCCAAGTACGGAAAGCCGGCAGTGCAGTGCAGATCTGCTCAAATTCGGGAGATACATCCCACTGAGGCATTGACTCTTGACCCATCGCTCTACCGCGGTGGCGTTGCGATCTGGGGTGCCGTACCGCCAGTTTACGATACCACCCGCGGCCCGAAGGAACATGGAATTCATGTCCACGCTCGCCAAAGCGAAAGGGGACCCAAGATCATCGACGGCACCTTCAGGTCTGTGAGGCTGATTGGATCCACCGCCGAACATCAGAAAAGAGAATTCTCTATTTCCGAACTCGACGCCATCTATTACATGGCTTCGTCTTTGTTTGGATTCCAAGTAAAGCAGATTCAATGCCCTCTCTGTGGATTTGACCACGTCGACAAAGACTGGTTTAGCGTTCATGCGCATCGACGGCAGAGAGTTCCGCGATAAAGAAGTGGCAATCGGCAACCCAATAGCTAAGATCTACGAGGCCTTTGGACGTCAACCTCACTCCGTCGTGCCCGCGTCCAGAGAACTTGACCTTGAGCAGCGCAAATACCCAGGTGGAATACAGATCTGGGGATCCAATTCTGCGATCTTGCGGACTGCCAGTAAGAACGAAGAATCCGGAATTCACATCCACGCCTTCGAAAATGACACGAAACCTCCCACGATTGACGAGACCTTTCGCCGCGTGCGCATCGATGGCATCACTCTCGACCCGATGCTCATCCGGACCCTAATGGCCCAGACCGCTCTACCCCACACCTACGGTAGGGTTGTGGACGCCTCCTGCCCCGAGTGTCACAAGGGCCACTTCGATACCGGCGCTCGCTCTTTCACGCCTCATGAGCAACACACTTGCTCCCGTTGCAAGACGACGTTTCGAACCACAGGGCGCTTCCGTAAGACAATTGGAAATCCCGCGATTCGGATCCTGGCCGCGCTAGCGAACAAATCCCTTCGGGCACCCCAAATCCACGACACGAACCTTTTGCCGGAGACTCTTTAGGCTCTCGCAATGCATCGCAATATTTTGGAACCCATGCGCCGGTTCCGCTGTGAGACGCCCGCTCGGGGTCCGCAAGCCTCCGCCGCTCGCGCGCATCCGCTAACGCCTGACCCGACCCACGTCTCCGCTTCGCCGCCGCTCTCATTGGTGGCGTTCTCTGCGCTAGACCGTGGAGTCCGTCTAGCGTTATTTGTCATCGGCCATTGCCTCACTCTAATCTTGTGAAATGGGACGGCGGACATCGGAGCTGTGACGGGGCACGAGTCTCCCCAGGTAACGGCACGGAGGGTCGAGCAGAGTACGTGCCTCTCCCGTAGCGTTACAGTCTGGCGGGCAGCAGGCCGGTATTCAGCGTCTGCGACGGTGAAGGGCCAGTCCGCGATGCTGCCGCAAACGAACGTTCGAGACTCGCCTGGGATTATGGTCCCGCAGCTGCGATCTGGTGGGATACGATAGGAGGGCTTGGGCGAATATGAAACCGGCGTGCGCGCTCAAGAACTGGCGCGTCCTCGTCTGTGGCGCGGCTATGCTGTCGCACGTGTTCTGACCACGATTCGACCATAAAATACTCGATGTAGCGCTCGGGCATCGCGACATCCGAGAACAGGCCCCAGAATACCGCTCCGTCGCGGTACCTGATCGTTCGCACCGCGTTCATTGCGTGTCTGAAGTCTGTAGCTCTGGCGGGGTCGATCTCGTATTCGATGGAGACCATCACCGGGCCTGCATCAGGCTTGAGTTCGCCGGTTACCTCCGGCGCGGGCATGAGGCTCTCCGGTTCGGACACGAAGCTTTCTGATTCGGACAGATGGTAGCGCAGCCCTACTGCAAGCCCAACGACGAGCAGCACAGCCGCAAGGTCCAAGGCTAGCGGAACGGTGCTGCGCGAAGCGGCGCCGCCCCACAGGAGACCGCCAAGCGCTATACTTCCTTGGACGACTAGCTGATAACTGGCCAGAGCACGTGCCTTAACCCATTGAGGAACAACAACTTGGGCAGTAATATTGAGGCTGGTCATCCCAAGCACCCATGCTAGTCCGCCTAAGCACATCGCGGCATAGGCCGCCCATGTGACATTGACCCGCCCCAGAATTGCGGTGGCCGCAGCATAGATGACGGCTGAGACACTCAGTGTTTGATCACGCGACAAGTGGCGACGCACCTGTGGCATCAGCAGACCGCAAATGACGCCGCCGGCGCCGAAGAAGCCAAGCAGCACGCCATAGCCCGTCGCGCCAGCGCCGAGCTCATTCCGAGCATATAAGGGGAGCAACGCGGGCATTGCACTGGCACCGATGACAAATGCTCCGGCCCGAACCAGAACAGCAGTAAGCGGGCGAGAGTATCGCGTATAACGAATTCCTGCTTTGATAGCACCCACTAATCTCTCTGCGGGCAGGGTTGATTTAGTTGGTTCGCGACGCCAGAAAAAAAGCAATAACACGACACCTAGGAATGACGCCGCATTGATGAGGAAAGCGGAGCCAACGCCAATGGCCGCGATTAAGACACCGCCCAATGCGGGCCCGATCGCTCGCGCCAAATTGAACTGAATACCGTTTAGAGCGATCGCCGCGGTTAGTTCGTCGCGCGGTACCAGTTCCGGCAAGCTCGCCTGCCATGCCGGAGCGTTGAGGGCCGCACCAATTCCGAGTACGAAGGTTAGTAAGAGCAATACCCAGGGCGTCATTGCACCTTCGACAGTTAGCCAACCCAATAAGGCAGCGGCGACAAACATCCAGCCTTGGGCGAAGAGCAGAAGTCGCCGCCTATCGACAAGATCAGCCAGAGCGCCGGCAGGGATGATAAGTAAAAAGACGGGAAGCCCGGAGAGCGTCTGGACGAGCCCGACCATCAGGGCATTGGGCGCGAGTGATGTCATCAGCCACGCAGCCGCTACGTTCTGTATCCAGGTACCAATGTTCGAAGCGAATGCAGCGACGAACAGGCCCAAAAAGGCGGTTTGACGCAGTGGACTCCAAAGGGAGACCTCCGCAGTCTCGGAGAAGCGACGTTCCGATCTCGGTCCGCCATATGTTGCTAGATAAGCCATTCTTCGCAGTGTCTACTTCAGGTCAGTACCTGTAGGTCGCAACCGGCTGTGGAAGAAGCCCTCGCTGGGCGACAAACTGCTCACTCTAATTTTGTCTGCCGACCAGCGAGTGGATCTCGGCGATATACCCGCCAGGAAATTGCACCATGGCTGCATTCCGATCGTCGGCTTTGTAGGGATCGACGAGGACCGTTACGCCGGCAGCTTTAGCTTTGGAGAGCGTATCCGAGAGATTAGCGACCTCGTATCCGGTTATCTCTCGTCCATAGGGATACGGCAGATGGCCATCCGTAACGACCACGGTCACCTTTCCAAACTTCGACTGCACCCGGATTCGGCGATAAGTATCAGTCGGACGCCCGATTTCGACGCCAGGGGCATGTGCAATATCGGATATGACTTCTCCGTGAGAGAAGGCCAAAAAGCTCCTAATGAAAGCTTTCACTGCATATGCGGACACGTAAACACGGTTTTCTGGGATGCTCTGGAGGCCCGCATACGACGGCGCGATGGTATGCCAGTAGAGCTGTGTGTTCACCCCACCCGGCCATTGGATGATAGCATCGCGCCCGATCGGATCGTTGAACGGACTTACGAGGATATCAGCGCCCGTCGCGCGCGCAGCGCGGATGGCCGAATCCATGTCGGTCACAAGATAACCCGTGCGCTCTGACCCAAATGGAAACG
>Ga0209283_10001220_pt1 | contig 13818 bp, 8 predicted proteins | sample CZO8metaG_2_FD_188354 | JGI IMG/M metagenome (GOLD analysis project Ga0209283, IMG submission 188354) | Vadose zone soil microbial communities from the Eel River Critical Zone Observatory, Northern California, USA - CZOApr15con2H1.8 metaG... | ecosystem: Environmental > Terrestrial > Soil >...
AGATCGGCCGCGATGTCGTTCCGCACCCGCCTCTTCGCCTTCCTCGCCTTGACGGGCGTTCTGCCGGTGGCGCTGCTCGGGTGGCTCTCGTTCTCCCTCCACCGCGCCGAGGTCGAGCGCGCCGTGGGCCGCGCACAGCTCTCGGTCGCGGCGGAGGCGGCGCGCAACGTGGAGCGCACCATCGCCGCCGGGATCGACGGACTGCGCCTGTCGGTGGGCGCGCTTCCGCTCGACCAGCTCTCGAATGCCGAGCTGGCGTCCGTCTTGCGCATCCCCTACCGGCAGCTTCCCGCCGTCGGCGCCGTGGCGCTCCTGGGCAACGACGGCAAGCTGCTCGCCACCCCGGTGTACGAGCGGGACGCCGAGAAGCCGGACGCGTTCTCCGAAGCCGATCTGCAGTCGCTGCTCCGACACGCCCCCGTGGGCCTCGCTGGGCAGACGGGCACCGCGCTGGGAGTGCCGTATCGCGGGTCGACCGGCACCACCCGGCTGCCCGTCGCCCTGCGGCTCGACCGGGTCCGTCTGCTCGCGGCGGAGCTGTCGCTCAAGGAGATCGCCTCGCGCCTCTCGCAGCTGCCCGGGACGGCCTTCCTCGCCGGCCAGGGCGGCACCGCGCTCGCGGGGCCGGCCGAGCTGTCGCCGGACGAGAGCCAGCTCGCGGCGGCCGTGGTCGCCTCGCGCGCGCCGCTGGCGCGGCTGGTGCGGCGGGCGGACGGGGCGGAGTGGCTCGCGGCCGCGGCGCCGGTGGGCGCCATGGGCTGGGCGGTCGGCGTGGCGCAGCCCGCCAGCACGGCGTTCAGCGGCGCGGTGCGCGTGCGCGACTACACCCTGTTCTGGGCGGCGGTCGCGCTGCTGCTCACCGCGGTGCTCGGAGCGCTGCTATCGCGCGGCCTCTCGCAGCCGGTGCGCGAGCTGTCGCAGGGTGTGAGCGCCCTCGCGGAAGGGCGCTACGACCAGACCGTCCAGGTCGACTCGCGCGACGAGCTGGGCCAGCTCGCCGACGGCTTCAACCGCATGTCCCGCGAGATCCGGCGCCGCGACGAGGAGATCCGCGCCTGGAACGCCGAGCTGCAGCAGCGCGTCGACCACCGCACCGCCGAGCTGAAGATGGCGCAGGACCAGATCCTGCGCACGCGCCGCCTGGCGGCGATCGGCTCGCTCGGCGCCGGCATCGCCCACGAGCTGAACAACCCGCTGACCGCGGTCTCGGGGCTCATCTCCCTCGCGCGCAAGCAGCTGGGCGAGTCCTCCCCGCAGGCGGAAACGCTGAAGCAGGCGCTCGAGCAGGCCCGGCGGGTGAGCAAGGTCGTCGGCGACCTGCGCCAGTTCGCCGAGCAGGAGCGCACCCACGGCGGCCGGCGCTTCCCGCTCTCGCAGCCGGTACAGAGCGCGCTCGACCTCTACGCCGAGGAGCTGCGCGACAAGCGCATCGAGGTCCGCCAGGAGCTGAAGGACGGCCTGCGCGAGGCGCAGGGCGATCCGGTGCAGATCCAGCAGGTCGTCGCGCACCTGGTGCAGAACGCCATCGCCGCCATGCCCGAGGGCGGCGAGCTGCGCATCGGGCTCACCGACGTCGCGGGCGACGCGCTCAAGCTGACGGTGAGCGACTCCGGCAAGGGCATCCCCGCCGAGATGCGCGAGCGCATCTTCGACCCGTTCTTCACCACCAAGGACGGCGCGGCTGGCGTGGGGCTCGGGCTGTCCATCTCGCACAGCATCGTCGAGGCGCACCACGGCCAGTTGCTGGTCGACAGCGCGCCCGGACGCGGCGCGACCTTCACCATCCTCCTGCCCGCCGCCGCGCCGGCGGCACACCTGGTGTAGGCACCGTGGCTGACGAGCTGCACAAGGAAGCGGAGCTCCTCGGCCCGGGGCTGATCCACGAGATGCGGCACCCGCTGATGGGCATCAAGGCGGGGCTCGAGCTGCTCGCGCGCAAGACGGGGGTCGGCCACTCGGACGAGTACCGCCTGGTGGCCCAGCAGGTGGCGCGCCTGGAGGAGCTGTTCCGGACCTGGCAGGACCTGTTCACGCCGCAGCGCCTCCCGCCGACCCTGTTCGCCGTCGAGCCGGTCGTGCAGCGATCCGTGGACCTGCTCGCGTACCGCCTGCGCAAGCTGGGCCCCCGATTCGTCTTCCGTCCCGGCGGGCCGACGTACGGCCACGGGACGGCGAATGCCGTGCTGCACGCGGTGACAAATCTCATAGTCAACGCGTCCGACGCGGTCGAGGAGACCGGCCGCGTCGAGGTCCGCATCGTGGGCGGCAGCAGCGGCCCCGAGGTGCGCGTCTCCGACGACGGAGCCGGGATCGCGGAGCAGGACCTGCCCCGGGTCTTCTCGCCGCGCTTCACCACCAAGCCGGGCGGCCGCGGATCGGGGCTGGGCCTGCACGTCGCCCGCACGGTCATGGAGCGCAGCGGCGGCGGCGTGCTGCTCGTCCCGCCGGACGACGCGCAGCGCCTTCCCTGGGCGCGCACCGAGTTCGCGGTGCGCATCGCGAGGGTCCCGTAGCGTGGCGCGGCGGAGCACCAGCCGGCTCGCCCTCGAGTCCGTTGCCGTGCTCTGCGCGGTCCTCACTGGAGCCTGGTGGGTCTTCAGCCGCGCGGTCTACCGGGCGGCGCCCGAGCTGCGCGCCGGAATCCCCAAGGCTGCGTCCGCCGCGGTCGAGGAGGCCATCGTCGAGGCGGTGAGCGGGCCGGTGCAGCGCACCACCTCGCAAGGCGACTGGGCGGCGCTGGTCGCGGGCGAGCACCTGCGGGCCGACGACTCGCTGCGCACCGGCATTGGCGCGCGCACGGACCTGCGCATCGGCGATCGCGCCCGCCTGACCGTCACCGAGTCCTCGCAGCTGACCATCCGCGAGATCACCAACAAGCTGCACAGGTTCCAGCTGGCCCGCGGCCGGGTGAAGGCCGACTACAAGCCCGATGCGCAGCGTCTGCTGCGCATCGAGAGCTCCGGCGGAGTCGTCGAGTCGCGTGGAGCGCGCTTCAGCGTGCTGAGCACCGGGACCGCGGTGGCGATCGCGACCGACGCCGGCGCGGTCACCCTGCGCGCGCAGGACGGCAGCGTCGAGGTGCACGAGGGTCAGCAGGCGTTCGCGGTGCAGGGCCGCGCGCCGTCCGCGAGCGAGCCCATCCCCGCCAGCGTGCTGCTCAAGGTCGCCAACGCCGCTGCAGCCACCGACGGGCTGTGCGCCACTGTCGAAGGAGTCGCGCCGCCGGGGGCCGAGGTCACGGTGGACGGCGCGGCCGCGGCGCTCTTGCCGGACGGACGGTTCCGCGTGCCGGTGGCGCACACCGGTGGCCGGCGCGAGGTGCTCGTCGCGCTGCGCGACGCTGCCGGCCGCGAGGAGACGCGGAAGGTCCGCTGCGTGGACCCGCCGGCGCGCATCCGCGACTTCGCCATCCACTGGAGGAAGCGGCCGCCATGATCGCGCTGCTCCTCGCCGGCCTGACGATCGCCTCGGACCCGCCGCGCGTGCAGCTCGGCGAGACGGCGAACGCGCGCCTGCGCATCGAGGCGCGCTCCCTGCCGCGGCTGTCGGCCAGCGCGGGGCGGATCGAGAACCTGCGCGCCGCGGGCGAGGGCCGCTGGGAGGCCGATTACCTCCCGCCCAGCGACTCCGTTCCGCAGCTCGCGGTCATCTCCGCCACGGCCGGCGGCGAGGTCGCCCTGTTCACCCTGCCCCTCTGGGGACAGGGGGACGCCGTGGTCAAGACGCGGCCCCACGCGCGGATCGAGGTGCGGATCGGCGAGGAGCGCTTTCCCGCGGTCGCCGACGAGACCGGCACCGCGGTCGTCCCGGTCAACGTGCCGCCGGGCGTGACGGCCGCCAAGCACGGGCAGCAGTCCATCGACCTGCACGTGCCGCCGCTGCGCCTGCTACACGCGGCGCTCGACCGGGACAAGGCCCGCGCGGACCGCGAGGAGCGCGTGCAGGTGCTCCTCTTCGCCGTCCGGCCTGATGGCGGGCCGCGCGACGATGCGCGCTTCACGGTGCGCGCGAGCCGCGGTGAAATCTCGCCGCCGCGGCCGCGCGCGCCGGGAGTGTACGAGGCCGCCTGGACGCTCGCGCCGGGCCCTGCCGGCCGCGTGTCGCTGTCCGCCCAGCTGGCCGGCGCGCCCGACTTGCCCAGCGAGGCGGCGCTCGAGCTGGAGCCAGGTCCGGTCGCTTCGCTGCGCCTCGTCCCGGATCGCGAGCGGCTCATCGCCGGCGAGGGAAGCTTCGCCGCGCGCGCCATCGCGCTCGATGCGGCCGGCAACGCGAGCGCCGAGCCTCTCCGTTTCGAGACGACCCTGGGCGAGGTGCGCGGAAGCGGGCCCGAGGTGAGCGTCGAGGTGCCCGCCTCGTTCGGCGGGCGCACCGAGCTGCGGCTCACCGCTCGTCCGCTCTCCCGCCCCGAGCCGGCGGCCGGGATCGCGCTGCCTCTCTCCCCGGCCGAGCCGCAGATCGCGGAGATCGAGCTCCCCGGGAAGCGCGTGCTCGCCGACGGCGTCACGCCGTACCCGTTGCGCGTGCGGATCCTGGATCGGTTCGGGAACCCGACGCCGGACGCACGGCCGGAGGTCACCGCGGAGCGCGGCAACGTCGCGGCGCCCGCGCGCGCGGAAGGGGGCGCCTACGTGGCGACGTACCTGGCGCCCCTCTCGCACGAGCGGACCGACGCGACGATCGCCGTCCGGGCGGGGGCGGCGCAGGCCCGCGCGCGGCTCGAGCTGCTGCCGGAGATCCGGCGGCTCGCGCTCAGCCCCAGGCTGGGTTTCCTGACCAACTTCTCCGGGCTCGCCTCGCCGCTCGCGGCCTTCGAGACGTCGCTGCGGACCAACCGCTGGGGACCCGAGCTGGCGTTCTCCGCGGACGTCTCCTACGCGCTGCAGAACGCGGGCGGGTCGTCGGCGGAGGGGATCACGGCGCGAGTGCACACCGACTGGGTCGTTGCGGCCGTGGGAGCGGCGTGGCGCTTCGCGCTCGCGCCCGGCGCGCGCGGTTGGGTGGGCGGCGGACCACAGCTCACCACCATCCTGACGCGCACGCAGCTCGCGGGCATGCCTGCCCAGACCGGCGTGGCGCTGGTGCCCGGCGCGTACCTCGCCGCGGGAGCCGAGCGTCGCTTTGGAACCTTCCTCCCCTTCGTCGAGCTGCGCGCTTCGATCGGCGCGGACCCGGCGCTTCCCAACCTGCGCGGCGCGCTGCGGGCGCTGGCCCTCACCCTGGGGTATCGCTTTGAGCTGCTCTAGGGCCATCGCGCTCTCCGTGCTGCTCGCCGCCTGCTCGCGCGGGTCCACGCGACCGGCGCCGCTGCCCACGTCGGTGCAGCCGTCCGCCGCGTACACGTCGGCGGACGCGCCGGTGGTCATCCTGGGCGAGCATTTCGAGCCGCTGGCCGTGCAGCAGGTCGGACGAGGCGGCGCGGTCGAGGTGGACGCGACGTTCCGCGCGTTCCTCGGCGCCACCGAGCTGAACAACGTCCGCTGGGAGGCACCCGACCGGCTGACCGCGACCGTGCCCGCCGGTCTTTTCGGAGGGCCATACGATCTCCACGTCCTGGGCCCGACGGGCGAGGGCGTCCTCGCAGCGGCGTTCCGCGGGTCGAGCGCCCGCCCGGCCACCCTGACGGCAGCGATCACGGCGCCAGGCCGCGTGGAGCTGGGCACCCAGTTCGGAGTGGACTTCTTCGTCGGAAACGCCGGCGAGGTAGCCGTCGAGGGGCCGGCGATGCAGTTGATGGGCGATCCGGGATTGGCGATCGTGACCGTGCCCGGGGCGCCCCCGGAATTCCAGCCGGGGCAGACGGTGCACTACGTGGCCCTGATCTCCGCCGCGTCGCGCGGGTCCTCGCAGCTCCTGGTCCAGGCGACCGGCCTGGACGGGTTCACCGGCTCGACGCTGACGGCGGTCGCGTCGACCAGCGTGCAGGTCCTGGCCCCGCCCGTGCTCGCCGCGCAACCGGCGCCAGTGCCTGCCACGGTCAGCGTCGGCCAGAAGTTTGATCTGGCAGTGGACGTCACCAATTCAGGCGACCTGGACGCGGTCGGCCTCACCTTCGCCGCCCTGCGAGTCTCGGGGCCAGGAGCGATAGCCAGCGATCCGCCGCCCGCCCCCCAGGACGTGCCGGTCGGCGGGACGCGCACGTTCCACTTCGCGGTCCAGGCCGCCTCACCCGGTCTGGTGACTGCCGCGGTGAGCGGTGTGGCCTCCGATCCGATGAGCGGCTTGCCGGTCGCGCTGGAGGTCGCCTGGAATCCAGTCCTCGTGCAGACGCCCGCGCAGGTCGCGGCGAGCTGGGTGCAGCTGCCAGGCTCGGTGGCGCCCGGCCAGACCTTCACCGCTTCGCTGGCGGTGACGAACGGCGGGCAGGCGCCCGCTCAAGGCGTCGCCGCGACGCCCGACCCGCCGTCGGTGCAGCCCTCCGGTGCAGCGAGCTCGGCGGCAGCGGGTACTTCGTTCGGAATCGGGGGCGGCGGCACCCAGGTGTTCACCTGGACCTTCACCGCCAGCGCCCCGCTCGGCAGCAGCTTCCAGCTGAGCGCAGGCGCAGCGGGCAGGGACGAGAACTCCGGCGCCTCGATCACTGCAGCGTCGGTGACCAGCCCGCCCGTGGCCGTGCAGAACCTTTCCGCAGCCTTCAGCGTGGCGCCCTTCGTCCTTCGCGGCGACGGGTTCAACCTGGCGCTGCACGTGGGCAACGCGGGCGCCGCGGCCGTGAACGCGGTGACGCCTTCGGCCCTCTCCGTGACCGGGGGCGTGTCGTGCGGGGCGGTTTCGCCGCCGAGCGCGGACCTCGCCGCGCTGACAGGCTCGGCCGTGTTCACCTGGCCCTGCACGGCGACCATCGCCGGCCCGGTGCAGTTCGGCGCCTCGGTGACCGGTACGGAATCCGGGACCAATGCGCCGCGCTCGGCGAGCGCCTCGGCGAGCCTGACGGTGGTCGACACGCTCGCCATCGCCTCCAACCCGCTCGGTGACGGCACCGTGGCAGCGTCGGTGTTCGGCTTCGCCGACCGCGTCTACGTGGGCCCGCGCACCAATGGTGCCGGTGCAGTCCGGTTCCAACCCGATGGTTCCGGACGCGAGCCCATCTCGTTCAGCTTCGCCGTGGACCCGACCGACCTGAACCAAGCGACGGGACCATACCCCTCCCTGGGGTACACCGGCTGCGCTACCAACACGTTGCAGTGCGGGCCCGACAACGAAGACGGCCGCGGCTTCTTGGGCTCCGCCACCATCGCGGGCGTACCCTGGCTGGTCGCCGGCGGCGCGCGCAGCGGCGCAAAGCTTTCCCACGTCTACGCGAGCACCGACGCGGGTGCGGCGATCGGCTTCTCCTACGTCTTCCTCAAGACGATCCTCAGCCCGTCCCAAAAAAACACCACGCTGATGACGGACTTCGGCAACCTCCTCATCATGGGCTTCGGCGGCAAGGGCCTGATGCTGGTCGCGCTCAAGGCGATGCCATCCCCGCCCGGTGAGATCGCCGAATGGGGAGTGACGGGCTTCGACCTCACTCCCTACAGCGTTCCGGGTATCTCGACCGGGACGCAGGTAGACGCAGCGCGCGGCTTCGGCGGAATGCTGCATGTGTTCAACAGCGGCGGCTGCGCGCGCATCAACGACCCCGACGTCACCGTGGGCAACCTCAGCTGGAGCTCGTGCACTCCTTCCGCGCCCGCGTATGCCGCGAAGGCCTCGGTGGCCACGCCGAAGAGCGCCGATCTGACACCGGCCGACTACGCCTTTCCGGCGGTGCTTCCCTACGGCGGCCGCCTGTACGCTGCGCGCAACACCATTGCCGGACCGCAGCTGTGGGCATGCGCGCCCGGCGCCGACGGGGTGTGCGATCCGGGAGACTGGTCGCTGATCGCGCCGAACGGCAGCGGCGACGCCCAGCTCACGCAATTCGACGACCCGGCCAGCAGCGCGATCACGTTGCTCGCCGCGACCTCGACGCACCTGTACGTCGGATTCAACAACGCGGGAGGAGTCGGCGTGTTCCGTTCGGCGCTGGCCGCGCCGGCTTCGCGCGCAGATTTCCAGCGCGTCGGCCCTCCCGGGCTGGGGTTGTCGGCCACGCGCATCTTCGACGCGAAGGCGCTCGTGTTCGCGGGCAACCAGTCCGTCTACGCCACCGTCGGCGACGGCGTTTCGCCGTTGAGCCTCGTCCGGCTGGTGGAGTGAGGACGCGCGCGATGCCGAGCATCCTCATCGTCGACGACGAGCCGGTGGTCCTGGACGTGCTCAAGCGCCTCCTCGAGGAGGAGGGCCGCGAGATCGCCCTGGCGGGCTCGCCCGACGAGGCGATGCGGATCGCCGAGCGCGGCCCGCTGGACGTGGCGCTGATCGACAAGAACCTGCAGGGCGCTTCGGGCCTCGACCTGTCGCGGAAGCTGAAGGCGCTGCAGCCCGAGCTGGAGGTGATCCTCATCACTGGCTACGCCTCGCTCGACACGGCGATCGAGGCGGTCCAGATCGGCGCCTTCGACTACCTGACCAAGCCGATCGACGACTACGCCGCGCTTGCGCTCAAGGTGCACAACGCGATGGAGAAGTCGCGCCTGCACCGCAATCAGCGGGAGCTGCTCGAGCGCCTGAGCGAGTCGGAGGCCCGCTACCGGCACCTGGTCGCCTCGGCGCCGGACGCGGTGGTCGTGTACGAGGTGCAGTCCGGCCTGGTCCAGGACGCGAACGGCGCGGCCGTGCAGCTCTACGAGTACACGCTCGAGGAGTTGACCCGCCTGCGCGCGACCCAGCTCGGCCCCACCGAGCCTGGGCGGCAGGAGCACCGGCGCAAGGACGGGACCGCGTTCGCCGCCGACGTGAGCGCGACGGAGTTCTCGCTCAAGGGAAGGCGGCTGCGGGTGCAGTCGGTGCGCGACGCGACCGCGGCCGTGCAGGCGGAGCGGGAGCGCCGCGCGCTCGAGGAGCGGCTGCGCGTCTCGCAGAAGATGGAGGCGGTGGGCCGCCTCGCCGGCGGCGTGGCGCACGACTTCAACAACCTGCTCACCATCATGTCGGCGCACGCGGAGTTCCTCTCCCAGCAGCTCGGCCCGGACAATCTCGAGGTGCAGGGGATCGCGCGCGCGGCCGAGCGCGGAGCGGCGCTCACCAAGCAGCTGCTCCTCTTCAGCAGGCACAAGCCGGTCGCGCACGAGCACATCGATCTGAACGGCGCGGTCACCGAGGTGATGCGGCTGCTCGCCCGCGTGCTCGGCGAAGGCGTGCGGCTCGAGTCGGAGCGCGCGCGCGACCTGTGGGGGGTGCGCGCGGACCCCGACCAGATCGGACAGGTGCTGATCAACCTGGCCGTCAACGCGCGCGACGCGATGCCGCGCGGCGGAACGGTGAAGGTCGCCACCGTGAACGAGCTGGTGCGGGAGCCGCGCACGCTGCGCGGCGCCGAGCTTCCCCGGGGCCGTTACGCGACCCTGTCAGTGACCGATTCCGGCGAGGGCATGAGCGAGGAGGTGCTCGCGCGCCTCTTCGAGCCGTTCTTCACCACCAAGGAATTCGGAAAGGGCACCGGCCTCGGGCTGGCCACCGTGTACGGCATCGTGCGCGCCTGCGGCGGCGTCATCGACGTCGAGTCGCGCCCCGGCGCGGGCAGCACCTTCCGCATCTACCTGCCCGCGAGCGACGAGCCGCCGGCGGCCAAGGGCCGCGTCGCGCACCCGCCGGAGGACGGGCGCGGCGAGACCATCCTGGTGGTCGAGGACGAGGATCCCGTGCGCACCCTCTTGCGCCGCATCCTGGTCGACCACGGCTATCGCGTGCTCGAGGCCCGCGACGGCGCCGACGGGCTGCGCCGGTCGCTGGAGCACGGGGGCGAGATCCACCTCCTGCTCACCGACATGGTGATGCCCGAGATGACCGGGCCCGAGCTGGCCCAGCGGGTCGCCGCGCAGCGCCCCACCACGCGCGTCCTGTTCATGACCGGGTACACGGAGCACGACGCCGCCGGCGCGGCGGCGCTGCTGCACAAGCCGTTCTCCAGCACGACGTTGCTCGGCCACGTGCGGCGCCTTCTGGACGCCGGATCGCTGAAAACTTGACCAGTGCGCGTACGTTCAGTAGGTTCTCGTGCTCCGGAGGGGACCGATGACCGAGACGCTGACCGAACGCCAGGAGAAGATTCTCGCCTTCATCAAGAAGAGTATCCAGGACCAGGGCTACCCGCCCACCATCCGCGAGATCGGCGAGCACTTCGGCATCCGCTCCACCAACGGCGTGAACGACCACCTCAAGGCGCTCGAGCGCAAGGGGTACCTGCTCCGCGGCGAGCTCAAGAGCCGCGCGCTGAGCGTGATCGAGGGCGGCAAGCCCGCGCGGTTCGTGCGGCGCGAAGTGGAGCCCGCTCCCGACATCGACCTGGGACGCGTGGTGGAGGTGCCGGTGGTGGGGAAGGTCGCCGCGGGCGCGCCCATCCTCGCGCAGGAGAACATCACCGATCACGTGCGCATCGACAGCTTCCTGCTCGGCGACGCCAGCAAGAAGGTCTTCGCCCTCAAGGTGGCCGGCGACAGCATGATCGGCGACGGGATCCTCGACGGCGACTACATCTTCGTCCGCAAGCAGTTGCAGGCCTCGCCCGGCGAGATCGTGGTCGCGCTGATCGAGGACGAGGCGACGGTGAAGCGGTACTACCCCGAGGGCGACCGGGTGCGGTTCCAGCCGTCCAACCCGAAGCTCAAGCCGATCTACGTGGCGCGCGACGAGTTCCGCGAGACGCAGATCATCGGCGTGGTGGTCGGCGTGTATCGCCGGATGAATTAACGACCCTTCGGATCGGGCTCGCCGGACCGGGGGCGGAAGAGCGGGCAGCTCCGCACCGGCTGCCTCGGGTACTTCTCTGGGAGCAGCGGGCAGAGGATGAACGTGCTGGTGCCCGTGCGCACGTACCTCGGCGGGGCCGCGCAGCGGTGGCAGAGGCTCTCCGGGAACGGCAGCTCCTCGCTCACCGCGCAAGCCTACCTCGCGCCGGCCTTGCACGGTTCCGGGGCTTTCTCGTGCGTCACCCAGGTTCGACCGCTGCATGCGAATATTGCGAAGCTGAAACAATCCGGGAGCCTCCCCGAAGTAGGGTCTTCGCCCGATGCACCGGTTTCCCGCGAACCCCCCGCGGAACGACAGGCTTGCCGACCTCGACGACCCCTTCGAGCTCGGCGTGGCCGCCGCGGAGATGGGCACCTGGGATTGGGACATCCCTTCCGGGCACCTCCGCTGGACTCCGCAGATGTATCTGCTGTTCGGCACCGAGGCCGGCCGCTTCACCACGACGTTCGAGAACGTGATGGAGCTCATCCATCCCGAGGACCGCCCCCGGGTGGAGGCGCACGTCGCCAGCGCGGTGCGCGAGTTGAGGCGCTCGGCGATCGAGTTCCGCATCCGGCGCCCCGACGGCGGCGTGCGATGGCTCCGCTGCACGGGGCGCGCGTTCGCGGACGATCGCGGCAAGGCCATCCGCATGGCCGGCGTGACCGAGGACGTCAGCCAGGAGAAGCACGCGGCGAGGCCGCTGCACGCAGCGGATGCGGTCGAGGGTTCGCTGTCGACGCGGCAGGTGGCCCAGCTGCTCGGGATTGGCGAGGCGAGCGTGAAGCGCCTCGCCAACGCGGGCGGGATCGGCTTCTTGCGCTCGAGCCGCAAGGACAGCCGGCGGTTCGCGCCCGAGCAGGTGCTCGAGTACCTGCGCCGGGTCGCCGGGGAGACGCGCGACTTCGAGGCGGCGCTCGCTGCGGCCAACCTGGAGGGTTGCGTGGCCGCGCTGATGGACGAGCTGGGCCGCGGCTCTTCGCTCGACGAGCTGCTCGACGACCGCGTCCTGCCCGCCGCGTCCGGCGCGCCAGGCCCGCTGGTCAGGGAGCTGCTCACTCGCCTGCCGGCGCTGGTGAGCGAGCCGCGCAAGTCGATGCCCGCGTTCCTCGCCGTCTTTGGCCACGTCGAGGGTTTCACGACCGAGCTGATCGAGTGCTCGCTGCGGGGCCACGGCTACTCCGTGCTGACGCCGGCCGCGAGCAACGGGTCCGCGCAGCTGGTGGACCTGGTCGAGCGCGTCCGGGCCCGCGTGGTCGCGCTGCTGGCGGGCAGCGACCCGGCCGCGCGCCACGCGGCCGCCGAGGTGGCGGCCTCCGTCGTGGCGCGGCTCCGGGGCGTGGTGGTCGCCGTGTACGACGACGGCCGAGCGGCGCTGGCCCGCGGCGTGTCGCGCGTGCGCACCCTGCGCGAGCTGGGCCGCCTGCTGCCCTGAGGCGCTGACCGTCCTCACGCAACCTGCGCCCGGCGGCGGAGACGCCACACGCCGTGGGCAAGCAGACCGGCGGCGAGGGCGCCGGCGATCGACGCGAGATCGCGCCCGGAGATGCCGGACAAGAGCAGCAGGCAGACCGCGACCGCGGCGATCGGAATCGCCGGTCCGCCGGGCAGAACCACCACCGTGCCGCCCACGGGCGTGAGGCGGCGAAGGAACGGGACGGCCGCGGCCGTGCCCAGGTACGTTATCAGCCGCGTGCCCGCGGAGAGCGCCGCCAGCTGGACGAAGGTCCCCGACAGGGCGAGAGGCAGCGCCAGCGCGCCGAGCAGCGCGATCCCCACCCAGGGCGTCCGCCAGCGCGGGTGCAAGCGGGCCAGCGCGGGAGGGAGCGCGCCTCCCGCGGAGATCGCGTACAGGTAGCGCGGCCCGGCGAGGATCGACGACGCGATGGTGCCGACGATCGACAGGGCGGCGCCCAGGGTGAGCAGCGCTCCTCCTCGCGGCCCGAGGAGGCGCCCTGCGGCATCGGCGAGCGGGGTCTTGCTCGCCGCCAGATCCGGGAGCGTCCCCACCGCCACGATCTGGACGGCGGCGTAGAGGATCGTGACCGCCAGGATCTGGAACAGCAGCGCGAACGGCACGTCGCGCCGGGCATCGCGATATTCGCCGGCCGGCGCAGCGGTGTTCTCGAAGCCGCCATAGGCAAAGAGCAGCAGCAGACCCGCCTTGGCCAGTCCCGCGGCAGGGAACGCGAAGACCCCCTCGAAGCGCTCGGGCTGGAGCGCGAGCAGCCCGGCGGTGATGACCACTCCGAGCGGGATCAGCTTCGCGGCCAGCAGCACCGCCACGGTGCCTGCGCCGAGCTTGACCCCTCTCACGTTGATGGCCACCAGCGCGACGAGCGGCAGGCCGACGCACAGCGCCCGCCCGGGACCCTCTCTCGCGGCCGGCACGAGGTAGCCCAGCGCCTGGGCGAATCCCGCGGAGAGCGTCGCCACCGCTGTGACCCGCCCGACAAAGCTCATCCAGCCGACTGCGAATCCGGTGGCCTCGCCGAACGCCGCCCGCGTGTAGACGTATGCGGCGCCCGGCTGGTCGAACCGGCTGCCCGCCTCGACGAAGCAGAGCTGGACGAGCGCCACCGCGAGGCCCGCGAACGGCACGGCCCAGACGCTCGCGGAGCCCAGGTAGGCGGCGGCCGCCGCGGGCAGCAGGTAGACCCCGCTCCCCACCACGCCATTCAGGGCGAGGGCGAGCACCGCCCACCGGGAGAGGACGCGCGGCAGGGCTTCGCTGGGGGCGATCTCGCCTGCGTCGCTCGCAACGGTACCGACCTGTGCCATGCGCCTCGCCCAGCAGAAAAACTACCGTGCCATTCGCCGGCATCGCAAGGACGCAACGCGTGGAGCCCTTCCCGCCTCGGGCGCAACGATCACCTGAGTACGCGCTCGTGCGGCAGCTACTGCTTCGTGAAGGACAACCTGCTCATTGATTGGTCTCGCCGGACCGGTCTGTCACGGCGCACTTCCTGCCTTGGAGCTCCCGTGCTTCAGGCCTCCTGGAGCACG
>Ga0209283_10001221_pt1 | contig 13808 bp, 12 predicted proteins | sample CZO8metaG_2_FD_188354 | JGI IMG/M metagenome (GOLD analysis project Ga0209283, IMG submission 188354) | Vadose zone soil microbial communities from the Eel River Critical Zone Observatory, Northern California, USA - CZOApr15con2H1.8 metaG... | ecosystem: Environmental > Terrestrial > Soil >...
GGTCAGTCAGGCGGCGCACCGCCGCCAGCACGCGGGCGTAGTTGGCGAGCGGCTCGCCCATGCCCATGAACACCACGTTGGAGATCCGCCCTAGCCCGCCGGGCACCTCGCCGCGGGCCAGCGCTTTGGCGCCGGCCACTACCTGCGCCACGATCTCCGCCGCGGTCAGGTTCCTGGTCAGCCCGGCCTGGCCGGTCGCGCAGAACGGGCAGGCCATCCCGCAGCCCGCCTGGGACGACACGCACATGGTCACGCGGTCCGGGTAGCGCATGAGAACCGACTCGACGTAGGCGCCGTCGAGCGCGCGCCACAGTGTCTTCCTCGTCGTGCCCTGATCGCAGGTGAGTTCGCGCTCGGCGCTCAGCAGCCGGGGCAGCAGCGCGCCGGCCAGCTCCGCCCGGATCCCGGCAGGCAGGTCGGTCATGTCGGCAGGATCATCCGTCAGCCGGCCGAAGTAGTGCCGGGATAGCTGGTCCGCGCGGTATTGCTGCTGGCCGAGTGCCGCTGCGGCGGCACGCCGCCCGGCCGGATCCAGGTCAGCCAGGTGCCGGGGCGGAGCCTGCCGACGGCCCTGCTGGCCGGTCAGCCCGCTGGCCAGTGCCGGAAGGGCTGCACTCGACACCCGCGCTCCATTTCCGCCTGCCCGGCGCCGCTCCGGGCACAGGCCGTTGCAAACCCTTAACAATATCCGCACAGTGCATTAGTGACCTGCGACAAGTCGGTAGATTTCGTTGACATGCCAACCTTGCGCAGAGGGCCCAGGGACACCAGGATAGCCGCCGAGCCCAGGCGGCCCACGGTCCTGCTGGAGAGCGACAGCCCTTACGCAAGCAGGCGCCTGGTGGTCGAGTGCGACGGACTGACCACGGCCGCCTACCTGCACGACAAGACGTCGCCGATCGCGGCCACGTGGATCGCCAATCACGAGCAGGCCCCGGCGTCCACGGACCTGGCCAGGCTGAACGCTGGCCATGCGCCGGTAATGCCGGTTGGTCACACCAAGCACCCGGAGGGCCGGCCGGTGCCCGAGCCGCACCGGCTGCGCGCACTGTGGCTGGAAGAAGGTGACGGTGCCGCGCTGCTGGAGAACGGCGAGCTGCTGGCCGTGATCCCCGGCTGGTCTGACATGTCCAAGGGCATGCCCGGCTACTGCCGGGACGTCATCGGCCAGACCCCGTTCGGCTGGTCACTCGACGACGCGACGGAAGGCCTCGGCCCGCGAGTGGAGCAGGCGGCCAGGTTCTGGCGCTGGCGGGCCGACCACGAGGCGTGGGCCCGCTTCCAGCAGGCTGTGCTCGGCCACCTGCTCGGCAAGCTCGGCCCGGGTGCCAGGTACTGGGACGTGGGCGGCGGCAAGGATCCGCAGGTCGGCGTCTCCGAACGGCCGCCGAACGGCTACCGGAACTACACGGTCCTTTCGACCATCGGGATGTGCAGCCAGCGGATGCCGGTGGTCGAGCAGCTGGTGGAGGACGTGAGCCCGCAGGCCAGGATCGAGCTCGCGATCGCGACCACGCTGCCGAGCACGGAGGCGGCACGCATCTTCCTGTGGCTCGCCCAGTACCCGTGGCGCGACGTGACCTGGTTCGGGCCAGGCCACAGCCTGCGCTGGTACCACGAGCCCGCCACCTTCCCGCTGGGCGGCGGGTACGGGGCGGTTCTGCTGCTCGACGAGCCGGGCGCCCTGCTCGGCCCGGACGTGCCCGACCTGTCCGGCTTCACATTCGCCGGCGATAAGGTGCGGTGGCTCTGGGTGGTCCCGACCACCGAGCGGGAGCGCCTGCTCGCCAGGGAGCGGGGATCCGCGAGCCTCGTTACCCAGCTCGCGGCGCAGCGCCGCAGCTGGGTGGTCGGCTAGCAGCTGGCGGCGGGCCCGGGCAGCGGCCGGCCCGGGCGCTCAGGTCGCGCTGGTTCCCTGCTCACCTGCTGTGCGGTACGAACACCGTCAGCAGCAGCCAGACCACCGGCGCGGCTACAAGCAGTGAGTCGATCCGGTCCAGCACGCCACCGTGTCCGGGCAGCACCGAGCCCATGTCCTTGATATCCAGATCCCGTTTGATCATCGATACGGCGAGATCGCCAAGCGTGGCCGCCGCGACAGCCGCCGCCCCCAGGATGATGCCCTGCCAGACGTGCCCGTGCAGCAGCGTGACCAGCAGGATCGCGCCGCCGGTCACGCCGGCCAGCACCGACCCGGCGAGTCCCTCCCAGGTCTTCTTCGGGCTGATCCCCGGGGCCATCGGGTGCTTGCCGAGCAGGATTCCGGCGAAATACCCGCCGACGTCGCTGCAGACCGCCATCGCGACGAAGATGAGCGTCCGCCGGGAGCCATCCGGCCTGGCCAGCATGAGCGGGACGAACATGGCAAGGAGCAGCAGGTAGGCAAGGGCAAAGACGCCAGCGGTGACGTCGCGCACGTAGCCAGCCGTCCCGCCGGGCAGCCGCCAGCCAAGCAGCACGATCACGGTCCCGACGAAAGCGGCCAGCGCCGCCTGCTCGCCGCTCCAGTACGCCAGCCCCAGCATTGCGCCCCCGCCGGCCGCGATCGGGATCACTGGCATGGCGATCTCACGGGTCCCGAAGGCGCGGCTCAGCTCCCGCAGGGCGACCCCGACCGCGATGGCGACCACGCCGAGGAAGGTGACCTTCAGGGTGAAGAGAGTCAGCAAGGTAACGCCGCCGAGTGCCGCGCCGACGGCCAGCGCGACCGGCAGGTTCCTGCCGGTGCGGATTGTCTTGCCCTCGCTCACCGGCCCGCCTCTGGATGACCGGCGCGCCGGCTGAATGGATGCAAGCTACACCTCGAGGAGCTCAGTTTCCTTGCGCTTGAGCAGTTCGTCGACCTGCGTAATGTAGGTATGGGTCAGGTCGTCAAGTTCGCGTTCAGCCCGGCGGCCGTCATCCTCGCCCGCGTCGCCGCCTTTGACCAGCTTGTCCAGCGAGTCCTTGGCGTGCCTGCGGATGTTGCGGATGGAGATCCTGCCGTCCTCCGCCTTGTGCCGGGCGATCTTGATGTACTCCCGCCTGCGCTCCTCGGACAGCTCAGGGAAGTTCACCCGGATGATCGCGCCGTCGTTGGACGGGTTGACTCCGAGGTCGCTATTCCTGATCGCCTTCTCGATGGAACCCATCGATGACTTGTCGAAAGGCTGGATGACAACCATCCGCGGTTCTGGCATGTGGAAGGAAGCAAGCTGGTTCAGCGGCGTCTGCGTCCCGTAGTACTCGGCCGTGATCTTGCTGAACATCGCCGGGTGCGCGCGGCCGGTGCGAATGCCGCTGAACTCATCCTTCGCGACCACGACGGCCTTCTCCATCTTCTCCTCGGCCTCGAGGAGGGTTTCGTCAATCACTGCGGCTCCTGTGGGTCCGTCCATGTCCCGGCGGGCGCCCGCGGGCGCCTGGCATCTTCCATGGTGCCAGGCCGGGAAGCCAAGCCACGCCCGCCGCCAGCCGGATGCCCGTCATCAGCGGACGAACCGGCTAACCAGCGTGCCGATCTTCTCACCCCGGACCGCCCGCAGCACATTGCCCTCTCTCATCAGATCAAAGACCACGATCGGCAGGTCATTGTCCATGCAGAGGCTGACCGCGGTGGCGTCCATGACCCGCAGCTCACGGCGCAGCACCTCGCCGTAATCCAGCCGGTCAAACCGGACGGCGTCGGGCGAGAGACTCGGATCGGCGTCGTACACGCCGTCGACCTGCGTGCCCTTGAGCACCGCCTGGGCGCCCATCTCCAGTGCCCGCTGGGCGGCACAGGTGTCGGTGGAGAAAAACGGCGCACCGAGGCCGGCACCGAAAATGACGACCCGGCCCTTCTCCAGGTGCCGGATCGCCTTGCGCGGTATGTAGGGCTCAGCCACCTGGCCCATGGTGATCGCCGTCTGTACGCGGGTCTCCACGCCCAGCTTCTCCAGCACGTCCTGCAGCGCGAGGCAGTTGATGACGGTGCCAAGCATGCCCATGTAGTCCGCGCGGGACCGGTCGATGCCGCCCCGCGCGGACAACGTGGCGCCGCGGAACATGTTTCCGCCGCCGACAACGGCCGCGATCTGGATGCCCTCGCGGGCTGCCGCTGTGATCTCCCTGGCGATATGGCCTACTACGCCCGGGGAGATCCCCAGCGGCTCATCGCCAGCGAACGCCTGGCCGGAGAGCTTCAGCACTACGCGGTGCCAGCTCGGATGCGCGTCCCCGCCGGCTGCGGGCTGATGTTCCGTCGCGGCGGCCGCGTGATTCAAGACCGCATCGCCATCCTGTTGCGTTGCGCCATCGTGCACGGGCCCCATCCTCCGCTCATGACGGCTGCCGGGTCAGGCGTTGCCGTTCTTTCCGTTGGCTCACCCAGCCTGGCCGATCTGGAACCTCGCGAAATTGCGCACGGTAACTTTGCGCTCGGCGAGCACCTGCTTGATCGTCTTCTTCGGATCCTTGATGAAGGGCTGCTCGACGAGCACGACCTCCTTGAAGAACGCGTTCACCCGGCCTTCGATGATCTTGGGGATCGCGCGGGCGGGCTTGCCTTCCTCGCGCGTCATCTGCTCGGCGATCCTCCGCTCCTTCGCGACGACCTCGGCAGGAACGTCGTCGCGATGGACGTAGGCGGGCATGCTCGCCGCTATCTGCTGGGCGATGTCCTTGCCCGTCTCCGGGTCAGCGGAATCCAGCTGCACAAGGACGCCCCTGGCCGGCGGCAGCGAAGGGTCGGAGCGGTGCAGGTAGCTCGTGATGTAACCGCCATCGAGCCGGGCAAACCGGCCGAGTTCGAGCTTCTCCTTGAGCGCGGCACCGGCCTCCTCGATGAGCTGCTGCACCGTCGTGCCCGGCCTGACCTCCACGCCGAGCAGCGCAAGCCTGTCGGTGACCCCGGCGGCCATCGCCGCGCTGGCGATATCAGCCGCCGCCTGCTGGAACTGGCCGGTCTTGGCGACGAAGTCGGTCTCGCAGTTGAGCTCGACGAGCAGGCCCGCGCTCGTGCCATCAAGCTGCGCGGTGACCAGGCCGTTCGCCGCCGTGCGCCCGGCCCGCTTGGTGACATCCTTGGCGCCCTTGAGCCGCAGGGCCTCCACCGCGGCGTCAAAATCACCGGCGGCGTCCACCAGGGCATTCTTACAATCGAGCATGCCGGCGCCGGTCTGCTCGCGCAGCCGCTTCACGTCAGCGGCGCTGTAGTTCGCCATTTCTCATCTCTCGCTTCGTCTTGTCAGGAGGCCGTCTTGTCAGGAGGCCGGCTGGCCGGGTAGGGCGGTTCGCCGGGGAGGCGGCTGACCCTGGCTGGCACCGCGAGCCGCGAATCCCGGGTCGCGTGGTCAGTCCGATTCAGCTGGCGAGCCACTGGCTGCGGCCTCGGCCTGCGCGCCGCCTGCTGCCTGCGCGCCGCCGGCTGCTTGCGAACCATCAGCCGTCTGCGCGCCGCCGGCTGCCTGCGCACCATCAGCTGCCTGCGCACCATCAGCTGCCTGCGCACCATCAGCCGCCTGCGCACTGTCAGCTGATGACGCGCTGTCCTCGGCGGCGGCCGCGGCTCCCTGGGTGGCCGCATCGGCCGGCTGCTCAACGCCACCGCCTGCCGCGGCCGAACCGCCTGCCGCGGCCGAACCGTCCGCCACAGCTGAACCGTCCGATGGGGCCGCGCTGGCTGCCGTGGCCGAACCGCCTGCCGTGGCCGAACCGCCTGCCGTGGCCGAACCGCCTGCCGTGGCCGAACCGTCCGCCACAGCTGAACCGTCCGATGGGGCCGCGCTGGCTGCCGCCGTGTCAGTGCCCGCGGAGGGAGCTGCGGCTGCCGGGGTGGCGCTGGCGGCGGGAGCACTGGCGGCGGGAGCACTCGCCGGCGCCGTGCCGCTCGCCGATGCACTGCCGTTCGCGGCGGCACCGTCACCGGCGCCTTCCAGCAGCGCCCGCTCCCACTCGGGGAGCGGTTCCTCGGCACCGAGCACGCCATCAGCCCCCACGGCAGGCTTCTCCTCGCCGACTGCGGCTCCCGCCCTGGCGATGAGGCCGTCGGCCACCGCGTCCGCCACGACCCTGGTGAGCAGCGCGACGCTGCGGATCGCGTCGTCGTTGCCGGGAATCGGGTAAGTGACCTCGTCCGGGTCGCAGTTGGTGTCCAGGATTGCGATCACCGGGATGCCCAGCTTGCGCGCCTCGCTGACCGCGATGTGCTCCTTCTTGGTGTCGACCACCCACAGCGCGCTTGGCACCCTGGCCATGTCCCTGATACCGCCCAGCGACCGCTCCAGCTTGTCGTGCTCGCGCCTGAGCTGCAGCAGCTCCTTCTTGGTCCGGGTAGAGCCAGCGACATCGTCGAAGTCGATCTCCTCAAGCTCCTTGAGCCGCTGCAACCGCTTGTAGACGGTGGTGAAGTTGGTCAGCATGCCGCCGAGCCAGCGCTGGTTCACGAACGGCATCCCGACCCGGCGGGCCTGCTCGGCGATAGCCTCCTGGGCCTGCTTCTTGGTGCCCACATACAGCACCGACCCGCCGTGCGCGACAGTCTCTCTGATGAACTCGTAAGCCCGGTCAATGAAGTCCAGCGACTGCTGGAGGTCAATGATGTAGATGCCGTTGCGCTCGGTGAAGATGAAGCGCTTCATCTTCGGGTTCCAGCGCCGGGTCTGATGTCCGAAATGCACGCCGCTCTCAAGCAGCTGCCGCATGGTGACGACCGGAGCCATGCCGGTGTCCTTTCCTGTCGTGCGCCTGGCCGCGGGGCGAAGGCGCGTCTCGGTTGGTCCTGGCGCCCGTACGACCCCGCCGCGGGTTACTGATCCCGCGGACCGGAGAGGTGCGTTCCGCCTGGGAACCGGTGCCGGATTCCCTGGCGGCAAGCGGACGCGCGAATTTGCCGATGCGGCGCGTGCCTGATGATCACACGGACTACTCCGGCCGTGCGTAGTCTACATGCCCCTGCCCGCCTGCCAGCCCGGACAACCACTGCACACGACGCCTCGGCGAACGACGTGATGGTCCAGCTGATCACGCTGGAGTCGATCGACCCGCCCCGCGCGAGCCCAGGCCATCTCATTGATCTCTTCAGCCCCGTAGACCTCATCTATCTTGCGACGTCGGCCCGGTGCGGAGCACCTCTTTCATGATCGCGGAAACTTTGGCGGGCCCTGGAGGCTGTCGCACAACTCGTGATCTTGGAAGGTCAAGGTCATTTTGCACGGCGTGTTGCGTCTCTGTGCCCCACTCCGCTGGTCACACGACCGCCGAAACGACGCCGATGCCCCACTCGGATGCCGTCGCAGCCTGCCAGAAGAAGTAATGCGACAGCCTCCCTGGCACCACTTAGTTTCCGCGATCATGAAACCGCCCGCCCTGCCGGGAGGTCATGCCCTGGGATGCGCCTGGCGGTAGGCGGCCAGCAGCCGCTCGACCGAGACATGGGTATAGATCTGGGTGCTCGCCAGCGATGCGTGGCCGAGAAACTCCTGCACGCTCCTGAGGTCCGCGCCGCCCTCCAGCAGGTGGGTGGCGGCAGAGTGGCGCAGGCCGTGCGGACCGGTATCGGGTGCGCCGGGCACGGCGGCGATCCTGGCATGCACGACCCGCCGGGCGGTGCGCGGATCCAGCCTGCGTCCCCGCGCGCCAAGGAAGAGGGCGTGGCCGCTGCGCTCGGTGGCGAGCAGCGGACGGCCGTTGCGCTGCCAGTGCCGGACGGCGCGGGCAGCGGGCACGCCCACCGGGACAGTTCGCTCCTTGCTGCCCTTGCCCAGCACGCGCACCGTCCTGCGGTCGTCATCGATATCGCCGATGTCGATCCCGCACAGCTCGCTGACCCGGAGCGCCGACGCGTAGAGCAGCTCCATGATGGCCGCATCGCGCCAGTCGAGCACGGCCGCCACCGGATCCTGGCTGGCAGCCGGATCCTGACCGGCGGACGGATCCTGACCACCGACCGGATCCCGGCTGGCGACCGGATCCTGACCGGCGGGCGGATCCTGACCGGCGACCGGATCCTGGCCGCTGGCCGCGCCGTCATCGGCGTGATCACGCTCCCCGGGTGCTGGCCGGCGCCCGGCGGCCGCGCCGCGCCCGGCCGCCGGGGCTTCCCCGCCCGAGTGGCGGCCACCAGCGGCGTCGAGCACGGCGGCCACCTGGTCGGCGGCCAGCACCTGCGGGAGGTGACGCTGCGCCTTCGGCGTCCCGAGCAGCGGCCCGGGATCAGTGGCCAGCCAGCCGCGCGAACCCGCGAACGCGGTGAACGTCCGCGCCGCCGCGGCCCTACGGGCCAGCGTGCTGCGCGCCTGGCCGGCGGCATGCTGCGCGGCGAGCCATCCCCTGATCATGCCGACATCCAGCCCGGCCAGGTCGGTCATCCCGGCCTGGCCAGCGTGCCTAAGCAGGGACCTGATGTCACCCAGGTAGGCCCGTACGGTATGTGCCGACAGTCCGCGTTCCGCCGCTAGATGCTGATCGAACGCGGCCAGCCGCCGGGCCAGGCGGTCCGGCAGCGGCTGCTCCATCGTCCCAGTGTCAGCCACCGGCCGGGCCGGCGGCGCGCAGGCGCGCCCATGCGGGCTACCCGGTCGGCCAGCGGTAGGAGCCGACGACGGTGGCGTCGGCCACCACCGGGGGCTCCGCGCAGCGGCTGCCGATGTCGCGCTGGAAATCCGCGAAGGCGCTGCTCTTCGACAGGGGGTTGACCTCGCCCTCGATCGTGGCGACATGGACGAAGGTCACGCCATCCGCCAGCCGGAACGTCGCGTACCGCAGGCCGCCTGGATCGTCCTCGGCGAGCTGGGCGAACACCCGCTCCACCAGCCGCTGGTTTTCCGCTGCGGCGTCGGCCCGCGTTGTGTAGCGCACGACGACTGTGTTGCTCATGATGACCTCCGGTTGGTGATGTCGCGTTTGCGAGTTCGGCTGTACATACCGGCGGGCACCGAAAACTCATCGGCCGGCCGCCGGGACCGATGACTTCTGCCCGGCTGCCGGGTATACACGGTGGACGGCAAGCACAGAGCTGGCGGATCTGAAAGCACATGTCACGAACCGCGGGAGATCCCGCGGCAATCAGCGGGAGCACGATGACAGTCACGGCGCATGCATTCGCGGACAGCGACGAATTCGCGCGCCGCGTCGATCCTTTCCGGCGAGAGCTGCTGGCGCACTGCTACCGGATGCTCGGGTCGATCCACGACGCCGAGGACATGCTGCAGGACACGTTCCTGCGGGCATGGCGCGCACACGACGAATTCGACGTCAGCCGGGCCTCGCTGCGCACCTGGCTGTACCGGATCGCGACCAACGCCTGCCTGACCGCGCTTGAGCGCCGTCGCCGCCGCCTGCCGTCGGGCCTCGGCGACCCGAGCCACGACCCGGAGGCGGCACTGGAGCTTCGCTCCGAGGTCGCCTGGCTACAGCCGATACCCGACACCCTGATCGGCTCTCAGCCCGGCGATCCCGCGGCCATCGTGGCGTCCAGGGGCAGCATCCGGCTCGCGTTCATCGCCGCGTTGCAGTACCTGCCCGCCAGGCAGCGGGCCGTGCTGATCCTGCGTGACGTACTGGCCTGGCGGGCGGCCGAAGTCGCCGAGCTGCTCGGCACGTCAACGGCTGCGGTCAACAGCCTGCTGCAGCGTGCGCGGGCGCACCTGGAACAGGTGGCGCCGGTCGAGAACGAGATCGCCGAGCCCGGCGATGCGGGCCAGCGCGCCCTGCTTGACCAGTACGTCACCGCCTTTCAGGACGCCGATGTGACCGCCCTCATGCGGCTGCTGCGCGAGGACGCCGAGCTGGAGATGCCGCCGTACCTGACCTGGTTCTCCGGCCGCGAGGCCGTCGCGCGCTTCCTCGCCGCCAGGACACGGGGTATCGGCGGCATCTGGCGGACGGTCCCGACCGGCGCCAACGGCCATCCCGCGATCGCAACCTACCTGCCTGGCAGCGACGGCGTCCCGCACGCGCACGCCATACAGGTGCTCACGATCACCGGCACGGGCATCGCCAGGATCGTTGCGTTCATGGATCCGCGCTTGTTCGTGACGTTCGGGCTGCCGCAAGAACAGCCCGGGTAGTTTGGTCGGCTAGCCTCCGGCAGCGCCTGAGTTCTGCCTTGGTCGCTGGAGGGGCGGCAGCCGGCAGCTGCGGCCTCTCCACCCGGCAAGGGCTTGCCCCAGCCGATCACCGGTCGTTTCTGGCCCGCCAGCCTTTGTCCGACCGTTCGACGAAGCCTGCGGCGGCGAGCGATCCCAGGCACCGGATGGCCGTGTCCAGGTCCACGCCCGCCGACACTGCGATCGATGCGGGGCCGCTGCCGCCACGGGCCGGTGCGGCCTCAAGGACGGCGCGCGTGGCCGGGTCCAGGTCATCACGCGGTACCGCCGGACCTCGCCGCCGCCCGCCGAGTTCCTCGCCGACCGGCGAGACATGTTCAAGGACATCGCGGGCGCCGGTCACGCAGATCGCGCCCCATTCCCTGATCATCTCGTGGCAGCCGGCCGACATGACCGAGGTCACCGGCCCGGGGACGGCCATCAGCGGACGGCACAGATCGCGCGCGCGGACCGCGGTGCTGAGCGCGCCGCTGCGCAGCGCAGCCTCGATCACGACAGTCCCGCGGCTCAGGGCGGCAATCACCCTGTTCCGGATGAGAAACCCGGGCCTGGTCGGCCTGCGGTCCGGTGACATCTCGCTGACCAGCACTCCTTGCGCGGCGATGGCGTTGAAGAGCTCGAAGTGGCCCTTCGGGTAGCCGTAAGCCAGCCCGCTGGCCAGGACGGCCACGGTGACGCCGTCGGCGGCCAGGGCACCGCGGTGGGCGGCGCTGTCAATCCCGAAAGCGCCGCCGGAGACGATCACCCAGCCCCGCTCGGCCAGTGCCGCCGCCATTTCCGTGCTGACATGCGAGCCGTAGGCCGTCGCGGCACGCGAGCCGACGATGGACACCGAGCGCAGGCAGGCGAAGCGCAGGTCGGCATTGCCCCGCAGCCACAGCGCGACCGGGCCGGCATCGCCGAGCGCCTCCAGCTGGGTTGGCCACTCAGGGTCTCCCGGGCAGATGAGCCGGAGGCCGTTCAAGCGCCACTCGGCGAGCTGGGCGGGCGTCGGTGCCTGGCCGATGCGCGCTGCCCACCGCTGCAGGGCGCGGTCCAGCCCAGGGATGCAGCTGCGTTCCCGCGCTCGACCGCGACCAGGGCCGCCAGACCCCGGCCTAGGGCCAGCCCCCGGTGGCACTCCAGCCTCCCGTGCCACTCCGGCCGTCCGCAGATCGCCGGCCGTGCGCAGATCGCCGACCGTGCGCAGATCGCCGGTGGCGCGCAGATCGCCGGCCGCCCGCAGATCGCCGATTTCCCACAGCCCGACCGGTTCCGGCAGCCTGCCTGCGGCCGATGGCCCGCCGGCAGGCAGCGCGCCTGCTGATTCAAGTGCGCCCAAGTGTGCGGGCGCGCCCACCGGTTCCGCTGGCTGGCCGGCCAGCGGGTGCTGCCCGGCGGCCAGGGCCGTGACGATCTCGGCGGGCGAGCAGCGACGCAGCAGGGCGCCAAGCACGAGGTCACCAGGATCGGCCACATGGCTGAGGACGGCCCTGGCCAGCCGCTCCTCATCGGTCACGCTGGTCATGCCGCAGCCCCCAGCCAGAGTCCCAGCGCATAGCTGACCTCCGTGATCGTCGGCCTGGCGACATTGGCCAGGTCCGCGACGGTCCAGGACAGCCGGATCACCCGGTCAACGCCGCGGGCACTGATCTCGCCCAGGTCCATTGCCCGCTCTAGCGGGGCGAGCGCGCCCGGCGCGGGCGCGTAGCTGCGCCGTAGCTCGCTGCCCGGGATCTCGGCGTTGAGCCGCCAGCGAGTCCCGCGCAGCCGGAACGCGGTCCGCTGCCTGGCCAGCTCCACCCGCTTGGCCACCACCGAGCTCGGCTCGGTGAACTGCCGGTCGCTCAGCAACTCGGCGCGGCCGACCGGCAGGAACTCCACCTTTACGTCCACCCGGTCCAGCAGCGGTCCGGACAGCCTGGCCAGGTACCTGCGGCGCGCAGCCGGCGGGCAGGTGCACCCCGACCGTGCCGCCGCGGACGACACCGCCGCCGCCGACCGCGCGCACGGGCACGGGTTGGCCGCGAGCAGTAGCGTGAACCTGGCCGGGAACCGCGCGGTAACCCCCAACCGGGCGACCACGACCTCGCCGGATTCCAGCGGCTGGCGGAGCGCATCGAGGACGTCCCTGGAGAACTCCGGCGCCTCGTCAAGGAACAAGCAGCCGTGATGGGCCAGCGACGCCGCACCAGGCTGGATGATCCCGCTGCCGCCGCCGACGATCGCAGCCTTCGTCGCGGTGTGGTGCGGCGCGCAGAACGGCGGCCGGCTCAGCAGCGGGCCGCCCGGCGGCAGCGTGCCAGCCACCGAGTGAATAGCCGTGACCTCGAGCGCGGCGGCAGGCTCCAGCCGCGGCAAGATCGTGGGCAGCCGCTCCGCGAGCATCGTCTTGCCGACCCCGGGCGGGCCGAGCAGCAGCAGGTGATGCCCGCCGGCCGCGCAGATCTCGGCGGCTCGCCTGGCGGTCGGCTGCCCCACCAGCTCGGCCAGATCACGGCCGGGAACCTCCGCCGCCCCCGCCGGGCCGGGACCGCCGCCGTCTGGCGGCAGCGAGCCGCCCTGCCATACCGCCGCGCCCGCCGCGCCGTCCGCCGGGCAGCCGCCGCGCAGCCAGCCGAGCAGCGATCCCAGGCTGTCCGCGGCAAGGACCCGGACGCCAGGAACGAGCGCCGCCTCGGGAGCGCTGTCAGCCGGCACCACGACGGTGCCGAACCCGGCCGCCGCGGCCGCCACCACCGCAGGCAGGACGCCGCGGACCGGGCGGAGCCTGCCATCGAGCCCCAGCTCGCCGATGAACAGCAGGTCCGCCAGGCTCGCCGCGGGCAGGACATCGGCGGCGCCCAGGATGGCCACCGCGATGCCGACGTCGAAGCTGCTGCCGCGCTTGGGCAGGCTGGCCGGCGACAGGCCGACCGTGATCCGGCGCTGCGGCCAGGCTTCCCTGCTGTTGACGATCGCCGCGCGGATCCGGTCCCTGGCCTCGCGGAGCGCGGCATCGGGCAGGCCCACCAGGAGCAGCGCGACCAGGCCGTTCTCGATGTCGGCCTCGATCTCGACCGGGTGCCCCTGGACACCCACCAGCGCGATCGAGTGGGTCCGGGCCAGCGGCACCTAGCCCACCCCCCGGACATGCTCCACGGTAAAGTCGCCGGACTCGGCCCGCAGCACGCCTATGACATCAATGCGGATCTCGTCAAACAGCACCCCGTGCGCGACCAGCCAGCGGACAGCAAGCCTCCGCAGCCGGTTCCGCTTCTGCCGGGTGATGGCCTCAAGCGGCGTGCCGTACCTGACGCCAGAGCGGGTCTTCACCTCACAGACAACCAGCGCACGGCGCTCGGCCGCCACGATGTCGATTTCGCCTTCGGCGCACCGCCAGTTCCGGTCGAGTATCCGCAGGCCGGCCCGCTGCAGGTACTCGGCAGCCAGCTGCTCGCCCTGCTTGCCCAGGACATCCTTGGCATTCAAGCCACACCACCTCCGGCTCCGACGCTGCCGGATTCGGGGGGTGCCTGGCTTACGCGCGCCAGATGCTGTGGAGCAGGCAGCGAGCACGCGGCCTGCTGTGGATGACGGGCGCGGACTGTCGGTCCGGCCGGCTTAGATGCCCGACCGCGGCTCAGGTGACTGTCCGCCGGCTTTCGTGCCCGACCGCGGCTCAGGTGACTGTCCGCCGACTTTCGTGCCCGATCGCGGCTCAGGGCCTGTCCTGCCGGTTGTCACGCCGGCTGCGAGCCTTGCCGCCCCGGCCAGCCGGGG
>Ga0209283_10001226_pt1 | contig 13784 bp, 12 predicted proteins | sample CZO8metaG_2_FD_188354 | JGI IMG/M metagenome (GOLD analysis project Ga0209283, IMG submission 188354) | Vadose zone soil microbial communities from the Eel River Critical Zone Observatory, Northern California, USA - CZOApr15con2H1.8 metaG... | ecosystem: Environmental > Terrestrial > Soil >...
CGTCGCGGCGGCTGATCTCGTCGGAGAGCACGAGCAGCAGCAGGTCCTGGTGGGCCATCTTCTGCTGGCGGGCGACGGTGAGCCGCTCGGGCAGCGTGTCAAGGACGGGCGAGAGCTTGAGCCGCTTGAGCGCGGCCTTGAGGTCAGGGGAGATCACGTCGGTGGTCATGCGTCTTCTCCTTCGTTGTCGCGCTCGCGGGAAGCGAGCGGGAGGGCGTACTGCGAGGACGGCCGCAGGTAGCGGGCGAGCGGGATCACCTGCGGAGAGGCACTCGGCGGCGTCGGAGGTGCGGCGCGGGCGAGCATCCGGTCGAGGCGACGGATATCGGTCATCTCGGCGGCGAGCGCGGTCGCGCACGTCTCCTCGACGCGGGCGTCGCCGTAGCGGCGGCACAAGCCGAGGAGCGCGTAGACGTGGCGCATCCGGGTCCACGGGAGCGGGCCGGCGAGGAGCGCGCGGGCGAAGCCGCCGACCGCGTCGCCGTGGCGCGCGGCCTCGCGCTGGAGAAAGTCCACGTCGCGCATCGCGTACGCGGCCTTCTCGGGCGGGAAGTCGCTCGGGTCGACGGACTTCCCGCCGGGCGGCTGGCGGGCGTGGACCTTCACCAGCGCGGCGCCGTCGTAGAAGCGGACAGTCGCGCGGTCGGCGCGGGCGCGCAGCGTCTTGCCGATGAGCCGCGTCGACAGCGTGTAGAGCGCCTTCGCCACCTGGGCGAAGTGGTCGCGGGCGACCTTCGGCTCGCACCAGAGCGGGACGTCGTACGGCTCGGTCGGCGCGGGCAGGAGCGCGGGCCGCTCCTCCGCGTCGAAGTGCTCCTTCGGCAGCCGCTGCGTGCGCGTGTGGCGGCGCAGGCCGTATTCGCTCTCGCACCAGCGGCGGCCGCGGTCGCGTGCCTCGTCGAGCGATCCCGGCCGTTCGCCGCCGAAGCAGTCATCGCGGACGGTTTGCACCGAGCGCTCGACGCGGGCCTTGTCCTTCGGGCTGCGCACGCGGGCGGCGTCGATGTGGAAGCCGCGCGCCTGCGCGTATTCGAGAAAGCCGGCGTTGAGCCGCGGCGCGAGCGGGTCGGCCTCCTGGACAATCGCCTTGGTGTTGTCGACGACGAGGGTCTTGAAGACGCCGCCAAAAAACTCCCACGCCGCCTCGCACGCCTCGATGGCGGTCTTGGTGGACTCGGAGAAGACCGGCCACACGAAGCGGTGGCGCGAGCGGACCGCGGTGAAGATCCACGCCCGGAAGCGGCGCCGCTTGCCGAAGAGGTCCGGCTCGAGCAGCGTCATCCAGCCGGTGTCGAGCTGGACCTCCTCGCCGGGGCCGCAGTCGGCGATGGGTACGCTCGGCGCGGCGCGGCCGAAGCCCAGCTCGGCGACGGCGAAGCGGTGCAGCGTCGTGTACGGGACCTCGACGCCCTGCCGCGCGAGCAGCCGGCGCGCCTTCGAGAGCCGCACGCCCTGCGCGAGCAGCCGCCCAACCGTGGCCCGCTGCTCTTCGCAGCGGGCCCACGCCTCGCCGCGCGCTCGCTCGGGCGGCGCGCGCAGCGACACGAGGACGGCGGCCAGCGCCTCGTCGTCGAGCGGCGCCTGGCCGGCCCCCGGCGCCAGACCGCGCGCAACCGCTGCCGCCACGTAGCGCCGGACCGTCTTCCGGTCGATGCGCAGCTGCACGGCGATGCGCGTCTTCGGCACGCCGTCCAGCCACAGCCTGAGGACTTCCTTGACCTCCAACATCGTGACCTCGCGGTAGGCCATCGCCACCTCCGCAGAGGGGCGTAGCCGGTCGGGTCACGCGGGTGGGGAATGCTGCTGAGAAACTCTCAGCCCAGGTGGGGAATGCTCGTGAGAAATTCTTCAGGAAGGGGTCCCATGGTCGTGAGAAACGACAATCGCCGCCGCTAACGCTGCTCGCCGAAGCACAATGCCTCGCATCCAGGTACGGGAAACAGGATACTGCCGCCCGTTATGAGGACGGTAATGTCCCTCCGATGCACCGCCGCTGCGATGTTCCATCGACAGGATCGCGCGACCGCGCCGTGATCGGCTTTCTCCATCGACCATTTCCGATGCTCTCCTTTGCCGCTCCATTCCTCCCTTGTTCCCATTGAGCGACCTGACGAACACGATCCTGTTCAGCTGTGGGAGCGTGAGATACCTCGCCATCCTACATGCACTATCAGCTCCTTATCTCTCCTGCGAGTCGCACGATCGACGGTCGGGCCTTCGCTCCGTTCCTCTTTCTCTCTCGCTTTTTCCCTCCCTCAACACTCACCCTCACTCGCCCAACTTTCCATTCTTGTCCTATCCCTCACTGACCTACCGATCTCCCTTCTCCACCCTTCCGAACTGGCCACCCCGCCCCTCGCAATTGGACCGAGCTTCGGGGCTGCCTCCGACCCCCCGATCCGGTCGTTGGGAGCGGGGGGTCGGAGGCAGCCTCGCCCGCGATCTCGCCCTCATCGGCGGGGGGCGGGGTGGCCAGCTCTTCCCCGCAAAACCAAGGACTTCCGTCCGCCAAACTCATCAGCGGCTTCGTCAGCAGGGTGGTTCGCAAACTAGTACATGTGCTGATGACCTTCTTGATGAGGCAACTGATGAGGCGACGAACGACCCTGCGAACCACTTCGCTGACGACTTCCGTCCGAACAACTCAAGGGAACAGCTCAAGACATCGCTGACACATGTAGACGCTCGTTCGTTCGCCGGTCCGGCACATCGAACGCGGGTGTTGCTCACGCCTCACATACATGCTAACAGTACATACAAAAGGGTGCAATCGATCTATGGCTAAGATGCCGACCACCGAACGCGAAACCGCAACGTTCCGTCTCCCCGCCACGCTTCTCAATCGAGCGCGACACGAGGGCGCCAAGCGCGGGCTGGCATATGTGCGCTCGGTCGAGGAGGCTCTGGAGGTCTACTTCTTCTCTCGATTGCCACCCCCGATGGCCGAGGCACTGGAGCAAGACATCAAGTATCTGAAGGTCTCGCGCGAGAACTACTTCTACTCTCTTCTCGACGCACGATATCGCCAGCTGATCTCTAGAACTCCGGGGCGCAAGACCAAGAAGTCCCCATGAGCGGTGTACCAGGAGGAACGACACAATGAGCGACTTGGTTAGCCCGGAGAAGCGCGATCGTCGCCGCCGCGACGATGACCTCTGGGATGCGATCGATGTCGCTCGCTTCCTCAAGACGTCGCGAAGCTGGGTCTACATGCGAGTCGAGCGCGCCGAGATCCCGCACCTGCGCGTCGGCGGGCTCATTCGCTTCGAGCCCGCGCGCATCAGGGAGTGGGCTCGTTCCGGGCTCGCTTCAGTTGCTCGAGGAAGTGTCTGAGTGGTGGATTACGCTGCGTCACAGGCTCGCCTGCGAGGGAAGTGACAGATGGCCTCAGTCTACAAGAAACGCGGCGCCTGGTGGATCCGCGTACGAGATGCACGTGGGATCTGGCGCGATCGGCCTGCGAAGGCCTCCACGAAGCCGGCAGCGCAGCGAGGAGCGCTCGAGGCCCAACAGTTCGCCGACCGTCAGCGCGTCGGTCTCGCACCGAGCTCCGAGAACATGCGTCGCACCTTTGGCGAGTTGATGGACCTCTGGCGCGAACGCTACGGCCAACGACTCCGCTCGCAGACCATCATCCCGATGGTCGAGAAGCACCTACGCCCTACCCTTGGCAAGCTCCCGCTGGGCGGCGCCGCGGCGGCTCTCGGCCCGCTGCTCCTGTCGAAGGTCGAAGAGCTTTCGCCGTCGAGCCTGAACCATCTTCGAGCGTATGCGCGTCGGCTGTACGCGATCGCATCGCTGCCGTCCGTCGGGTGGTGGGCGCGCCCGAACCCGGTCAACCGGGACGAGTTGCCGAAGTTCAAGGAACCGAAGCGCAAGCCGCGGACGCTCGCCGCCGAGGACGTCCCGGCTCTCCTTGCGGTACTCGCACCCGAGTGGCGACCGATGTTCGCGACGGCTGTGTTCCTCGGCCTCCGCCGTGGCGAACTCATCGCGCTCCGGAAGGAGGACCTTGACCTGGTCGCGGGCACGTTGACCGTGGCGCGCAGCCGGGATGCCGACACGACGAAGGGAGGGCGCACGGTCACGCTGCCAATCCCGGAGCCGCTGCGGCCCTATCTCGAGACCGCCGTTCGCTGGTCACGCTCCGAGTGGCTCTTCCCGAAGGCGGACGGGGAACAGCGGAGCCTGGACGTCGATGTCACGGCTGTCCTGCGTCGGGCGCTCGGCCGCGCCGGCATTGTCGACGGGTACGAGCATCGGTGCCGCAAACCTTGCTGTGTCCACGTGGAGCGCGCGCCCGACAACACGCAGCGCCGGTGCCCCAAGGACGGGCGCGCGCTCTGGTTGCGACCTCTGCCGCGGCGGCTCTCGTTCCATTCGCTGCGCCACACGTGCGCGACGCTGCTCGCGAAGGCCAGCGTGCACCCGAAGGTCGCTCAGCAGATACTCAGGCACGCCGATGTCGACACCACGCTCGCTATCTACACGCACGTCGACCTGGACGACATGCGCGAGGCACTTTCTCGGACCTTTGCTGCCAATTTGCTGCCAACGGGCTCGATCCCAAAAGGTGAAACCCCCGACCACTCTCGTTTGACCGAGAAAGATCGGGGGCTTCGGTTGGTCGGGGCGACTGGATTTGAACCAGCGACCACTTGCACCCCAAGCGGCCCCGGGAGCCGCGCAACCATCATCAACGCTTCCGAACTCTGCGGAATCCTTCACGTCAGCACCCGACACAACCTTCCAAGGATCCCAAGGCTCCCCCACGATTCGCAGAAGTCTTGCTACCAATTTGCTACCGCCGATCGAGCAACTCCTCACCGTCCGCCAAGTCGCGAATCTGCTCGGCGTCTGCTGCGCCACCGTCTACAAGTGGGCCGCCGTCGGCGTCCTCCCGCACCTCAGGATCGTCAACGTGATTCGGGTCCGCGTTGAAGACGTCGCGCTGTTGGTGATGGCATCCCGTCGACCAGGCATCGCCCCTTGACGGCGAGAGCCACAAATCCTGCCAGCGCGGCTCGCTACGTTAGTATCGCCCGACCAGCTTTCCTGCGTCGGGTGTTCTTCACCCTCAGACATTTTCACCGCGCTGAACGCTCGCTCGGATTCAGGTTCTGCATTTCTCAAGGACCTGCGAACTCCAAGGTTCAGCGTCAGCTAGCAGCGTACATTCGTGCTCGCGGGCACACGCATCGCCGACCCCTGCGCGGTGGGGGTTATGGCTCCCGCCGCGTTCTGCTAAGTTGGAGGAGAGGGCCCAAGGCGACAGAACCTCGCTCATAGGCCCTTTCGCCGCTCGGTAGAATTGCTGGTTTCGCGCACCAAGGGGGGTTCTCGATGCTGCAGAGATACGGAACGTTCGCGCTGTGGGTAGCGATAGCAGCTGCATGGGCACCTGCGCCCGCAAACGCCGACAAGGGCGGCACTCCTCGGAACGATGCCGTCTACCCGCTCTTCGGACTGACGAAAACGGGAGGGCCTTTCCCCACCGACTTCTTCACGAGGGCGGACCCGACGCAGAACACGTGCGAGCGCGTGAATTTGCCGAAACCGGCGGACTGCGTCGCGAACGCTTCCGAGTGCGTCGAGCTCGACCTGCTGAACCAGCTCGACGGGTTCAGCGTGCGCCCGCGGCTATCGATCCCGTTCCACGGCGCGATCGATCCGTACTCGGTCGACAGCTCGACGGTGTTCCTCGTCAGCCTTGGCGACGCTCTCGTCGGCGGCGTCCCCTCCTGCGCGCCGCCGGCGTTGGACGGCGAAGGTGAAGACGACGAGGCACTGCTGCCTCCGGGTGCTGGCTTCATCGTAGGTATCGAACAGGTCGTCTGGGATCCTCCAAGCACCACGTTGTACGTCCAGACTGACCAGGCGCTCGAGCAGCACACGCGCTACGCGCTCCTCGTTACGCGAGGCGTTCGGGATGCGTCCGGAAACCCGGTCGATCGATCGAAAGTTTTCTCGCGCGCAATCGGAGACGACGAGGACGACGGAACAGCGCTCCTCGACTCCACCGTGCTCGCGTATGAAGGATGGCTCCGCGCGGCGGTCGCGATCGCGCAGCGCGCAGGGATTCGCCGGCACGACGTCGTCGGGGCGAGCGTCTTCACCACGATGAGCGCGACGGCGGTGATGGAGAAGCTTCGCGATCAGGTGAACGCGGGTCCGTCCGCGGCGCCTGTTGACTTCGGCATCGCGCCCGGCGGCGCCCCCGCGGTTTTCGACCTGAGCAGCATCACGAAGGTCGTCTTCAACCAGCAGTTGGACCTTACGAGCCCGCTGAAAGCACAGGACCTGACGACGAGCCGGCTGCCGCTGCTGAAGATCTACCCCGGCGCGATCGGCCGGATCGCGTACGGCCGCTACCGATCCACGAACTACCTCGGACCCGACCCGGGCTTTCCCGATGCCCTCATGACACCCGTCGCGACCTTCTCCGGCACGCCGGTTCCGGTGCCGGTCCGCGGTACCAACGACGTGGTCGAGGACGTGTACGTCAATGTCTTCGTCCCATCCGGCGCTCGGCCCGCGAATGGCTGGCCTGTCGTGATCTTCGGCCACGGCGGCGGCGACAACATCAACGGCGCCGTGTTCAATGTGGCGGCTACATTCGCGAAGTGGGGACTCGCCACCATCGGATTCAACGAAGCGGGATGCGGTTTCGGACCGAAGAGCACCGTCACGGTGACGTTTTCGAACGGTTCCGCGACGACGTTCCCTGTGGCGGGCCGCGCGATCGACGTGAACGGTGACGGGAAGTACGACGTCTGCGAGGGGTCGGGCGTTGCGACCGGCCCGAAGAGGCTCCTGGACGGCCGCGACGGATTCGGCCAGACGATTGCGAGTCTCGTGCAGCTCGTCCGCGCCCTGCAGGCCGGAGTGCACCTGGACGCAGGCGGCACTCCCGACCTGGATGCGTCGCGCATCTTCTACACTGGGATTTCGGCCGGGGCGACGATCGGAGCCATACTGGCCGCGATTGAGCCACGCGTACGCGCCACCGCCGTTGCCAGCATCGGCGGGCGGCCTTCACCGGCGCTCGTCCCGGCGAACCGCAGCGCCGTGGGAGATTTCCTCAAGGCGCACCTGCCGCCGTTGCTCAACCCGCCGGGCACGCCGGTCGTAACGATGGTCGGCGGATTACCGGCCGCGCCTCCGTTCTTCAACGAAAACCTTCCGTTTCCGGGAGCGAACTCGCCGCCGAGCTCGGACCCGGTGATCAACGACGTCGCCGGAGCGCTTGCGATCCAGGAGATTCTCGATCGACAAGACTGGCTGAACACGCCGACCAGCGGCGGCACCGCGTACGCGCGCCACCTGCGACTGAAGCCTCTCGCCGGAGTTCCCGCGCGGCCGTTCCTCATCCTGACGCCGCGCGGCGACCAGACCATCGTCAATCCGAACACGCTCGAGACGATCCGGAACGGCCTGCTCGCGGATCGCGTCGTGCTGTATCGCCACGACCTGTTCTCCGGACGGGCAGCCTTCAAGAACCCGCACACGCTGCTCATCCGCACCGACAATGCGGCGATGAAGAACGTCGCGCTACAGGCGCAGCAAGCGATCGCGGCCTTCTTCGCGTCCGACGGAGCCGCTGACCTGAGCGCGATCGACCCCGACGGTCCCTGCCAGGCGGACGGAACGGGGTGCCTGTTCGAGTCACCAGCTGACGAAATCCCGGAGGGCTACGGGTTCACCTTGTAGCGTCGGCCTCACCGCAGGCTCCCGATGCTGAAACGGTAGCGCACGTCGCTCTTCAGCATCCGATCGTAGGCGCGGTTCACGTCCTGGATCGGGATCATCTCCACGTAGGCGACGATCCCTCGGCTGGGCGCAGAAGTCGAGCAGCTCCTGGGTCTCGGCGATTCCACCGACGAGCGATCCGGCGACGCTGCGGCGTTTTCGCGATGCGGTCGAAGGCGTCCAGCTCGAACGGCTTTGGACGCCGAGCAGGGCGAGCGTTCCGTCGAGGCGCAAGAGCCGCAAGAGCGCTGCTCGATCGTGCGGAGCCGAGACGGCGTCGAGGATCCTCGTACGCGGCACAACATTGCCGCTCTTCCGAGCGCCCGCCAGTCTGGGCGTAGGTGCGTTCGTTCGTCAAACCAAAGTAAAGCCATCCCTCGATCCGAAACGGATCGTGAGAGTCCCTACATCCATGCTACGGCTCCAGCAGCACCTCAGGGTGGCGCCTCGCGACGTGAAGCAGCTTCAGAGCAGCGTCGGACGGTGTCCGTGCGTTGCTCTCCCAAGCCTGGACGGTGCGCGGGCTGACGTTGAGCAGCCGGGCGAAAGCGACTTGAGAGACCCGAAGGTGCGCCCGGACCTTAGCCACCTCGCGCGCTCCGAGCTTGGGCAGCGGATGGAATTCGACCTCGCGCGCGGTGAGCGTGCGCTGCCCGCGCTGGAACTCGATCGCTTCCTCCAGCCCGGCGCGGAGCTTGTCGAAGGCCGATACCTTCTTCGATCCCTTTTTCACGATGCTTCCTCCTTCAGCCTGCGCACCAAGGCAGCGACCGCTTTGCGCTCCGCCGGTGACAGGTCGGCCTTCTCCCGCTTGCCGAAGATCGCGACCAAGTGCGTTACTTTCGAGGCGGCGAGGTCCAGGTAGTAGACGCGCAGACCGCCTCGCTTGCCGCGGCGCACATGCCGCTGACCGAGGCGGACCTTGCGCAGGCCACCCGTCCCCGGAACCATGTCGCCGACCTCGGGGTTCGCCAGGATGTCCTGCTCCAGTGCAACGATCTCTTCCATCGTGATCTCCCCGGCGCGTTCGAGGCGGTCGTGGTCCGCACTAAACCCTCGCGACTCAACAAAGCGCCGTCGCACCTGACTATACTACTATGTCGTAGGTCCCAATGCCAGCGTCAACGCTCTTCCCGAAACCAGCTCGCCTTTGCACAGACCTGCTGCTCGACACCTTGCCACCCCACGCCCTCTGCCGCTCGCACCAGCACTGCCCGCTCCATAACCCGCCCAACCTCCCGGCACCTGTACCGTAACCACACCTTCCTTTTCTCATCATCACCATGACAGCCCCACCCAAGCACCACTTGAGACCTTCTTGCACTCCTCACCTGCATCACCTCACTCCATCACTGCCTCGATCCGCACTACCCAAAACTGGCCGCTCCCTTCTCCCTTCACTTCTCCCCCCTGACCACCTGGGTGAGACCCGACCCCGCTACCCAGGTTGTTGGGGGAGCGGGGTCGGGTCTCAGGCCAGGTGTGCAATCACCCTTGCAGTCAGGCGGAGCAGGGGGCGGTCGGGGCCAGTCGCTTCGGCCACTTGCGACGTTTTGCCTGCCTCGCAGGCTGCCCTCCCGGGTGCCGCGCCGGGTGCCGTGTTTGACGGGCACCCTGTAAGGCACCCGCTGTGGCACCCGCGAAGGCACCCTGCGAGGCACCCGCGTCCAAGTGGACGCGAGGAAGAACTCAAGACATCGCTGACATCTTTCGACGGCTCATTGACGCAGGCGAGGTCTTGCCACGGAGGTGGTCACGCATGGCGGCGATCACGCGCTCGCGCTCAGGACCTGGTGCGAGGCGACGGAGCTGCTTGGCGTACGACTTTACGGACTCCCCCGCCGAGGAGTGGAAATCGATCTCAACTCCCATCGCGCGGGCGACGCGGTTGAGCGTGTCGATCGTCGGATTGGAGTCCGGGCTTTCGAGCTGGGCGATCGCGGGCTGGCTGACGCCGGCTAGCTTTGCGAGCTCGGCCTGGGTCAGGCCGAGATCCTCGCGCATCCAGCGCAGTTCGAGCTTGACGGCGAGCTTCGGTTCGACGGGCACCCAGAGCACCGTGCCCTTTCGGGCCTTGAGTGTACGCGGCGGGCGTGGCGGGAGCATGCGCTCCTGCAGGTTCGACTCGAGCCACAGCTCCAGCGCTTCCTTCGCCTCGTGCTCGATGTCGTGGCCTGGAGGCGCGAATGTGTGGCAGCCAGGACAGGTCGGGAAGTCTGCCAGCAGGTTCTTGCCTTCCTTGGTCACGACTGCCGGGTAGCGCATGGTCACCTCCGCAACCTGATGCCCGCCTGCTTCTCGATGCTCTTGAGCGTGCCGACCGGCAAATCGCCTAGGTGCATCGGCACCGTCACCAGACCTGCCTTCATCGGGTGGCGGTACTGCGCGTGCGAGCCCTTCGTACGCACGAGGACCCAGCCGCCGGCCTTCAGGGCCGCCACGACTTCCCGTGCGGTCATGCTGTATACATCATAAGCGTTACCTTATGTCCAGTCAAGGCGATCGCTGGGGCAGACAGCTCCATTCCTAGCATTCGTGACTCATGTTTGCTAGGGTATCCGCCACATGGCACGTACTCCTCGTACGATCGAGTTGTCCAACATCAGCGTCCGAGTTCCGCTCGAGGTCCGCGCATGGCTGGACCAGCGGATGAAGGAGACCGGCCGCCAGTCGCTCAACGAGGTGGTGAACGACCTCATCGAGGACGCTCGCTCCTGGTATCGGCTTCCGGCGCCGATGATCGACGCTCTGGAGCGCGACCGGAAGAGTCGCAAGGTGAAGGACTTTCGCGAGTACCTCGTCGGCCTGCTCTTGGAGAGATACGTTGCGATGCATAAATAAGTCATGTATGTGTTGATTCGCTTCTCCCTCGAGTTGTACTCTTCAGGGCACCATGAACACAGCAGAACAACTTCGAAACCGGCTCTGGGACGCACGCGAGGCCGCGAGCTTTCTGAAGGTCTCGCGCTCCTGGATCTACGCCCGTGTCGAGCGCGACGAGATGCCGTACATTCGCGTCGGCGGGCTGATCCGGTTCGTCCCCTCCCAACTGCGCGACTGGGCATTTGCGAAGGATCGCACCAGGGGCTGACATGGCGAGCGTCTGGGTGCACGCCCAGATTGAGGTTTTTCTTTGGGGGCTGAGAAAAGCCGAAGCGATTTCGATCGCTTGCGCCGGGGGGCTTCACAGCACCTGTCCCGTGTGATCTCTCCCCCGGAATGACACGCAAAAAGGGCCTTCGGGCCTTCTCGAGGGAGGAGCTGTTGGAGGAGCTCGCCCGCCGTCACGCCGAGGAGAGCTACCGGGACGGCATGACGATGACGGAGATGGAGCTCGCGGTCGAGCAGCTCAAAGGGGACAGCGGCGATCAGGGCATCGAGGCGATGCTCCGCCGGATGAAGCCGGAGAAGCCGACCGGGAAGGCGTGCCCCAAGTGCGGGAAGCGCACCCCAGTGAAAGTTCGCGACCGGGAGCGCACGGTGCGGAGCCTCTCTGGCCCGGTCACCTTCAAGCGCAACTACCACTACTGCGAGGAGTGCAAATACGGCTTCTATCCCGTCGACCGCCTGCTCAGCCTTCCCGAAGAGGGCGAGCTGACCAGCGAGATGGAGAAGCGAGCCCTCGACTTCGCCATCAACGATGTCTACGGCGAGTGCACGACGCGCTGGAAGTTGCACTACCCGCAGCAGCCCATCTCGGAGAATTTGCTCCGGCGGGTGATTGCCCGAGTAGGCGCTCAGTGCGAAGCGGCCGACCAGGGCGGGCTGCAAGAGGAGCTCAAGCCGAGCGAGTCGGCGGCGGAGGTGCTGGTCGTGGAGACCGACGGTAGCCTGCTGCCGATCCGCGGGCCGGAGCCGTGGAAGGAAGCCAAGGTGGCCGTGCTCTATCGGCACGACACCGAGCGCAACGAACCGATCGAGGGAAGCGCGCGCTACGTCGCGGTGGTGAACGGGCTGGGTGAATTCGCACCTGTCCTCGAGGAGACACTGCACGTCGAGAAGCTCGACGAGGTGCCGCTGGTGGTCTGGGTCGGCGACGGAGCACCCTGCAACTGGACGCTGGCCGATCAGCTCGCCCCGGATGCGGTGCAGATCCTCGACTGGCACCACGCCGTGGAGCACGCCGTCGACTGCGGCAAGATCCTCCTCGACGAGGAAAGCCCCTTTCTCCCGCTCTGGCAGAAACGTGCGGAGGCACTCCTCGCTGAGGGCCCGGAGGCGATCATCGCCGAGCTGATGGAATGCGTCCCAGAGGTGGAAAAGCGCCGACGCGACAAGGCGGACGCCCTGCAAGCGCTCGACGACCTGGTCCGGTACTACCGGACGAATCTCCAGCGAATGAAGTATCGCTTGCTCCGCGAGCAAGGTCTCCCAATCGGGAGCGGCGCAGTCGAGAGTGCCCACCGTCACGTGCTGCAGGCGCGAATGAAGCGCGCCGGCCAGCGCTGGGCGCTGCGCAATGCGCGCCGGATGGCCCGGCTCCGCGCCGCTTACCGCACCGCCGGGGCGCTCGCTTTCTACGATGCCATCCGGCGCGCGCACCGGGCCTCGGTCACGCACCAGGCGATCGCACGAGGCCGTCGCAACGGCTTCCGGTACGCCCACCAGGGCCGGCGGGATCCCGATCGCTGTGCCCGCGCGGCCTCAAATTGATCGTGCACCCCGAGCGTCTACAGGAAGGGCGGACGCTGGTGGCTGCGCTTCAAGGGCGCGGATGGCCGCTGGCACGGCGCTCCCGCGAAAGCGACGACGAAGCCCGCTGCGCGCCTCGAAGCGCTTGAACGCGAGCGGCTCGCGCGGCAGCAGCGCGAAGGCCTGACGCCGAGCGCTGACAACATGCGGCGCACGTTCGGCGAGCTGATGAACCTGTGGCACGAGCGCTACGGGTCGCGACTGCGGTCACAGACGATCACGCTCTCCGTCGAGAAGCATCTGCGCCCTGCCCTCGGGAAGCTGCTCCTCGGAGGCGCCGCCGCGGCTTTGCCGGCGCTGCTCAACTCGAAGATCGGCGGGCTCTCACCCTCCACTCTGAACCATCTGCGCGCATACTGCCATCGGCTCTATGCGGTCGCTTCGATGCGTTCGGTGGGCTGGTGGATGGGCCCGAACCCGGTGAACCGCCTCGAGCTGCCGAAGTTCAAGGAGCCCAGGCGCAAGCGCCCGACCATCGCGGCGGAAGACGTGCCGCGTGTTTTGGCGGCGCTCTCGCCGCAATGGCGACCGCTCTTCGCGACGGCGTTCTTCCTCGGCCTGCGCCGGGGCGAACTGGTGGCGCTCCAGAAGGAAGATATCGACCTGCGCGAGTGGACGATCACAGTCCGGCGCTCTGGCGAGGGTGACGTCACCAAGGGTGGCGACGACGGAACCGTGCCGATTCCCGAGCCGCTGCGGCCGTACATCGATGCCGCCATCAAGCTCTCGCCCTCGAAGTGGGTCTTCCCTGCAGCCGACGGCTCGCAGAGGGCACCGGACACGAACCTCAAGGCCGTCCTGCGCCGCGCACTCGGCCGCGCCGGCATCGTCGATGGCTACGAGCACCGCTGCCGCAAGCCAGGCTGCGGGCACGTCGAGTTGGCCAGCGACGACGCCAATCGCCGCTGTCCGAAGGACAACCGCGCGCTCTGGATCCGTCCGCTGCCCAGGAAGGGTATCGTCTTCCACTCGCTGCGCCACACCACAGCGACCTTGCTCGCTCGTGCGAAGGTTCATCCTTCGGTGGCGCAGAAGATCCTGCGCCACGCGGAAATCGAGACGACGCTCGCCGTCTACACGCACCTCGACGGCATCGAGGACATGCGCGCCGCGGTGGCGAAGCTCGACTTCGGTCCGCTCGAAGAGCGCGCGCCCGCGCCCGTCGTCCCGCTCCGAAAAGAGGGGACCTTTGCTACCAATTTGCTACCGGCAGCCACTTCCCCAAAAGACGAGGCCCCTGACCGTCCCGAGAACGTCCGGAAGATCAGGGGCCTCCGATGGTCGGGGCGACTGGATTTGAACCAGCGACCACTTGCACCCCAAGCAAGTGCGCTACCAGGCTG
>Ga0209283_10001233_pt1 | contig 13759 bp, 13 predicted proteins | sample CZO8metaG_2_FD_188354 | JGI IMG/M metagenome (GOLD analysis project Ga0209283, IMG submission 188354) | Vadose zone soil microbial communities from the Eel River Critical Zone Observatory, Northern California, USA - CZOApr15con2H1.8 metaG... | ecosystem: Environmental > Terrestrial > Soil >...
TGGGTCCTTCGGCGTGCTCAGGACAGACTCCGCGAAGGATCTGCCGTGACAAAGTGCCTCGGCATGACACCTTCTTGCTGGTTCTTCGTTGCGCTGCTATAGAATGGGCGCACGTCGATAGCCACGCTTCGGACTCGCGAAGAGGAGAAGACCATGCGGAAAACAATTGCTGCGGTCGCGATCACGCCGTTGCTGTACCTGCCCGGTGTTGCGCCGGCGGACACCTCGCTCGGTATTCGCGGCGGCACCCTCGGCGGAGGGGTCGAGCTGTCGCACGCCTTTGGCCAGCGCACCGGGGTGCGCCTCGATGTGGACGCCTACAACCGCACCCAATCGAGCACCCAGGACAATATTCAATACGACATGAAGCTGAAGCTGAAGACGGGGTCGCTGCTCGGCGACTGGTTCCCGTTCGCGAACAACTTCCGCATCAGCGCGGGCGCCATGTTCAACGGCAACAAGCTCACGATGAAAGGGCAGCCGACGGGCGGAACCTTCACCATCAACGGCGTCACTTACAACGCGTCGGACGTCGGCTCTTTCGACGCCCAAGTGGATTTCAACAAGGCAGCGCCTTACTTCGGCTTCGGCTACGGACGCCCGATCAACAGCGGTTTGTCGCTGACCTTCGATTTGGGCGTGCTCTTCCAGGGCAGCCCGAAGTCCAAGATCGACGTGACCTGCGGTGCTGCGACGCCGGCGAATGTCTGCAACCAGATCAAGAGCGACGCGGCGGCAGAGCAGGCGAGGCTGGACGACAGCCTGCACAAGTTCAAGTACTACCCGGTGATTTCCCTGGGCCTCGCCTATACGTTCTAGTCCAGACTCGCGCTTGCGTCTCCGGCGCATCCTCGATCGGGCCGCGATCGCCGTCTCGGCCCTGGCGCTCGCCGCGCTGGACACGCGACCCGGACGAGTTCCGGACGATGCTTACCGTGGCCGCGGCCCCGGGGATACCCAACGGCGAAGAATCACCCCGTGCGGGCGGTGATGTCGCGGCACACGAGGATCACCATCTCCGCGCTGCCGCGATGGTCCCACACCGGATTGCCCTCGCATTCGAGCACGCGCGAGGGCCCCTCCGCGGCGACCGTTCGCAGCCCCGCCCGCTCGCTCGAGCGGGACCTGATCATGTATCGCAGGAAATCTCGCGCGCGCTCGCGATCGTCCGGATGCACGAGCGCCAGCCAATCGCCGCCCTCGGTCACCGACTCCGCCGGAAAATGCTCGAGGTGCGAGGCGCTCGCATAGCGGAAGCAGCCGTCGGCGTCGAGCACGGCGACAAAATCGCCCGCGTGCTCGGCGATGAAGCGGAACTGCTCCTCGCTGGAGCCCAGCGCTTCGCGGGCGCGGAGAATGCGCCTGTTCTGCTGGTGCAGAATGGTGCCGATCCAGGACGAGTAGACGACGATGCCCGCGAGACACAGGCCGGAAACGAGCCGCCCTGTTTCCGGCTCGAACCGGTAGCCGAGCACCGCGCCCCACGCGATCGCGCCGCCGGCGAACGCAGCGGCGCCGTAGGCGAACCGCTTCAGCCCCCCGTTCGCGGCGTTGTTGAGGCAGGTCGAGGCAAGAAGGCCGCACGAGGGCCAAAGGGCGAAATGCATTTGTGCGGCCCACGCGCCGAGCATCACGGAGTCGGCGAGGAGGTTGTTGAGCTCGGCGCGCTTGGAATCGATCGCAATGCGCGCATACAGGTAGGCGAGATGCGGGTAGACGAGGAACTGCAGCACCCCGAAGAACAGCACCCAGCCTCTAATGCCGCGCTCGATCATGAGCGCTTCGAGCACGAGCAGCGAGAAAGCGAATGCCAGCGCCCGCGGCGGATAGTTGATCCGCGCCAGGCGGTGCGCCGGCGGCAAGGAACGCAGCATCGGTTTCCCCCTCCCAGGGCAAGTCCGGCCGCTCGAGCGGCTTCGCAGCTTATCACCAATTCAAGGGCCGATGCCCGCCGGCCCTTTTGATTTTCTGGTAGGCCGTGCAGGAGTCGCCCTTTCCGTTTACGGCGGATGGTAAAAGGACGATGGTACTCGAAACCCTCTCTAACGCAGTGCGCGAGGTGTCAGACAAACTCCACAGATCTCACAAGGTTCCGAAGTTTCAGCTTCGGGACTTGCGACGGACGTGCGAGACGATGCTCCAGAAGCTAGGCGTTGAAAAGGAAGTCCGAGCGCACTTGCTGTCCCACGGAGGACTACGGGCGTCCAGGGAAAGCACTACGAGAGATATGACTTCCTTTCCGAGAAGCGCCAAGCCCTAGAGAAATGGGCCGAAAAGCGCCAGCGCATCCTCGACCCGAAGCGGAAGGCCAAAGTTGTCCCCCTTCATTCTCGATGAAAAATCGGACTCCGGGAGACCGAAGACGTGGCTGCACGCACCGAACTGAGTCACGGAAGAGTGATAGGAAATTAAGAGTGACAGGAAATTCAATCCACCCGTTGCCGGCGTCCTGTGCCGATGCAATGCCTGATCGGCGCCCTTGATGACATATTGCTCACTGTCCCAGCATGAGACAAGAACAGGCCCATGCCTTGTGAACGGTCAACCCCGTGTGAATATTTTACACGTTACCGGTGAAGGGCTTCACAGCGTCCTATCTTTGCGGAAGCTAACCTGGCTATCGTGCAAATGAATGTTTTTTCCGTAACGCACGTCGCGGGGCGCCCGAAAAATGTTAATCCGATACCCAGGCGCGCGCCGGCAACTTGGATCGAGCGCAGCCGGGCGCACAGGACGCCGGCAACGGGCGGATTGAATTTCCTATCTGTTTATCTGTCAAGGAGGTCCAACCATGATTCGTCACAGAAATGCGTTTGCTGCCGTGATTTTTTTGGTTTTGGGGCCGGTATCAGCTTTTGCTCAGACCCAAATCCGGTTTGTCGAGTATTCGGCAAAATTCCTTTGTGGCGTGGTGGACGTGCAGTCGCCCGCCGCCGCTGCAGTCCGGCCGGGCATCTACGAAACGTCCATCAATATTCACAACCCGCAGCTTCCGGTTACGCCGCTTCCCAGCGTGACTTTCGTCAAGAAGGTTGTGTTGGCGTTGCCCGAAGGCGAGAGGCTCATTCCTCCCTCGCAGTTCCGCCGCGATGTCCTGCAGGCTGATTTCGCCGAGCAAGTGAACTGCAAGATCATCCGCGACATGCTTGGGCCGGCCGGCGCCGCGCCCTTCGTTGAAGGCTTTGTCGTTCTCATCGTTTTTCCTGCCCCGCTGGCCACACCGCACGAGCTCGACGTGGTGGGCGTGTACACGGTCAATACTTCGCAACAGAGCATTTCGCTGGAGATGGTGCCGGTAGCACCGCGCTTGCTGACGCTTCCGACGGCCGCTGGCGCCAGGCTGCGTGACAAGCTGATGAAGGAATCCAAAAAGCCTGAATAGTGGCTGCAGCGACACAAGTGTCAGGTCAGCACGGCACGAGTAGGTTCCTGCCCTGACACTTGTCTCGTGCATAGAGGTCCGTGGAAGTGCACTTAGCATTCGTCACCTACTAGGGGTCGAACCAGCATAGGACGCTTTATCAGCCTGTAAGTTTTGACGAGTAGAAATAGATTCTTTTGGGGATATAAGTAAGTTAAGTAAGTGCTTGTCTGGGAGGAGAAGCCATGGATGTGGTCGTTGGGATTCTGATCATAGCGTCGTTGGTCATTTTGTGGTTCTGGTTGTCGCGCATTCTCACGCCGCATGCCCCCGCCACCCTCACCTTCGTCGGTGATCAAGGAGAGCCGCTGACGGAGCGTCAACCGGGCGACTCCCTTGTTCTTCGCGCTGATGGTCTCCGTCCATCGAGGTTACATGCAGTGACAATCCGCGACGACACCGGCGAGATCGTGACACAGACGATCTTAAGCGATGCGAACGGCCAGATCCGCGACGCAGTCGTCTTACCCCAGATTGGACTCGACGATCCGCGCGATCGCGAGCGACTGCCGGTCGAGGTGGCGCGCAAGCGATGGTACCGTCGGACGATCACGATCCTATTGCGCGACGGTCGACAGACGATCGGCGAGTCGCGGATCAAGATCACTGAGACGAATCGGCCCCTCGCCGTCGCTACCGACGCCGAAGGGCGGCTGCTCAATGGCTTCGAGATCGGCGAAGACCATGCGCGCCTCACGCTGTTGGGATTCCAGGAGTGGAAGAACATCCAAGTCTGGATGGTGGCGCGGCAACACGAGTGGCGCGATGGTGACGCTATCGTCCCGGTCCGCCAGATCCAAACCGTTCCGGCCGGCGAGGTCCATCGCGTCATCGTCGCGAAGAGCGACGAGCTGGCACCCGGCGCGTACGACTTCGTCATGCGTCGCGTGCGCTACGGCTACGAGGACACCGACGATCTGGTCCTGCGCGCCAGCGACGTGGTGACGAGTCGGCACACCACCGGACTGGTCGTTCGCGAGAAGTTCATGGCGAGCAAAATCATCCGCGGCGGCTGCACGAATCTGCAGAAGATCGTCGGCCGGCGGACCTTGGGCAATGTCTGGCCCTATATCCAGTTCACCGATACCTTCCAGGTCGGTGAGGACGTCTGGGGCGCGCTCGATCCGCTCGCCCTCGACCCGCAGCACACTGGCAAGATGGTGGCGATGTACGTTGTGCCGCATAAGACGGCAACTCAGTGGACCGCCGACAACAGCCTCAACCATCTCTCCGTTCTCGGCGGCAACTCCGCGGTACAAAGATGGCTGACGCAATCGTACTGCGTGAACGCCAATCTCCGCCTACTCTGGTCGCACGCCATGCAGCCCGGGGACTACGACGTAGTCGCCGACTTTGGCAACAACACCGCAGATCCGATGGCGTTCGTTCCAGACAATCACTACGACATGCCGCTGGACATCATCGACGGCTACGTGGTTCCCGGCTTCCGGGTCGTCACCGACCCGACAGTCGACACCTCGTTCGCAAACGCCGGCGTGTTGTCGTACGACGAGACGACGCAGGGCTATGTCGACGTGGTCGACGACTTTGGCACCAATTGGCACGTTCCGCTCAAGGCGAGCGTCCACTTTCCGGCCGATATTTCGGGAGCGACAATGGCCTCGCAAATCAGCGCCGCGCAGCCGAACTATCCCCTGGTCGTCGTCGTACATGGCAACGGGCCCCTCGGCGGTTATCTCGGCTATGAATACCTGCTCGACCACCTGGCGAGGAACGGCTTCATCGCCGCCAGCATCCACCTCGATCCCAATGAGACGGGCACCGATCGCGCCCGCGTGCTGCGGCGGCACCTGCAGATCCTCTTTTCCATGTTCGGCACGCGCGTGGCGAACAACATCGGTATCATGGGCCACAGCCGTGGCGGGGAGGCCGTCGTCATTGCCGCGCGTCTCAATCAGCAGGAGTCGTGGGGCTACAACATCAACGCCGTCATTTCTCTGGCGCCGACCAACCAGTACACGTTCGAGCAGTTCGGCGGCGCGTGGGCGAGACCCTATCTGGTCATCTACGGTTCGCTCGACGGCGACTTGAGCGGGATCAGCGACACCGGCTTCGAACTTTACGACAATGCGAGCGGGATGAACAAGAGCATGATGTTCGTCTACCGCTCCTGCCACGATCGCTACAACACGGTTTGGGGCGACGGCGATTTGGGGTTCGGTAGGCTGACGCCGACAGACGTTACACGCGTGCTCTCCGTCGACGCCCACCACAAGATCGCAATGGGCTATATGTCTGCCTTCTATCGCCAGCACCTCCGCAACGAGTCACAGTGGGCGGGGCTGTTCCGCGGCGAATGGGTGCCGGCGGCGGTGCAGGCAGCCGATGCGAACATGAGGATCTATCCGCAGTACGAGGACACCACCGTGCGCACCATTGACGATTTCGACGGGCCACACACCGGCACGAGCTGGCAGACGAACGCGCTCGGCGGCAGCGTGACGCAGACCGGACTCCCCGCGAATCCGCAGGACAACGACCTCCGAATCATGGACGCGCATTCGCCGCACCATACGGGCGGGCTCTTGCTGCGGTGGGACAATCTCACCGATTCGCTCCGATCCGACATTCCGATCGGCCAGCGCGACGTCCACGCCTTCGCCGCCGTCAGCTTCCGGATCAGCCAGCGGGTCGACAGCGCCTCGAATCCATCGGGTCAGGCCCAGGACCTGCGCCTCACGCTCAGTGATGGCACAGGCAAATCGCGCGCGATCCGCATCAGCAAGCTCACCGACATTCCGTACCCCGACGTGCGTGGATACAATAACTTTACGAAGTCGGCGATGCGCACCGTGCGGATCCCGCTCTCGGTCTACCGCATCAAGTGCCTGGGTGTCGACGCCGTCGACCTGACCAACATCGTCCGCATCGATTTCGAGTTCGCCGAAAAGCTGACCGGCGAGATCGAGATCGACAGCGTGCAGTTCACGAATTGAAGGAGATACCATGGACGCCAAAGAGCTCGTTCGATTGCCCGATCCGCGCGAGAAGGTGCGTATCGAGATGCACGAGGTGGTGCGCGATGTCTCCGGTAAACCGCACGTATTCATCAGAGTGAGGCTGACTGGTTGGCACTTTCCGCATCGGGGATTAGAGCCCTTCCTCGTGATCGGCGACGTGGTCTCGCGGCGCGTGATCATCGACCGCGACGAATTGGCGGCGAATGCCTATTTCGACCGACCCCTGCCGGCGGCGAAGCGCGCCAGTTTCGGATACGGCAATATCATTGAAGTGGACTTCGATCTTCCGATTGAACCGGAACGGATCGCCCTTCTCGATCGCGCCCGGCTGCCACGAGAGACCATCGACCCGTTCCGTCGCTAATGCCGATGGTGGTGGTCGTCGTCGCCCGTCGCGGAGCGCCCATGCCCCACGTTGGAAAAACCACCCTGTCCCAGTACCTGCGGACTGTGTGTGAAGACGGGCCATCTGAGTCGCGTCGCTTTCATTTCAAGAGGCGCGCGGAGAAGTCTGGAGCAAAACGCCGTCCCCAATGTGCCTACTCTGGCTGCTCTGCCGGGACTATCCGGCTTTCTTAGGCTTGTTTTCTAGGTATTTGTTGCTGATTTAATTGGTAGGCCGTGCAGGAGTCGAACCTGCGACCAACGGATTAAAAGTCCGCTGCTCTACCACCTGAGCTAACGGCCCGAAAAAGAGCGCGAATTCTATTACGCCGCGCGAGCGAGCGTCAATGGAAATGCCCTCGCAGCGCGACGCCTGACGCGGGCGATCGACACCTACGACTGTCTCATCAGCCGCCAGTACTGGACCTTCATCGTGAGCGCCGCGCCGGCGATCATCGAGAAAAACGCGAGGATCGAACCGAGCGCGAGGGTCGAGAGGCCCGTGATCCCCTGGCCGATCGTGCAGCCGAGCGCGAGCACGCCGCCGAAGCCCATCAGCGCGCCGCCGGCCAGGTGGTTGATCAGGTCCCCGGCGTCGCGAAAGCTCTCCAGGCGGAACGACCGGGTCGCGAGCGACCAGGCGAGGGAGCCCGCGAACATCCCGAGCACCGCGGCGATGCCGAAGGTCATCACGCGGCTCGTGTCGCTCCAGAGCATGAACAGCTCGAGGAGATAGGCCTGCGGGGCGACGAAGGAGAGCGACTCCATGCGGCCGGAGTTGGTGGCGAGGAATTTCTCTTCGAGGGTGGCCGGATCCTCGGCGAGGTGCCCGACGTGCCCCGAAAGAACCCATCCGCCGACGACCACGAGGCCGACGACGAATCCGCCGAGCACGTTGTCGAAGGTCCGGAACTCGCGCGCCTTGAACACGAACGCGAGCAGGCCGCAGGCGAGCGCGAGGCCGAGCGCGGCGAGCACGAGTTTTTTGTCGAGACCGAGCGTGGGGGCGATAAGAGACGGAAGATCCTGCCCGCTCGCAAGCGCCGCCCCCACCGAATCGAGCGCCGCCACGCGGAAGACCCCGAGAATTCCCTTCAGAGTCATGTAGGCGGTGATCGCCAGAACGATCGCGACGACGAGCGATTTGAGGTTGCCGGTGCCGATGCGGATCAGGGTCCTCGAGCCGCAGCCCGAGGCGAGCGTCATGCCGATTCCGAAGAGCAGTCCGCCCACGATGTAGGAAAGCCAGGTGAATCTGGGCGAGGTGTAGATCGTCTTCGAGAGGTCGACGAGCCCCGAGAGCTGCAGGGCGCTTGCGCCGGCGATCGCCACCGCGATGGCGAGCAGCCACATGCGCATGCGGTTCCAGTCGCCCATGTTGACGACGTCGGACACCGCTCCCATGGTGCAGAACTGCGTCTTGTTGCCGACGGCGCCGAAGACGAAAGCGAGCGCGAAGGCGCCCCACACCACGATGGAGGCGAGCACTGCCGGATTGGTTTGGGTCATGATGCCGTGAATCCAGATTTTCCAGCTGGAATTCTAGTGGAGTCCCCGTGCCCCGCAAACTCCCCGTCAAAAAGGGTGAGGCGGGAAGGGGCTCGACGCCTACTTCCGTATGAGACGCTGCTTGGCCTGCTCGGCCGCCGAGCTCGAGGGATACTTCTTGACGAGCCCGCGCAGCGTCTCGCGCGCGGCGCTGCTCTGCCCCAGCTCCGACTGGGAGCTTGCGATATTGAGCAGCGCGTCGGGCGCCTTGGGATTCTCGGGCCAGAGCTTGACCACCTTTTGCTGGGCGGCGATCGCGGACTTGTAGTCGCGCATGGCATAGTGGGCGTTGCCGATCCAGTATTGCGCCGAGGGCACGAGCTCGCTGCTCGCGAAATTGGTCATGAAGCTCTGGAAGTTGGTGATCGCGAGCTGGTAGTTGCCGAGCTTGAACTGGTTGAGCGCCGCCTCGTACGCCTGCTTCTCGGAGGCCGCGCTGCGCTCGCCCTGGCTCAATTTGTCCTGCAACTGCGTTTGCGTCTGCTCGAGTCTTCTCAGGCGGTTGTCCAGGTCGACGTAGAGGTCCTTCTGCCGCCGTTCGAGGGTTTCCGTCTGGTTCGCGAGCACTTCGACCTGCCCGCGCAGCTTTGCGAGGTCCTGCTTGAGCGAATCGATCAGCTGGGCGAGATCGACGGCGCGGTTCTGCCCGGAGGAGTCCATCTGCGCAAGGCGCGCGTCGATCGCCGAGAGGCGTTCCTCGATCGACTTCTGGCGGCTCTCGACCTGGTTCCTCAGCTGGACGATCTGCCTGCGCGCCTCCTCGTCGTCGAACAGGGCCGCGTGGGCGAGAAGCGGCACGAGAAACGCCCCGAGAAAAATCCCCCCGCGCGCCAGGCGCGCCCCGGCCTTCGGCAAGGGACTCGGCGTCCTCCCCTGATAAAGGGGATGCGGGGGGGATTTCCGCATGGCGGATATCGTTCAGACCCGCTCGCTCAGTACTCGCCGCCGTAGAGCATGTCGCCGCGGCGGTTCTGCGACCAGCACCCTTCGTTGTGCTCGGTGCAGCGCGGCTTCTCCTCGCCGAGGCTGACCGCTTCGACCTGCGACCCGGTCGCGCCCATCAGCACGAGCATGCGCTTCACGCCCTCGGCGCGGCGTTGCCCGAGCGCGATGTTGTATTCGCGGCTGCCGCGCTCGTCGCAGTTGCCCTGAACGAGCATCTTCGTGCCGCGGTGTTCGGCGAGGTACTTGCCGTGGGCCTGCAGCATCGGCCGGTACTCGTCCTTGATGTCCGACTTGTCGTAGTCGTAGAAGACCGAACGCTTCGAGAGGACGTTGTTCGGATCCTTCAGCGGATTGCCCTGCAGCTGGACGGGGCTTGCCGTAACCGGCGACGCAGGCGACGGGGTCGGGGCGACGCCGGGTTCGACGGGCTGGCTCGCGCATCCGTACAGCAACGCCAGAGCCAGAGCAGTGAGCAAAGCTTTCTTCATGGCGATCTCCTTTAGAGTGCTCAACAAAACGAGGGAATCCTTCCCCTCTTGCTCCCCTGATTTACAGCCGCAACGGTCATTCCGTCGCGGCCTCTTAGTTGCCCAGGAACGGGCCCCAGGACGGCTCGCGGACATCGGCCGCCTGGACGCTCAGCCGCTGCTTGAAGCGGCCGTCGCTGGATACCGCGGCGAGCACGCCGCGGTTGTCGACGTCGGTTGCGTACAGAATCATCCGCCCGCTGGGCGCAAAAGTCGGAGACTCATCGCGCTGGCCGTCCGTTAAAATCTGAACCTGCTTGCTCTCCAAGTCCATGACCATCAACTGGAAACGCCCGCTGATGCGCGAAATGTACGCGAGGGTCTTGCCGTCCGGGCTGAGGCGCGGGGATACATTGTAATCGCCTTCGAAGGTCACGCGCACCGGCTCTCCCCCGGTCGCCGGCATGCGATAGATCTGGGGGCTGCCCCCTCTGTCGGAAGTGAAGTAGATGAATCGACCATCCGGAGTGAAGAATGGTTCCGTATCGATGAACCCGGAAAAGGTGATCCGCCGCGGGTTCGTTCCGTCGGCGTTCATCAGGTAGATCTGCGAGCTCCCGTCCTTGGTGAGCACGGCGGCCAGTTCCTTGCCGTCCGGGGACCACGCCGGGGCGCTGTTCGAGCCCCTGTAGCTCGCCACCGGCGCCGGCTGCTTGCTCGCGCTCAAGCTCTGCACGAAGAGAATCGGTTTCTTGTTCTGAAACGAGACGTAGGCCATCCGCGTTCCATCCGGCGACCAGGCCAGCGACATGATGGGTTCGGAGGAGATCACCATCGGTTGAGCGTTCTGCCCGTCCGCGTCGGCGACGCGCAATTCGAAGCGCGAACCCTGCTTGACCACGTAGGCGATTTTCGTGCCGAACACGCCGCGCTCGCCGGTCAGCTTCTCATAGATGAAATCCGCGATCTTGTGGGCGGTGAGCCGAATCTGCCCGGCGGGAAGCGTGTACACCGAACTGCCGATCTGAGACTGCTTGGGCACATCGAGCAGGCGAAAGCGCACTTCGAACTTTCCGTCGGGAAGCCGTTGCGCCTGCCCGATGACCATGGCGTCGGCGAGGCGGCTTCTCCATTCCGCGAAATCGACCTGGGAGATCTCGGCGGGAACCTGAGTTATCCCGCCGACGAAAAGCGAGCGGAAGCGGCCGCTGCGCGAGAGATCTTGTTCGACGATCTCCGTGATGCTCTGGGGCAGCGCCGACTCCCCCGCGAAGGGGAGCACGGCGATGGGAATCTGGTTGGCGCCGCCCCCGGTGATCTCGATGGTGAGCTGGGCGCGGGCGGCGCCGGCAAGGAAAACGACCGATGCGGCAAAAAACGTCGCGGTTCGTTTCATTCGAGGAAAAAGTATACCGCCGTCATCTCCCCTCACTCGTACGGCCGGAACTTCAGGTTGAGGTTGCGCTGGAACTGCTCGGGCCGGTCGGGCCTGGGCAGCGGCGAGCTTTTCAGGATCGCCCGCTCGACCGCGTCGTCGTAGGCCCTGTGGCCGCTCGATTTTCTGAGCTGCGCCGAGAGCACTTCGCCGGTCGGCAACTGTACGACGTCGAAGATCGCCTCCGGGTTACCCTTGATGTCGGGCGGCAGCACGATGTTGAGCTTGATCCTGGTGCGGATCTTGTCGGCATAGCCCGCATCGATCGACGAGTCGGCGGCCGGCGCGAACTGCTTCAGCGCTTCCTGCCGCTCGCGGGTGCGCTTGAGCGCCTGTTGCTCCTGCGCGAGCTGCTCCCGGATTCTCTGGGTCGTGTCGAACCTGAGCGGCGGCTCCTCCTTCTTCTTCGCGAGCTTCTTTTCCCGCTCGATCGCGATGTCGGGCTTCGCCGGTATCCGCTCGAGCTTGGACTCGAGCTTCAGCTGTGGTTTGACTTCAGGCTTCGGTTCGATCGTGGGCGCAGGGGGTTCGCTCCCTGGCAACTCGCTCCAGAGTTCGGCTACTACAGCGTCCGGATGCTTCGACTGCCAGCGCAGGCCGAAAACCAGCACGGCGAGGAGCACGAGGTGCACCAGCACCGACAGCGCCGCCGGGACGACGCCGCCCGGCTCATCTACCGGAATGGCGTAGCTCATGGCGCCGCGGGCTTCACCAACAGTCCGACGCGCCGGATGTTCTGGCGCTGCAGCTCTTCCATGACCTTCAGCACCGCTTCGTAACGCACGTCCTTGTCGGCTGAAATCACCACCGGCTGATCGGGGGTTTTCCTCTGCCTCTCGCGCAACGCCGCAACCAGCTGCCCGGTCGACACCGCGCGCTCGTCGGACCTGCCCTTGTCGCGCTCGCGCAGCATCAGGGACTGGTCGCGCCGCACGATCACCTCGAGCGGCGTCGCCGGCGGCTGCGAGGACTTGCCCACGCTCGGAAGATCGACCACGCCCGGATTCACGAGCGGCGCGGTGACCATGAAAATGACGAGCAGCACCAGCATCACGTCCACGTAGGGGACGACGTTGATCTGGTTCATCAAGCGGCGGGAGCGCATGGTCTCAGGCCCGCGTTTCGTGCGCGGCGGCGGGCCTCGGCTGCGGCTGCCGCTGCAGGATATTGGAAAATTCCTCCATGAAGCTCTCGAAGCGCACCGCGAGCCGGTCGACGTCATGGGAGAAGCGGTTGTACGCGACCACCGCGGGTATCGCGGCGAAGAGGCCGATCGCCGTTGCGACCAGGGCCTCTGCGATTCCCGGCGCGACGGCGGCGAGCGTCGCCTGCGCCACGTTGGCGAGCCCGCGGAACGCGTGCATGATGCCCCACACGGTGCCGAGCAGCCCCACGTAAGGGCTCACCGAGCCCACCGAGGCGAGGAAGGCGAGATTCGATTCGAGCCGGTCCATCTCGCGCTGGTAGGTGGCGCGCATCGCGCGGCGCGCGCCGTCCACCATCACGCTCGGGTCGGCGGTGCCGCGCTGGCCTCTCAGCTTCGCGAACTCCCGGAACCCGGCCTCGAAAATCCGCTCGAGGCTCCCGGTCGAGTGCCGGTGGTTAACGGCGCTCTGGTACATTGAGGCGAGGTCCGAACCGCTCCAGAAATCGCGCTCGAATTGTTCGGTCCTGCGCTCGGCTCGGTGGATCGTGAAGACCTTGAGGAAGATGAAGTACCAGGACATGAACGACACGGCGATGAGCAGCAGCAGCACGAACTGCACGACGACGCTCGCGTTCGCCATCATCGCGAGTATCGAGAGGTCCTGGGTAAGGTTCATCGCAAACCCTCTAGTTTTTCCCGGATCGCTCCAGGCACCGCGACCGGTCTGTAGCTCTTCGCGCTGACGCACGCCAGGGTCAGCTCGGCGCTCGCCAACACCTCCTCCTCGCGGCTGACTGCCTGCTCGAACACCAGCCGCGCCTGCCCCACGCGCGCGACCCGCGCGGTCACGGTCAGAGAATCGTTCAGCAGCGCCGGCTTATGGTAGGCGATTTGCGCCGAATGCACCACAAAGAGGACATGGTCCCGTCGGGCGAGTTCCCCGAGATCGAAGCCCAGCGACTGCAGCAGCTCGGTACGGGCGCATTCCATGAACGAAAGATAGTTGGCATGGAACACCATGCCGCCGGCGTCGGTGTGCTGATAGTAGACGCGCATCGGCCACGAGAATGTCCTGGCGCTCGCTTCCCCCTTTTTCGAATGGGCCTTCGCGCCGCGAGCGCTCATTGTCCGAAGAGCTCCCCGGGGCCGCCGGGCTTCGGCACCGCGAGCCCGAGGTGGCGGTAGGCGGTAACCGTCGCGACGCGCCCGCGCGGGGTGCGCTGCAGATAGCCCTGCTGGATCAGATACGGCTCGAGCACGTCCTCGATCGTGTCGGCCTCCTCGCCGATCGCGTGCGCGAGGTTCTCCAGGCCCACCGGGCCGCCGGAGAATTTCTCGATCACCGCGAGAAGGAGCTTCCTGTCCATCACGTCCAGGCCGAGCACGTCCACGTCGAGCATCTTGAGCGCGGCGTCGGCGACCTCGCGCGAG
>Ga0209283_10001236_pt1 | contig 13754 bp, 12 predicted proteins | sample CZO8metaG_2_FD_188354 | JGI IMG/M metagenome (GOLD analysis project Ga0209283, IMG submission 188354) | Vadose zone soil microbial communities from the Eel River Critical Zone Observatory, Northern California, USA - CZOApr15con2H1.8 metaG... | ecosystem: Environmental > Terrestrial > Soil >...
GTGCTATGCGTACTCCTGAATCTGTCCTGTCCATCACGAGAAATCAAATGACCCGAGGGCTCTGGTATCTGCTCGATACCCTGCTGGCGTGTGTCGGGCCCCTGCTGGTCACCGCAGTCATTGGTGTGTTCCACCTCTACCCAGCCATCCCCAACATTTCGAACGTTTATGTACTGGTGGTGCTGGCATTGGCCATCGTGTGCGGACGGTATGCAGCCATCCTCAGTGCCGTGGTGGCCTTTCTCTCCCTGGCGTACTTCATCGTGCCTCCCCTCTATACCTTTGCCGTGATCCGCCCCGAAGAGTGGATCGCACTCTTCATTTTCCTCAGCGTTGCCCTGCTCACCGGTCACCTGGCGGTCGCCTTGCGCGAGCGAACGGAGCAGGCGACCGGTCGAGAACGCGAGGCGCGTCAGCTCTCCGAGGTGGCGCGTGCGACCAGTCGGCAGGCTGAGCAAGCGCACCAACAACTGCTGGCTTATGAGCAGGCAGCGCGAGCGGAGACGGAGGCGGCGCGCGCCCGCCTGTACGATCTCCTCATGCAAGCCCCTGCCGCGATGTCCATCCTGCGCGGGCCGGGGCACCGCTACGAGTTTGCCAATCCCCTCGTCCAACCAAACAGGAACCGGGCTGACATTCTTGGCAAAACTGTTTCTGAGGTGTTGCCCGAAGTCGTGGAGCAAGGTGTGCTTGCCATCCTGGATGAGGTCTACACCACCGGCACGCCTTTCATTGGCACCGAGTTCCCTGTCCGATTTGACCGCCGTGGTGACGGCGTGCTGGAAGAAGCCTATTACACCTTTGTGTATCAACCGTTGCGGACGGTGCACGGGGAGATCGAGGGGATTTTGACTCATAGCGTGGAGGTGACCGAACAGGTGCTGGCACGCCGTCGTGTCGAGGAACTAAACCGCCAGTTGGAGGCAGAGAGAGATACCTTGCGCCAGGCGCAGCAGGAAGCGCAGGCACGAGCCGGCGAGCTTGAGGCAATCTTTGAGGCTATGACCGAGGGCGTGATCGTCTGCGATGCCAGGGGGGAGGTCCTCTACACCAACGCTGCCTATCGTTCCCTCATGGCTCTTGAAAAGGACGCTGATCCTTCAGTACTCTCGCTCGACAGCCGCCTCAAGTGGATGGCTTTGCGTGACCTGGAAGGACTACCTCTGCTCAAAGAGCAGGGTCCGATGCAGCGGGTGCTGCGGGGCGAACGCCTCTCGGGCACGCACAGAATGGATGCGCTGTGCCACACCTATAAGGGGGAAGACCTCATTCTCAATATCAGTGGCGCACCCATTCGTGATGCCGCAGGCAAGATCGTCGGGGGCGTGCAGGTCTTTCGCGATGTGACCGAACGCCTCCGGTTGCAGCAGCAACTCCAGTACAGCGAATACAAGCTGCGCTCGCTAGTGGAGTCCAACATCTTCGGGGTGGTCGTGGTCGATCTCGATGGGCGTATTTACGAATTCAATGACCGCTACGCGCAGATGCTTGGCTACAGCAGAGACGAATTGTCAACAGGGACCTTTAACTGGTTCCACTTCGTCCCCCCAGAGGATATCAAGGTACTGGGGCATGCCATGGTGACCCTTCTCTCGACAGGAGCCGCGCCTCCTTACGAGCGGGGGTATCTCCGCAAGGACGGCAGTCGCGTGCCCGCGCTGGTGGCAGCAACATTGTTTGATCAGGAGCGCCGTCTCGTCCTGGGAGTGATCCTGGACATGTCCGAGCAGAAAGCGGCGGAGCGGCGCAAACAGGAGTTTCTGAGCATGGTCAGCCATGAACTGCGCACCCCTCTCACCTCCATCATGGGCTTGATTGAGCTTGCACTGATGCAGATCGAACTCCGCCGCAGGGAGCTTTCGCCCGAGGCAGAAGGGCTGCTTGGTCAGCTCGAGAAGACACTTAAGCGAGCAGATGGGCAGGTAGAGATCGAAACCCGTTTAGTGGAGGAACTGCTGGAGGTATCCCGGCTGGAACTGCACAAATTTGAGCTGTCGTTGCAACGAGAGAATCTGGTCACCATCGTGCAGGAGACTGTTGCCAACCAGCAGCAGGTGGCGCGCACGCGTCAGATCAAGCTGGTCTTGCCGCCAGACGAGATCGTGCCGGTGCTCGCTGACGTTGGCCGCATCGGGCAGGTGCTCACCAACTACCTGACCAATGCCCTCAAGTACGCGCCGGTCGATCAGCCGGTATCCGTGCGCCTGGTAGTGGAGGCGAGCAGAGCACGGGTGTCAGTGCGTGACCAGGGGCCGGGGTTGACGCCCGAGCAGCAACACCGGGTGTGGGAGCGCTTTTATCAAGTGGCAGCACCCGGGCACCAGGGGCCAGACGGAGGATTGGGACTGGGATTAGCCATCGCCAAGGCCATCGTCGAGCAGCACCAGGGGCAGGTGGGGGTCGAGAGCGCTCCCGGTCGAGGCTCCACCTTCTGGTTTACTTTGCCGCTAGCCGATGGGCTGATCCAGGCGTGACGACACATTGTCTCCTCACGGCCACACCTCGCTATCGTCTGCTCGTTGAGGAATGCAGGATGCGAGCCCGGCACCACCGCTGGATCATCACACCAGCACGCACGCGCGAGTGCGTGCGCCAGGCTCCCAGATGCGTAACGCAGCTACGCCACCCGTGTGAATCCGTGCGAGGTCTCCCCTTCAACACGCTGCCAGGTAAGGAGCCATCGTGCGGTAAGCATATTAATGATCTGCCGAGAGGCATTGGCATCAGCTCCTGGATACACCCACCAGCGGGACTGGTGCGTGGGGAACCACTCCCCATCCTTTGGCGTATCCTGTCCTGCAGGTAGATTACTTCCACGCCAGCATGTCCCTGAAAGTGGAATTGTGCAGGCAGGTCCGGTGCCTCAGAAGAAGCTGGGTAGAGGATCGCCTCCATCTGAAAGGTCAGAGAAAAGCCCAGGCCCCTCAGGATGGTAGTGACCTCTTGCGGGTCGGGGCAGGTGGCGCAAAATGCGGTGAGTGCTTGGGTGTGTGGCATAGCACACCTTCCTTTCCTCAAAAAATGGACGGTAGAGACATCGTGAGAGGTGATATCACCCCTCACAGTGAGGAGATTTGACAGAGCTTCACAGTAGAACGACATAACGCATGGGGCATGCAATAGCATGAGCACCCATCATGAGGCAGAGAGTATGTAGATGTTGTATGCTGGATGGGCAGTAGTACCGAATCATGAACATCTGCTTCTCTGTGTGGAGAAAGGAACGTCGACGTGCTGTATCGTGAAGATCGTCAGGGACGGATCGCGATCACTCAGCCAGCGCATGCCTGGCTCTCCGGTCAATTGGCGCGCGCCTGGGGAAACGAGCGCTTTGGGGATGTAGTGCCCTGGGAAGAGGTCTGCCTGGGCGCAGAACAACATGACGTTGGTCATACGGCCTGGGAGCAAGCACCTGCACTCAACCCGCAGACGGGTCTGCCCTACAGCTTTTTTGAGTTGCCCAGGCAGTGGCATGTGCAGCTCTGGTCAGGAGCCGCCCGCCTGGTGCTCCCACAGGGGCGCTATGCCGCACTTCTGGTCTCCCTGCATGGCACGGGGCTCTACGTGAGCTACAATGCGACCGCAGATACGCGTGAAAACGCCCAGGCAGTCAGGGACTACCTGGCGCAGGAGCGTGTCTTCCAGGAGGAGCTCTTCACGACCTTGCGTGCCGACGCCCACTACAGGCCATACGCAACTGAGGAGGCCGTGACACGCAACCGACGGCTCCTCCAGGTCTGGGATGCGCTCTCCCTCGCCATCTGCTTCGGCGGCTGGCAGACGCGGTCCTTGCCCCAGGTTCCCACGGCCACAAGTGCTACGACTTTGACGCTTCGCGTGCGCGATGGCGATCCCACCCACCTCATGGTCACGCCGTGGCCGTTTCGCCGCGAGCACGTCACGCTGGTGTACGAAGGGCGCAACCTGGCAGAAACGTTCTCCAATGAAGAGGTGATGCGCGAAGCTCTCAAGCACGCTCCCTGGATCACATTGAAGACCACGCTCCTTCCCGATCAACCAGCGTGACCACACGGCTCACTTGTGGATCACGAAGGAGCACAGCCAGGGTTCTACCAAAAATCAGGGGCTAATCAGTAGCACGACATTTGGTAGAAAAGGCATCTTTGCGCCGCCTAAAAACACTACTTGCTGTCTAGCCTGCATACTGCTCCAGATGCTCGCTGTCGTGATTAAAGCGACCGTGGCAACTCCAGCGATACAGTGACTTGCACGAGAAGCTTGTTGCTGTGACGGTTCTTGACGTTTTTGTTCACAGTAGCAGCTTCTCCCTCTTTTCAGTAGAACCGTCTGGGGGCAGGTAACCTACTCTCATGCTAGGCAAAGTTCGAAACTTGATAATTAGTCAACCCCAAAATTTCTTCCCTAACCACGTCTATAGGGTGGCAGACATGCTAGTGAACAATGCAACACGAGCATTATCTGGTGAAAAAACACTGTACAGGATCGTCGCATCGAGCAATGGAGAGAAATACGGAGGAGCATCATGGCGGACGAGATGAGTCCAAATAAGCCAGCAGAAGAGCACAAGGTAGAAACTGCTACCATCAGCACACCTCTTCAACCCCAGCTTCAAAAAGAGCGGGCGCAGTTCCGGGCGCTTATACTAGGCAACCCGAACTACTTTGGCACTGTCAAAGAAAGCCCGTTCAAACCAGTTGAGCCCATTCTTGCGGACGTAGCATTTGAGGAGTTGAAGTGCGTCGGATTCAATCCGCAGCTTAATCTGCTTGAAGCAGTGATCTGGATCAAGCAAGAGTTTGGCTATGGTGGGGACATTTGTAGCGTTGGTACCCCGGAATACGTTCGTTTCTATGTGGACTGGGATAACACTGGCAACTGGATCGACCAGGGAATGACCAGCTTCACAGCCCACGACATTCCTGGAACGAAGCCCCTGGAATACGCTGTTACACTCCAAATCAACCCTTTGGAGAAGTTTTGTTTTTTCGATAATCTGCCAAACGTACGAGCCATCCTATCCTGGAATAACCCACCACCACCCAACACACCGGGCTTTATACCCGTGTGGGGGAACGTGTTGGAGGCACGTATCCAGATCGAACCCCTTGAGCTGATCATCTTCTCCAAACTTCTTGAAGAAGCCAAAGTCAAGCTTCCAGCGCAATTCGAGGCTGCACTAGACTTATCGCAGCCAATCAAAGCCGCGAAGCCTCAGGTGTTGAACGTAGTAGAACGTCAGGCCCTGTACAAAGATAAAGGAGTTCCGGGGCATCGCTTCGCTTTTCCAGAAGTCAACCAGTTAATTACCAACCCGGCCCTGACCGAAACTCTCATGAAACCGGGGTTCAAGGGCTTCCTGACTGAGCTACATATTAATCTGGCAGAGCTCATCGCCAAGCTGCTAGAAACTGATGGTGACACAAGCTTTGAGGAACTCAAATGCATCGGTCTGAACCCTAATCAGGATATCCTCGAGGGCATCCTGACAGTGAAGCTGCCAAACGGTTACTCTGGCGGCCCATGCACCGCAGGAAGCGAGGAGTACGTTGCCTTCTGGATAGATTATGGTAGTGGCTTCAACTACGTTGGAACAACAGCGGTGAATGTCCACGATTTCAGCGACATCCCTGCTGGAGGATTGCAATATGCAGTATTCCTACCAGTAGACTTCAGCCAGCAACGTCAGCCATGTGAGCTGGGAGCCAAGACGGCGAAAGTCCGAGCCATTCTTTCCTGGAACATACCCCCACCACCGTCCAACCCGAACTTCGTGCCTACATGGGGCAACCGAGAAGAGACATTGGTCCAGATTACACCGGGCCCTGTATCCTTAGGCAACACTCCATTCATCGATTCGGTAGGCAATATGGGGGTTTGTGACATCGATCAAACTACAGGTTGGGCGACAGGCACAGGTATCATACCACCTTTCACCGCGCGTGAAAGTCCATTCGGCGGAGTCATTACCATCACCGGGTTCATCTTAAATCCACCGAATGTACTGGCTGGCGCAACACCTATCAAGTACAAAGTGTATGTACGTGAGCTGGGTGGAACATGGCAGCCACTAGCCAATACCTTTGCTATTGACTATACCGAACAAAATGGTCCAGGTCTTCCCTTCCAGGTCACTAACTACCTCCAGAGTATCGACCCAATCGACGGCTACTACACTTACCTGGAACAGAACTATCCGAACCAGTGGTTAATAGTGACGGGCGGCGTGTTGGCACGATGGATTACGGGCCAGCCTATGATTGGATTGTGGGAAATCAAGCTAGAGGCCAAGCTTCCCAATGGAACTACTGTGCCTGCAGGTGCCATCTTCTGTCCTAAGGACGGGACATTCCGCAGTACTGTCATAGTAGATTTGGACGAAGCAGCACCGACAGCCAAGATTGACATCACTGGCTTCTCGCGTGGTGGCGGGCCAGTACAACCTGCAACGGATTGTGGCAAGTTCGAGGTGGGCGACGTGATCCACGGTACCTACTCTACATTTGACCTTGAAGGGCATTTCAACAGCCTCTCCTTGGGTGTATTACCATCCGGGAACCCGGTTAATCCATCGAGTAGGTCATACCCAATTGTATCAACAAATGGCGAAGCAGGTACCTGGACGTTAGACACTAGCGGCATGGAACCATGCGGTTATGTTGTGGAACTGGGGGTGAATGACCGGACCATTGTCAGCAGCGGCACCATTGGCTGGCCAAACTCCGCTTCTGTTGGTTTTTGTCTGGATCAGGCACCGCCAACAACATCTGCCTAAATAGCTTTGTACCTGGTTCCACCAAAAAAGGGACTCTGTTGGCGAATGAAAAATCGAACATGGATTCCTGTGGGGAGTTCAGATCACGCTTCGTTTTGCAATGCGCCAACAAAATCAAAAGGGGGGTTGAAAAAAGCAGAGAGGTTACTGCTGTGAACAAAAACCTCAAGAAGGATTACAGGAGGACCTCTCATGCAAATGACGGTATCGTCGATCGTCGACATCCCTGCAAGTGCAGCCCATCAACCCAATCGAATGGAAGCCAGAGCCTTTGCAGTGAAGGCACCGACTGACGCATTGGGCTCACCAAAGACGGCTGGGTTGTGCTCACCCAGCTTTTGTGGCAAGGGCAGGTCAAGGCTGCCCTCGCGCGTTTGCAGACGCTGCGCCCGGTTGTGAGCGTGAACCGATCAAAGCTTTGGAGGAGGCCATCACCTATCTCGAAAACCAGCGTGGGTGGAATGGTCACGACCAACGGTGGCTTAGACGAGCAGGTCATGGCTATGGTGATCAACCCATGCACGAAGAAGGTATGCGGAAACGCCCGAACGCTACCTGTGCTGGCTACTTAGCATATCCGTTCTCATATCAGAAAGTACCCTGTCATACGGGAAACCCTCAGGTCATCTCTCTGATGAGTAGATAGCTAAGAAAAAGAACGGGTAGTGCCAACATGAGCGCTGTTTTTAGAACAGATATACTAAGTAGCCAGCACAGCTGCTCGCACGCTCGAAAACTGAAAGATAAAGGTAGAGTTTTTTGGCTGATTGGACTCATATTGTTGCAGAAAATTGAAAATGGACGCATAAGCGTGCAGTAAGTTGTAGATGGGTACAATCTAAAAACGTTGTTCTCTCTTCGTTTTTTAAGAACGGATGTCTCAAGTAGCCAGTACACCCGTTGGACGTGCGATTGTAGTAAGTAATGAACGCCAGGATATGAGCTCGCAACTCCTGCACCGAGCGGCAACTGATACTAAATCGCATGCTGTGATAGAATAAAGGAGGTGAAGAAGCAAGCAGAAAGGGAGAGGATATGGCCAGGATCACACGAGCGGCAACGCATGTGACGGTAGAAGAAGTCAAGAAACGCATGAGCACCGATCCGCGTCCGTTGTATCGCCAACGCTGGCTGATCATGTATAACGCGCTGGTGGAGCCTGGCAAAGCTGAGGAGATTGCGCGACACTGTGGGGTCTCCAAAGCGACCGTCCACGCGGTGATCTCGAGCTACAACCGGCTGGGGGTAGCGGCAGTGGAGACAGCGGGCAAGGGAGGCCGAAGGAGTGGGTATCTGAGCCTGGAAGAAGAGCGAGCGTTTCTCACGCCGTTCTTTGAGGGGGCGGAGCGGGGAGAGTTGGCAACGACGGAAGAGATCTGGCGCGCGTTTGAAGCCCGGGTGGGGCACGAGGTCGATGATAGCACGATCTACCGGCTGCTCGCCCGACACGGCTGGCGCAAGCTGATGCCGCGCCCGCGCCATCCCCAGGCCGATCCGCAGGCTCAAGAGCAGTTTAAAAAAACTTTGCGCCGCAGGTTGAGACAGCAGTCGCGACGCGGGAAGCCGACGACGAACGCCCCGTACTGATCCTAGCGCAGGATGAGGGGCGCTTTGGTCGCATCGGACGGCCTGGGCGCTGTTGGGCCCCTCCTGGCATCCGGCCGCATGTGCCGGCTCAGTTGATCCGGGAGTCGATCTATGTCTTCGCTGCCGTCGCGCCGGTCACTGGCGACCTGGTCTCGCTCATCTTGCTGGGATCGCTTCCACCGCCATGATGAATCTGTTGACTTCCGCATGTCAGCCAGGCGTTCGCGAAGTTCTTCATCGTCATGCAAGTCGATGGGGCCGCCTGGCACGGCTCGCACGATCTGGTCATCCCCTCCAATATCCGTTTGATCGAGCAACCACCTTACAGTCCCGAGGTGAACCCGGCCGAACACCTGTGGGATGAGCTGCGCGAGAAATACCTGCACAACCGCGCTTTCCCCTCGCTCGACGCCTTGATCGAGGTGCTGTGTCAGGGGCTCAATGCTCTCGCTGATGATCCGGCGGCCTTGCGCTCTTTAACGGGATTCCCTCACATCGTCAATGTGAAGCTTTAGCACGCGAATTGGTATAAGAAACATCTTTTACGCGTGTCATGGTGTTAAGAACAAGCAGGCAGGGGCTTGTCGTTTTCCTTACAGAAGGACCACACACGAGAGATGTGCGACTCATCGTCAGTGAGTTGCTGCCCCAGAGGGCAAGGATGTTCCTCCCAAGCTTGACTCAACATACATTTTGTCGTCAGAGCACGATATAACTGAAGAGATTAACTCTCAATGTGCCCGGTGGATATCCCATGTAGCCAGCACAACCTCGATATGGATATCAATACTGTCGAGCAGTGGACCGCTGATGCGTTTTCGATAGCGCATGATGGCAATCACCGAACACGATCGTGTTTAAACAGCGACAAATCCCATCCCTGAGAACACGGGCATTTAGAGCCAGCAACCCCCTCCAAAGGATAGTCTGGCAGCATGACATCGGCAGGATATAGGTAAGTCGAAGGCGGGCAGACAGCGAATCGAGAGCAGCCTGACGGCATTCGATTTCTGCTAGATTGGTATCAGGCAATGTAAGTAGATACATTGCCTGATACCAATCTAGCAGAAGAAAGGGATGCAAATTGAGCGCATTTACAGATCCGACATTGAATACCAGTTGCGAGCAATTGCTCTCATCTTTGGATGAAGATAAGAACGTACCCTCAAAAGAAATCCCTGAACTGAAAACATTCCTTAGAGAAGTTGAGTTTCCAGAGCTGTCAATCGGGCAACAGATGTGAAGGACAATGATGGAACAGACGATTACACCGGGGGAAGCAGCAAGACAGCAGCGCCGTTCCCAGCGGCGTGGCATGGACACCGAACGCACATGCACTGTTCATCTATAACGGCATAACCAACATGTATTCACTGATTTTCTAAGGGCAAGTTCATGCAAGATCACGGAGTGCATCCGAGAACTGACGATATCGTAACCGAGCCGCCAGCTGTGTCAGATGCTGACTACGAGCAGATGTACCACCTGCTCTATGCCTACCGCTTTGGTGCGATTAGCTTCCTAGAACTGCTTGATAATCTCGAAGCCATCTTACATATAAACTCTGCTCCGGCCAGCCGCCAGACCGATCTCGATTGACGCTCCTACAACAAACTAATGAATAGTGACAGCCATCTCTGCCGCGAGGGGTGGCTGTCGGTCTTTTGCTTGTGGTACACTAACCAAAACTCTGAATGATTGAATCTTCTTGAAGATGCTTTGAAATGAGGTTATGTATGAGTGACACAGCAGTTACAGAGTCACAACCTGCCCCTGATTTCACGCTTCCAGCCGTCGGAAGCCCTGACGTGGTGAAAGATGGCAAAGTGCAATTAAGCGCCTTACGCAACCACGTCGTGGTCTTATACTTTTATCCACGCGACGACACGCCCGGCTGTACAGCTGAAGCGTGTTCATTCCGCGATGCCGATCATGAGATGCAAAAACGGGGAGTTGTCGTGCTAGGCATAAGCGCCGATGATATTCCTTCGCATCAAAAATTTGCCGGTAAATACGGTTTGTCCTTTCCTCTGCTGGCTGATACAGATACAACTGTTTCGCAGCTGTATGGCGTGTGGAAAGAGAAGAACTACGCCGGTAAAACATATATGGGCGTCAACCGCGAGACATTTCTCATTGATAAAGATGGGATTGTTCGTAAAGTCTGGCCTAAAGTCAAGGCAGCCGAGCACGCTCAAGAGGTTCTGGAAGCAATCGAGTCATTAGGACTCTGAGCTTACCCGAGCGAGCTAGAGAAAAAAATCATGAAGTCAGGCTAAATGTATGGACATTCACTGTCATACTCTGGGATTGCGGTGTGCCTACAAGGGAGAACGTTATATGCACAGGTGTTCCTTGTCGCATTATCTTGCCAGTTTGCCATTCCTTCCAACCAGCGGCAGCTCATGCTGGCAATCCTGATCGCGAGGACGGTGATTTCTGTCTTTTAGCACTGCTCTTGTGCAACTGGGAGACCGGGAGGCACCTGTTTGAGGAGAGGCATCCACTACGCTATACTAGAAGAAGAACTCCACCGCAGGAGGAAGACACGATGGCCAATCAAGAACAGCTTGACCTGCTGAAACAAGGAAGAGAAGTGTGGAGATGCTTGCTTTCACCCGCCTGCATTCCCCATACACCGAGATCATTTACATACGGGGCGGCAAGAGGGCACTCAAATGTGAATGGTCTCCAACGGCAGGTGGCAGAGCATTGCGTCAAACGAGAGCCAAGAAGACTGATTGCCAAATAAAGGCTCTTGGACAAATTAAGTGTGCTTGCTTGCTCAGCGAGAAGGTTCTCTTGTAGTAGAATGCTCGCAGTGAAATCCATGTGAGTCATCTGGATGTTTTTGACAATGAACGTGGGAACCACTTACCCACTTTTAGACACTTTACCAGGAACCCGAGTGATATAATTTTGGTAACGGAAAAAGGGACCCACCTGCGGGGTTTTCTGCTCTCGTTAGAGCAAGAGATTGTTCCTGCAAACGATAGTTGAGAACGGAGACACTATTCCATGTCAACCGAAGAGAACAAGGACGTCGTTCGGCGCGCTTTAGAGGCGCTCAACAAACGAGATCTGGGAACATTAGACCAACTTATCGGCGGCCCAGAGGAATGGAAACGCCGCTTAGCCAATTTGCTCACGGCCTTTCCCGATGTGCAACTCATCCAAGAGGATCAGATTGCCGAAGGAGATCAAGTCGTCGAACGCTGGACCATCCGAGGGACCCACCAGGGTCATTTTCAAGGCATCCCTCCGACTGGCAAACGCGTAACATATACAGGGATCGACATCTTCCGCATCGTGGACGGTAAACTCGTGTTGGTCGGGCAGTCCGTGGATCGGCTCGGCATGATGCAGCAACTGGGCGTGATCCCTCCGATGGGATAGGAAATCCTATCATTTCCCTGCCAGCCGAGCAACTACCGGAGCAAAGGCCTCCATCTGCCACTCCTGAACCTGGATGTAAGAGAAACCATACTGTTCACGTCGGGCCAGTATTTCTTCAACGATCTGATCGATGCCTCCATCTAACACATGCAGAGAGGGAGGGAAAGAAACATCTGTCTTCGCATTGGCGTGCGTTATGTGAAACACTGTATAGCCGAGCTCGAGGTGTTCGAAGCGTTTTCCCGCAGCCTCTCGCACCCAGGCGATTTTTTGCGCAATATCCTCCGGCTTCACCTCTGTCACTTCTCTTTTCCAAATATTAAAACCAATCCCAATACTATCGGCTCGTTGTGCCGCAATAGAGATCAGGCGTTTTCCCGAGCAACCAATATAGATAGGTGGATGCGGTTTCTGGACAGGTTTTGGCTTTCCCTGCATCCCGGTGATGGTATAATACGCCCCGGAGAAATTCACTGTTTCCTGGGTAAACAATTGCTCCATGATGCAAAAGGCCTCTTCCAGACGGCTGACGCGCGTGCCGGGACTTTCAAAGGGAATGCCCGTCTGGGTATAGTCGGCTGGTAGATATCCTGCTCCCATACCAAGCTCGAAGCGCCCGTCGGAAAGAAGATCCAGGGTTGCAGCTTCCTTCGCTAGCCAGGCTGGATGCCGAAAATCGTTGCAGAACACCAGACTACCAATACGAAGAGTGGTGGTCGCTTCCGCGGCGACAGCAAGCGCCGTGAGAGGAGCTATTCCTATGGTGATGTGATCGGGGACTAACAACGTCGCATACCCAAGTCCCTCGGCTTTACGAGCTTTCGCAATCCATTCGGCATGCGAGAGAGCATTTCCGGTTACTACGCCAAAACGAAAGGGTCGGAGCTTCACGTTTCTCTCCTGTCCTGATCAATTAACTGTTTATTCGAACTTTATTCGATGCACGCAAGTTTCGCTTCAGACATAGCCACCAGCCGACCAACAGGAAACCTGGCATAGCCAGGATTACTCTGGCGCCCATCAGCCCCAATCCCTGCCATGCCTCCTCTGGTCGGATGAGAATAGTAGCTGGCATAGCTCCCATCAAGCGTCCCTTTACGATAAGTTGACCTTCCATCACACCTACGCTCGTGATCTCTATCATGGTCAGGCCCTCGCGCGATACCAGGCGCACAGGTGTGGAGCTTGTACTCAAACGAACCATCAAGACGATGGCGATCAGAAGCGCACAAATGCACCCTATGATAATCCAGACCAGCAGCGGCATTGTTTTTCTCTCCTTTCATTGACGCTTTTCGCAGGCCGATGGGAGTATCAACGCTGGCGTCAGGGTCGAGGCGTTCTCTTTTTGGTCAGGCTCTTGGTCGCTCCTGTAATCACATCATCAAAATCTATTCCCAAATCGTTAAGGATAGCCTGGACGCCGGCGCGCGCCCCTCCTGAGACACCAGGGCCGGGGTGTGTGGATGGCCCTACCAGGTAGAAGCCCTCCGCAGGCAGCCGATACCCCATGTTGGGCATAGGCCTGTAGCCCATGAATTGGAAGAGCTGGCAGCCGAAGTGTCCTGGATCGCCCTTTGGCCACGACATATTAAAGCGCGCGCTATCGATGGGACTATGGATGACGCGGTCCAGAACCTTTGTGCGACTCATATTCGTGGTCATGCTACAGAAGGTGTCAAAGACCTTCTCAAATAGCTCTTCCTTGCGCTCGTCCCAGGTGCCTTCCGCCAATTCCAGGGGAGCGTAACCCAGCAGGTACAACGTGTGTTTTCCCGCGGGCGCACGCGTTGCATCCCAAGTGGTTGCTACAGCGATGCCTGGCATATTCCAGCTTGGGACGCCGTACTTAAAGCCGTCAAACGTTCGAAGCAGTTCCGGCAAAGGCACAGCCACCTCTTGAAAGCCGGCACTGTTCACCTCCGGCCCCGCTTTGAAGTTCGGTGCTTCGCTCAGCGCCAAATGACCCATCAGCAGCATAAAACTCACAGGTTTGATACGTTTCACCTTGCGTTCC
>Ga0209283_10001241_pt1 | contig 13715 bp, 7 predicted proteins | sample CZO8metaG_2_FD_188354 | JGI IMG/M metagenome (GOLD analysis project Ga0209283, IMG submission 188354) | Vadose zone soil microbial communities from the Eel River Critical Zone Observatory, Northern California, USA - CZOApr15con2H1.8 metaG... | ecosystem: Environmental > Terrestrial > Soil >...
CTCGTTCGACGCCGTGCGGGGTGGCTTCGCGGGACAGCGGGTTGCCGTGGACCTGTTTGGGGGGCGGCAGGTGCTTGTGGGCCCGGGCCTGTTCGACGACCCGCGGGACTCGACGCGCTACACGTGGGGGGTGTTCAGCACGGTGACGCTCCGGCCCGATCGACTGTGGCTCGACGTGAACCTGTTCCGGGATCATCGCGACTCGGCCCGCTTCGCACAGGGGACGGCGCCCACGACTCGATGGACGGCGGGCGCGGTCTCCCGCGGCCGTCACGGGCAGTGGGAGTGGAACGTGGAAGGGTTGTATCAATGGGGCCGATTCGGCACGGCGCCGATCAACGCCTACGACGGGATCGTGGTCGTGGCGTACACGTTCCGCACCCTGTGGCAGCCGCGCTTTGCGCTGGGGGGTGGCGGCCGAGGTTGATCTGCGCGTACCACCGGCCAGTGCGCTTCCCATCCTTCTTCCCGGTCTCCGTGAGCGGCTTGATGCATGCCATACGACACTCCTCCCTCGGGGAAACGTACCCGGTGGTTGGTGAGAAATGGGGCTTGTTCTACGGCAGTATTTGAAGTTGGTAGGCGAGTCGCGAAACTTTTCCTACGGGGTTATCTGAAGTTCAGCGGCGCTGCTTACCAGGCGTTGCGGTTAGCGCTCCTGCTTCACCTTTACGTTTAGCCCTTGCGCTGCTTCTTCCTCGCTGAGTAGTTGCACGCGGCATGAACCACCTGCAAGTTTTCTTGTGCCCACAGTTTGTTGTAGGCACATATCAAATCGAGGGTGCCGGCGAGCACCGCATTGGCGGCTTCATCTGTCGTCCATTTGTGATCGACATGCGTTTCTCTGCCGCTGTCTACTAACACCTTGTCAACCTTTCCGCAGAGCGGGCAGAGGTTGTTTTGCTTGAGAAGCAGTTTGCGCCGCACGTTCGCTGTTCTGAACTCCGGCGCGAGTCGCAGCAATGCTCCCTTGATGACTTTCCGCAGGGAATTGCCAGTTTTGTCGGCAAACTCTTCGATACTCGGCAGTCTCGCCATGCGTTCCTTTATCCTTCCCGAGGCATTGTGAACGTAGTAGCGGCGCGGGCGAGAGTCGAACTCGCACTCGCCTGGGCGTGGGCTGGCGCTGGCAGACCAGGTCGCCTGCACCTTAGGCACGATCCGTTTGGTCCTCCATGTACGAAGGGAGCAGCCCGTGGCGAACGAGCCTCTATTCCAAGACCTCATGCGCTTCTTTCGCGCCGCTCGGCACCTCTGGGGAAGGTGCCCCAGTTGCAACCAGCTATTCCGTCTCTCGGAGGCAGCGATCTCCTACGGCAACACCCCTCCCAACGACTGGCTCAAGCGGCTGCAACAACGAGAAGGCCGATTAGAAGGACGCGAGGGCGAGCTTCAAACCTGGCACGAGGACCTGGAGTTTCGGGAGCGCGAACTCCGCAGCGGCACCCGTGATCTCGACCAGCGCACGCGTCAGCTGTCCAAGCTCGTCAAAGCGGAGGCGGCCAGGATGTTGAAGGAAGATCCAAAGTCCCGGAAGTTGATCACCGCTGCCAGACGCGAAGGTGCGCAGAAGTCGCGCACGGCACTCCTCGGGACCCTCTTTGAGCGTCTGGCTCCCTTCGCGCGGAACTTCGCGCATGATCCCAATGACCTGCGGCCGATCTTGAACCCCATCGACTTCGTGTGCTTCGACGGCCTGACCGCCTCCGGGGCCGTAGAACGGGTCACCTTCGTTGAGGTGAAGAGCGGCACGAGCACTCCCACTCCCAGACAGCGCAGCATCGAGGCCGCCGTGCAGGATCGGCGGGTAGGATTCGAACTCTGGCAACTCGGTGAGCGCGGAGTCCCGCTCGAACAGCAGCTGGTTCGCAGTTCACGGGAACGGAAGGCGCTACCACCAGGCGATGAAGACGACTAAACGGCGCGGGCGGCGGGCAGGGGCATCACGTTTCGAACTCGTCAGGCTTCCCGCCGATAGCCGCGGAAGGCCCGGTACTTCGCCTTCTGTCCGCACACGGTGCAACGTGGGTCACTCGTGCCCATGCTGGTGAGGAGCCAGACCGGAATCCAGAGGCCGCCCGTCACCACGCTCAGCAGCAAGTGCAGGAGGTGCTCGGTTTTCTTCTCCAGGTGCAGGGTGGTCTTCTGACACTGCTCGCAGTAGTAGACGCTCTGTTGCGTGGCCATACCATCCTTCCTCCGTTGGTGAGTGAAACCTACGGATGACATGGACGCACGTGGAGTCGAACCCGCAGGTCGTGCGCGGAATGTGTGGTTCGGGAACGGCACGATGGATTTGGCGATGGAAAAGGCCCTCTTGGGCGAACCCAAGAGGGCCTAAGTTGTTGATGGGCCTGGGTAGAGTTGAACTACCTACCTCACGCTTATCAGGACGGCGCCGCCCGTCAACCAGCGTCAGCCCGCGTCAACCAGCGTCAATTCTACGTGACATCCGTCAGTGGGCGTCAGTGGGCGTCAGCTGGCGTCAGCCGGCGTTGGCACCACTTTGGCACTACGCTCCAGAATGAAACGCGCGCGCGGAGGGGACCAGATGCCGCGAGTGCCCCCGGCACGGTCCGAATTACCGCGTCCGCGACCGTGGTTCCCCTTTCTGATCGGGGCGAGCAGGAAGCCGGTGTCGGCTCTGCAAGTGAAGTTGCGGCTTGGTCCGAACCGATTCGCACTGTGTGCGCCATGAGAAGGTATGCCTGTCAAGGCGAACGTAGTGGCCGCTTCCTTCGATCCCCGACTCGCCTCCATCCGCACTATGAAGGGCGCCCTTCGTGGCGCCCGGTGCACGTTGCGGTTCGTCCGGGGTGCTGCAATCTCAACCGCGGTCTCGTCAGGACCTAGCTGCGGCCGCAGGCACCGAACCCGAGGCGTTCTCGGGCAGGGCGAGCGCCGACGTCTCGGTTCTCCGGGCGCCGCTCTCGAGGAGCCCCTTGAACAGGTCGAGCGGCAGCGGGAAGATCGTGGTCGACTTGTTCTCCGAGGCGATCTCGGTCACCGTTTGGAGGTGGCGGAGCTGGATCGCCGCCGGCTCCCGTCCGGTGTGGCGACGGCCAAGCCCCATCAAGAACACGATCACCGAACCATCCAGCAGCAAGCATGTCGGCACCAACGCGACGACTCCCCTAAATAAGGTGACGTTCATGGCGCACTAAATTAGCTCTGGATCCGCCGACTCGTCTTCGCTCTCCGATTCTGCGCTATGGAGGCTGTCCCCGGGAGTTGTGCGTCCGAGAACCGCCCCTATCGTCTGACCGGCGCGCCCGCGACGCTTCCCGTTGATCCGCTCGTCTGGACAGGGCGGGCTGGATTCATCCCCTTCCTTCGGTTTCGTGGGCTTCTTTAGACTCGGAACCGTTTCAGTTCATGGCGCATCAAACTCTCCATCAGCAAACCCAGTCGCCTTAACCAGGCCATCGCAGGGCAGTAGCTTCTTTGTTTCGGCGTCGCGACACACCGAGTACGTAAGAATCACACTTCCGTTGGCTGCCGTCGTGCCGGACGATTTTACCTGTCCGAAGCTAGGGTCAGACACGGTTACCTTTGCTCCCGCTAGGGGAGTGCTGACAGATGCGAACCTGGTATCCACCGACCCCAAGGAGGCTCCAGGAGGAGCGAACCAAGTGTCCTGACCATCGGTGTCGTAAGGCGGTCGCCGGAGATCAGGCGAAAGTCGCAAGCAACGCACCGCAGCACTCACAGTACGGGGACCCCTGAACTGCACCGTCCCTCATCGAGGCGGCAGAATTCGCTTGGGCCGAGTTCCAGACAACCCCCAGCAGGCTCTGGGAGGCGATCGAACTTGTTATCATTTGATTTTGAGGCACCCACTGGCGCGAAAGGGCTATTCAGGGCTTCCGGCTCCGATGCGCACCTCATACTGATCCAAGAGGGAGTCGCGGAAGCCCGCGAGCATGCCGAGGGACGAAACCACGCGATGAGAACGCGGCGCCGTGAAGCTTGCCGCGGCACCACGGGCAGGTCGGCTTGCCTGACGCCCTGAGGTTGGTGCTCCGCCTCTTCGGGGGCCGCCGCCCGGAAGCCGAGAAGCCCCTCCGCGCCGAGCTCCTCAGCATCGAGGGCCTGGAGGAACGGGCCAGGGCGCTCGCCGCCAGCTTCACCCTGGCCCGGGATCCGCGCCGCAAGGCCCGCCCGTTCTTCTCGCGCCTGGACGACAATGCGTGCGTGCTGCGCGAGGCCTATCGCGTCCTCGCCGACGACATCCATCGCGGTGAGTTCGTGCCCCCGGCGGCGGAATGGCTACTCGACAACTTCCACCTCATCGAAGGCGAGATCCGGGATACCCGGCACGACCTTCCGCGACAGTACTACCTGGGGCTGCCCAAGCTAGCCTCGCGGCAGATGGCCGGCATCGCGCGGGTCTACGCCATGGCCCTGGAGCTGATCCGCCACACCGACGGTCGTCTGGACCGGCACCAGCTCGTGCGCTTCATCGTCGCTTACCAGACTGTGGCCCCCCTGACCATCGGCGAGCTCTGGGCCTGGCCCAGCATGCTCAAGCTCGCCCTCCTCGAGAGCCTGCGGCGACTGGCGGACGAAACGTTGCAGGGCCGGGACGCGCGTCTCACGGCCGACGGCTATCTAGCCCAGATCAGCGGCGCCGAAGGGACGGCACCCCTGGCATCCCTCCCCGAAGTCCTGGAGACGGCCTACGTCGTACGCCTGCTGCAGCGGATGCGCGAGTATGGGCCGCTTGTCTCTCCCGTGCGCGCGGCTGTCGAGGAACGCCTCGCCGCGCAGGGAATGACAGCGGAGGATTCGATCCGCACGGAGCACCAAAGCCAGGCTGCGGGGCAGGTCTCCGTGGCCAACGCCATCACCAGCCTGCGCCTGTGCTCCACCCTGGACTGGACGCAGTACTTCGAAAACGTCAGCCTGATCGAACAGGTCTTGCAGCGCGACCCGGCTGGCGTCTACGGGAGAATGGATTTCCTTAGCCGGGACCGCTACCGGCAGGCCGTGGAGGAGCTGGCGGAGGCAACTGGCGAAGCCCAGCTCCGCGTGGCCCTTCGCAGTGTGGAGAGCGCCCGTCAGGCCGCCGAGCTGAAGGCGGCCGACGACCGCGCCGCCCACGTGGGCTACCACCTGATCGGGAAGGGGCGGCGCGACCTCGAGACCGACGTGGCGTACCGTCCGCGCCTCACGGTCCGCGCACGGCGTTTCATCTTCGCCCACGCCACCAGTTTCTATCTGGGGTCGATCGGACTCGTCGCCGCCGCCCTGCTGGCTCTGGCCGTCGCGTACGTCCAGGCCCAAGGCGGGGGCCCGTGGGTCGAGGCCTGGACGGCAGCGCTCCTCCTCCTGCCCGCCAGCGAGTTCGCCATCGCCCTCGTCCAGCGACTGGCCGCCCACCTCGCCGCGCCGTGGCGCCTCCCCCGCCTCGACTTCCAGGCCGGCGTGCCCGAGGACGCGCGGACCATGGTCGTGGTCCCCACCCTGCTCACGAGCGTGGCCGGCGTGGCCGAGCTGTTGGGCCACGTGGAGGTCCTGGCCCTGGGGAACGTCGACCCGCGCATACACTTCGCCATCCTCGGCGACTTCGCCGATGCCCCCACGGCCGAGCTGCCGGCAGACGCCGAAATCCTAGACGCCGCCGGCGCTGGCGTGAACGACCTGAATGCCCGCCTCGGCCAGGGTCGCACCGACCGGTTTCACCTGTTCCATCGTGCGCGCCAGTGGAACCCTGGTGAGGGTTCATGGATCGGTTGGGAGCGCAAGCGCGGGAAGCTTGAAGAGTTCAACCGCCTACTGCGGGGGGCCAAGGACACGAGCTTCCGCCTCCACGTGGGCGACTCGAAGGTGCTGCCCAGCGTGCGCTACTGCATCACTTTGGACAGCGACACCCGGCTTCCCCCGCACGCGGCCCGGAAGCTCATCGGCATCGTCGCCCATCCCTTGAACCGTCCGTCCTTCGATCCTCGCCTGCGCCGGGTCACCGAGGGCTATGGGATCCTACAGCCCCGGGTCAGTGTCACGATGGCGAGCGCCGCCGGCTCGCTGTTCGCCCGCGTGTACGCCGGGCACACGGGCGTCGATCCCTACACCACCGCGGTCTCGGACACCTATCAGGACTTGTTTGCCGAGGGGATCTTCACGGGCAAGGGCCTCTATGATGTTGACGCCTTCATAGCGGCCCTCGAAGGCCGGGTCCCTGAGAACGCCCTCCTCTCCCACGATCTCTTCGAGGGCCTCCACGCCCGGGCCGCCCTGGTCACGGACGTGGAGTTGGTCGACGACTACCCGGCGACCGTGCTCGCTCATGCCCGGCGCCAGCACCGCTGGGTGCGGGGCGACTGGCAGATCCTCTTCTGGCTGTTTCCCCTCGTCCCGACGCGGGAGGGTGTGGAACGCAACCGCCTCTCCGTCATCTCCCGCTGGAAGATCTTCGACAATCTGAGGCGCACGCTGGTGGCCCCCGCCACCGTCGCCCTGCTCGCTCTGGCCTGGCTGGTGCTGCCGGGAGACGCCTTGGCTTGGACCCTCGGGGTTCTCGCCGCGATCGCTTTTCCACTCTACCCGCTGGCCGTCCGGCTCGGGGCCGGCCCCGCCCCCCAGCAACCCTGGGGGGTGTTCCTGCGGATTCTGAGCGAGGACGTGAAGACCGCCGGCGCCCAGACGCTCCTGCAAGTCACGTTCCTCGCCTACCACGCCTACGAGATGGCCCACGCCATCGCCCTCACCCTGGTTCGCCTCGTGATCACGCAGCGCCGCCTCCTCCAGTGGGAGACGGCGGCGGCCGCCACCGCGCGGGCCGCCGGCCTCAGCGCCCGGGCCGGCGCGTTGCTGTTCCTCGCCGAGATGGCGGCCAGCCCCTTCATCGCCCTCATCCTTCTCGGTGTGATCGCGGCCGCCCGGCCGAGCAGCCTAGCGGTGGCCGGTCCCCTCCTTGCCTTGTGGGTGGCCGCGCCGCTCGTGGCCTACTGGCTCAGCCAGCCCGCGCCGCCTGAGCATCATCTGCTGGGCTTCGAGGACCGACGCTTCCTCCGTCTTATCGCACGCAAGACCTGGCGCTACTTCGAGACGTTCATGGGCGCCGAGGACCACAGCCTGCCTCCGGACAACTTCCAAGAAACGCCCGCGCCGATGGTCGCCCACCGGACGTCCCCCACGAACATCGGGATGGGGCTCCTCTCGATCTTGGCCGCCCACGACCTGGGCTTCATCCGCACTCCCGAGCTGGTCGAGCGGCTCGCGGCCACGTTGTCCACCATGGACCGACTGGAGCGTTTCGAGGGCCATCTGCTCAATTGGTACGAGACGAGAACCCTGGCCCCGCTGCCCCCCAGCTACGTCTCCACCGTGGACAGCGGCAATCTTGTGGGCGCTCTCCTGGCCCTGGCCGAGGGTCTGCGGCGGCTAGCCGGAGAGCCCCAGTCTGCGGCGCAGATCGGCGCCGGCCTGCGGGACACCGCGGCGATGGCTGGGCAGTCCCTGGCGCGTCTGGCGGACACGCCAGGCGGACGCCCGGACGGGAGGGCCCGCTTGGCCGCCGCGGTGCAGTCCGTACTGGATGCGTTGGATGGTCCCGAGGCAGGGGAGCAGCAGCTGGCGCACGGCGTCGGACAAGTCCCCGTCCTCAGAGCAGCGCTCGCAGCGTTCGAGTCGGAAGGTGCGACCTCCAGCCAACACGTCGAGGCGGCCTACTGGTCGCGGTCCCTCGTCGCGGGGTTGACGGCCCCCGGCCCGAAGCCCGGTGAGTTCGCGACGCGCCTCGAGGACCTCGCCGCGCGCGCCCTCGCGTTCGTCGACGGCATGAGTTTCGCCTTTCTCTACAACCGGGAGCGCCAGATCTTCGCCATCGGCTATCGCCTCGCGGACGCCCAGGGCCCCGGTCGTCTCGACCCTTCCTACTACGACCTGCTGGCTTCCGAGGCCCGCCTGGCCAGCTTCGTCGCCATCGCCAAAGGCGATGTCCCCGACAGCCACTGGTTCCACTTGGGGCGGCTGCTGACCAGCGTCGACGGCGCCCCGACCCTGCTATCGTGGAGCGCCAGCCTGTTCGAATACCTCATGCCGCTCCTCGTGATGAAGAGCTATCCGGGGACCCTCCTCGACCAGTCGTGCCGCATGGCGGTGCGTCGGCAGATGGCATACGGGCGGCAGCAGGGAGTGCCTTGGGGGATCTCGGAGTCCGCCTTCAACCTCGTGGACCGTCACGGCACCTACCAGTACAAAGCCTTCGGCGTGCCCGGTCTGGGGTTGAAGCGAGGTCTCGGCGAGGAACTGGTGGTGGCCCCTTACGCTACCGCGCTGGCCGCCATGGTGGACCCCGAGCGGGCCGCGCACAACTTCCGGCGGCTGGCCCGGGAAGGGCTGGACGGCGCGTACGGTTTCTACGAGGCCATCGACTATACCCACCGGAAAGCGGTCGACAGCGAGAGCGTCGGCGAGCCCCGACCCCATGGCTCCCGCGGGGTCGTCGTCCAGTCCTTCATGGCGCATCACCAAGGCATGAGCCTGGTGGCTCTGGCCAACGCCGTCCTCGGCGATCCGATGGTGCAGCGCCTCCACGCCGATCCCCGGGTGCAGGCCACCGCGCTGCTGTTGCAGGAGCGCGCGCCGCGCCATGCTCCCATCACGCAGCCCCGACCCGCCGAGGAGACGCGGGTGGCGGCTCCCGTCTCCGCAGTGGCGATCCGGCGTTTCCGGTCGCCCCACACGCGGTATCCTCACGCCCAGTTTCTGTCCAACGGCGCCTACACCGCCATCGTCACCAATGCGGGAGGCGGGGCCAGCTTTTGCCGCGGCCGCGCCGTCACTCGGTACCGCGAGGACGCGACCCGTGACCTGGGGAGCCACTTCCTCTACCTGCGCGACGTGCGCAGCGGGTCGGTCTGGTCCGCGGCCTACCATCCCACGGACCGGGAGCCCGAGGAGTATCTGGTCACCTTCCAGGCCGAGAAGGCCGTGTTCCGCCGCCGTGACGAGGACATCGCGACGCAGCTCGACGTCGCGGTCTCAACCGAGGACGATGTCGAAGTGCGCCGCCTGACCGTGACCAACCAGAGCGACCGGCCTCGCGAGCTCGAGGTCACGAGCTACGCCGAGATCGCCTTGGCGTCTGTTACCGAGGACCTGACCCACCCCGCCTTCAGCAAGCTCTTCGTAGAAACTGAGTACTTGCCCGAGAGCGCCGCGCTGGTGTGCGCCCGGCGACCTCGCGCGCGGGACGAGGCCCGCGTGTGGGCGGTCCACGTGTTGAGTGTGGACGGGAGGATGCAGGGGCCGGTGGAATGGGAGACCGACCGCGAGCGGTTCCTGGGCCGCGGCCACAGTCCCGAGGATCCGGTGGCCCTCGACGGACGGGCCCTCTCGGGCACCACGGGGGCCGTGCTGGACCCGATCGTCAGCCTGCGGCAACGCATCCGTTTGGCCCCTGGTGGATTCGTGCGCCTGTCCTTCGCGACGGGGCTGGCCATGAGCCGGGATGGCGCTCTGGCCATGGCGCACAAGTACCACGATCCCAGCGCTTCCGCACGCACCTTCGCGCTGGCCTTCACCCAGGCGCAGAGCACGTTGCGGCACCTGGGCATCTCGAGCGACGAGGCCCAGCTCTTCGAGCGCCTCGCCTCCAGGGTCCTGCACACCGACGCCTCGCTGCGGGCGGGGCCGGAGGTCCTGGAGCGCAACGTCCTGGGCCAACCGGGGCTGTGGGCCCACGGGATCTCCGGCGATCTCCCCATCCTCCTCGTGCGCGTGGTCCAGGGAGGCGACCTTCCCCTCGTGCAGCAGGTCCTGCAGGCCCAGGAGTACTGGCGGCTCAAGGGCCTGAGCGCGGACGTCGTGATCTTGAACGAGCATCCCGTGAGCTACCTCGACGACATCCACGTCCAGCTCGCGGGGCTCCTCGACACCGGGCCCTGGGGGGCGTGGAAGCACCGCCCGGGGGGGGTGTACCTGTTGCGCGGCGACCGTATGAACGGAGCCGAGCGAACCCTGCTCGCCAGCGTGGCACGGGCGATCCTCAGCGGGGATCGCGGCAATCTGTCGGACCAGTTGGACTGGCCGTATCCCGAGCGGCCACCGCGGACGGAGCCACCGCCCCGGCGCCCGGCTTCCGGCCCGGACGGCATGGAGATTGAGCTGCCCGCCCTCACCTTTGCCAATGGGACGGGCGGCTTTACCGATGGCGGCCGCGAGTACGCGGTCGTCCTCGACGGGGACCAGGAGACACCGCTCCCTTGGGTTAACGTCATGGCCAACCCCGGCTTCGGCACCGTGGTCTCAGCATCGGGCTCGGCGTATACGTGGGCGGAGAACAGCCGCGAGAACCGCCTCACGCCCTTCGCGAACGACCCCGTGACCGATCCCACCGCCGAGGCCCTCTTCGTGAGGGACGAGGAAGCGGGCGACGTGTGGTCGCCCACGCCGGGGCCGATGCGGCGGACCCGAGAGAGCGGCCGGTTCGTGACGCGGCACGCAGCCGGAGTCTCCCGCTTCAGCCATGCCTCCCATGGGATCCTCCAGGAGCTTGCGGTCTTCGTGGATGTGACGGACCCAGTGAAGTTCTCACTTCTGACCCTTACCAACCGGACCGACCGCCCGCGGCGACTGAGCGTGGTCGCCTACAACGAGTGGCACCTGGGGCCGCCGCAGCCCGGGGAGCACCTCCATGTGATGACGGAGCTCGACGCGGAGACGGGGGCCGTCCTGGCCACGAACCCCTACAACCAGGAGTTCGCAGGCCGGGTCGCCTTCGCGCAGGCCAGCGAGGCGCCGAGCTCGACCACGGGAGACCGCCTCTCGTTTCTGGGACGCAACGGCTCGCTGGCGAGGCCAGCCGCCATGAGCGACCACGCCCTGTCGGGTCAGTTCGGGGGGGGGCTCGATCCCTGTGCCGCGCTGCAGGTCGAGATTGGCTTGGCGCCCGGAGAGAGCCACCGCCTCGTCTTCATCCTGGGACAGGGCGGGGATCACCGGCACGCGCGCGAGCTGGTGCGTCGCCACGGCAGCGTGGCCGCCGCCGACCTCGCCATGCAGGCGGTGCAGCGGTTCTGGGCCGACACCCTGGAGACCGTCCAGGTGCGCACCCCTGACGACTCCTTCGACCTTCTCATGAACCGCTGGCTCCTGTACCAGGACCTGAGCTGTCGGCTCTGGGCGCGGTCCGGGTTCTATCAGCCGGGAGGTGCCTTCGGTTTCCGGGATCAGCTCCAGGATGCGATGGCCCTCTCCCTGGCGAGGCCCGACCTGTTCCGGGCGCACATCGTCCGAGCCGCGGGCCGACAGTTCCTCGAAGGGGACGTGCAACACTGGTGGCACGAGTCGTCCGGCCGCGGCACCCGCACCCGTTGCTCGGACGACCTCCTGTGGCTGCCGTACGCCGTGGCGCATTACGTGGGCACGACCGGGGACCACGGCATTCTCGACGAGCTCGTCCCGTTCCTGGAAGCCCCGGTCCTCGCCGCTGGCGAGACGGAGGCCTACGGGCAGCCGCGGGTCTCCGCCGAATCGGCTCCCCTCTTCGACCACTGTGTGCGCGCGATCGACAAGGGCCTTACGGCGGGCGCCCACGGCCTTCCGCTGATCGGCAGTGGCGATTGGAACGACGCAATGAACCGGGTCGGGCACCTGGGCCGCGGCGAAAGCGTCTGGCTCGGGTGGTTCCTGCACACGGTGCTACGGCAGTTCATCCCCCTGTGTGAGGCCCGGGACACGACGCGGGCGGCGCGCTACGCGAGCGAGGCCAGCCGGCTGGCGAGCATGCTCGAGCGGGCCTGGGACGGGGAGTGGTACCGGCGGGGTTACTACGACGACGGCACGCCGTTGGGCTCGGCACAGAACGACGAGGGCAAGATCGACTCGATCGCCCAGTCCTGGGCCGTCCTGTCCGGAGCCGCGCCCGTGAACCACGCCGAGCGGGCCATGGACGCCGTCCGCACCCAGCTGGTGAGGCGCGCAGCCCGTGTCGTGCTGGTGCTCACTCCCCCCTTCGACCAGTCGGCGCAGGACCCCGGTTACATCAAGGGCTACCCGCCCGGGGTGAGGGAGAACGGGGGCCAGTACACGCACGCCGCGGTGTGGACGGTCATGGCGGTGGCCCGGCTCGGCAACGGGGACGAGGCGGTGGAGCTGTTCCACCTGCTGAACCCCATCAACCATACGCGGAGCGCCGCGGATGTCGAGCGCTACAAGGCCGAGCCGTACGCCACCGCCGGAGATGTCTACGCCCACCCGGCCCACGCCGGGCGCGGCGGCTGGACGTGGTATACGGGCTCTGCGGGCTGGATGTACCGGGCGGGCCTGGAGAGCATCCTCGGCCTCAAGCGCCACGGCGCGAGCTTCGAGCTGGATCCCTGCATCCCCGCGGTCTGGCCCGACTATTCCATCGTCTGGCGTTTCGGCCGGACCGGCTATGAGATCTTCGTTTCCAACCCGGAGCACCGCTGCCGGGGAATCGCGGAGGCCGAGCTGGACGGCACCCGCGTGGATCCCGCCGCCATCCCCCTCGTGGACGATGGCGCCACGCACCAGGTGCGCTTGGTGGTGGGGGAGCAGGCGCACCGCCAGCCGAGGACAGCCACGGGGACGGCGACGCGGGCCTGAGACGTCCGGCCGCGGGGGCGACTTGGTCGACCAGAGGACCGTCGGAACTTTCCGGATAGGGCGACGAAATCCTCCCCCGCATCGGGTGCCCGCGCTGCAACATAGACAAGCGCCGTGACCTTCGGGTCCATTCCCGCTTCGCTAATGACGGTGCCGCCCCAGGAATGGGCGACCAGCACTCTACCGTATGCCAACATGAGACGGGAGAAGAGGCAACAGGAGGAATCGATGCCATACTGAGGAGGAACACGTCCCAGAGGACATCCCAGATGAAGGTGGGTTTGCCGACGAACCGGTGAGCGACGTTCTAGCGGCACTGGTGGCGGAGCTGCCTCCCATGGAACGCGCGTGCGTGCTGTTGAAGGACGTTCTTGACTACCATCGCCGCAGTGGTGGAGTCCACGTTGGGCGGAGTCAAGGCCGCCCTGCATCGGGGTCGAGCCAAGCTACGCGTGTTGCACGACGCGCACCAGCGAGTGGAGCTCGATCAGGAGCAGCGAAAGCTGCTAGACGCCTACGTCGAATGCTTCAATCGGCGGGATGAGATGCCCTGCGCCGCCTGATTCAAACTGACGCCCGGGTCGAGACGGGGGCGAGCTCAGCGCTGCCATCCCGGAAGGCGAAACCATGCGCTTGTGCGGCTGGTGCACGCGCGCCATGTTCGACCGCGACAACATCATCGACGAGCAGGACCTCGCTGCCGCCGTGGGGAAGCAGTTCGAGGGAACGCCCAGGACCCAGGAGTTGGCAACTCGTGGCGGAGCTCGAGCGGCACCAAGATCGTGAGTCGTGGGTGAGCTGGGCCATCGAGTTCGTCCGGCGCGGACTCTGGCCCGCCGACGTCATCACGGTGCACGGGCCCCACGCCTCGGCGGCCGATCACTTTTGGGGCGAAGCCGAAGCCTGGGACGAGTCGGGCACGTGGTCCTACACGGTCGCGTTCCAGACGCCCGCGCGACACGGCTGGGACCGACGCGGGGTCCGTCTCTGGGACGCTGAACACCCCGGGACACATTTCCCGGTGGTGCGCGGATCCGCGATGAGTCACGCGCAGCGGCGCTGGCTGCGCATCGCCCGTCGTCTAGCGGGAACCCAATGGCAAACAAGCGGCAGAATCTGAGGGTGCCGCGAAACCAACG
>Ga0209283_10001246_pt1 | contig 13710 bp, 10 predicted proteins | sample CZO8metaG_2_FD_188354 | JGI IMG/M metagenome (GOLD analysis project Ga0209283, IMG submission 188354) | Vadose zone soil microbial communities from the Eel River Critical Zone Observatory, Northern California, USA - CZOApr15con2H1.8 metaG... | ecosystem: Environmental > Terrestrial > Soil >...
TCGACGACCCACGTGGGGAGACCTTCGGCAGCCAGCTGTTCTTTCACGAAAGTGGCTTCGAGTGCCGTGCTGAAGCTTCCGACGCGCACCTTGTAGACGCCGTCCTGCAAGTCGATGAACACGGGGAGGCCGCGTTCACGCACGGAAGACGCCAGACGTTGCGCATTCTCCTCGCTCGCAAACGCGCCGATCTGGACCCGCCACACTGGGAGCGTCCGCAAGACCCCGTGTTTTTCAATCGTGAGAGCCACACCCACGCCGACCGGCACCGAATACCGAAGTGTGAGTCCGCCCTCGCCGGCTTCCACAAAGGCGCCCACCAGGCTGGCCGCCTCCCCTCGCGTCATCGGCGCGAGCGGGCGAAAGGAAAAGGCCAACGGCTCGCGCAAAAGCGGCGGCTCGCTCGTCAGGGCAACAGCGATCGCCCCGCGGACCGGATTGGGGAGGACCGCCGTGTCATCATACGGCAGCGGGTATGCTGCGAGCCCGCCGATCTCGAAGGTGTACCCCAACGCAGTGACCGTAAGCACCACCGCATCGCTGCGGAGCATGAAAGCCGCCGGGCTGAACGCCGAGGCTCGCGGAAGTACGCCAAAGGCCACCGCTGTGTCGAGGTAGGGCGCGACGGGATGGGACGCCGGCACATCCGCAAAGAGAGCGCCGCGCGGCGGATTGACCGGCAGGCCGGAAGCAAGCACGAGCCACTTCACAAAGTCTGCGCGTGTAATCGGATCCGCGGGTCGGAATGTCTGGTCCGCGTTCAGGTCGGCGATGTTGCGGCGGACGAGCAACTGAATGCGTTCTTCAGCCCAGTGTCCGCTGATATCGCTGGGCCCTTGTTGTGCCCATGCGGGATTCCTCGCTGACACTGCGAGGATGAACAGAAGACCGGTGACTCCCCACACCGAGCGCATTTTCCCTCCCGGGGTTCTTGCCGCGTCGTCGTGCAGCCTGCTGGTTCTCAGGATCCGATCCCAAGAATTGTATCAGCACAGGGAAGGAGAACTACCTGTAGTGGCGAACTAATGTCCGCGACGGCAAGAAGCCGTCCAGTCTGCGCGGCGCCTTCGATCTCATCCTGGCACCGGGTCGAGGCAAGGCGCAAGGGGGAGGGGCGCAAATGGCTAAGAAGAAGGCCAAGAAGAAGCGGTAATCACGCACGTACGTTGAGAACAAGAGGTGGCGTTCCCTTCGCCGCCTCTTGTGCTTTATGCGGCTGTTTGCGGCGGGGTGATCACCGCCTCCACGTCGATGTTGGCATCCGACGGGTCGATCCCGGCGCTGATCCACCGTGACGTCTCTACCGCAAGATCGAGGACTCCCGCCGGCCGTCCCTCGTGGAGGAGTTGCACCAGCGGGCGATCCACGCGCGACTCCGACGGCCGCAGCACAACCGCTAGTTCGCCGCGATCCAGCTGCACGAGGCTGCCCACCGGATAGGCGCCCATCATCCGCAGGAAGACTTTGCCGACCACGGGATCGTATACGCTCCCCAGCCCGACGGCAATCCACCTCATCGCCAAGTCGACACGCAGCGCCCGTTGGGTCCCGCGGCGCGCCGAGGTGACCGTATCGTACGCGTCTGCGATCGCGACAATCCGCGAGAACAGGTGGGGGCGTGCCTTAGCCACGATCTGCGGGTACCCGCTGCCGTCGAAGTGGATATGGTGCTCGAGGGCACACACCGCCGCGAGCCGCCCCAGCCCTTCCAGGTCGCGCAGAATGTTTCCCCCGTGCACCGGGTGGCGGTTCAGAAGGTCTTGGTCTTCAGTACTCAGCCATGTCGCGCGGTTCAGCAGCGATTGGGGAATGCGCACCTTTCCAATGTCGTGCAAGAGCGCGCCCATCCCCAGCACCATTAAGGCGTCCCGCTCCAGTCCCAGGCGTGTCCCCATGAGCAGCGCCAGGATCGCCACGTTGACAGCGTGGTACGAGCTGGACTCGTCATAATTCTTGCTGGTCATCAGGGTCAGCAAGGCGGTGCGGTTATCCAGCACGACTTCGATCGCCGCCGACAGGAAGACGCGGGCCTTGTTCATGTCCAGCGGCTGGCGGCGCGCGGCCTGCGCCCGCAGGTCCTGCGCCACGGTGTGCCCAGCCTCATAGGCGCTGGACGGTTCCACCTCGATCGGCATGTCGGTCGGCAGAGCGTCACGGGGTGGACCGACGGTGATATGCTCGACCCCCTGCGATTTGAGGAACGCGTCCGCACCGCCCGCTTTTTTCAGCTCGGCGACCGAAGTATTCAGCAGACCAACGAAGGCGTGGATCTCAGCGGGGGTGATGCCGCGCTGCAGCGCAAACAAACCGACGTTGCGGTCCAGGCACCCCGTGAGCAACCCCGCGTTGCGCAGACTCTCCTCGGGTAGCATCTGGTTCTCGAGGAAGAACGTGTCGCTGTAAATCTGGAATGTCACAGAGTCCCGATCACGTACGAGCAGGTCCACGACCTGCACGAGGTCCTCCAGGGCGCGTTTCACGATGGGGTGCTCAGGAGGATACATCGTGCGGTGTTTGCTTGCGGTCGCGAGGTAGCGCAGCAAGGTTGCCGTCACGGAGGGCTGACGCGCGCGGGTCACGATCGCACCTCGCGTCTGGCTGACCCCGCGGACGAGGTTTGCAGTAGTCGCACAGCCGTGCGCGCGTAGCGGGCGACCCGCCGGTCCTGTTGCCGCAACCGGAGCGCGGAGGTTAGCTTGCGCAGCGCGGGAAGGGCGTCCGTGATCCCGGATTGCACCAGCAGGTCGATGACCCGGATGCGTACCAGAGGGTGGCGAGCCAGTTTGCGGTTCCGCAGCATGTCAATCAACAGCGGCGCGGCCTTTCGCGCGGTCTCCTGTCTCACGTAGCGCAGGCACGCCTCGCACACTTCCGGATCCGCATCGGTGAGAAAGGCGAGCAGGGCAGTCTGAGCTTCGGGCCCCGGTACCGGGCCCAGGGCCACGGCCGCATCTCGACGCACACCCGCGTTCGGGTGTCGGGCGATCGACCGCAAGGCATCCAAGGAGGCAGCACTGCGCATCTGGATCAGGGCCGGAATGATGGCCCGGGTCAGCTCAATGTTGCGGTCGCTCAGCAGAGGGATGATGGCATCGACGGCCGCGTCCCCCGCACGGGCGAGCAGGGCGACGAGGAGGTGCCGACGCGCGACGTCGCGTTCGTCAGCGAGGGCGAGCGCCAGTGCCGCGCCGACTGTGCGCCCCGTTTTGCGCAGACTCCGGACCAAGGGATGGTCGTCGGGCCACCCCACGATGTCTTTGTGCGTGGAGGCGGCCGCCACGCTGACCAGGATCCGGCGCATGGCGGTCGCGGTCACATCCGCGGTGCGCCCGCCGGCGCGGATCGCCCCATCCAGGTGTTGGAGGACCGTCCCGATGACCTCATAGGTGCCGTTGGTCTGCAGCGCGGTCACGTCGGTTGAGAGGACAGTGAGCGTGGTGTCGACTTCGGCAGGGTCGTCGTCAGCGAGTGCGAGGTCCAGCAGGGCCAGCGCGTGTGCGCGTAAGACAGCGGGCTCGTCGAGCACTGCTTCAGTCCGCAGAGCCTTGACCTCGTCTTCGGAGAACACCACCGATTCTTCGGAGATGACAAAGTCGGCGAGGTCTTGCGGGATGTCATGAACCCAGGGCGGCAGCCGCAGTTCTTCCAGCGCAGGGGGAAGATCAAACGACCGTCCGGTCTGTTGTGCCACCAAAGCCAACGCATCGCGCGCTTTGGCGGGATCGAACGGGAGGCCTTGGACGACTTGTGCAATCTGCGGGGGCGGCTCGCCCGCTTCGAGGCAGGGAATGACCACGCGTGCGATCTGCTCGGAGGTCATCGCCGTCAAGAGTGCGCGCGCCGACAAGTCTTGGGCGGCGTGTTGGAGGATGGCCCGATGGATCTGGCGGCGCTGCGGATCATCCATCTCCGTCACCGCGGTGGCCAGGTGCTTGAGAACGTCTTGGGACTCGCCCCCCGGAGTATCTACAATCAGCCGGTCCAGGGCAGTGAGCGCGGTATACACCCGCTCGCCCAGTCCGGCACCCGTGGCATCGGCAAAGGCCTGCTTGGTGCGTTCAACCATGATGGACAGCAGCCGCATCGCCTGGTCGGGTCCAGCACGCAAGACGCCCACCAGAGCAGCGCGCTCCTGTGCAGACAAGGAGCCGTTCAGCATCCGGTGGTAGGTCTCGAGCGTAATGTTGGTGGGGTCTTCATCGCCGGGCCGGAGCTCCACGACGCGGACGTGCGAGACGCCGTTTTTCTCCAATAGGCCCGTGAGCCCGCCCTCTTTCAAGATCACTTCGGGCTCCATCGTCACGAGATCCAGCAGCTTATGCATCTCCGCATCGGTCAGCCCTGGCAAGATAATGAGCTGCCAAACGCCCACGGAATACAACTGCAGGGCCAGGTTGTCTACAGACTCGCCGCCTTCGAAGGCATGGCCTTCCAAGACTAAGCCGTCGCGGTGGGTTTCCAGGACAAACCCCCCATACCGCTCATGGAAGGAGGCAACCGTGGTGAGAAAGACTTCGACCGTCTGGGCACGGAGGGGGTGTCCCGCTGCGTACAGAACGCGGGACTTCACCGCCGCGTTAAGACGGCGGACGACGGTGGCGGCAGCTTGCGCTCGGCCTGAAACCCCCATACCTACGTAGATGCCCCGAATCTTCTACGGAAATTCCCCATTTGCCACGTCCAGGGTCACTCACCTCCGGCTACATGGCGCGGATCGGCGGTGAGCGCGGTTACCTAGGGTACCGGAATCGAAAGTAAACCTCCCTGACCCCGTGCTCGGTGCGGTAGTGATATTCGCTGATGGGCTCCAGCCGGCGGTCGGTAACCGGCCCTGTAATCAGGCGGGGGGCGGCGGGATCACCACCCAGACGAGTGGACACAGTTACGAAGAGTTCGTCGAGTAGCCCAGCGCGCGCAAGAGCAGTCGTGACGGTTGGTCCCCCCTCGCACAGCACCCGGCGTGCGCCCGTGCCAGCGAGATGGCGGAACACCGTCTCCAAGTTCACTTCATCGTCTCCTCCGGCGGCCAGCACTTGTACCGTGACCCCCGCTGCTTGCACGCGCTTTACGTCTGCTGGTTTCGCGCGGGGCGTCGTGATGATGACGCGCTCGAAGTCCGTCCGGTGAAAGAACTTCTTGGCGAAGACCTGCTTAGAGAAACGGCAGGTAGCCGTGACGACGATCGCTGTGGGGTTAGGGGGCTGCCCGCGCTGGACGCGACGCTGCTGCAAGGCGGGCAACGTCGTCACGACGACGTCATCTGTGCGTAGCGTGCCCGCACCATACAGCACAGCGTCGGCGTGGACGCGCAATTGGCGGAAGAGGTGGTGGTCGACATCGGTGCCGATCGTCCAGGCCGATCCCCCTAGCACCGCTTGTCCATCAAAGGTCTGCACCATGTTCAGGTAGACAAAAGGGCGTGTGGTGGTTCCGCCAGGGAGTTCCATGTCGGCATAGACTCCGTCCAGTGGTACCTGTTGCGGATACGGGTGGTGCGAGTGATACACGAGGTGCAAGCGCGACGGCAGCTCGGCCATGGTGTCGGTGTTCGATTCCGGCACGCATCCTCCTGGACGGCTCCGGGGCCGTCGGCGATTCGTTCAGCCAGACAAACGAGCAGGGGAGATCGGGGTAACCGAAGCGGAGGACGCAGCAACCGGCTGGGGGGTTTCGAGCGTCTTCAGAAAGGCGGTCACGACCTTCGGATCAAAGTGGATGTCGGCTTGCTCTTGGATGTATGCTTTGGCACGCTCCTCTGTCCAGGCGGCCCGATAAGGGCGATCTGACCGTAGCGCGTCCCAGACATCGACCACCGCAAAGATGCGCGCCGCAAGCGGGATCTCTTCGCCCTTGAGCCCGCGGGGGTAGCCTGTCCCGTCCCATTTCTCATGGTGGCAATATGGGATGTCGAGCGCAGGACGGAGATAGCCGATCGGGGAGAGGAGCTCATGGGCGTAATCTGGATGACGGCGCATGATTTCTGCTTGCTCATCGGTGAGGGCACTGGGTTTGAGCATGATGCTATCCGGCACCGCGAGCTTGCCCATGTCGTGGAGGAGTGCCCCGCGGCGGATGTGGACGAGGTCGGCATCGCGCAGGCCCATCGCGTGCGCTAAGCGCACGGTCAATTGGGCGACGCGATGCGTATGACCTTCGGTTTCGTTGTCACGGAGGTCCAGGGCGCGCGCCCATCCTTCCAGAGTGCTGTCGTAGGCGCGGGCCAGCTCAAGATTGAAGCGGTGGCGCGTCGCCGACTCGCGAGTTTCGTGGGCGAGAGTCCCAAAGAAGAGGGCGAGAAGCAGGCTCCCGCCGGTAAACAGGCCGACCCGCGAGGCGATCGGTCCCAGCGACGGCAGGCCGCCTTCGCTCACGCTCCACATCCAGATGACCAGGGTGGAGACCGCCACAGAGGAGAGGATCGTGTTGCGCAGGTCAAACCTCACCGCCGCTGCGAGCATCGGGAGGTATAAGAGGAAGAGCAGGCTGCTATTGACGCTTCCGGTAAAGAACACCAGGGACGCTGCGGCGAGGATGTCGATGGTCAGGAGCAGGTCTTTCCGAGGACGAACCCGTAGCCGAGGCAGCAGAAAGACGACGGCGGCGATGTAGCTGGCGATCAGAATCGTGAGTCCGGTGAGGGCCGTCTGGCTGGATGGCGGAATGACATTCCACCACAGCAAAGGCGGGATGCAGAACAGGACCAGCAGGCGAACAACGGCGTCGCGCCGTTCCTCCACGATTGCCTCGTCGAACTGCCTTTCCGTTGGTCGGTCGCTTGTGGCGCGCATGCCTGGGCGTGGCGCCAGCCCCAAGACCCCAGTGAACTCCCGGTACGTCAGCACGCCGCTTCCTCCGGCGAAATACTCGGAGCAAGCTCCATGCCATCTACCTCTGATTGAGCGGCGTTGTCTTGGGGTTTTGAATTCCCTGGTGCCCCTCCCCCAATTAGTGCCCAAACGGAGGGATCCAGACGCCGGGCCGTGATGCCTGAGAAGTAGAGAACGGAAGGCGCCGTAGCTAGTTTTTCCGAATGCCCATTGTCGGCAGGTGGGTTTCCCCCCGGGGGTGGGCCTACCTGTCGGGAGCTAGGAGTGAGAGGGGAGACGGTAATGGGTGATGCATCGACGTCGATTGAGGACCTCAAGCAGAGTGTAGCCCGGTTCGTCCGCGAACGGGATTGGGAGCAGTTTCACAGTCCGAAGAATATTGCCATCTCTATCGCCATCGAGGCTGCCGAGCTGATGGAGGTCTATCAGTGGGGACCCGAAGGCGAGAGTCTAGAACTGTCCCAGAAAATAGAGGTCCGAGCTAAGGTCGACGAAGAGTTGGCCGACGTTCTCATCTACTGCCTATCGCTCGCCAATCGGACAGGGATCGACGTGAGCCAAATTGTGCAGCGAAAGCTGGCGCGCAACATGGTAAAGTATCCGGTCGAACAGTTTCGCGGCAGGTACTAGATCCCACGCGGTCACCCGCAGGTGGAGATGAGCGAGTCCATATCCCTGGTTGTCATTGACCCATTGTCTGCAGGACACGTATAATGCGCAGTGCGGGAGTATTCCCTCATTCGGGGGCGTGGTGTAGCCTGGTTCAACACACCTGCCTGTCACGCAGGAGACCGCGGGTTCAAATCCCGTCGCTCCCGCCAACTCTTTTCCGGTCATTTTGCTGATTGGTGACTGGCGACCAAAGCGCTTTGTTTTTGGCGCAAAATCTCGCCAGTCAAATGATCACCTCTGACGAGACTCGCCGGGGTAGCTCAGTTGGTAGAGCGGCGGCCTGAAGAGCCGCGCGTGGGGGGTTCGATTCCCTCCCCCGGCACCACGGTCATACCCGTCATACTATGCCTGCCCTCTATCTCCAGCAGGGCGAGGAGCTCCCCTATCGTGTCCCCGGTGACCGCACCGAGGGTCTTCCACATCGGGGGGCCGAATCAGGCGACCAACGGAAGCCACGCAACAACCTATCGGTTAGATTTACTAAGATGCGCAAAGGTAGCTCGAGGAGATCGATCCGGACGGGTGTTCACAGGATAGACTGGGTCTATGGTCGCGGTGGGTCTCACCTCCCACCGTGCGGGTAAGTTCGGACCAAGGGGGATCGCATGAGAAACCTCTGGGTCACCGGTGTGGTGCTCGTCATCCTGCTCACCTCGCTACTTCTGCCGACCCACGCGCAGCCCAAGATCATCATCCGCTTCGGTCACGACGGGGGCCTGGAGTCCCTCTACCAACGGACGGCGCAAGAGTTTGCCAAACGCCTCGACAAAGAACTAGGCGCGCGAGTGGAGGTTCGCGTATTCCCCAACAGCCAGGTGGGGACGGACGAAGAACTGATCCGGACTCTGCGAGGTGGCGCGCTAGAAATGTTCTTGCCGTCCACGATCATGAGCGCAGTGGACGACGGATTCGGCGTTTTCGAAATGCCATACATCATCGTCAACCGGACGCAGATGAAACGCGTGGCGGACAACGCCGATGTCCAGAGGATTCTGTTGGACCCGCAGGCGCTGAAGGGAATGCGGGTGCTGGCGTTTTGGGAGAATGGCTTTCGCCACGTGACCAACAACGTCCGCCCCATCGTCAGACCCGATGACCTGCGCGGTCTCAAACTGCGCATTCCTCGCAGCGCGTGGCGTCAACGAACTCTTCAAGTGTACGGGGCAAATCCCGTCCCGATGACGTTTGGGGAAGTCTACAAGTCGCTGCGGGTCGGCGTCATCGACGGGCAGGAGAACCCTCTGGCGCAAATCTGGGGCGCGAAATTCTACGAGGTGCAAAGGTACCTCTCGCTGACCGGGCACGTCTATACGCCTGCGTATCCAACGGCCGGGGATCGCTGGTGGCAGGCTCTCCCGCCAGACGTTCGCGCTGTCATTCAACGTGTCGCTGTCGAGGTCGGCGACTACTCCCGTGCGGAGGGGGAGCGGCTGGACACCTCGCTCGTGCAGCAGATGACAAAAGCCAACCCTCACCTCAAAGTGAACGACGTGGACAAAAAGGCGTTCGTGATAGCCTCGGCTTCTCTCTACGAGCAGTTCGCGAAAGAAGTCTCAAGCGGAGCTGATTTGATCCGCCTCGTGCAGTCCTTGCGCCCGTAACGGAAGATCGCCGCGATCTTGTCCTCCAGTGCCAGTGCTGTCTTAGGATAGCCTCGCGACCGGCGTGCCGCCAGCGTGAGCGAGGGATCGATCCCACGCAAACCGGGTATCGCGGAATCGGCTCGCCTATTTCGCTGGCGGCAGGGGTAGGAGGTAAACGAGGCTGAGCTCTGATCCCCCGACTTTGGATCGCGCAGATGGCAGATACTCTCAGGGCACTAAGGCGTTGGATCGGTCGTCCGCTCTGGCACAGTTCTCTGAGACTTCGAGTGATCGTCGCCATTGTCGCCTTGCTCATTCCCGTCTTGATGCTCACCTCGGCTGTGTACCTTTCTGTTCGGCTCGTCACGTCGTTCGGGGATGCTGCAGCATCCTCACTGAAGGAGTTGTCTCTGATCATTGGCGCGCAGGCGGCGGTTTTCCAAGTATCCGAAGGGTTCCATGCCCACGCCAGCCTCGGCGATTCTCCCAGCCGGGAGCAGTTGTTGCGCATAAACGAACAGGGGGATGTCGCCCTGCGGGCCCTTCAGGCCGTCCCCTGGGGCACTGGGGAGAAAGGAATTGCCCAAGACATCGAGCGGGATTGGCAGCGGGTCCAGGCGATCACTGCGGCGGCCATCAGGCCTCAACCGGGCGTTCCTCCCGCCACCTCAGCCGAGGGCGTGAGGCATTATGACGACCTCATCGGAAGTATCCAACTTTCCTTAGACCAGCTCCACAGAGCGGAAAGGGCTGACCTAGGCTATAACCTGTGGAACGCTCAAGTCGCCCAGCAGCGCCTCTTGAGGATTCTCGGCCTAATGGTTGCCGGCGCCGTGGTGATTTCCATTCTGGCAGCCACCACGCTCGGGCGCTCTGTCCTGCGGCCACTGCACAGTTTGCAGGAGGCAGCGAGGCTCTTTGGCACGGGCGACCTGTCCCATCGAGTCATTGTAGAGCGGCGTGACGAACTTGGGCGATTGGCCGAGCTGTTCAACACGATGGCGCAAAAAATCGAACGGAGTCAGCAAGCACTTTCCTACCAAGCCTCCCACGATGGGCTGACGGGGCTGGTCAATCGAGTCCTCTTTCGGGATCGTCTCGAGCACGCTCTCGCTCGAGCCAAGCGTCAACAAAAGTCGCTCGCGGTGATGGAGCTGGATCTTGATGGGTTCAAGAAGATCAATGATGCCATGGGGCACTCCGCAGGCGATGCCTTGTTGATGGAAGTCGCTCAGCGGCTGAGGAACGTCATCCGCGAAGCTGATACTGCGGGGCGGCTCGGGGGAGATGAATTTGTCCTCCTGCTTGAGGACTTACATCAGCCGGACGACGCTGTTACTGTGGCCAAGCGGACGTTGGATGCGTTACACATGCCCATCATGGTGCTCAACAAGCAGATTGGTGTGCGGGCCAGCATGGGTATTGCCCTCAGCGGCGATGAGCAGCCCACGGCGGAGGAGCTCATCCGGAATGCCGACATCGCCTTGTACGCCGCGAAACGGCAGGGAAGGGATCGCTACCAAATATTCGATCAAAGTATGCACAAGGCGGCTGTGCAGCAAGTCAGCTTGGAAGAAGACCTGCGGCACGCAGTTGAGAGTAAGGAGTTCACTCTCCACTACCAACCCGTTGTGGACCTCCCCACACAGACGATCATCGGCGTGGAGGCTCTGCTGCGCTGGCAGCATCCCACCCGCGGGTTGGTCCTCCCTGCGGAGTTCATTCCCGTTGCCGAAGACACGGGCTTGATTGTGCCCATCGGCCGGTGGGTGCTGCGGGAGGCCTGTCGTCAAGTACGCCTGTGGCAGGCGGATAGTCGCGAGCCCTTGCCTGTTCGGATCGGCGTCAATATCTCCATCAAGCAACTTGAAGATCCGGGGTTCGTCGCTGATGTGGCCCAGGCCTTGCGGGACTCGGGATTGGCCCCGGAAGCCCTGATCCTCGAAATTACGGAAAGCATTCTGGCACAGAACCTGATCGCAACAGGCGAAGTCCTGAAAGGAATGAAGCAACTTGGTGTGCGCGTAGCAGTCGACGATTTCGGGGTGGGCTACTCGTCGTTGAACAATCTGCGCCGGCTGCCAGTCGACATCGTCAAGATCGACAAGAGTTTTGTCGCGAGTCTCGCCCAGCCCGAGGAGATGGCGCTGACATCCGCCATCGTGGCACTCTCCAAGGCGTTGAACCTGCAAACCCTTGCGGAAGGTGTGGAGCATGCGGAGGAGGCTGGCGAATTACGGGCGCTGGGCTGTAACGCGGCGCAAGGCTACTTCTTTGCGAAGCCGATTGACGCCGCCCAAATGGGTGAGCTCCTGCGCGCGGCGCGCATGCAGGGGAACCGTCTCCAGGCAGAAGTGCGAGGGGAGCGGGCATCGTAAGTGTCATCGACCTTGGCGTCTCGGGGAACCGTCAGTGGTGAGGCTGGCGCGCCCGGAGGGGACGGCAACCACACGCGCAAGAATAGATAGCGTCCCGCAACCGTCTGAAGAGTGGCTTCCTCGGAGGGACATCTCCGTCACTATCTGTCGAGGGCGCTGACCCCAAGTCTGTCCCCTGGGCCCGCGGGAGGCTTTATCAAATCCTCACAGTCATCCCGTTCACTGAACATGGCGCCAGCGCGCGTGCGCCAATGAGGGGGTGGGTTCGATGCAGGTGCTCAGGGATGTCCTTCTCGTCGTCATTTTCGTAGGAATGCTCACCCCAGGACAGGCTGTCCTCGCAGCCCAGAAGGCTCCGGACTTCACCGGAGGAGGCTCCTGGTTCAACACCGGAGGGCAGGAGCTCCATTTGGCTGCCCTAAGCGGGAAAGTTGTCGCCGTCGAAATGTGGACGGCGGGATGCTATAACTGCCTGAACGTCGTGCCCTGGTTGAAAACCTGGAACGAGACGTATAGATCCCAGGGTTTCACCGTAGTTGGAGTCCACTCCCCGGAGTTCGCCCACGAGCGGTCGGCGCAGTACGTGCGCGACGCGGTGGCTAAGTTGGGGATTCGCTACCCGGTGGTCATGGATAATGACTTTAAGATTTGGAATGCCTACCGCAACGTTTACTGGCCCACCCTCTACCTCATCGACAAGAAGGGCTTAATCCGATACTCGCACATCGGCGAGGGGGCGTACGAGGAGACTGAGCGCGTCATCCAACAACTGCTGGCTGAACACATCTAGGCGCACCGGAACGCCGGTCCAGCGATCGCAGTGCACTCCGCTCGGGCGTCTATCCTCAACTAACTCTTCTCGTAAGGTCGGCCCAGCGCTTCGGGCCGGGCAAGCCCCCACCGTCTTCGGAACCAGGGCGTGGAGATTACGGTAAGGATCGGGATCGTGATGGCAAAAGGGACCATCCTCCATATGTAGCGAGACAGGACACCAGGGAGGACGAGTTCTGGGCTGAGCGAGAGTTGCCACATGATTCCGAACAGCGACGCTCCCGCGAGCAAAATCCAGGGGTTCCACATGGAGAAGAACACTAGCGCCAGGCTGACAAACCCCCAGCCCATGAGAAAGTTGTAGTTCCACACCGGGTTATAAGACAGGGTGTACGCTGCGCCGGACAGACCCGCCAAGACGCCACCGCACAGGACACAGACGTACCGAACGGCCGTGACGGAGATCCCGGACGCCTCCGCAGCTGCCGGATTTTCCCCCACCGATCGAATCGCCAACCCCTGTGTCGTCCTAAAGAGGAGGAACCAGGTAATCCCTACGAGCACGACCCCCAGCACGAAGAACGGCGAGAGCCCGAAAAAGCTTGTGATGCGTGCGAGGCCCAACGGCCCCGTATGCGGGTTGCCGAGGTAGGTCGTGAGACCGAAGCTGAGAATCCACAGGCCCATCCCGCTCACGACCTGATCGCCCCGCAGCGTAATGGAGAAGAAGCCGTGAGCGAGGCCGAGGAGGCCCCCGATGGCCAGGCCCGCAAGGAATCCCAGCGGGTAACTCCCCGTGGCCTGCGCCGTGATGAAGGCCGCCGTCCCTCCAAACAGCATGAGCCCTTCCAGACCGACGTTGAGAACGCCGGCGCGTTGGTTGATGAGTTCCCCGAGTGCCGCGAACAGGAAGATCGTCGACGCCTCTAAGCTTCGGGCCAGCAGCTCCCACACGTTCGATCAACCTGGGGGTAGTTGCGGGGGAGCTGGTCGCAAGGTTGGGGAGGGGACTCGCCGCCACGCAACGCGGAACTGGTAGAGAACGTGCGAGGCGACAAATGTCATCATTAGTAAGCCCAGGAGGGCATAGTCGACTCCGAACGGCAGGCGCAACTCTCCTTGGGCGAACCGTGCCCCCAAAGAGAGCCCCGCGAAGAGTACGGCGATGGGGACGGCTCCAAGGGAGGAGCCCCGTGCGATCAACGCCGAGATGATTCCATAGAAGCTGAGGTCCCCATAGTACCCGTAGTTGCCCGAGATCTTATACACGCCAGGGAGAGCAGCAAAGTAGTGGTATCCGGCTAAGCCGGCGAAGCCCCCACCCAACAGGAAGACCAACAAAGACAGGGCCAGGGGGATGATGCCGCCGTAGCGCGCGGCCGCCGGGTTCTGGCCGAAAGCCCGGATGCGATATCCGAGCGGGGTCTTCGCGAAGAGGACGTCGAGGAGGATCGCAGCTCCTAGCGCCAGCACAGCGGT
>Ga0209283_10001248_pt1 | contig 13685 bp, 13 predicted proteins | sample CZO8metaG_2_FD_188354 | JGI IMG/M metagenome (GOLD analysis project Ga0209283, IMG submission 188354) | Vadose zone soil microbial communities from the Eel River Critical Zone Observatory, Northern California, USA - CZOApr15con2H1.8 metaG... | ecosystem: Environmental > Terrestrial > Soil >...
CTCCAAAAATACCAAAGCCACGTCCTTTAGTAATCTGCCCCGCAAGCCACCCGGCTAAGATGCCCACGAGTACAACCCAAACCAAATAGAACATCGAGCCTCCTGTCGTCCAAATCGCCTCTGCGATGAACGCTATTCGCGGGCCCTATTGTCGCAAATATGTTGGTAGGCTATTTGATTCGCCGATGGATCGTGCGTCGTTCCTCTCCCTCCCTTCGTTGCAGGATTTCTTTCCGCCTGTCAAGGTATACATTCCGTGGCACCCCGTCGCCGATCAAGGGCAGGATGATTTTCAGAGTCGTGCGTATTAAGACTCCTCAATTGAAAAAACTAGAAATGGCCCGCGAGGGCTGGGTGCGGGCAGCCGCAATGAAACACTCCTGACCGGCTCGTTGCGCGTGTCGGTGTGTTTGGTTAGTACGAGCTCATTCCAGAGGTCGGAGTCACGATGACGTGAACGGCGATTTTCTTGTCTCCATTCGAACGGTACTCGACAGTGGCTTGTGCGCCGACGGCGAGTTTGCCTTCGACTTTCGTTTTGTCATCGACCAGGAATTGAACTGTATTCATATCCAGGTCTTTCGTCACCTGCACTGAGAATTCCGCATCTCCTACAGCTGCGATTCTCCCCGACAGCGATTGCGTATCGGGCGTGGGTAGCAGGGGACCTGGCGAAGGCTGGACGGTAGGGGGTTTAGACCATGCCGCGATCGTGAAACAAGCGACAAACAGTGTGACTAGGACCATGGAAGTTCGGAATCGCATTAAATATCCTCCAATTCAAATCGATTTGGACCGGGAGCAGAGATACGGGCAAGAAATGGGCCAAAGCTTGCGCTCCTTTTGATTTCTGCGGAACTACTTATAAAATCAAATAGCTACGTTGAGATACTGGAAATGCTTCGTGGATGACCAAGTACTAGTCCCGTGAACTTCTTGCAGTTACACACCCGATTCGGCCCAGCAGCACACGGACAAATTCAAAACAGAAGAAATGAGATCAGGTTCTCGATTTAGAGTTGTTCCTCAGGGCTTCGCCTCAGCATCTGCATTCCCGTAGCTGGTTTGTTTTCTCAGACTGCCAAATGGCGAACCGTAGTTCGTAATTCTCCCCCCGTCAATTGGGGTATTTCTCTGATTGTCGGTGCTTCACCATCGACGTAGTCTCATTTGTTGGGAGCGTACGCAGAGAGTTCCTTCCGTCGCACTCTCTGCCTGGCTAGCGCGCAGCACGCTGCGGTACCCTAGTTTGCCCGAGCCTGTCCCAGCGATTTGTGAGATCTGACCCTCGGTGTTGCAACTCGGCGGCAACTAAAGGAGGGTGCTTAGAGGCGTCGTTGGTTTCCCGGTAAAGCAGAACCGAGAGACCACACTCCCTCTAACCCTATTATCCGGACGCAACTCGGTCGGCGTCCGATTTGGGTACCGACAGGGAGCAATTACTAGATGCATGTACCCACTGGCCGAAATGAAAAACGCACTGAGAGGGCAGTGACGGTGGAGGTTTTGCGCCTGGACGAATCGCAACCCAATGTGAGGACGGTCACGGAAAATGTGAGTCCTCGAGGCGCACGCATCGTGACTGACTGCGACTGCACTCCGCGGAAGCACGTGCTGGTTACCGCTCCAGAGAGAGGCGTCAAGTCGCTGGTGTGGGTGATTTACTGCCAACGCGTGGAGAGCACAAAATTTGCTATCGGCCTCCAGCTTATAGTCCGGGTCGAGGAGTGGGGAAAACCCGCTAGCAGCGACTGAGTTCCCATCCAGAAGTGCCGACGGTACGCAACCATCCCCGCGTGGAGGTCATCTCTCTTGTTATGATGCCCTAACTCGCGATGCAGTATTATGGCTCTCTCGATTCAAACAATTTTCCTTCTTTGTTCAGCCCTTCTTGCTCTGGAACAGAATGAGGTGGCGCGCCTTGTCACCTCTAGTGGCAGCCCTACAATGCCGGCGGTCATCGTCATTGGATTCGTCGGTGGGTTCGTTAGGCACGATAACCTCGTCCATAGTGGGGTCCAGCTGGCTGGACATCTGCGCGGGGATTACCGTTCGGGCGTGTACGCAGAAGTGTTTGAGAATCGTCACAGGGAGAAGGCCCACCAAAAGATCTTGAGACTTTTAGACACCAACAATGATGGGACCGTATCTGCCGAAGAGAAGCAAAACGCCCGCATCATCATCTACGGGATGAGTTGGGGCGCCTCGGAAACCGTCACGCTGGCGCAAGAACTGGAAAAAGACGGCATCCCCGTGCTCCTTACAATCCAAGTGGATAGTATTTCCAAGATTCGCCAGAACGACGCAGTCATCCCAGCCAACGTGGCCGAGGCGATCAATTTTTATCAGCCGAATGGGGTTCTCCACGGACAGCCAAAAATTCGTGCCGCCGATGCGACGCACACACGAATTATTGGAAATCTTAGATTCAACTATAAAACCAATCGGATCAAGTGCGATGGGTATCCATGGTATGACCGTGTTTTCGCGAAGTCACACACCGAAATCGAATGTGATCCGAGCGTTTGGAAGCAAGTGGAATCCCTGATTCGTTCGAAATTGCCCCCGGCAACACAGAGTGTCCCCACCCAATCACCCATTCAGTAAAGAGGTTCACATTGATTGCATTGACCAGCCGTTCTGGAGACGAGCCCAAGACAGTGCTGGCTATCCTGCAGAAGCTCCCGGAGCCGGGCACGGGCCCTATGAAGTTTCCCTTTCGATGTCCCGACCGACCAATCCATCATTTCGGCGATCTCGTGATGTTTGTACCCCTGAATATCGTGGAGCACGAATACCGTCTTGAATGCTGACGGCAACTGTTCGACTGCACGTTCCAAATTGAGGCGGTCGATCAACCCGGTGAGCCGCAAGTCCAAGCTACCAACCTCCTTGCTTTGCCCTGTGCTCTCCTCATTTGACTTGGTAGTTTCCTCAAGCGAAGCCTTTGGCAGATGTTTTTTGCGCAGCTTCATGAACACTACGTTGAGAGCCAGGCGATACAGCCAGGTGGAAAAAGCCGATTCGCCGCGAAACATGTGAATCTTGCGGAACACGCGCAAGAATGCTTCCTGGGTCAGATCCTCGGCTTCAGTCGGATTCCTTACGATGCGCAGGTACAGGGCATAAATGCGCCGACTGTGCAACTGGTAGATGCGTTCAAACGCTGCCGCGTCGCCATGTTGGGCTCGCCGGATGGTTTCTGGCTCCGCCGACTCGAACCTTTGGGATTCTTCGCATTCGGAGACATGCTTGCGTCCCCAGGGCATTGACATAGGGCTATACTTGTGACCCATCATTCTACTCCCCCAAATTGAGAACCGTTATTGAACCTTGGCCTGTTACGTGGGTGGAGTAGGATGGGCCGAGATTGGCTTTCTCCAGCTCCGGCAATCCTCTTACTTTGCCATTAATTTGAAGAGCAATTAGATGCCCATCAATTCCGCCAACAGTTCGCACAGACAGAAGAACATAACCTGGGGCTTGAAATTCACAATGAGGTAAAAACTTCCTAGACTTTGGAAATGCGGGGTACTAGTCTAGGCCCTCATTAAAAGCGAGGACTCTTGCGCGAGGAGTCCCAGGTGCATAGAATTCCAATGATTGCTCAATCATCGCCATTGGCGGGCACGATAGTGCCGTGAGTTCCGTTTTCAGATTTGAAAGTACTCGCTAAAGATATTCCATTTTTCATGCTGGCAGACTGCACGAGCGTCCAATCCTTCTCGAATTCAAACATTGTCTCGCGGCTGTGTTTAGGACTCTTCAACACATAATTGATCCGTTCAAGAATCAATCTGTAAGCCAGGCGTGAGTCGGAGATTGGGGCAAGAGCGTTGCTTTCACTGAGGCCTACCTTAGAGGTAGTTCCGTCACCATCTGCAATCTCCATCCATAGGGCTCCGTTCCCGTCGACGAGGGGCGTGCCCGCTTCATCGATGTGCTTAAAAAAACGATTGAGGTCCTTTCTGTCAGGAACAATCTCCCTGCGGATGGCTTCCTCGGTGATTGAATGGAGTGCCTCACGATATTCTTTCCATTCCTCCGAAGTACCTACGACCCGCGCTCGCTTCTGCTCTTGAACCAACTTCAGATGCTTGGCGCGTGCTTTGTCCTTCTGGTCATTCGCGAGCTGAATCTCTTGTCGGATCTCCGTGGCCTCAGCTGTCGGATATTCTTCCAATTCATGCTCTGGATTGAATCGCCCTGTCAGTACATAGGACGCCGCGACCACGGGTAATCCGTGATCTGCGAAAATGATCATCGGGATAAGGCATTTCTTGGAGTGATATAACTGCTCGGTCCCGGATCGACACTCACTGCTTCGCTTGATGGTGCCTGGCACTTGAGCGAAATGTTGTACTCGAAAGTTTGCTTCCGGATGTCGAAGTGCATACCGGGTGAAGGAACGCGCGATGGCTTTCGGGCTGGTCATCCCAAAGTCGTTGATGTAATCGCGATTCGTCGCGTGCGGGAAATAGGTATTTATCACTCGCCTTGTGAAATCAGCGCAATTATTAGTGATTCCATTAAAATGATTCTTATTGGGCGACGCGTTGAATTCAGCGATTAATTTGCGGTCTTGCTCGACCGTGGTATCGACCACGAAAATGTAGATACTGCGAATCAGCGTGGCCGCGACCATTTCTCTCCATTCCGCTTTGTAACTCGTCGCGCAAGGCGCTTCCTCGCAATATGATGTTAGGTATTTGGTCCGGTATCTTTCCTCGAGTAAGTGCTTGATCTTGAAGGAACCGAATACGGGGCGATCCCGGGGATCTTCAACACCATATAGGTACATACTCAGTGATGCGATGTTCCATTCGAATGGCTGGTCTTCCCCGATGTTGATGTAATTGCTCATTACCGAACCTTGCTCGTCTTGGCGGCAAAGGCGGAGTCTTACAGGTGAGTCCGGGCAGATCCGTGAAAAATAGATGGCACTGTGCCCTGTACCTGTAATCTTGTCGACACTAGTGTTCAACGACTCGTTAAGAACAACTCCCACGCTCGCATTAGCCCGAGGGCAGGCAAAACAGACTAGCGCGATTGCCAGACCGGACAAAAACAGTACGGCGTCAAGCACTCTCTTGGTCAGGCTCCTTGTCCGCGCGAAGAATTTTGGCACGAAAGCAAGTTTAGACAAGGCAGACTCTCCTCTGTTTTCTAGGATGGACAAATCATCAATTTTTTGTTCTCAAACCAGATGCTACTAGCCTCCTGGCTGAAATTGACCGGGAAGCTTGGCCGGGGGAATCAGGCTGGCAAAGCGAGGCATCATCACAAAGAATGCTGCCTCTTAGTTTGGAAGACCAGAATATTTGGTGCTAATTGACTGCCCTAAGGATTCAGGATCTTCTGCTGCATCTTCGCGCTCCCTGCTTACACGGTCTGCAAATCCCATACACAGGCCGAGAGCTTGTTCAATTTCACTCTTGCTACATTCTTCCCCAATGTCCCGAAGTACTTCAGCTAGCTTCATCAGATGACTCATTGCGCCCCCTGACTGAGCTGGTGCGAGTAGATGTTGAGTGTCGGTGGGGTACAGACGCTACGCTAATCCAACTTGGCGGCAACCGATTCAAGAGCTTTCTTCCCGTTTCTCAAAACCCCTGTGACTTTTTCTTCCCCTTCAGCTACCGCGTCTTGTAGCTGTCTGAAAGACCGGCGGCCCACGCGGCGCAGCACCTTAAATTTCCGTTCCGCCGTATCGGCAATCCATTCTCGTGTCTCTTCCCCCGACCGAGGCGCAAACAGAGCGGCGAGCCCGGCTCCGATTCCAAGGCCCGTGAGAAAGACAAGGGTCGTGCGTCCGGTATTGTTCATGAAATTCTCCTTCTGCGGATAAATACCTCCCATGAATATTCTGGGGTCCTGCCAACGAGCCTCCATGTCGGCCTCCACGAAAAGAGTACCGGCTCAAGTGCACAGTTCGTAGTCGGAGAGGGTGTCCGAACTATTTTCAGAATCAGGTACTTCGATTCTTGACACCAACTGACAAAGTGAGTAGTTGCGTTCGTGGTTCTGCAACACTGTGTAAGCTCGAGCGTACTTCGCTTGCAATCGCAGGAGTTCGTCGCCTGCTTCTCTTCCGATAAAACGAAACTGACAAAACTCGGCGCGATGCTCGTTCCAAATTTCCAAAGCGCTCTGAGATTCTTCAAGCAATCTTTGATACTCGCTACAGACCGATGTATTGACGGAGAGTTGCTTGCTCATGCCCTTCTCCCTTCATTGAGGCTTGTGCATTTTGTTCGCCAACAAACGTAAGTCACGAGTTTTGGGGACTTTGAAACAGGAAACTGCTTTTCGGAGCGTAGGTTCTAGTACGCAGAAAGGGACTATTTCCCTTTCCCGCTTGTATTTTCTACACACTTCGCAATTCAAGTCTCACTGCCTGTTGCCCTAGTCGACCGTTCTATACGATTGAATTCTCAGCTCATTACCAAATTCAAGGCAAGTTTGGAGCGGAAGTTGCCCTTCCAACAGTGAGACCAAGAGCTCTAGCGGGAGCAGCGCGCTCGAAAGAGAAAATATAGGTGTGCACCGAGAAACAAACCAGGCGCTTAAAGGAGGCGCTTTGCATGAAGTACACAAAGTGCTGCATTGTCTTAGTGGCGGGCCTGCTCGCTTTGGGACCCTTCCTGTCTGCAAAAAATCCGAGCGAAGCAAAAACCGAGCAGGATCGTCTTCAAAACGCAGGAACGGTCATGCAGGAGATCCTCAAGGTTCCTGACGACATTCCGCAAGACCTGCTCGACAAGGCTCGTTGTGTGGTCGTCATGCCGTCAGTGTTGAAGGCTGCTTTCGTTGTTGGGGGCAGCTACGGCCGTGGCACCATGATTTGCCGCACCGGCAAGGACTTCACCGGTCCTTGGGGCGCGCCCGCGATGTATGCGCTTGAAGGTGGAAGCATTGGGTTGCAAATTGGTGGAGAAGCTACCGACTTCGTCTTTCTTGTCATGAACGACCGCGGCGCAGGCAGCCTGCTGCACACCAAGGTGAAACTGGGAGCGGATGCATCTATCGCCGCTGGACCGAAGGGACGTTCGGCGGCAGCCGATACAGACGCTTATATGCGTGCGGAGATTCTGAGCTACTCTCGCGCAAGAGGTGTGTTTGCCGGTATCTCCCTGGAAGGCTCGACGCTTCGTCCCGATGAAGACGCGAATCGCAAGCTCTATGGCAAATCCACGAGCGCCGCAAAAATCATTCTGGAATCGGATGTCGTTGCTCCAGACGCGGCGCACGGTCTAATCACGGCTCTGCAAAACTCTTCCCCCCAGCTCAAGCGTTAGTAATTCTCGTCGGAACCAGCCTGGAATAATGCTTCCAGGAACGAGTTGCGGCGTGACGTGCGGCCGATGTGGTAGTCGGCCGCACTCCTCATGGCCTAAGAACGCCCAGCGCGCGCCAGAAAGGTGAGAGTCATGCGTATTGCACGTTTGATTTGTTGGTTGTTGCTGTTGCTCGCCGTCGGACTACTGACGATCCCGGTTCAATCCCGAGCCCAAGTTGCTGTGGGCATCTCCGTTCAGTTTGGCCCTCCAGCGTTACCAGTCTATGAGCAGCCTCTCTGCCCGGGTGAGGGCTATATATGGACCCCGGGTTATTGGGCTTGGGATCCCGAGGACGAGGACTATTACTGGGTTCCTGGGACCTGGGTCGAAGCTCCCGAAGTCGGCTTCCTTTGGACGCCCGGCTACTGGGGCTGGGAGCGCGGTGCCTTTTTCTTCCATGAAGGGTATTGGGGCCCGCACGTTGGGTGGTACGGCGGTATCAGTTATGGATTCGGCTATTTCGGCCACGGGTATGAAGGCGGCCGATGGGATCACGACCGCTTTTATTACAACCGTTCCGTGACCAACGTGAACATCACTGAAGTCCACAACGTCTACAACACCACCATCATCAATCGCAACGAAACCCGCATCAGCTACAACGGCGGCGATGGCGGTATCCGCGAGCGGCCCTCTAGGGAAGAAGAATCCTTTTCTCGCGAACGCCACATTGCCCCGGTTTCCGTGCAACACCAGCACATTCAGGAAGCGCGCGGCAATCGTGAATTGCGCGCTTCACTCAATCAGGGCAGGCCTCCAATCGCCGCAACGCAACGCCCCGGATCATTTCGCGGCTCTGCTGTTGTTCCAGCAAGGGAAGCCGGCGGACGCTACGAGCCGCCAGCCAATCGGCGCGGTAATAACAATGCTGCTCGTCCCGATAACAATCCCAATCGTCCGCCAAACCCGGGAGGCAATGCCAATCGTCCACCCTTCGCTCACGCCAAGGAAATTACACCTCACGATCGGCCGGCTCCGCCGAACACGGGCAATTCCAAGCTCGACCAGCAATACAGGCAACAGCAGGACGGGCTCTACTCCAAACAGGTACAAGAGCATCAGAAGCTCCAGCAAAAACAAGAGCAAGACCACCAGCGCCTAGCGCAGCAAAATGCCAATGAAGCAAGAAGGCAGCAGGTCGAACAGCGCCACCAGCAAAAGACCCAGCAAATGGAGCAACGCCACACACAACAACAACAGAGGATGCAGGAGCGCCAGCGGCAGCCGCGCCAGAATCCGCCGCCCAAGCCGCCAAAGGAAAAGCCTTAACAGTCCATTTGCAAGCGGCTGGGCGGAGTATCTGCCAGGGCTCATGCGCCACCAGGTAGCTCACGCCCAACCCCTTCTCATCGGCTAGGCGAAAGTAAGCGGGCTGTCGCTACAGAGGGTAACTTGGAGACCGATGAATGATCTAATCTCGCTATTGAGTCAGCTACTCGCGCAGCACGAGTGGATAAAATACGCGCTCGAAATCACTTTGCTCACACTAGGTGCAGCAGTGGTGCGAGCAATCGCATTGCGGTTTTTCAAGCGTTGGACAACGCGCTTGAATTGGGAGCACAAACATTTCTTGGTGGCCCTCATCGAGCGCATGATCACGCCGATCCTCGTGATTGCAGTTGTATCGGCGAGCTTCAATCTATTTCCGTTATCCGGTAGGCTTTTGACCGTACTGAATCGGTCTTTCTACGTTGCGATTCTCGCCATTGGCATTTACTGCGTGGCAAAAGCAGCGCTACTTCTCTTAAACCAGTGGATTGAGAGTAGTGAAGGACGCGAAAGTTTTCGTGAGCCCGCTCAGTTTGTAGTCCGTGTCGTCCTTGGCGCATTCGGCACGATGATCGTGCTCGAAAACCTGGGCATATCCCTCACGGCGGTATGGACCACGCTCGGTGTTGGGAGCGTGGCTATCGCGTTGGCGTTGCAGGACACGCTCTCGAATTTCTTTGCCGGCGTCTATCTCCGATTAGACCATCCTGTGAGGCTAGGTGATTACATCAAGCTGGAAAGCGGAGAAGAGGGTTTTGTGGTGGAACGCGGCTGGCGGTCGACTCGGATCAAGGCACTGTCAAACAACACAATTGTAGTCCCGAACGCAAAGCTTGCGTCGACCATCGTGACCAATTTTTCGCTTCCCGACCCGCACATGTCTCTTCTGATTCCCATCAGCGTCAACTTGTTTTCTGATCCGCAACAAGTGGAGAACATTTTGGTCGACGAGGCCAACAGAGCCTTGGAAGCTGTTCCTGGATTGCTCTCAGATTCGGCACCATTCGTTCGATTTATTCCAGGCTTCGGCCAGTTCTCGCTCGATTTCACCCTCATTTGCAGCGTTGGCAACTACGTTGATCAGTATTTGGTCCAGCATGAATTGCGAAAACGCATTTACAAGCGGTTTCATGACGAGGGAATTGAATTCCCTGTCCCACGGCGAGATGTGTATGTTTCCTCGAACCCCTCGAATGAGATTCCGTTTCCCGCGTTTCGTTCTAAGGATTTGCTCCGAGGGAGTAGATGACAACATCGCAACCAATCTCGCCTCATCAAAGACCCTCGTTGAGTTCTGAAATCCGGCTTAATCGTTTCCTCCCTTCCAAACATCTCGAGCTGTTATCGGAAGACCTTTCCCAAGCCATTGAAGAGGGAAAACCTGGTTGGGGGGTTGCGGGAATAGTTCAGGAAGTAACGATCATCCCTATCGCCGCTGCAACCATGACAACAAACGTAGCCCAGCCTAAATATCTGAGCAAGGGCGTGCTCACGTGCTTGCCCATTACTTTGGTGTCGCTGGTTAAGAGAATGACCAGCAAGATCAGAGGCGGTGCCAGCAAACCGTTGATAACCGCCGACCAGAACAGCATTTTCACCGCGTTGAAACCCGCGTAATCCAGCGCCAGGCCCAACGCCATCGCAGCGGCCATCACTGAGTAGAACTTGCGCGCGTCCGGTGGTCGGTCGGCAATCGAGCCCCGCCACGCGGCCGCTTCAGCCACCGCATAAGCGCACGATCCCACCAGGACGGGCACACCCAACATTCCAGTACCGATTAGGCCCAACGTAAAGAGAAGGTAGGCTCCACTGCCAGCGATCGGACGGAGCGCCTCCGCCGCCTGACGAGCAGTTGCGATGTTGGTTTGCCCATGAGCATGTAAAGTGGCGGCAGTGGTCAGAATGATGAAATACATGATGAAATTTGAGAAAAACATGCCCGCAACCGTGTCGATGCGCGCACCTCTCAATTCCCCCGCGGTTGCGCCCTTGCTCTGGGCGAGTGTTCGGCCCTTGGCTCGCTCTTCTTCAACCTCTTCGGCTGCCTGCCAGAAGAAGAGATAGGGAGAAATCGTGATTCCCAAGATTGCCACAAGCACCGCCAGGAATCCGCGTGACCACTCGAGATGGGGCACGAACGTCACCGTCAGCGCGTGCCCCCAGTCGACGTTCGCATAAAACGATGAGAACACATACGCGAACAAGACGAGCGTCATCCACTTGAAAATCCGTGCGATCAGGTTGTAGGAAGTCCAGAACAACAATCCAATGATTAGGAATGCATAGAACGGAATCCAGATGAGTGAACGAATTCCTGTAACGAGCTGCGTTGCCTCTGCCATTCCACCGAGATCAGCGCCGATGTTGATGACGTTTGCGACGACGAGAATCGAACAGGCTCCCCAAAGCACCCAGCGCGGATAATGAATCCGCACCGCGGCCGCTAGCCCGCGCCCCGTAACCATGCCCAGCCGCGCGCACATCAACTGGACCGCGGCCATCAACGGAAATGTGACGAGTGCGGTCCACAAGGGGGCATATCCATAGGCTGCACCGGCAACGGAATATGTCGAGATTCCCGACGGATCGTCGTCGGCCGCCCCGGTGATCAGCCCGGGTCCCAAAATCGCAAAAGACCTCTGCAAAAACCTGGATCCTTCACCCGCTTTTGACATTCTGGTTAGGCAGATTCTATCCCGCCGTTGTTCTCAGATTTATATTACAGCCCGTTCGTGTTGCGTGTTCCCAGGCTTCTTCAGGCTAGACGGTATCATGCTTGTCAGAGACACGAACCCAGCCACGATGTCTTTAGCGAAATTTACATCTCACTTTCCGAACTTACCAAACCGCTTGGCGTCCAAGTGACGTGCATCGCAATGAGCATCCCCGTCGGTACAGGCCCCAAGCATGTTGGGGAGGCCCCAATACTCAAAGCTTTGAAAGGCCTCCGGGGTTTCTATACACGAGCCCCTGAAAAGTTATTTGCCTTTCTTTGAAGGCGGCGATTCGTTCTTCTTGGAGTCACCCCCGTGATCGAGTCCGAACGCGGGATTGTCTTTCGTTCCCGTAATTTTGATCTGCAGAACGGTACCCGCATTCTTTCCCTTGAAAAATGGGTCCAGTGCCTTTAGAAAAAAGGATTTCGCGCCGGTTGTCGTTTGGGACAGCTTGGCCTGGAGCATCAGTTTCCCGCGAAAATCCAATCCTCCGTTGTCGAGGTTGTAGGTCCCACTTAAGTTCAGTAATGCACCAACCACACCAAAATTCAGATTCGAAAAAGTCACAACGCCGTCGCTCACCTGGAAGTTGCCTCTCATCTCGGAAACAACACTGTTGATGTCCATTTCCTTCGGCTGTCCCTGGCCTTTGCGGCTCAGTGTGTCGATCTTTTTCTGTATCTCAGGGTTAGCGAACTGAGCGTCGTCGATTCCGAATTGCCCCTTCACTTTCAAGCGATCGATCAGGTCGGAATCCCCCTCCGGGATATTGATCTTCGTTCTCAGCATGGCGGAACCGGTCAGAACAGGCTCATCGGTCTTGACGGCAAGGCGAACCAGATCTTCCACGCGGGCGTCTCGTGAGACGGCATCCAGCACGATTGTCCGACCCTTTACTTCGGGATTGATATCCACTACCTTGCCGCTCACCGCGAGCGTTGTATGCAAGAACCGCGCCGTCACGCTGTTGAGATAGGTGTCGCCATTAGTGCCATCCACGACGGCGGAAAAATCAGTATGCAACGCCATCGGATGGTCTGCCAGACGCAGGCTGAAATCCGGAGTGTCTGTCGCTCCATTCACTTTCAGATAGTCGAGCGGGCCGCTGAACTTGCCTTTGGACGAGAGGGTCCCTTTAAGCCCCTTCAAACTCCCGAGGTCTGCATTCTGGAAAATGTATTGGCCGACCGCAGGCGTTTTGCTGGGCACCTCGGGCAGCCAGGGTCCAAACTCACCAGTGGCATCGATCTCGCCAGCCGGGATGGGGTTAGTCAGCACCGCATGGAACTGGGCAGGGCGGTCGAAACTCAGATCGTGGAGCCGCAGATGATGTATCGGAAATTCGCGCGGAGGTTTTTCAGGTTGTGCCCGCAAAACGACGATGATCGCATCATCGGCGCGGAGCTCCCTGATGAGAACGGGGTACTTCCTCGCAAGGTCTTCGTCCGTCCGTTGGATCAACGGCTCATCGCCAGGCTGCCGGGGCGGCGTATGGATTTGCAATCCATTGAGCTGCACGAATGAAATCCGCGGCTTGATTCGCAAGAGACTCAGCAGATTCGCGTACATTGAAACTTCACGAACCTGGATCAGAGGCGTAATGTCTGTTCGTCCCTTGTGACGCATCACAAGTCCGGTAATAGTCATGTGGACGCGCGGAACCAAAGAAACTTCAAAATCAGAAAACTCGACCTTACTCTCAAAATGTGTTTGCAGGATTCTCTCGGTGCGATTGCGGACCATGGTATGAATTCTGCGGGCGAGTCCGTACAAGGTGATAAGGAATAGCAAGAACGCGACGCCGAAAATGATGACCCATTTGCGCATGAGGTCTGAGCCGCGTTTTCACCTCTCCAGTCTGATCGGTCACTTGTGATGCCGCACTATGTTACGAGAAATGAGAATCTGAGCGCTATACCTGAAATACCGCCAGAGAGTGAATTCGTTGACACTCTCAATCGGTAAAGTCCGAGACGTCGGACTGAATTCAACTCTCAGACCACTTGAGAGCAATCAATAAGAGTTCCCACTTGTGGAAACCGCGAAGCGTCTGCGGCATCTGCCGAGAAAGGTCATTGGAACAGCTCTGGGTTGGGATTACGTCCTTAACAATCCCGCGCGCGGTGTGAAGAAAACTTCCACGTTCAGGCATTCATCGCGCAGAGGAGGGCGGGAATGGAATCTTGCAGGCGAGCACGGTTGAGGGTAGCTTCATAAGAGCATTGGACACGCCGTGACTTCGATTGCATCCAAAACCTGGGATATGCTGCGGCTCATCCGCCGCGGCGGTCCTGCTCTCTGCAACATCGCCGTTACGAACTCCTGCAATGCAGCCTGCGATTTCTGCAACTTTGCCCGT
>Ga0209283_10001249_pt1 | contig 13684 bp, 10 predicted proteins | sample CZO8metaG_2_FD_188354 | JGI IMG/M metagenome (GOLD analysis project Ga0209283, IMG submission 188354) | Vadose zone soil microbial communities from the Eel River Critical Zone Observatory, Northern California, USA - CZOApr15con2H1.8 metaG... | ecosystem: Environmental > Terrestrial > Soil >...
CGCGTCCTGGTGATGTATGCCGGGCGAATCGTGGAAGAAGGAATGGTCCGGGATGTCCTGGAGAGGCCGCTGCACCCCTTCACGAAAGGACTTCTCGCGTCGCTGCCGCACGCGGCGTCGCGCGTTGACGTCGCGGCGGACAAGAGGTTGCCCACGATCGAAGGAAGTTCACCGGACTTGGCGAATCTGCCTTGTGGTTGTTCCTTCGCGCCCCGTTGTCCGGAGCGGATGGAGATCTGTACGAAAACGAGTCCTGAGCCTGTGCGACAGGGAGAATCGCGCCGCGTTGAGTGTCTTATCTATGGAAGATAACCCGCTGCCCATCTCGCCTCTTATCGAAGCCAGGAATCTCAGCCAGCGTTACATCCAGCGCCAAACCGTGACGGGAAAGACTTTACGAATTCAGGCGCTCGACCGCGTGGACATTTCCATTGTGCTGGGCGCGAGCCTCGCCCTGGTGGGACAATCCGGCTCGGGAAAATCCACGCTGGCGCGCTGCCTGATGCGCCTGGAAGAGCCGAGCGAGGGCGAGATTTGGTTCGAGGGGAGAAATCTTCTTGCGATGTCGCGGGCCGAATTGTTCGCAGTCCGCCGCAGGATGCAGCTCATCCTTCAAGACCCTGCCTCGGCGTTCAATCCGCGGCTCGATGCGGCTGAGATTGTCGCCGAACCTCTCTTGATTCAGGGTCTGGGAACAAAAAAGGAGCGGCGCGAAAAGGCTTTGCATTTCATCCAGAAAGCGGGGCTGCTTCCGGAGTGGGCTGGAAAATTGCCGCTGGAACTCAGCGGCGGCCAACGGCAACGTTTGGCCATCGCCCGGGCGCTGGTGATGGAACCCGAGTTCTTGATTTTCGATGAAGCCCTCTCCGGGCTGGACCTTTCCATCCAGGCTCAGATTGTGAATCTGCTGATAGAATTGCGCGCGGCCCACTCTCTCACCTATCTCTTCATCACGCACGATCTGGCCCTGGCTGGAGTGTTGGCCGAAGAAATCGCTGTCATGCACGAAGGACAGATTGTGGAGAGGGCGAGAACCCCGGAGTTATTTACCAACGCGCGGCATCCCGCGTCTCAAGCGTTGCTCGCCTCCATGACCGTAGCACAGACTGGAGCGGGGTCTCGCACAAAGTAGGTCGCACAGATGCGCTTCCTTGCCAGACGGATCATCCACGGCTTTCTCCTGCTTGCCGGAGTCTCGCTCTTTTCGTTTGTCCTTCTGGAGTTGGCCCCGGGGGATTTCTTCGAGGAGATGCGTTTGAATCCACAGATCTCCGCGGAGACCGTAGCGGGCCTTCGCAAGCAGTATGGTCTGGACCGGCCGTTGCCGGTGCGGTACGCGCGCTGGCTTCAGTCCGTTGCCAAAGGGGAGCTTGGCTTCTCCTTTTCTTACAACAGCCCGGTCAGGCCGCTGCTCGAAATACGCGCGCGGAACACGCTGCTTTTGACGAGCACTGCGACGGGGCTGGCCTGGCTCCTGGCAATCCCTCTTGGGGTGTGGGCGGCGGCCAAGCCGCGCGGCTGGCTCGACCGGTTGACCACCGGCACGACATCGGTCCTGCTGGCCGTACCTGAGATTCTCCTGGCGCTGGGCTTATTGCTCTTCGCTGTCCGGACCGGCCTTTTCCCGACCGGCGGGATGGTTTCGCCGGGATTCGGCGAGTCCGGCTTCTTAGAAAAGCTGAGCAACTTCGTCTGGCATCTCGTCCTGCCGGCGCTCGTGCTTCTTTTGGGCATGCTGCCGACTTTAGTGCGCCACGTCCGGTCGGCAATGAGCGAAGTGTTGGAATCTCCGTTCATTCGCGCGCTTCGCGGTTACGGCATCTCTCCGCAAAGGCTGCTCTTTCGCCATGCGCTCCCGGCGGCGGCAAACCCTCTGATTTCCTTGTTTGGATTGTCTGTCGCAACGCTCTTGAGCGCGTCCTTGCTGGTTGAGGTGATTATGAGCTGGCCGGGGCTTGGTCCGCTCTTCCTCGAAGCAATCCTGGCGCGCGACCTTTACCTGGTGATTGGGACAATCATGATCTCGACGGTATTCCTGTTCGCGGGAAACTTTCTCGCGGATATGCTCCTGTACGTGTTCGATCCTCGCATCCGGGCGGATCAGCAATGAACCGGCCCGTCCATTTCTGGATTGGTGTAACGCTGCTCGCGGCGTTTCATGTGACCGTCCTTTTCGCAGGCTTCTTTGCGCCGTATGATTTCTCCGTGCAGAACCGCGAAATGCCTTTTGCCGCGCCGACCCGCCTGCATTTCGTGGACGCACAAGGAAAATTTCATCTGCGCCCTTTTGTCTATGTCGCGCTCGAATCGAATGGCGCGGGCGGTCCACAGCGAGAAGAGACGCGCCAAGCCATCCCGATTCGTTTCTTTGTCCGCGCGGATGCGAGCGAAATTCCCGGCCGAACTGCTTCCTGGCATCTGTTTGGCGTGGATAAGCCCGCGCGGATTTTCCTGTTCGGGACGGATAGTTTTGGACGGGATCAATTTTCCCGTTTTCTGTATGGCGGGCGGATTTCCATCGTTGCGGGATGGCTGGCCGCGGGCCTCTCCCTGGCACTCGGCGCGCTGATCGGCTCGCTTTCGGGGTTCTATGGAAAGGCCCTGGATCAAATCCTTATGCGCGGGGGAGAGCTTTTTCTGGCGTTGCCCTGGCTGTATCTCTTGTTTGCCGTGCGGGCTTTTCTTCCATTGCAGATCACCCCGGCGAGGGCATTTCTGCTGGTCGTCGCGGTGATTGGCTTGGTTGGGTGGGCGCGTCCCGCGCGGTTGGTCCGCGGAGTCGTGCTGAGCGCAAAGGAACGCAACTTCGTCCTGGCGGCGCGCGGATTTGGCGCTTCTGATTTCTACTTGCTGCGGCGGCACATCCTGCCCCAGGTTTCCGGTGTGCTGCTGACACAGGCGGCGCTGCTTGTGCCGCAATTCATACTTGCCGAGGTCACCCTTTCGTTCCTGGGCCTAGGCGTAGGGGAACCCGCGCCCAGCTGGGGAAACATGCTGGCGAGCTTGCAGGAGTATCATGTTCTTGCGTCCTACTGGTGGATGTATCTGCCCGCAGCGGCGCTGATCCCTCTGTTTCTGGGCTACCAGCTTCTGGCCGATGCGCTGCACGAGCGCACAAGGCTCGTGGTCGTCTGAGGGAGGTTCGCTATACGCCGAGATTATGCGATGAATGGAAGAGGGATGTTCAGCTTGACGGCATTGGTCCTGGGCGCCATGTTGACGGCGGGAACCCCCGCTTCCGCCGGGCCCCAGGCGCCGCGAGAAGAGCTTCTCACGACGGCCAGCGAAATTGGCGTGATGGGCGGGAGGCTTGTGGTCTCGCTCCTCGCCGAACCCAAGACCCTTAATCCGGTCCTGGCCGTGGACCAAGTCTCCCGCGATGTTATTCGCTGCCTGCATGCCGACCTGATTCATATCAATCGCCTGTCGCAACGCACCGAACCGGCTCTCGCGAAATCCTGGAAGGTTTCTCCGGATGGGCGCCGGTACACTTTGCAGCTCCGCAGCGGGCTGCGCTTTTCCGACGGCCACGCGCTCGACGCCGACGACGTGGTGTTCACCTTTCAGGTGTATCAAGATGAAAAGATTAATTCGCCGCAGCGCGATCTCCTGATCATCGGGGGCCAGCCCATCCGCGTCGAGAAGGTTGACGCGACGACGGTTCGCTTCGAGCTGGCACAGCCCTACGCTGCCGCCGAGCGCATTTTCGACAGTTTGGCCGTGCTGCCGCGGCATCTTCTGGAGAAGCCCTATCAGGAAGGGAAGTTCTCACAAGCTTGGGCTCTCAACACCGAGCCGGGTCAACTCGCCGGCTTGGGCCCGTTCCGCGTAAGAGAATACGTTCCGGGCCAACGCCTGGTCCTCGAACGAAACCCTCATTACTGGAAACAAGACCGCAAAGGAAATCGTCTGCCCTACCTGAATGAAGTTGAATTCCTCATCGTTCCGAATCAGGACGCGCAGGTGATTCGTTTTCAAGGGGGAGACACGGATGTCCTGGACCGTATCAGCGCGGAGAATTACAACGTGCTGGAACGCGAGCAAGCGCAGCGCGGCTATCGTCTCTATGATTTGGGGCCCGGGCTGGAATTCAACTTTCTCTTTTTCAATCTGGACGACCTCAGCGCGAAGCAGCTTCCCGACATCGCCCGCAAGCAATCCTGGTTCCGCGATGTGAGGTTCCGGCAAGCGGTTTCGGCTGCCATAGACCGCCAAGGCATCGTTCGTTTGGTTTACGGCGGCCGAGGCACGCCTCTGTGGGGGCCCGTCACGCCGGGGAACCGCCTGTGGCTGAATGCGGCGATCCCGAAGCCGCCGCGTTCCCTTGAGCATGCGCGCGAGCTTCTGAAGAGCGCCGGCTTCTCCTGGAAAAGCGACGGCACGCTGACGGACTCGCAGGGCCAGACGGTCGAGTTCACGATTATCTCCAGCTCTTCGAACGCGGAGCGGCTCAAAATGGCCACTATTATTCAGGACGACCTGAAACAGTTGGGGATGAACGTACAGGTGGTGCCGCTGGAGTTCCGCGCCCAGTTGGACCGCGTGCTGAAAACATTCGATTATGAAGCGTCTGTGATGCGGCTCGCCAGCGGCGACGCGGACCCCACTCCAGAAATGAATGTTTGGGAATCAAACGGAAGCACGCACCTCTGGAATCTCGGCCAACCCCACGCTTCGACTCCCTGGGAAGCGCGACTGGACCAACTGATGGAACGGCAATTGACTACACTCAAGTACGAAGCCCGTAAAAAACTTTATGATGAAGTTCAAAAGCTCGTGGCGGAAAATCTCCCGCTTATTCCCCTCGCGAGCGGCAATATCCTGGTCGGGGGGAAGGACGCTTTGGGGAATTTCCGCCCGGCAATCCTCGATCCCTATACACTCTGGAACGTAGAAGAGTTATATCTTCGCCCGCGAGGATCTGGGCAGAAGGGCGGCAAGTCAGCCCCCTAATGGCGACGCGGAGCGAGATGAAAGAAGAGAAGCGTGTGGACTCCTCGGATGTGCGCCTGGTACGCGACTGCCTTCGGGGCCGTGAAGAGGCGTGGTCCGCGCTGATCCATAAATACAAGAATCTGATTTTCTCCATCCCCATCAAGTATGGGCTTTCGCGCGACGATGCCGCCGATGTTTTCCAGGGCGTATGTCTCGGGCTGCTTTCCGAGCTCCCAAAACTGCGGGAGCCTCGTGCATTGCCCAAGTGGCTGATGCAGGTGACGGCCCACAAGTGTCTTCACTGGAGGCGCCAGCAACTGCGCTTAGTCTCGTCCGATTCAGAGGACGCAGGGATCCCTGAAATCGAGGTGCCGGCGGCTGCCGATCGCCTGCTCCTGGAAGCCGAGCAAGAACAAATCGTGCGCGAGGCGCTTACCGGGCTCGCACCGCGCTGCCGCCGGCTCGTACAGATGCTTTTTTTCGAAGAGCCGGCTCGTTCCTATCAAGATATCGCCGCTACTCTGGGCGTCGCAGTGGGTTCGATCGGGTTCATCCGCCAGCGCTGTCTGGACCGCCTGCGGCGGCGCCTTGACGAGATGGGGTTCGGTGAAATCGAAGCCTAGAAAGCCCATCGCCGCCCGGCAGCTTTTCAAAGAGCTGGGCGAACTTCGCAACGAAGCCACCCGGAAGAAGTTCCTGGAGGGTCACCGCAAGCTCCTGCGGTCCGAAGTCGTCGCAGAGTTGGCCCAGGCGGCCAATGACAATCTCCATGTGGACACGCAGCTCGCCCTCCGCTGGGCGGAGTCGGCAATCGCGATCGCCCGGCGCCTGAAGGACAAGGAAAACCTGGCGCGCAGTCTGCGCGCCAAGGCCAACGCTTTATGGGTGATGGGCGAAAACAAAAAATCAGTTGCGTTTCACGACCGAGCGCTCCGCATCTTTCAAACTCTGCACAACGAACCAGAAGAAGCCCGCACGCTGAGCGCATCGCTGCAGCCCCTCATCCTGCTGGGAGAATACGATCGCGCCGTTGCTTTTTCCGAAAAGGCGCGGGCAATTTTTACGCGCCTGGGGGAGGGGCGGCGGCTGGCGAGCCTCGAGAACAACGTCGGCAATATCTTCCATCGCCAGGACCGTTTCGAGGAGGCGCTGGCGCACTATGAGCGCGCCTATCAACAGCTCCTGCCCTTTCAGGATACCGAACGCCTGGCCATGGCGCTCAGCAACATGGCCATGTGCCTGATCAGTGTGAATGATTTTCCCAGAGCGCTGGATTGCTATCAGCGGGCCCGAAAGCTTTTCGAGGAAAAGAAGCTGCCGCTGGCCGTCAACCAGGCCGATTACAACATCGCATACCTGCATTATTTCCGCGGCGAATACAGCCGCAGTATCCAGATGTTGCAAGCCACGCGGGAGCAGAGCCGGTCCAACGGCGATACCTATCATTTTGCCCTCTGCCATCTCGACCTCTCGGAAATCTATCTGGAGCTGAACTTAAGCGAAGAAGCCCGGCACATGGCTCACGAGGGTTATCTGCAATTTCAGAAACTGGGTATGGGCTACGAATCAGCGAAGACGCTGGCCAACGAGGCGATCGCCCTGGGCCAGCAGGGAATGGCGTTTCGATCGCTTGAGCTTTTTCCCCGCGCGCGCGCCTTGTTTGTCCGGGAAAAAAACCTCGTCTGGCCCTGGCTGATCGACCTCTATCAGGCGCTGGTCCTGTTCAACGAAGGCCGCCTGTTTGAAGCGCGGCGCCTCTGCGCCGGCGCGGCGAAATTCTTTGATTCCTCCATCCTTTCGGGCAAGGCCGTTCTGTGCCACCTCTTGCTTGCGCGCCTGGCTCTCCGCAATGGGGAAATCGAGGAGGCGAAACGCGAGTGCGGGATCGCTTTGGAACGGCTAGCCCACCTCGAAACGCCCGCCTTGCACTATCAGGCTAACTTCCTGCTGGGGCAAATCCATGAGTCGTCGGGTGATCGCGAAGGCGCCTACGCCGCCTACCAGAAGGCGCGGGCAGCTCTCGAGACGCTGCGCAGCAGCCTAAAAGCCGAAGAACTGAAGATCGCCTTTATGAAAAACAGGTTGGAGGTCTATGAATCCCTCGTAGGAATCTGCCTGGGGAATGGCGATCGCCCGGAATCTCTTGAGGAAGCTCTCGGCTACATAGAACAGGCCAAATCGCGCAGCCTCACAGAATTAATTCTCCAGGGTGGTTCCCCCGCGCCGCCAAGCGACGCGACACAAAGTGAGCTGGTGCGGAGGATTCAGGACCTTCGCGAAGAGCTCAACTGGTATTACCACCGGATCGAACACGAACAATTGCGCCCGGAACAACGCTCCACGGAAGTCATCGAGAAATTGCAGAGGCAGGCGAAAGATCGCGAAAGCGATTTCCTCCGCGCCTTGCGCGAACTTCCCGCCGATGGACCGGGCAGCAGCCTGCAGGCGCCCGCGTGCGTCTCTTCGGAGGAGATTCGCGCGAGCCTGCCCCGCGATGCTGTCTTGGCGGAATACTTCTCTGTGGGGGACCGGTTGGTCGCTGCGTTGGTGACCCGCGAGAGCTTGAAGATCGTACCGGTGACGGTTGTCTCGCGCGTCCAGACGGCCCTTCGCCTGCTGCGGCTGCAGCTTTCCAAGTTCCTTCTTGGGGCGGATTATGTCCGCACGTTTCGCCAAACGCTTTTGGATGTTACGCTCGCGCACCTAAACGAACTTTACGAGGAACTGATCGCTCCCCTGCGCAAAGACTTGGATGCCCGGCATCTTATCGTTGTGCCCCATGGAGTGCTCCACTACCTGCCGTTCCACGCGCTCCACGACGGGCAGAACTACCTCATTGACTCTTTCACGATTTCCTACGCACCCAGCGCCAGCGTCTTTGCTCTGTGTCAACGGAAAGTCGAAAATGAGCAGGCCACCTCCCTCGTCCTTGGCATTCCGGATGAGAAAGCTCCTTTCATTTCCGAGGAGGTGCGCTCTGTTGCGGCAATTCTGCCCGGTGCTGAATTGTTCATCGGCCCAGAAGCCAGCGAATCGCTGTTGCGGGAAAAAGGGCGGCACAGCCGGGCGATTCACATAGCCACGCACGGCAATTTCCGGCAGGACAACCCGATGTTCTCTGGGATCCGGCTGGGGGAGTCCTATCTGAGTCTTTACGACCTCTATCAGCTCCACTTGGAAGCGGACCTGGTTACGCTGAGCGGGTGCGCTACAGGACTTAACGTGGTTGCGGCGGGCGACGAATTGTTGGGATTGATACGAGGTTTGCTGTTTGCCGGTGCGCGGTCTCTGCTGCTCAGCCTTTGGGACGTCCACGACCGCACAACCGCGGACTTAATGAAGAGCTTTTACGGGCGTTTTTGTGGGGGGCAGGACAAGGCCACCTCGCTCCAGGGAGCCATGCAGGAATTGCGCGAGCGGTATGCGCATCCCTATTACTGGGCGCCGTTTGTGCTCGTAGGAAAGGTTTTTCCCTGATAATTGAGGCGTCCTTTGGGAACCATTAATTTTTGGCCAAGCCTATATTTTTGGCGAGGGTTCTGACTCTTTATTGACAAGGAAGGCTGAAAGAGACTGGTGCACGCGGCCGGTCAAGTCCAAGTGGAGCTACTGAGGAGTATGGGAATGAAGCATTTTTCATCCGAAGAATGGGTTGATTTTGCCAACAAGCTGGCCTCTCCCGAGCAGGCTGCAGCCATGCACCGCCACCTCGAAGATGGGTGCAAGAAGTGCCGGAAAATCCTCCAGACTTGGGAAAAAGTTTCACACGTGGCCCGCCGGCTGCCGAACTACGATCCGCCATCCAGTGCGGTGAAGTCCGTTGAGGCGGCGTTTGCGATGTATGGACCCCGGCAGACCAAGAACCGTATCGCGGAAATGGCCGAATTGATGTTCGATAGCTTTCGGCAACCTTCCCTGGAAGGAGTGCGGGCAACTAGCGTGACAACGCGAAAAATGCTGTACCGGCACGGCAGTTTGCAAATCGATTTGACTGTGGAGCCGTTAATTGGCTCCGATCTCCTCTCGATTGACGGTCAGGTTCTGGATGCCACCAAACCAAACAGGCCGATGCTCGACGTCACGGTGGCAGTCCTGGGCAATCGCGATGAGATTGCCCGGACGCAGACAAATTCGTTCGGAGAGTTTCATCTGGAATGTCCAGCGCGGGTGAGCCAAAAGTTGTCAGTGAGAGTTGATATGGGACGGGAAGTGCTCATTCCATTGGATTTAGCTAACGAGGCAGACTTTCGTGGATGATCGCACCAGAAAAAATAGACTGATTAGCGCCGGGGGCCGGCTCTTCACCGAGCAGGAAAGGCGCGTCAGGTTCTGGATGCGGGGACCTTGCCGGTAGTTCGAAAGTACTGGTAAGGGTGAGTGGAGGGGGTAGGACGGAATTGGTCGCTCGTACTATTGTCGCGGAAATACGGCCGAACCAGAATAAAAAAGGCTAAGCCGGGACAACTACGGGTGTCCGAGCAAACGGCGAATAAAAAAGGAGCTTTACATAAATGAAGCGCTACCTCTCACTTCTTCTCGTGCTATTTCTCTTTGTCGGAGCGCGGCCAGCCCCGGCTCAGCTCCTATCGATCTTATCCAGCCCCAGCTCCTCGCAGCGGTATATCGTCCGCTCAACGGGTGGCTTGTTGTCCGTTCTGAATCTCTGTTCAATTCTAGGATGCCAGGTTCAAGGCGGATTGGACGGCTCGCTCGGGCAGCTCTTTCTAGTTTCGTCCACCACAAACCTGTTAAGCAGCACAGTAAGTCTCTTGGAAGCGTCATTGGGGATCGTCAGTGTTGAAGTCGACCAGACCTTGAATATCCCCAGAACAGCGCCTTTGATACCCTACGCGCCGGGGCAACTCTGGCAGAGGACCCCGATCAATTATTATGGCACGTCAGTCTGGTATGGCTACGCCACCCAGCCGGCGGCGCAAATTGTCCGCGTTCCGGATGCCCAGATCGGATTCAATGTAACCGGAACGGGCATCGTCGCCGACATTGACACCGGCGTGGACCCCACTCACCCGGCGCTGCAAGGCGTCCTGCTGCAGGGTTACGATTTCACACGGAACCAAGCCGGCGCTTCTGAGCTATTGGACTTCTACTCGCCGACAGCCGCTTGCAGCACCTGCGCACCAGGCTACGTGAACCAATCGAGCATGGCCATTGTGGATCAATCCTCCATGGCCATCGTGGATGGCACACCCTATGTCGCGTTTGGTCACGGCACCGAGGTGGTCGGCATCATTCACCTCGTGGCGCCGAAGGCTAAGATCCTCCCACTGAAGGCGTTCCACGCTGATGGCACCGGCTATCTCTCCGACATTCTCCGCGCCATGTATTACGCCGTGCAAAACAAGGCCAATATCATAAACATGAGCTTCGATTTCACCAGCTCTTCCAACGAACTCACAAAAGCCGTCAACTACGCGAATGGCCATTCCGTCATCCTGGTCGCTTCGGCCGGAAACGACGGAAAGAAGGAATCGGTTTATCCCGCCTCCATCAAGAACGTCATGGGAGTTGCCTCAACGTCAGACTTTGACACGCGCTCGACGTTTTCTAACTATGGCAGCCAGGTGGTCTGGGTGGCTGCTCCAGGCGAACAGATCGTTACCACCTATCCCTTCGGGTCTTACGCTGCCAGCTCCGGCACTTCCTTCAGCGCGCCGTTCGTCTCCGGCGGCATGGCGTTGCTGCTGAACTACGATCATGATCTAACCCCGACCGAAGCCGCGTGGGCGATTGCTCACGCACAGTTGCTCACGCCCGACCTGGTCAACGGGCGCATAGACCTCTACCGGGCGCTGCTCAGCTTGCAGTAGTAAGAACGGGACGGCAATCGTCTATGGCAACCGCGATCAAAACCGTCATCGGCACTGCCGCCTCCGGGCTCTCCCCAGCGGGAATCGGCGCGGCAGTGCCTTCAATTCGGACAGCACGCGCACACAGACCCGAACCGCGATGGGGCCCGGAGGCCTTGCGAGTCAAAGAGATCGAAGAACAACTGGCCAATCTCCACAATTCCCTTATCTGCTCGATGAATCAACTCCTCGACTTGAAAGACCTCGGCACGGGGGTTCACAGCACGCGACTCGCCGAGTGGGCCATCCGTGTTGCTCAGGAGATGGGCATCGAAGAGTCCGGCCTGCACGACATCGAAGTGGCCGCGCTCTTACACGATATCGGCAAGATAGGCGTGCCCGATTCGATCCTGAACAAGCCCGGCCGTTTGGACGAGGATGAGTACGCACTGATGAAGAAGCACCCGGAATACGGCTGGGCAGTTCTCCGGATTTTGCCCGGGCTGGAGTTGGCAAGCCTGTACATCCTGCATCACCATGAGAGAGTCGACGGCAAAGGCTACCCTGGCGGGCTTCAGGGCACTGAAATCCCCATCGGTGCACGGATTGTTTGCGTCATTGATGCCTTTGACGCCATGGTTTCCTCACGCCCGTACCGAAGGGGCCTCCCGCCGGAAGAAGCGATTCGACGGCTCAACGAGTCCAGCGGGACTCAATTCGATCCGCTTGTCGTCCGGGCGTTCATCCCGCTTGCCCTTGCGGACATGGATACCGTCTTTGCCGCTGCGGGCACTTCACTTTCCACCGCTCTCTAGGACGTCATTCAGCGCCCCAATCTGCAAGGCAAAAACTCTCACACTAAGCAGATGTTTGAGTAACGCATTTGCAGGCGCAGCATGCAGGCACTAACTAACTGTGTTTTCAGGGGTTAGAAAATCAGTGGTGAGCCGCCCGGGACTCGAACCTGGAACCCGATGATTAAGAGTTCGCCGCAGCCGCCTTGCCAGGAGTCGCACTCGTTGGTAAGTCTTGGATTTTCAGCAAATGTTTCCCGCCTGGACAAACCCCTTCTAAACAGGTACCCGCTACAAAATCCGCTGCAGTCCGATGCAGTCGCTCTCACTTGCTGGCCACTGCTGGCAACTTGGCAAACGCCCGCTCGATTGCGTCGGCCTGGGGATGGCAGTAGCGTTGCGTGATTGTGATGCTGCTGTGGCCGGCGATCCTTGCGAGCGTGAAGGCGTCGCAGCCAACAGCCAGAGAAACAGAAGAAAGAAGTCCAAGTTTGGGTGAACACAAACAGCAGCGTTTATCACTGCCCCGGCACTCTGATGCTACAGTAGATTGCCGCAGAAATGTCTTGACTCAGCGAGTAACAGAACGTATATATCCAGGGTAATGGGCACTCCCAAGACCGTCAAGACCGGCTTGGCTCTGATAGCAGCCCTTCTTCTGTTGATAGGGGTTTTGTATCTAAGAAAGCCCAAGCCGGTAACGGAGACACGCCAGCACTCGGCCACCATGAAGTTCCCGCCCACGTCCACCTGGACATTCGCGGTGTCAGGCGACTCACGTAACTGTGGTGACCTAGTTGTCCCCACGATTGCGGCAGACGTCTCGACACACGCTCCTCAGTTCTACTGGCATCTGGGCGACTTCCGCTTCATAGCACTCGTTGACGAAGACATGCAGTGTGGGCCGACTCACGAGCACCAGCGGCCAGCCTATGAAAAACACGAGTGGAAAGATATGCAGGAACTCCTCGCCTATGAAGAACGTGAGTGGAGGAAAGTCCAAGAACGTCTCGCCTATGAAAAACATGCATGGGAGGACTTCACCCAATATCAGGCGCGAGCTTTTGATAGCTACAATGTGCCTGTGTTCCTGGGCATTGGCAACCATGAGATGATCCTGCACCACGATCACGAGGATTTCATCAGGGCATTCAAAGACTGGCTCAATCCGGATACCCAACGGTTAGAGAGCGGCAAGATGAGCACGTACTACCACTGGATGATCGGCGGCGTGGATTTCATCAATTTGGATAATGCTGGAACGGCCCTGAAAGAGAAGGACCTGTCTTTTAGCGACGGGCAGCTGAAATGGTTCCAAGATCAGCTTGCCAGGGATGCTAGGAATGCTGACGTTAAGACGGTAGTGGTGGGGATGCATGCCGCGCTGCCGGATAGCATTTCGCGGGGGCACAGCATGAATGAATCGGAGGAGGGGACCGCGAGCGGGAAAACAGCCTACCAGGCGTTGTGGGATTGGCAGGCTCAAACCCATAAACACGTTTATGTTCTAGCCAGCCACTCGCACTACTACATGGAGGATATTTTTAATACCGCGGAGTGGAAGGGCAAAGGCGAGGTCTTGCCAGGGTGGATTGTTGGTACAGCAGGCGCCCATCGCAATCCATTGCCCGGAGGAACCGCTGGTTGGAAAAATGCCAAAGATGCGCGGACGAATGTGTATGGATATTTGCTGGGAACGGTGAATCCAGACCGACAGTCAGACGGCTCCATCAAGTTCGAGTTCCACGAAGTCAAGCCGGATGCTGTCCCTTCCGGCGTGGCCGCGCGGTTTCATCCGGGATTCGTCGCTTGGTGTTTCCAAAAAAACACCGATTGCGCCGACAGTGACCAGCACTGCGAAAAACCCGCTCAAGTCCAGTACGATTATCCGGCTGGCATCGCAGCACTTCACTGTAGGTAGGCGGCTTCCGAAAGCCGATTGATCGTGCGACTTCCCCATTCGGCTCGTAGCCGCCACCGCAGGATGCCTTTCGGTAATTCTTGCGGAGTGCTGACAACTTATTGAGAAGACTTGGTGAGCCGCCCAGGACTCGAACCTGGAACCCGCTGATAACTCCAGAAACGCTATGTTGTTGGTTTGTCTGTCATTTCCCTGCGTGATGGGTCACGGTATTACGCTGTGTTTGG
>Ga0209283_10001252_pt1 | contig 13675 bp, 10 predicted proteins | sample CZO8metaG_2_FD_188354 | JGI IMG/M metagenome (GOLD analysis project Ga0209283, IMG submission 188354) | Vadose zone soil microbial communities from the Eel River Critical Zone Observatory, Northern California, USA - CZOApr15con2H1.8 metaG... | ecosystem: Environmental > Terrestrial > Soil >...
CCTCGATCCCACCCTGTAGATTGCCCAGCATCCCGATACGGGCGCGTTGGGTATCTCTCGAATCAGAACTTTCAGGCCATTGTCTAAGGTGTTACGGCTGACCTGTAGCTCGCGGAATAGTGAGCCGGATACTTTCATCTCATAGGTCCCTCGACGTTACTATGGGGAGGATTACTTTTTCAGCTGGGCGGTTAGTTCTTCAAACTGCGTCTCAGTTATCGCGTCCATGTCGAGAAGTTTTCGGGCCAGGTCTGAGATCTTCGCAACAGAGTGGAGATTGACGCCCTCCTTCCGAAGATTCTCTCGTCCCCCTTCCTCTCTATCCAGCACCACGAGGGCATGCTCGACCACGCCTCCCTCGTTCCTCAGGGTTTGGAGGGCATCTAGGATGTTCTTTCCTGTGGTTATCACGTCGTCGACGAGTAAGACCTTCTCTCCCGGGGCCAGGATTCCCTCGACCATTTTTTCTCTCCCGTGATGTTTGATTTCTTTCCTTGCGTAAACGAGGGGTTTTGAGAGAGAGTAGGCTAGCACAGAGGCCCAGGGTAACCCTCCTGTGGGTATCCCGCCAATCTTGTCAATGCCCTCTAGGCTTCTTGCGGTCTGAATCAAGAGTTCCATTGAAGCGTGAAACGCATCGGGAAAACTCGGCACAATACGAAGGTCGAGATAATACGGGCTCAGTTTCCCACCGGAAAGCGTGAAAATGCCGAACTTGAGAGCTCCGGTATGGATCAGGATTTTCGGAAACTCGTTCTCAGTCTGTCTTGGCAATTCCAGTGATCAATCCACTTGCTTCGACAAGATTCAAGCCATTGGTGCTCGTCGACATGGAGTCTCGCCCGGTTGAATAGCGATTTAAAGGCAAGCCTGATCTGCTCAGAGAGCGCGCTGAGAAAACTTGGAGTTCTGGATACCATACGGTGAGACTGAAATCCCAGTGCGAGTCTCAGACGATAACTTTTACCGAATCTTAGAGCCGGCCAAGCCCCCGAATTCCAAGGACCCAACTGTTCAGGTAAGCGAAGCTTTGGAGAACCCGGTCGGAGAAGTCTCCCTTGAAGATATGGTCAAGCCTGGAGGCCTCGCCGGGATAATCGTGGACCCCATAGTTCCCTCTGAGATTAGAAGGATGGCTGTCCAGATTCTAACGTCTCGGCTGAACACAGCCGGAGTAAACGAGACAAGGGTTTTCCTCCGAAAACGTCTTTCCTCCCCGACGAGCCCTCAAGTTCCGAGCGTAGAAGACCCATTCAGGGTGTTAGATCCCACAACAGGGATCTATACCGAAATCGGCAAGACCAGCTTTGGAACTAGCGTCAATGTTGAACAAGAGCTAATGTCGTGCGGAATCAGAATCAGCATTGGAATGGTTCTACCGCACTTCGCCAGTGGTTTCACGGGTGGTCCCGAGCTTGTTCTGCCGGGGGCTTCCTCCATTCAGACTATCACAAAGAACCGTTCGCTCTTGATGAAGAGCCCTTCGACACCTCTCACTCTCACGGATAATCATGTTCTCTCGGATTCGCTTGAAGCGTACAAGCTGGCTGGGCCGTTCTACAGTATCTGCTTCGTGCCGGATGGATTGGGAGGGATACACTCAACTTTCTCGGGAGAGATGGAGTCAACTTACCGGCAGGCAGTGTCGCGATACCTCCAGGCCCATAGTCCCAAGATCGACCGCCGCTCAGACATCGTGCTCATATCCGCCGGCCGAGTGTTGGGAATGGACTTGTACCATGCCGTTAGAGTGCTATCCAACGCTCTTAGAGCTGTAAAGAATGGGGGCACAATCATACTTGTGGCTGAGTGCTCGAAGGGAGTTGGCGATTCCAGCTTTCTCGACTACGCGAAACGATTCCGTGAGCGAAAGGATTTGGCTAATGAACTTAGATATCGGTTCAAACTGGGCGGTCACGTCAATCTGTTTCTCCAAGACATTCTCGAAAAATACAGAGTGCAAGTGGTTTCCGTACTCCCAGATCTTTACACGCGAGATTCCTTCCAGCTTAAGCCCTCCAGAACGGCTTCAGAGGCCATTCAGAAAGCAGTACGCGCTGAAGGAAGAGATTCGAAAATCATCATCATTAGTAGAGGAGACCTGACGCTCCCAGCCGTCGAATTAGTCTAGACGACGTTTAATACAGCTATTCCCGTTGGTCCGACCCGGGGCACAGTAATGCGATTCGTAGTACTATTTGCATTAGTTGTAATTGTTGCCTCCTCAATAACACAGACACCCAGCCATTATCCCAGCTCCGCACAGGGAATTTCGAACGTGAGTTTCGCGGCAGACAGATCCGTCCCTCTGACAATCAAGATAGTCTTCTTGGGATTGAATAGATCGAGTGTAAACTCAACGTATTTGACGAGCTTCGTGAACCTACCTTCCCTGAAGTATCAATCGGTTTTGGCAGGCTCCTTGAACACGGGCGTCGCTTTCAACTTCAATTTCCAGCTCGTATTCGCGGACAACTCCACAGTTTCAAAATTCGCCAGTTTCCTGAACGGGATTGGAATTGAACAGGACTCGGATCTCACGGGTGGTACTCCCACCCCCCCTAACCTTCCCAATCCCTACTTCAGCAACTCTTCAACCACTGTAGCAACAGTTAGGAACTTTTTCTACGATGCGAACAAAGTACAGTCATGGCTATCTTCTAACCTGACCCTATTCGGTGGAAGCCCAGTCCCCGGGTACACTCTCCTCGTAGCCGACCTTCACAACTTCGGACTACCCTATTTTTCCTACGCAGATTATCAGAATTACAACACCCCGTGCAGATTTCCGTGTGGACCGAGCAAAATAGCGGAGGCTCACTATTACAACCGCACCGTCACAGATCCGGACCTCGGTCTAGTCATTCGTAAACACTACATGACCGGCTGGGGAGGCGATAGCAGGTTTTACTATCTCGATCTTTCTGCAGGCCCGAGCTACGATACGAACGAGCTTCCTGTTCAGGTTGCAGCCCGTCTCAGAAACGTCGACCTTGCGTCAGCATATGGAAAAACATGGATCACAGAGTACGCGGCTGATTACGTCTATGGCGCCATAAACAATCTGTTTGCAGCAGATCAGATCTACCCTGTCAACTATTCCCAAAAATACAGTTTTCAACTATTCGTAATCGACAATCGAACCAGCTTTGAGAAGTCTCAAGGACCGAGAATATCTTCAACCCTCAATGTAACGATCATCAAATCTCAGTTGGCCAGTATCCTTCCCTTCTCAAATGTGACCGTCTTGGTCAAGTTTACTGACATCGCTTCATACCCCGGTTTAGCCTCGGTAATCGCCAACTCGACGACACACATCATCGATCCAGTAACCGGACATCCAGTTGTAGACGCGAGACCAGTTTGGAACTGGCTCTCCACCAACGGACAGGGTCACATCAGCCAATTCATTAACGTGTCTCGTACCACACAAGAAATCGATATTCCAGCGTTTATCTTCGCCTTCAACAATACTTACAATTTCGGGTTCACAATCAAAGACGGCGTGTTTTCGCGAGAGGACCCTAGTTCCATTTTCGGAGTAGCTCTCGGTGATATGGTTCTCATAAGTCATGGACAGGCAGATCTCAGGGCTGGAGACAACACCACTCTGTGGTACGGGCAGTATGGTCGAGGTGTAGGCTTCACCCGGAGTATTATTCATGAGCTGGGTCATATGATCGGACTCATGCACCCCTTTCAGTACGATCAAACAGAAGATTTCACGAATTCCGTTATGGCGTATTATCCTGATTCCTCAACGTACAGCCAGTTTGACAAAGACACGATTCTTCGTGGTGTGAATGATGAACTGCTGATCTTCGCGAATCAGACTCTCGCAAGCATACCGAATACTCTACTCAACTCGGGGACGATATCCCAAGCGCGGGCGAGCATGGCGAAGGCCAACCAGCTGTACAATTCAATGGACTATTCTGGTGCGGTTCAATATTCGTTGAACGCTGCACTTGAGGCTGCCTCGGCACAACAATTCGGGGGCTCCGGGTTCCTTTCCGCTGTGGTCTTTGTGTTGATAGGGGTGGCGGCAGGCTCAGGAATTGGCCTTCTCCTCGGATACCTACTGTTTAGGCGAAGAACTCCAGCAGGTGTAAAGTACAACCGTTGTCCAACCTGCCAGCAGCCCACGAGGTGGGATCCTGTCCAAATGCACTGGTATTGCGACAGATGCCAAAAACCGGTCTAGTGAAAGGTTCAGTTTTCCCGAGTCGGTCTAATGATCTGACTCATGTAAAGGCAGTAGGTCGGAGCCAGTTTCGCCATGCGGACACTAGATCTTCCTAGAAATGAGACAGGTGCTTCTCGAAGAATTGCAAACGGGATTTGCTCAGTGGCTTCTCCCATGACAAGGTGAGCTGCGGCGGCAACCCCATCCGCTATTGCATGGCGAGTAATTTCGATTGGCCGGCGAGAAAGGTCAGTTGCTCCTCTAAGGTCTCTGATCGGTTGAAATCCCGCGCAGCCGATGGCAAACCCGACGGTTCCTAGCCTGAGTGGGGTTACTCTGCTGTCAACTATCACGACTCCTACTTTCTTGCCGAACTTTCGGTAGAGAGAGTCTCGGAGCCTCTTGGCTGAAGAATCAGGGTTACGAGGCCAGAGGACTACAGCACCATCAGGGGCGTTTTTTCTATCGAGGCCAGCGTTTGCAGTAGCATCACCGTCTTTGATGGTTAAGAGAGCGCCCTTCACTCCTCCAAGCACTTCATCTGCTTCTTCGATGACGAGTTGGACAAACGGCGGTGGCAGTGAATACTCACGGGCTAGTTTTCTCGCTTGAAGTGTGGGTCTTACTCGGGTGAGGCTACGGATTCTTCTTTCGGAAATCGCGACGACTTTGCTCGATATGGCAATGATGTCGTGCGTTCTGAGCCTTACCTTGCTCTTTGAGAGGGCTTCAGATAGCACTTCGAGGATGGAGTCGCTTTCTCTAACTAGTCTGGATTGTAGCGGATAGACTATCACGTTGGCTCACAGCCTAGAACGCGGTTTGGCCAACTGTTCGCGCGATCTCCCCGGATTGTACCATTTCGCGGAGTTTCTCGATGTCCTCGTGTGGAGAGCGATCTTCGACGAGCTGCGAAATGTTTTGTCTGATGGACTTGTAGATTTTTCTTGTTCCCTTGCCGAGTCTCTTGTTGCCTCTCAAGTCTACACCTTGGGACGCGAGGAGTAGTTCTATTCCTATGACATATTGACTGTTCTCTAGGATAGCCTTGGCTTTGTGTGCTGCCCCGGGTCCCATGCTGACGAAGTCTTCAAAATTGCTGGAGGTTGGGATGGAATCACTACTGGCTGGGTGTGTGAGAATTTTGTTCTCGGCTACTAGCGACGTTGCTGTGTATTGGGCAGCCATGAAGCCGCTGGAGAGTCCCGGCTTTGATCTTCTGTTGACTAGGAATGGGGGAAGACCGTTGTTTAGAGATGGGTCCAACAAAGCGGATATCCGCCTTTCGGAAATGTTGGCAAGGTTGGATATGGCTAGAGCCATCAGGTCTAGGGCCATTGCCACTGGTTGACCGTGGAAGTTGCCGCCCGAGATGCATAGTCCATCTCTTGGGAGGATTAGCGGGTTGTCTGTTGCCGAGTTCATCTCTATCTCTAGGACTCCCTTTACAAAGTCCAAGGCGTCTCGCGCGGCTCCCATTACTTGGGGTGCGCATCTGAATGAGTAAGGGTCATGGGGACGGCCGGTTATGGGCCCATCGATGGTGATAGTTCGAACCATTTTGCTTCCTTCGAGAAGCCTTCTCACATGAGCGGCTACGCTTGCTTGTCCGGGATGGGGTCTAAGCTTGTGGATGCGATCATCAAAAGCGTCAATCCAGCCATCAATCGCCTCGAGTGAAAGGGATAGTGCGGCCTCTTCGGCCGCAAGAAGCTGATATGCGTCGTGAAGTGAGAGGGAGCCAATTGCGACCATTTGCTGTGTACCGTTGTTGAGCGCCAGCCCTTCCTTCGCCTCCAGTTCCAGTGGATGCTGGCCTGCAGCTTCGAGAGCTGTCTTTCCCGAAATCCATTTGCCATGTGATTCGGCTCGTCCTTCTCCAATTAGCACCAGAGCCATATGGGATAGGGGGGAAAGGTCGCCGCTAGCTCCGACTGAACCCTTTTCGGGAATGTAAGGGTGAATCCGTTTGTTCAGGAGAGTTACAATCCTATCGATAACTTCTGGCCGGATCCCAGAGTTTCCTTTCAGGAGGGTGTTGGCGCGTAGCAGCATCATCGCCCTCACTATATCTGCTGGGTGAGGTTTTCCAACGCTGGCTGCGTGGCTTCTGATGAGGTTGGTTTGGAGGCTCTTGAGGTCCTCGTCAAGAATTCTGTAATTGGATAATGCTCCAAAGCCTGTGTTGACCCCGTAGATCACACCTTTTTCACGTAGTAGTCTTTCTAGCGCTCTGCGTCCGTTTTTGGTCCGCGCCAGCGCTTTCTTGTCGATCCTAGTTGGCGCATTGCTCCTAGCCACCTGGACAACTTGCTCCAGGGTGAGGTGAGATCCATCAATCGTTACTTGGATCAATATCTCACTAATGCGATTGGGAAGTTCTGAGGACATAAGGGTTGGTGGTTTCACTGAGGCAAGATAACTGGCAAAGACGACGACTACCGTTTGTTCTACTCAAGAGCGGAACGTCTGCTTGATATTTTCGCTATTCAAACTTTGATTCTATGCTGAAAAGGGCTGTTCTTCGTCTCACGAGTCTGGGACCCAACGCCAATGAATAGGCAGAATATGGAAGACAGGGGGGATTCACGTGAGCATCGGCATTCGTATTCCCTTCTCTCTCGCTACTTTCTTCGCCTTGCTGTATCCCGCGTCAGCGTGCCGTACAATCCCTATGCCGGGGTCCGTTGTCAGAACGCGCTCCAACCTTTCCTTCGATTCAGGCGTCCCGTCCGCCACCAGGCACATTCCTGCGTGGATGCTATACCCCATCCCAACTCCACCGCCTTGGTGAACGCTCACCCACGTGGCACCGGCTGCTGTGTTGAGGAGAGCGTTCAGGATAGGCCAGTCAGCTATCGCATCGCTTCCATCCATCATTCCCTCGGTTTCTCGACGTGGAGAAGCCACGCTTCCGCAGTCAAGATGATCCCTCCCGATCCATATCGGCCCGGACAGTTCTCCAGTTCTGACCATTTCGTTGATGAGTCCCCCGAACTGCGCTCTTTCGCCGTATCCCAGCCAGCAGACCCGGGCGGGCAATCCTTGGAACCGCACTTGTTCCTGCGCCTTGTGTATCCATCGTGCCAGCTGTTTGTTATCGGGAAATGTGCGGAGAATAAGTTCGTCTATCTTTCGGATGTCCTCGGGATCTCCCAGCAGAGATGTCCATCTAAAGGGGCCTCTCCCCTCACAGAACATTGGCCTGATGTACTTCTGTACAAAGCCCGGGAATTCGAAGGCTTCCTTCAATCCGGCATCAAAGGCCTGTTGCCTTATGTTATTGCCGTATTCGAATACCACCGCTCCTTTGTGGGCCATTTCTATCATGGACTTGACATGGATGAAGATGCTTTTCGCCGCTCTGGCCTGATACTCCTTTGGGTCAGAGATTCTTAGTCGGTCAGCTTCATCCTTTGATAGACCGGCGGGATAGTAGCCGTTCAGCGGGTCATGAGCAGATGTCTGGTCTGTCACCACGTCAGGTGTTACGGATCTTTTCAAGAGATTTGGAAGAACTTCGGCAGCATTTCCTACTAGGGCGACGCTCATAGGGGATCGCTCTCGTTTCGCCTGGTTTACCATGTCAATCGCCTCGTCCAGATCGTCTGTCCACTTCTGCAAGTAACCGTGCCTGAGTCTTCGGTCAATTGCCCGTTTGTCAATTTCCACAGCCAGAGCGATTCCATCATTCATTGTCACTGCCAGCGGCTGTGCTCCACCCATTTCACCCAAGCCTGCAGTCAAAACAACCCGTCCAGCAAGGCTGCCGCCAAAGTGTTCCCTAGCGGCCGCGGCCAAGGTTTCGTAGGTCCCCTGAAGAATCCCTTGAGTTCCTATGAAAGCCCATGACCCGGCTGTCATCTGTCCATACATTATGAGTCCCTTCTGCTCCAATTCGTAGAAGTAATCCCAGGTAGCCCATTTGGGAACTATCATGCTATTGACGATTAGAACGCGAGGTGCCATTCGATGGGTCTTGAAGACAGCGACGGGCTTTCCACTTTGAACAAGTAGGGTATCATCCTCTCCAAGCTCTTTCAGGGTCTCAACGATTATCTCAAGTGATTCCCAATTGCGGGCTGCCCGGCCTGTTCCACCGTAGACAATGAGCTGCTCTGGATCCTTGGCGACTTCAGGGTCCAGAACGTTATGCAGCATCCGTAGGGCTCCTTCGATCTGCCAGTTCTTGCAGTGAAGCTTGGGACCAGTGATGACGGATATCCTCTTCTTGTGCTTCAGTTGCGAGACAGTGCGCTGGGATCGTCGCTGGGTCAATTGACCCGTCTACCTTCATTCACCACAATCTTTCCTCCAATAAGGACCTTGTCCACTATGCCTTCGCCGTAAGTGTATCCAATCCACTTGTGACTAGGAGCTTTCACGATGACGAAGTCCGCGGACTTACCAGGCTTGATACTGCCAACCTCGTGGTGTCGGCCTAACGCTTTGGCCGCGTTGATGGTGATTCCCCGGATAATCTCCCCCGCTCTCATCCTGAGATCCCTGGCAGCCAAAGCTGCGACAGTTAGTTGTCCGAGAATCCAGTTCGATGGGCTGAAGTCCGATCCCAAAGCTAGGGGTAATCCCCTCGAAAGCATCTCCCTCGCGGGTGCCCGCGCATCGCCGAGGAGACTGTGTGAAGAGGCTGGGAGCACAACGGGGGTAACTGAAGTTTCTATCATTCTCTCAAGATCATCTATGTGCGAATGGACAAGGTGGTCTGCTGATGTTGCTCGCACCCTGTTGGCTATCTGCGCTCCACCATTGTTCGTAAACTGGTCAGCGTGTATCTTTGGCCGAAGACCCATACTGGCCGCGGCTCTCAGTATCCTCATCGACAGTTCGGGGGTAAAGACCCCACTCTCGCAGAAGACGTCGCAAAACTCAGCGAGTCCTCCATCGCGCACGGCTGGAAGCATCTCGTCAACCACCATCTTCGAGTATTCTTCAAGAGTGTGTTCAGGGGGAATGGCATGGGCCCCGAGGAAGGTGGAAACCAAGCGACAGGGGTTTCGCGCTGCCAAACGCCGCACCACTCTCAGAATCTTCAGCTCATCATAGGGGCGGAGTCCGTATCCGCTCTTGACTTCAAGCGTAGTCGTTCCCAACTCCATAGCTTTGTTGACTCTGTTCTGGCCCATTGCGTAAAGTTCGCCTTCGCTAGCTTGCCTGGTCTTGTTCACCGTTTCGAGTATTCCTCCGCCTTTTCTCAGGGCTTCTAAATATGGAAGTCCCTGAATTCTGAGCTGGAATTCTTCCTCTCTCGATCCGTTAAACACAAGATGGCTGTGAGGGTCGACGAACCCAGGAAGAATTATCTCGTTGTAGGCGTGCAAGACGTTCTGCGATCTGAATTTTTGCTCTAGCAGTTGCGAAGATGCGGCCTCGATGATCTTGCCGCCGCTTACTGCCACTCCCCCATTGTCGATTATGCCCAGCTCATCCTGATTCGTGGTGTCGTCGACTGTTATCGTCTCTTTAGAATCTAGAATCAGAAGGTCTACCTTGCGCTTTGTCAAGCGGCTTCCTTCTTTGAAGAGCGGTGATCACTAAAAGATACTTGTCAAATGCTCACAGTGTAAGTCTTCCGTCTACCATTATCGCCGCCCCATCTATCTCGATGGTTGGTTTTGTGACTGTTCCTGAAAACTGGAGACTGCTGTCGTTCTGTCCGCCGATTCCTTTGTTGGCTCCTATCCCGATCGTAGCCGTCCCAAGCGCTAGTTCGTCTGTGGGGTAACCTATGAGTTCTATCCTCGGGTTCAAACCTATGGCGAACTGGCCAATCTTGTCCTTCTCTCCCCGCGTGGCTTCAAAGACCTCGCGGAACATATCTTCATATTTCGAGGCATGGAATTCCTTGACCCGCCCCTTCTCAAACACAAATTGCAGATTCTGTATTAGACGTCCCTTCAAGGCTCTAGGGGTATCAAAGATGATTGTCCCCTTAGCTGAGTCTTCTATTGGTGGTACCTCGAGCTTGCCCGACGGGAGCTGGGTTGAGACAAGTCCATGTTCTATGTCTTCTTGATCCACTATGCCGTCTTGAATTTGAATCGGTCTTTTTGTAATTTCGAACCTAAGGTCTGTGCCTTGCTTCGAGGTCAAGCGCACCTTTGAGCCTCGTTCAAGGCGGCTCGCGATCTTCTTTCCCAACTCTGTCATTTTTGCATAGTCGACCTTGATGGATTCTTCAGTGTTCTTGAGCCACCGGTTGTAATCGAACCCGTAGACTCTTGCTCGCTGGGGGGTAACCTCCCCCAAGAGAACCTTCATCGCCCGAATTTTCCTCTCTATTGTCTTATCTACAACTGGTCTTTCTGCCTCGAAGAATGGTTCTAGTCGAGAAGACGGGACCTCTCTGAATTTGGTTGGGTCCTCGGGTCCTGCCAGACCTATCCATACGGTGGCGCTCTCGATCGCGTTGAGGATATGCCGCGGTGTCTTGCGGAGATATTGTTCAGGGATCTCTTCTAGCGCCTTCCACCACAGTCTGTCGGTCATGAGAGTAATCAGTGGCTTGGCTCCTGTTCTGTAGCATTCAAGGGCTATATCGCTGGCTAGGTCAATGGTGTGCTGCCAAGTTTCGATCAGTACCATGTCGTCCTCGCGAATCTTCAGAGAAGTGTGGACGACCCGTTTGGCTATGGTATCATCGGGCAATCGGGGATCGACTTGTTCTGTTAGATTTGCCGCGTAAATAAGCGTTGAAGACGTCGTGTGGACGGTGGGCACTAGATCCTTGCGGCCCTAGTGGATTGCGAGTTTTCGTGGGGCATATCTTTCTGATTCGCTTGTGGTTCTCGATAGCCATTTCCGTTAAGGTGTTTGAGATGTTGGCTTGAGCCAATGAGGTCCAGCGATCAATTAACCATTCCAGGGGCCAAAATGACGGTCCACTCAATAGAGTCCGTGTCGATCCTGAAAAGCAACGTTATTCACCTTCATAGTGCGGTCTGAACAGTCGGTCTATTCTTCTTGACGGGTTGTCCAACTCCTACTGCAAAAAGAGCTGTCTCAGTGACCCCATCAAGGTTCAACTCTTTCTCGATGAGAGTATCGCAAATGATCCCGATACAAAATGCGCCTAGCCCGAGGGCATTCGATATCAGAAGAAATGACTGGGAAAGGTGTCCCGCATCAAGGAGAAATGCTCTGTAGGCCCTCGGTACTCTGTATTTCCACGAAGTCCTCGCGACAACAGCTGTCATGATGAAAAGGACACTGGCTTTTCCTGTCCACGTCTGACCTGCCGAGTAAGCAACGCATCTCTCCCTAAAATCGCCGGCTCCGAGGAGTTCTAGCGAGTGATCTTTGACCGAGTAATGGTATAGCCCCGGCTTTACTCCTTCCACATTGTTCACGACAGCGTACGTTTCTATCGGATGACGGGCTCCAGCTGAAGGGCTGGTTTTATGCAGCAAAAGACCAAAATCGCGGCTCTTGTATTGTGAGATTCTTCCCCAAGTGTAGTAAATGATCCTTGAGAGCTGTCTAAAGCTCAGTGGTTTATCTGAAAACTCTCTCACCGTTTTTCGTTCTCTCAAAGTGCGGAAAAGAGGGGCCTCACCATCGGGTCCCCCGGTGATCAGTCTAACTCGGGAATGATTGGGATAGGACTTGTAGATTGGAGGTTGTATACTGGTCTTAAGATTCTTCTCATAGTACTTTCTGATCTGATCCGGCGTCGCATAAGTCTCGTCTAGTTTCGTCGAGAAGTGGTAGTAACGTGAAGCAAGCGGCCACAACCACTCGTCCTTAAATTTCCTCTCTAACTTGTCTTCTTCCGAGCGCTCCGTTATCAGCATGCCATATGCAAACAGCTTCTGGATCGTCTCAAGTACGGATTTTCGAGTGTAGTCGGTTAGTACCCGTAGTACTTGGGATGGAGTTTTCCAAGTTTCGAAATAGCTGAGGAGCATGCACACGAAGGAATTCGACTGGAACCTTCGTCGTGTAATATAATTTTCAAATACTAGGTGGCCCTGATGAAAGTACATTACTAGGTGAGGGGACCTCCTTATCTTCAGAGAGACAAACCCAGGTGCCATTCTCAAATCGTGAATGGATTGGTTTTCACTCATGGGTAGTTTCTTGATTTGCGATACTGTTATATTTGCTGCCAAAGGGCTTCTTTGTTGGAGAAGAGCGTAAATGGCAAGAAAAATACCGCGCAAGAAACTGAACGCACCGATCAAGCCGATTGAACCCAGCCAGCGACTAGTCACAAAGTGGACCCTCAATACTGATAACTAGGCTTCCTCGAAAAAGCTGCTCCCTCGATCGAGCCAAAGTGTGTGCAGAAACCGGTAAACTAGATAGCGAAAGATCTGTACGATTTTCCATTCGCCGTCATGACTCAGAACCCGCCAGCCGAGTCCAATCGAGAGCCTTCGCTTGGAGAGAGTACTCTTGGTGGCAGAGAAAGCGGGAATTTGTCTTTCTGGTCGGCTTTCGAGAAGCTCCGGTAGGATTCGCCGAGGGTCAATCCGAAAGCCCGAATCCTAGAACTATCAATGAGTGAAATTTTCTCAATAGTTCGCTTATTTGCGGTTTGTAAAATACAACAGGGTCCGTCTTCTGTCTCCTGAACTCTTGGAAAGTTCCCTTGAAAGATTCTGCCAGGAATGCGATGGCATATTCCTCGTACGGGTCTCCGAAGACCGTGTAGGCTCCTGGTCCGAGTTCTGTCCTTCCGAATAGAACTAGAGGTAGTCTGATCCGCTCCTTTCCCTCTCCGGGGAGAGATGAGGAGAGTTTATCGAGTTCATTCCGTCTTAGTCGGATTTCTTCGCCACCAACGGATGGTACGCTTGGAGCGTCCTCGCCCAACAGCTCTTTCAGGGTCTTTCGGTTCTTCGGAAGGTGGGCGTTTAACCTTCTCATCTCTTCGCGTAACATGACATTAAGGAACCTGTCGCGTTCCTGCAAATGTTTCTGGAGCCTCTACTTCTCTCCCAGGATCATGCAATGGTCCATTTCGAATGGGTCGAGCTTGACCATTTCTAATATCTCGTATCCATTCTTTTCTAAGACGTGGCTTTCTTGCCGGAAAATGGTCGACGGGTCCTTGGTTACGTCCACACTTCGCGCTTTTATGGCGATCAAGAATTTGCCTTGGTTTTCAAGGAACATGTCTAGGTTCTCAGTTAAGATTCGTGCCTGGTCTTGCTGAGCTATGTCGCAATAGACGCAGTCGACATTTGGGACGACAGTCCTGTATTTGCCCGGAAACCTAGCGTCTCCGAAGATGGGATTCATATTCCGTCTGTCTTTGCACACGTTATTGACGAGGTCTCTGAAGGGTCTCTGGGCGAACTCAACACAGTATACTCTGCCTTTGTTCCCGATAATGTCGCTGATATGGCTCGCTGTGGTGCCGCTAGCTGCACCCAAGTAGAGAACGCCGGAACCTGGTACAATGGGAACTCTAGAGAGTCCTTTCCGGATTGCCGCAGCCAGTTTACTTCTGAATGGATCCCAGAC
>Ga0209283_10001254_pt1 | contig 13673 bp, 15 predicted proteins | sample CZO8metaG_2_FD_188354 | JGI IMG/M metagenome (GOLD analysis project Ga0209283, IMG submission 188354) | Vadose zone soil microbial communities from the Eel River Critical Zone Observatory, Northern California, USA - CZOApr15con2H1.8 metaG... | ecosystem: Environmental > Terrestrial > Soil >...
CTCGGCCTGAGTCTTCGTGAGTCACGGCAAGTCTCAGAGTCTTCCGATACTCGGGAAACCTTTCGAGGAAGTATGCGAGCCTGTTCTCAGTTGCTTCAAGGGCTTGAACTGTTGCGCCTGTCAAGGACCAGCCTTGCCTGTCCGAAGATCAGTGTACCGGATTCGACCGAAAACATTGTGATGCCAGATGGGGGGCAGGGCCGGTAACAATTCGCGAGGGCTGAGCACGGCTTTTCGGTTGCATACTCTTAGTCTACACGCTAGGTTACGGCTTGTTTTTGCTTCCGTCATGAAAGCGGTCTATTACCGACGAGGCATTTTGGGACCGCAGCGAGGTGGCTAGGATAGTCAACATCATCTCAGTTCAATCGTTCAAAGGCGGCACGGGTAAGAGCACTATCTCAGCCAACCTCGCCGTTACTCTTGCCCAGTTGGGGAAGAGAGTCGGAATAGTGGACCTAGACCTTGAGGGTCCGGGGCTTCACGTTATCTTCGGAGTCTCTGATGCTGATATCAAAGCGACGATAAACGATGTGCTCCAGCACAAGGCTCCTATTAGCCAATCTGTTGTGGATCTGACAAGCAAAATCCAGTTGAAGGCGGGTTGCCTGATCTTCTGCCCGGCAGGGCACAAGCTCGAGGAGATTCTGTCCATATTAGACAGCGGCTTCAACCTCTACACATTCAAGAGAGTCCTCGAAGACCTTGCAAGAGACTACAACCTCGACTATCTGCTCATCGACAGCCATCCGGGCATCGAGAAGGACACCCTCCTCTCCATGGCACTCTGCGACTATCTAGTCCTCATCTCAAGAGTAGATCAGCAGGACCTCTTCGGCAGCGGAGTGATGACAGAAGTCGCCAGCCAGCTGAGAAAACCAGTAGTCCTCATCCTAAATATGGTACCCAGCTCAGTCAGCGAGAAAGAAGCGGGAAAGATTGCGGACCGGCTCGCGGAACTCTTCCACCTCCACGTCCTGACAGCTCTTCCATTCAACTCGGATGTTCTAGAGAACCTCAGCAAAGGAGTCTTCGTCCTCGAGAAGCCGAAGGATCCGCTCACGAGGAGATTTACTGAGATAGCAACGAAAATGCTTGAGGCAATTGAGACAGGTCCTCTGCACGACCCTTCCGCAAACCAACCGACATCTCAGCCTCTCGCGTAGTAGATTGGCCCCATCAGATCTTCAGCCGAGTCGTCGAGGGCCGATCAGGGCGTGATTCTGGTTCGGTCTCGGGGGAACATTGTAGCTTCCCGAATATTCTCTCGTCCGGTGATTTTCATTGTCAGTCTCTCTAATCCTATGGACCATCCTGCGTGATAGGGGGCCCCGTAGCGGAACGCATCCACATACGATTTGAAATTGTCCGGGTTCAGCCCCTTAGCCTTCAGTCTGCTAATCAGGAGATTTGGCAAATGAATGCGCTGGGTCCCTGACGACACTTCAAGCCCCTCATAGATCAGATCAAAAGCTCTACCGGTTTTTCCGTCAGGATTCGGCATGGCGTAGAACGCCTTCAACTCTAAGGGCCAATCGACCATGAAGAAAGCCTTCTTCCCGACTAGTCCAGTGAGCTTTCGTTCCTGAGTCTTCGAAAAATCCATCCCGTACTCTATCTCTTCTCCACTCTTCCGAAGCATGTTCACCGCCTCCGAGTACTGAATTCGCTTCAATGGTAGATCTAGCGGTTTCAGCTCTTGGCCCAGCCGTTTCAACTCCTCCCCACACATCTCGCGCACCGTCTTTAGGCAGTGAGCCATGAACTCCTCTAAGACCTGCATCACGTCCGCGTCAGTTGCGAACGACTCTTCGATGTCCATCTGTCGCACCTCGTTGAGATGGGTCGGCTGCTCGAACTTCTCAGCCCTGAATATTGGAAGAACGGTGAAGACCTTCTCGAACGATATCGCGCACATCTGCTTGTACAGCTGCGGCGACTGAGCAAGATATGCCTCCTTCTCGAAATACTTCAACGAGAACAGCTCAGCACCCCCCTCACTCGCCGAGGCAATGATCACCGGCGGCTGAATCTCCACATAACGCCGCTCAAGAAAGAACCCCCTGAAAGACTCTAGAATCTTCGACTGGATCTTGAAGATCGCATTAGACTCCTCGCCCCGAAAATCTAGGACCCGCCAGTTCAGCCTCGTCTCCAACAACGTATTCTGAACCCCACGAGGGTCCAGGGGCAGAGGAGTCTCCGCCCGGCTCACAACCTCTAGCTCACTTGGGATAACCTCAATCCCCTTTTTCGCGATCTTGCTCGAAACAACCGTCCCCCGAACAAACAAGACATCCTCTTGGTGTAGACTCGCGATCTCTTTCAACACCTCCGGCGGAGCCTTCGACTTGGGAGCTGTCACCTGAACAATCCCACTCATGTCCCGGAGAAGCAGGAACGAGATTCCTCCTAGGACCCGGACGTCGTGAACCCAGCCTGCCAGAACTACTTCCTTGTTCAGGCTCTCTCCAAGCTGATATGTGAGATGGGTCCTCTTCAGATGCGAAGAGAGACCGGACTCGGCCGCAGTTGACATCGGGATTCGCGCGCACTCCGTTTGAAGTCCCGCTACATATCCTTAAGTGAAGTATGTCGGACGGTACTCGTCATGGAACCGTTGCATGAGCGGCAGATCGAGGCATTGAGAAAAGCTTCAGGAATCAGCACATTCAAAATCTTTCTGGACATGAATGACTTCATGTTGAACCTCGCCACAAAGGGCGGCCGGAAGGACGAGATGGCGAAGCTGGCCCGGGTCGTTCATGGCACGACGGGAAAACTACAGTGACGCTCTTCGCTGGGAGCTGCCCCCGCACCTTAGGTGCGAAGATATAATACAAAAGCAACCATGCCGCGCGAAATTCACTGAAGAACGGACGTGGTCCCCTCATTCCGGGCTCGAAATCTGTCTCTGGCGAGAGTGAGATACCGGTGTCAGAATGTATCCAAAGGAGTCTCTCGCCTCCTCTCAACCCGGAAGGCTTTTTACCGAGTTTAGAATAACCAAAATTCGGTTTGTCAATTGTTTCTCGTCCAGTCTGGTCCTCCCACCACAATCTCGCCATAATCGCTTGGGCAAGGAGCTGAATCTGGAGGCGTATGCTATCCCAGAAACTTAGAGAAAGAACCGACACTGTTTCATTTCGGATAGGGAGCGGCATTCGTCTAAGTCTCGAAGAGGAAGCAAAGAAGAGCGGCGTCACCCTGAACACACTGGTTTCTCAAATCCTGAGCTATCACACAGGCTGGGGCCGGTACGCTCGGATGCTCAAGCTTATCCCCATGAGCAAGGACCATCTCAGACAGGTCTACAGCTCCATCACGAAGGAGAGAATCCATGAGATCGCTAAGGGCATTGCAGAAACCGCAGGTCGAGAGACTATAATGCTCCTATTCCAACACATCGACATTTCCAGCGTGATGGATTTCATCGAGATCTGGGGGAATCATTTTGACGTCTACGAACACCGCTACAATGGAAGGATACATTCGTATACACTTCATCATGACGTGAATTCAAACTACTCCTACTTCATCAAGGAATTCGTGACGACTCTGATTGAGAACATAATTCCCAGAACGGTTCGGTTCGAACACCTTGGTCCGAACTCCGTAAGCTTCAGCTTCGAGGCATAATCGGCCGCAAGAGACACCCCCCAGTATCCCCCAACAAAACAGGCCTGGCAGAGTCACTCCTAGCTCAAGCCAAGTTGAACAGAAAATCCAAGATTATGATTGCACGACTGCTTGCAAACACAAGCGAGGACAGTGATAGGCTCTCAAAATTTGCCCATAGCGCTCATTTCAATAATTTCGTCAAGGAAAAAGGGAGAGAGCGCGAGCGTCGCAAAAAACCGGAGCCGTTAGGGAGAACCCAAAAAAGGGGGAGGGGAGGCGTTCAATGAACGCCTATTCTAGAGTTTCTGTATGGTGAAAGTGTAGGTTGTTGGACTTCCCGAAACTGCGCCAGTGAGGCTGTTTGTGTCCGTGAACATTGCAGTGATTGTCGCCGAGACAGTCTGTCCAGAGTTGCCTGTATAGGAGCACGACAAGCTGAATGTCGCGTCCCCGCCTGCAGCTAAGGATCCTGTCAACGTTAGCGTGTTGCCGCCTGTGCATGTGACAGATGCAGTTCCTGAGACCGTGAGCGAGCCGCTGAGCGTTACAGCAGCCGTGCCGTAGTTGTGTATGGTCCATGTGTATGTGACTGTGCCGCTGCCGAGAGTGGGATCATTGTTGGTTGGGGAGTTGGTGAAACCGAATCCGGTTATCTTTGGAATGCTCGATACGACCAGGGTCTCTCCGCCGTCACCGCATAGGGTGGTGGCTGAATTACCGTTGGCCGCGCCCGCAGGGTTGTAGCTGGCTATCCAGAAGTAGTAGCCTGTTGCTGAAGGGGTGAAGGATGCGCTCGCTGTTGCTCCTGTTCCTGGACCACTGATCGCAACTCCAGAGATGGTTGCTGCAATAGTGGTGCACGTTGCAGTATTGGTAGCGACAGGACCGTAGACTGTGAAGTCGACAGTACCCAAGACTGGTTGAGAGTTGGGAGTCAGAGTAACAGTCGCAGTATCAGACGAAGTACTGCCTAGAGCCACAGGGTTTGATGCGGACGTTGTTATGTGTGAGGAGACAACCGTCAGAGTCTCGCCCATGTCACCGCATGAGGTCGATTTAGTGTCGCCGTTTGCAACGCTAGCAGGGTTGTAGGTGGCTGTCCAGAAGTAGTAGCCTGGACTCGACGGAGTGAAGGAACCAGAAGTGGCGGTCGCGCCGGTTCCGGGACCACTAATCGGAACGCCGAGGAAGGACCCAGCCAGAGCGGTGCATGTCGGAGTATTAGTCGCCACTGGACCGTAGACTTTGAAGTCGACAGTGCCAGAGACCATTGCACTAGGTTGATCCAATGTCACCTTAGCGGTATCAGTTGCGGAGCCACCGATAGTTATTGTTGCGGGTGAAACCGTCGTTGATATCTGTGCGTGTGGGCAGGTCGTCAGCACACCTTCGGCGTAGTCAACCAGAGTAGCGGTGAGTGTTGGGGAGGTCCTTGTGTCGAAGAGGAACCTGTTGACGCAGGGTGTGTTTGACCCGAAGAGACCTGTGAGGTCTATTCCTACTTCGAAGAACTCTGCTGCGGCGAGAGTGTTGGGGGCTGAGGTCTTGTCTTGGGTTGACCATGGTGTTGGGATGGAGAGGGTATTCGATCTGGCGCAGATGTTAGCCGTGACTGGAGAGACTGTGCAATCTGCACCGCCTGAGGCTGTAACGTTCATCACTCCAAGTGGAGTAGCTTTGGTGATGCCGACCCATTCGAACAGGTTGAGCGTGGTAACCGATCCTCCAGTGGAGAACTCGGCCACTACGAGAAGGTCACCGACGGCGTGTACACCAGTGAAGCTCACAGCGCCCTTGGTGCTGGAACAGCCAACAGTGGGGTCTTGTAACAGCCAGAGACCAAGGTCGCCAGCACCGTTGTTGGCAAAGCGTTCGAATCCCCCATAGATCATGAGGTGACCCGCTCTGCTCCCAGACTGCGGTACTATAGCGAAGCTGTAGGAGTGCAGTATGTCGTCTTTCGGAGTAATGTTGTTCGATGGCGTGCAGGCCCAGTTTGCGCTAATGTCAAGAGTGTCCTTGCTACCGGTAGTGAAAGTTGTGTTGTCGGTCACGGCATGAGGCCCGTCGTTGACCCAGTGGGCGTCTAGTCCTCCAGGGGGCAGGGTCTGCGTGACTCCGACTGAATTGAAGAGCGATCCCCAGTCTGTAGGAAGGGTTGTCGAGGAGTCCTTGACGATGTTTCCATCAAGCTCAAAGACCCCTGCGTTTCCCACGTCTGTCAGCGCGAGCGCCGTTTTGAGGAATGGTATTGCGATCCCCAATGTAACTAGAGCAATGATTATGGTTGCTTGTACGTATCTTTTCGAGACTATCCATTTTGTTTTGTTTGAGATATCGTTTATTGTAGACATTATCTTCGAATACCCTCGGCTTCCGGGACTGGTAAAAACCCGTGCAAACATTCTCTTGCAAAATGGTTCGACTCCTCATGTTGCACGACTTTGCAGGGCCGCGCAATGTATACGTCTATACCAAAGGATACAAGTGGCTCTGGCCATTGCTGTGTAGCCCTAGATGTCAGTGAACCTTATCGCTGCGAGTCTGCGCTCGCTCTCAGGCTACCGGAACCCTCCAAATCAACGGTTGCCTGAAGACAAACCGTTCGCGACGCTTCGAACCGCGCCAGAAGCGGAGCTGAAATGGAGATTTTTCTCTTTGCGGGTTTCGCGCGTCGAAACCTCCCCAGCTATATCCTTAAGTGAAATGTTTGGATGTTAGGACGCATCATGGAACCGTTGGCTGAGCGGCAGATCGAAGCCTTGAGAAAGGCTTCAGGAATCAGCACGTTCAGGTTCTTTCTGGGCATGAACGATTTCATCTTGGACCTGGCCACGAAGCGTGGGCGGAAGGATGAGACGGAGAAGCTTGCACAGCTCTTTCATGACGGCACGCGAAAACGATAGCGACTCTTTTCAGACCATTAGCAGAGACGATCGATTCTGGGACCCATGCCCGAGCTTTGTGTAAGCAGCAGCGAAAGTATCGCACCTTGGATCAGTCTTTGTTCTAACCGCTGGTGGCCTGATTGTCCCCTGCAAAACGCCCTAGAATCGCCTTAGAACCAAAAACCTGACCGTAATCATGCTTATTCTCTCCAATCTATAATGACGAGCCAGCCGTGAGCCCTAGCATCTTCCCGTAAGATCTCAAGAGGCCTAGAATTCTAGAATATTTTTGAAATCGACCGACCCTCGGGACACAGATCCTGAAGGATCCTATTTCCGGCCGCGCCGGAAGGATATACGAGTGTAGCCGACGCCATCCGGCGTAGTCTTTCTATCCCTTCTAAAAAGAAGGGGTCAAATAGTGATCTTCGAGCAAGCCGCTGACAAGCAGTTCATCGTACACCGCGTCCCGTTTTCTTCTTCCAGGGACCACATTGTTTCTAGGTCCATTAGAGCGCCGAGGAGGGGCGCAGTGATAGAAGTACCCAGACAATTGGAGGATGTAGAATGAAAAAGAGTATTTGGGCTGCAACATTGGTTCTAGCCTTCCTGATACCTCTCGTTGCGGTGTCTGCCGCTAACGCGACCCATCCGGATAACGATGACCATCAGAATAGAGGGACGGGCACGATCAGCTTCGCGCAGGGCGCCACAGTCTCGGGTCCCACCGCCCATGACGACCACACAACCATCGTCACCGTGAAAGAGACACTAACCTTCACAGGCAACCTGACGGGCACAGCGCAAACCATCGAGAGAGACGTTATGCACACAGGAACCGACGAGGGCAAGACGATCACCTTCACGACTTTCCACGGCTCGGGCAATTTCACAACCGGCACGCTCAACAGCGTCACGGTCACGCTTCATATCAGATACGAGGGAGTCAAGAACAGCACCTTCGCTAGAGGCAACTTCGTCGTACACGGCGATACCAACCAAATGAACGACGTCCATGGCGAGGGACATTTCCATGGTACTTTGACTGGTGGTGTCGAGGGTAGCGGAGGTTCGACCGTTGGCTACACGATGCACTGGACTGTCTCGACGCATACTGACCACGACACTGAAGCCCGCGACAAGGACGAAGCCAAAGAAACAGACTAAAGGCCCTGAATTAATCAGGGACCTACCTTCCCTTTTTCCCATGTTCACATTTTTGGGAGACGACTAGCAGGGTCACGGAGAATTGACACCGATAATCATGGCTGTCCTCGACGGAGCGAGCGATCGATCGGACGGTAAGCAGAAGACCCCACTCGAAGCTGCTGCAACCCCAAACCTAGACGTGCTCGTCCGAAGAGGAGCCCTCAGTTCCATGTACACCGTCGGCAAGGGAATCGCTCCAGAGAGCGACGCAGGCGTCTTCTCCCTACTCGGATACGATCCCCTACAGATCCATCTCTCCAGAGGAGTAGTCGAATCGATCGGAGCAGGAGTCGAATTTCATGAAGGCGATCTAGCACTCAGGGCTGGTTTCGCGACAGTAGACGAGGACAAGCTTGTAGACAGAAGAGCGGGACGGAATCTTTCGACCGAAGAAGCTCGACAACTAGCCAAGGCCATCAACAGCGAGGTCAAACTAAAGAACGGAACTCGCTTCCAATTCGAAGCGACCGTCGGACACAGAGCAATCATCGTCTTCCGAGCCGACAGGAACAAGTTCTCTTCGGAAATCTCCAACTTCGACCCTGCCTATGTTCGTACGGGAAAGATTAGCATCGCCCAGCCCGGCGCAAAAGAGTACGATATTCCAAAGTGCGACCCGCTCGACGATTCGGATGAAGCGGTAAAGTCTGCTGCCCTGGTCAACGAGTTCGGTTTCAAAGCCAGACAAGTACTGGATCCTCACCTGGTCAACCAGCAGAGAAGAGCGCAGGGCAAGAAACCTGCGAATTTCATTCTGATGAGGGACGCTGGGACTACGAAGCCCGGCGTACAGGGCTTCCGTGAAAAATGGGGTTTGAAGTCCGCCATGATAGCCGATCTTCCCGCAGAACTGGGAATTGGAAGGCTACTAGGAATGGAGGTAAGGGAGATTCCGCCGGGCACGTCACTTGAGGATTACCGAAGGAGAGCAGAACTCGTCTTGCGACTGGCTGGCGAGTATGATTTCGTTTACGTCCATCTGAAGGGTCCTGACGAGCCGGGACATGATGGGTTGTATGATTTGAAGAAGCAGAGGATCGAGGAGATCGATGGTGGATTCTTCGCCCACCTCCGGATAGCCGCTAAGCTTCGGAGAACGGTTCTCTGTGTCACCTGTGACCACTCGACACCATGCATGGACAAAGGGCATAGCGATGACCCCGTCCCGGTGCTGGTTGCTGGAGGATCCTTGAAACCTGACGGGTCCAGCCGGTTTACAGAGACAAACGCGAGCTCAGGCCATTTCGAGAGACTAGGACGTGGAAGTATGCTACTTCCGAGGTTGAAACAGATAGCCGCCTAGTTCAGAACCAGCCTTCTAACGTCTAGGCCCTCAAGCTTGCAGGATAGATTGATAGACCATCGTAACGGCGGGTGATTTGGTTTGAAAGATCCGATTTCCAAGAAGAACCTCGACGGCTACGGCGCACCAATCATCCCGTGGGAGAGAGTGTACAAGCGAATGCAGAAAGGATTCACTCAAGCCCCGAAGACGGGAGGACCAGATCGACATACGGCCTGGTTGGCAACTGTGCGTCCCGACGGCAAGCCGCACGTTATGCCGATCGGAGTTCTATTCGTAGACGATGCATTCTGCTTTAACACCGGACCCAAGACCCGCAAAGCCAGGAACATTGCCCGTAACGCAAATTCCGTAGTAACTATTGCAGCTGACGACTTCGATATTGTAGTTCAGGGTCCGGCCAAGAGGATAGTAGACCCCGCTCGCCTCCAGCGAATTGCCGACGCCTTCAAAAAAGAAGGATGGGAACCGACGGTCGTCAAGGGGGGCCTAACCGCCAAGTACAGTGCCCCAAGCGCGGGCCCGCCACCATGGAATGTGTACGAAGTAAAGCCGGAGACCATATTCGCTCTAGCCACTTCTGAGCCCTACGGGGCGACCCGATGGAACTTTCAGACCGACACTCATCGCAAATGATCCTCAAGCCGTCTCAACGTTTGGATCCCGGCGACTTCGATATCGTACCAGCAAAGCTAGAAGAGATCGATATTGTACTCGGAATTCTGGACGAAGCGGCGTCATGGATCATAGAGCAGAGACTTCCAAGTGTGTGGAAGCCTGGAGAATTCTCCCGCGAAGCTTTCCTGGATCAGATCGCGCGCGGTGAAGTGCACATTGTGTTGGTTGATGGAAAGCCTGCCGGGACGATTACTCTCCAGTGGAGTGATCCAGTTTTCTGGAGAGCAACAGCCTGACACTCTGGCTATGTTCACGAGCTCGCAGCGAGACCCGTTTACGCAGGGCAGAAGCTTGGACTTGAAATGCTGAAATGGGCTGAGGCTACAGCTAGAACGCTGGGTAGGAGGTTTCTAAGGCTCAACTGTCTGGCAGCGGACAGGAAGATCCGAGACTACTACGAACAAGCGGGATTTCTCTACAAAGGCGATGTTGTCCGGCCTAAGGCTGTGGCCACTCTGTACGAGAAGGTATTGTAACAGTCGCATGTATATGTAGCACCTCTCCAACCGGCGAAGAATCATGAAGATCAAACTAACAAGCGTATTCGTCAGTGATCAAAACAAGGCGCTCGAATTCTATACGAAGAACCTAGGCTTTGTCAAGAAGGCCGATATTGGCGCAGGCAACTACAGATGGCTAACAGTCGTCTCCTCTGAGGACCCGAACGGGCCCCAACTCGTTCTCGGGCCGAACGACAACCCCGCCGCCAAATCCTACCAAGAATCAATCTTCAAACAAGGTATTCCAGCGTCCATGTTCTTCGTGGACGACATTCAGAAAGAGTACCAGAGAATCAAGAAGCTCGGCGTGAAGTTCAAAATGGAGCCGACAAAGACAACCGGCTCAATAATAGCCCAATTGGACGATACAGTCGGCAACTTGATTCAGATGACCCAGCTCACTTAGCAATCATCTGAACAGTTTCACCGGGGATCAGTCTACCGCGTGTTTCGAATAGTTTCGTCAAACTGACCCGTCTATCTTCCCGCCCATGGATCATCCATGATGGGGTAGTATTGGAACTGGATTACGTTCGGCTGGCTCCAGGCTTCGCAAGAGAAGTACTAGAGATCTACGAGAGTTGGGAGGGAAAAGAGTCTGCGCCTATCAAGGTCAGGGAGTTGATGATGGTGATCGAGATAGAAGTCAACAAGCTATACGACCCAGGCGGCTGGGACCGCATAGCAGCAATGCCGAAGCCCCCTAGACTCAAAGACACTAAGCTAAGCTGAGGCTCTACTTCTTCCTGTCTAAGATTGCCTTCTTTCGAAACAGAACGATTCTCGTAATCAGATCGTAAGGAATCGGTTCGTCGGTCGGGAATTTGAGATTCCCCTTAGGACCCGCGTATTTCGACACTTCCTTCTTGAATTCTCTCGGGGCAGGTGGGAAGAGCCCGATGTGTTTTCTAAACGCGGCAAAATACACCAGGACACGACCCTTTAATTTGAAGGCGGGCATTCGGTAACTGATAGTTTCCTCAGCCTCGGTTACCGCTTTCCGAATTGACTGCCTGATTTTTTCTAGAACACTCTGAGCATCCTTCGAAAATGCTTTGATGTACTCGTCCATCGTTTCAGGCTGATTCTTCGATCGTAACGCGTTCCTTCCGGCGGAGCTCTTCGCGACCAAGCCTATCCTATCCGTATGCCGAGGACCTGTCCGACTACTGTCCCGATTATGAAGAGAGCAAGGCTCGCGGCCAGAATTATCCCCGATATCTCCGCGAATTGGCGCATGAAACGCCGTCCCGAGATTACGGTGTCGTAGAATGTCATTGCCGCTACGAGTACGACCCCGATGATGAGAGAGGCTCCCAGCGCACCAGCCATGTTCGGAGTGAGGAAGTAGGGAAGGGCGAGCAAGACAGCCGTAATCATGTACGAGACCCCAGTGTAGATCGCTGACCACTTAGCTGATCCTTCGAAGCCCTGCTTGGCCTGGGCGTAGGCGGCGGAAGCCATCGCAATAGAGGCGGCTAATCCCGCGATGATTCCCGCAAGACCTGCAAGCTCTGTTCGGCCGTAGATTCCAAGAGATCCAGCATGGATGCCAGAGATTTCGACGACAGCATCGGCGAGACCTAGAACGATGAATGACATGTACTTGACCCGGTTCTCTTTAATCTCGCCAATCAAGAGATCCTCCTGTTTCTCTTCACTATCCATCATGGCCTGAAAACGAGCCATATCCGTGGGCGGAATGTACTCGGCGAGTTTCTTGTATCGCAGGTGAAGCTTGCCTTCATGCCTCTCCAACAGTTTCAAGGTGAAAGTCAGTCCAAGGATGAGTCGTAGCAGGACGATCACGATCATTCGCGGTCTCCTCGCAGAGACCTTCACGTCGGGAGCGTAGGTCTTCCAGAACTCGTAGTGAGACTGCTCGCCATTCCCGATCTCTTCAAGAGCCTTCTTGAAAACCGGATTTCTCTCTCTACGAGCGAGAGCTAGATAGACCGAGCGGTCCGCATACTCGTCCTGGGCAGACTCTGCTGCCAACTTTACGAGTTCAGGATTGAGGGTCTCTTGCAAAGAGTGAAACAGCTACTCGGAATCTGTAGTCTCTTATTTAGTGATCTTGCTCTTTCAACTATTGGTCGAGCTCCACGAACACATCACCGTTCTCGACCTTCACATTGTACTTGATCAGCGGTTTCTCAGCCGGTGGATTGACAGCCTCTCCTGTTAACAGGTTGAACCTGGACAGATGAAGTGGGCAAGTGATTTCCTCTCCAATTAGGAATCCGGTTGAGAGATCGGCCTCTTCATGCGTGCACGTCCCATCCCAAGCGTGAAGTTGTCCTTCTAGGTTGACGATCATGATTCGTTTTCCGTCATGCTCGATTCCTTTTACGGTGCCTGATGGAAGCTCAGAGACCGGGCCGACGTTGATCAGCGTTCCCAGATCGAGAATCCCTACCGGTATTTGTAATGTCTCTCGAAGAGATCCGCTTCCACAGCCTCCTTCTCAGGCTCCTCTTCAAATTCTGGAAGCTGTTCCACGCTTGGAGGAATCAGACCGCCTCTCCCAGCCCATTTCTCATCGATAAGAAATTGGATTACAGCTCTCACCGATCTAAGCGGCATACGTTTGACAGCGGGGTGGAGGAATCCTAGGATGACCATCCGTTGCGCCTCGCTATGAGTAAGCCCCCGCGACATCAGATAGAAAATTTGTTCCTCGTCAACCTGGCTTACAGAGCCTGAGTGGGTCGCCTTCACTTCGTTCGTGAAAATCTCAAGCCCAGGGATCGCGTCCGCCCTTGCCTTCTTGCTAAGAATCATCGCATGCTCGGCAAGATAGGAGTTAGAGTTCTTGGCTCCCTCGCTGATCCTGATCATTCCCTTGAAAATGGCACGAGCACTATCCCTCAACACGCCCCGAGCCAGAACATGCCCGGTAGTGTGTGTTGACTGGTGTGTTAGATCCGTTACAACATCGAACCGCTGTGACTCGGAGCCGAATACAACCTCAACATCCTCCGCAGTAGACCCTGGACCATCGAGAACACTGTCCATCCTCGAACGCGTGGTCCCACCTCCAAGGTGCCCCACTGTCCAGTTTATCCGGGAATCCTTCTGGCCGATTGACCTCCGATTAACGGTCGAATGAACGTCACCCTCAAAGTCTTGAAGACTCGCAAAGTTCACTTCTGCGCCTTCACCGAGATAGACCTCTGTGACCTCACTGTAGAGCGCCGGACCCTGACGCTCCTTGCCTAGTCGTGAGTAGGCTTCCTGTAGGAAGTTGACCTTACTGTTCTCCTCGGCCACAATTATGTTGTGAGTGAAAGAGGCTTGTCCATGGGTCTTGAGCAGCACGATGTTTCGAAACGGAATCTTGACGCTAAGTCCCTTGGGCACGTAGAGGAATGTCCCGGCCGTGAAGAATGCATCGTTGAGAGCCGCGAACTTGTCATCTCCAGGTGGTATGGCCTTCATGAAACGGTTTCGGGCAATGTCTGGAAACTTGAC